>Ga0307318_10000559_pt1 | contig 12206 bp, 10 predicted proteins | sample ER_DNA_367_FD_194500 | JGI IMG/M metagenome (GOLD analysis project Ga0307318, IMG submission 194500) | Bulk soil microbial communities from the East River watershed near Crested Butte, Colorado, United States - ER_DNA_367 | ecosystem: Environmental > Terrestrial > Soil > Floodplain | place...
GGCCCTGCTGACCGGTTCGCCGGTCCGGTACCAGAAAGGCAGGCAGCGCCATGCCCATCGACCCGACCGACCTGGTCAAGAGCATCGGCGCCCTTGACAGCCTGGACCCCGGACGGGGTCTGGCCCCGACCCTGCAGCAGATCGCCGACTCGGCCAAGCAGCTGTTCGCCGCGGATGGGGCCGGGCTGATGCTGATCGACGCCGAGGGCCAGCTGCGCTGGGCCAGCGCGTCGGACCAGACTGCCCAGGCGGTCGAGGACGGCCAGGAACGGCTGGCCAAGGGGCCGTGTGCGGTGGCGTTCAGCCAGCGCCTCCCGGCCGCGATCCGTGACATCCGCGTCGAACCCGACTGGCAAGAGTTCACCCAGGTCCTGCTGGGGGAGGGGATCTGCGCGGGGTTGAGTGTGCCGGTGGAGCTGGACGGCGGGGTGATCGGCACCCTGGATGTCTATGTCGGCCAGCCGCGGGACTGGGACCCGAGTGAGGTGGCCGCTCTGCAGGCCTATGCCGGGCTGGTGGCCAGCCTGCTCAGCGCGGCCGTCACGGCCGAGGTCAAGGGGCGCCTGGCTGACCAGTTGCAGGCCGCCCTGGAGCATCGGTGGCTGATCGAGCAGGCCAAGGGGGTGCTGATGGGCCGCGAGCATGTGGACGCCCAGACGGCGTTTGAGCGGTTGCGGGGGGCGGCCCGGTCCTCGACCCGGCGGCTGGCTGATGTGGCCAAGGACGTGACCGCCGGCCAGCCCCTGCCCAGCAACCGTCGTGACCTCGCTAGGGGACGGGCCGGGCAGGCCAAGGAGCGGGAGAACGGCTCCTAACAACAGGACCGACAGCCCTAGGCACCCAGGTCATATCAGCGCCTGCTGGACGGCGCGGCAGCGCCCTCGCCCGGCGGGTGCCGCTGCGCGGAGGGCGGAACGCCGACCCGTGTCCTGGGGACCATCCGGCCCGACCGGGGTCAAGGTGGAGCCCCCGCAGGCCGCCCACCGCCCACTTGGCCGTCCCAGCTCGCCGGCGCGGGCGGCCGAGGAGGTACGACCTTGACGCCGGCGTCTGTCGGGCCGGATGGTATTCCCGCCGGGTGAGGGCATCGGCCACCGGACCCTCCCCGTCACGCTATTGCATCTTTCAATTCCGAGCGGCCCTCCAAGAGGCTCTACAGCGATTTTCCGGCCCCTCTGGACCCCCCCGGATCGGTCCCCCAATCACCCCCCTGATCCCTCCCCTGATGGGTCCCTCAACCCCTCCCTTGATGGGTCCCTCAGGGGGTGAGGGGGCAAGGGGAGCCGGCCACGGCTCGTTTCAGCAGGTCAGGACGCTCGCGGGGCAGGGTCACGGGCAAAAACCGCCCGTGACCCTGCCCCGCTACGCTATGTAGGAGTCCGTCTGGCCGATTGAGAGCCCGTCGATGGGCCTCCTTCGTCGGCCCCCGACGAGCAATATTGTGGAAGACGGACGATTGGGCCGGCCCTGCGGGCCGGGCGCGCATTCGCGCATTCCAGAAAACCAACCTGCGGCTGCGCCGCCATTCCCGCATTTCGCGGAGATCGTCCTGACGTTGGGCGTGGCGGCTGCCACTGTTCGCATTCGTGCTGCTCCTTGATCTGGCGGTGGCTGCCAGTCTTTTTGCTATGGGGATCGGCGAAATCCCGCCCCGCCCCATCAGCAGTCCCCCATACCCGGCCCTCGGTAGATCCACGTAGAGGCTCTGGTGCGATCGTAGAGATGCTGATCGGCGCGTCCCGCTGCTATGGCCACCGGCCGAGGTTGCTGCCGTAGGCGTGTTCGTGGTAGCGGTTGGTACACACGTCGGTCTCCCCCCAGGCTGACCCCAAACCTTTGCTCGACGGCCATCCCCCCGATGTCCTTGGTCGCCGGGTGCCGGTAGGAGTGTCCATGCCCGCACCCTCGACCCGGCATAGGCACAACTCCCTGACAGCACCCCACTTCGTCCGTACCTTCGCCGGAGGTAGCCATGGCCGTACTACTCCTCTTGCTGGCCGTCGTTGGCGGCATCCTGGTGGGCGACATGGTGCTGGAGAACCCCGCCGCCGAGGTTGTCACTGTGTTGCATCACCCGATCAGCGGCTACAGCGAGGGCGAGCTGTTGTCCGCGGTGGCCGCCCTCGGGTTCATCGTTGGGCTGCTGATGGTCGGGGCGGCGAGCTTGCGGCGGACACGTCGGGCCCGCCGCCGACAGCTGCGCACGGCCGAACGCGACCTGACCGCGCGGCTGGCCGAGCGGGAGCGCGAGAACGCCAGCCTGCGAGAGGAGCTGGCTGATCGTGACCGGACGCTGGCCCGTCCAGCTGAGGCGGCCAGCCCAGGCGATCTCGGCAGCGCCTGGACGGCCTCGGTGGCCGATCGCCAGGCCAGGATCCTGCCCATGCGGGCCGGCGGTCCCGCCGAGCCGGTCTATGAGCAGGCCAGGCAGGCCGCCGCCCACCTCCGCAGCGACCTGGACCGATGACGTGTGGCCGCCGGGAGCGTTGATGCTCGGGTCGTCGTTCCCGGAGTTGCTGGCGGCCGCTCAGGGCGGGGATGAGCAGGCGTTCGCGGTGCTGTGGCGGGACCTGCAGCCGGCCCTGCTGCGCTATTTCCGGGTGGCGGCACGGGAGGCAGCCGAGGATTTGGCCGCCGACACCTGGGTGTCGGTGATCCGCGGGCTGGGGCGGTTCCGGGGCGACGGGCGGGCCTTTCGGGCCTGGGTGTTCACCGTGGCCCGACATCAGGCCATCGACTGGCGCAGGCAGGCCACGCGTCGGCCAACCAGCTTGGTCCCGGTCGAGCAGTTGGCCGAGCGGCCGGCGCCCGACGACCCGGTCGCGGCGGTGTTGGAGGCCCAGTCGACCCGGGCGGCGCTGGCCCTGTTGGCCGAGCTGCCCCCCGACCAGGCCGAAGTGGTGGCCCTGCGGGTGCTGGGCGGCCTAGAGGTGGCCGAGGTGGCCAGGATCGTCGGCAAGCGCCCTGGTGCGGTGCGGGTCCTGGCCCATCGGGGGCTGCGGCGGCTGGCCAAGCGGATGGAGGCGGCGGGGTTGGCGCGGGGTGTAACGCGATGAGCCACGACGACGCTCTTGGGCCCGACATGCATCCACTGCTTGGGTTCCTTGAGTCCACGTCGCCGGCCGCCGGCCAGGACACGCTGGAGCGGCTACTTAACGGCCAGCTGGACCCTGCTGCCGCTCCGCCTGGCTATGGCGAGCTAGCCAGTCTGCTGGCCGCGGCGACCGCCCCAGCCACGCCGGAGGAGCTCGCTGGCGAGCAGGCGGCGCTAGCAGTGTTCCGCGCCGTGATGCCGTCGCATCCCCCTACCCTCGTCCCCCGTAGGGCACCCATGCCCAGCAAGCGCTTGACGGTCAAGGCGGCCGCGGCTGCCCTCGTCGCGGTCCTGTCCATCGGCGGGGTCGCTGCCGCTGCCACCGGGCTGCTGGCTGGCCAAGCGGGGCGGGTGGCCGACCGGGCACCGTCCACCACCGCGGCCAGCGCGGCCGCCCAAGGCCCGGGCAAGGCCGCCGTCACCGACCTCGACAACGCCACCCAGGGGTTGTGCCAGGCCTGGCAAGTCGGCAAGAGCGCCGACAACAGCTCCCGGGCGGACGCGCCGGCATTCCAGACCTTGGCCGCCGCGGCTGGCGGCTCCGACAACATTGCCGGGTACTGCGCCGACGTCACAGCCGGCAGCGCCGGTGACCACGGTCAGGGGCAAGCGTCGGCGGTTGGGCCGGATGCCACGGCAGCGGCCCGGGCGGGGTTGTGCCGGGCCTGGCAGGCCGGCAAGGGCACCGACAACGGCCGCCGAACCGACTCGGTGGCATTCCAGGCCCTAGCGGCCGCGGCTGGCGGGGCCGACAACATTGCCGGGTACTGCGCTGACGTCATGGCCGGCAGCGCCGGTGACCACAGCCAGGGACAAGCCTCGCCCCCGACCGGGCCGCCACCCACAACCAAGATCTCGCCCCCGAGCAGTGGCCCGCCGCCAGGGGCCGGCCCTGGCGGGCACGGGCAGGGCGGACCCCCAACCACCACTGGCTCGCCTTGACCGACAGGCCCGAGACCACCCCGCCCTCGGACACCGAGTCGGGGCCGATGAAGTTCGCTGAGCTGGTTGACGCTCCACTGACGGCCTTGGGCCTGTCCAGCAGCGATGCGCACGCCCTAGAGGAAACGCTTGGAGTCAGGACCGTTCGTGACCTGGTAGATAACAAATATGTCCGACGAGCACAGGCAATCGTGAACCTGGCGCACGCCAAGGAATAGAACGATGGGTGGTCACGCGCCTGCTTGGGATCCAATGTGCCATGGGCGATGCCGACACGTTGGGGCCACGGGTCCCATCTTCGTCCTGTCGTGGCATCGATCGCCGCGGAAAGTGCGCTAGCAGGTAACAGGCCCTGGCTCGGCAACGGTTGTAGGACTGCGGCACAGCTGAGGGTTGGCCCCCCCGCCCCGGCCGTGCCGCCTCGCCAGGAGTAGCTCCGTCACCGCCTGGCGTTCGCGTCTCGGGCGCCGGCCCAGCCATGGGGATGGTGGCCGGCCCCGAGGCCCCCTACATACCGCACGACGGCCATGAGACAGCCTCCACCGTTGCATGCGCTGCGAATCCAGAGATGAAAAGGTTCGCTTTGTATCGAGGAATCATCAGGTGCCGAAGAGACGACCGGTGAGAGTCGTCTCAGCCGTGTACGGAGTCCCGGGAGCTGCAGACTAGCGTGATCTACCTGCAGCCGGTCTACATGGCGGGGGAGCGCAACAGCACCACGCCGGTACATCGGGCCGCGGGCTGATAGCTGCGCCACATGGCCGCGAAGTCGTCCAGATCCCTTGGGCGACGGAGGACCTTCTCGCCGTTCGCGGCGACCGTCATGCCCGGCATCGCAGGATCCTCGGCTTGTAACGCCCTGGCCGCAACGGACGGTTTCCTCTTGGAGGACGTCCATCGTGCTTCGGGCACGGCCAGTTGGTTGACCACGCAGCTACCGAGGGTTGAGGGGAATCGCATGCGCAGAATCGGCATGTTCGCCGTTGTCGTCATCACCATCCTGCTTGCAGCTCCGCTTGCCTTGGCGTCCACGCCAGGCGCTGATGTGCGCCTGACCCACGACGACGGGAGCGCCGGAGGCTATGTAAGTGACTACACGCTCACGACGGGCACGCCGTACACCGACGCGACCCTCACCGAGTGCTCCCGCTCGCGGGGTCGTGAGAACGAACCCTCGGTGGCGGTGAACCCGCGCAACACCCAGGTCATCGTCGGCAGCTCGAATGACTACTGCGGAGTCTACAACGACGGTGTCGACGCGTTCGGGGCCCCGATCCCCTCCGGCCCGATCTGGCTCGGCTACTACCGGTCGCAGAACGGTGGTGCGTCGTTCACCAGCTCGCTGGTGCCCGGCTACCCGGAGGACACCTCGCCGTACGCGGCGCGTGCGCAGGTCCGCACCGCCACGGCAGGCGACCCGGTGCTCGCTTGGGACGCCGAGGGACGACTGTTCGCCGGGGCTGAGGCGTCCGGCGACCCGGCCGGCACGACGAAGACGTTCGGCGACGTCTGGGTCGCCACTTTCGTCAACCCGCAGGGCTCGGGTGGGGCAACGATCAACGACGGTAAAGAGTTCGCGCGCAGCGTGATCGTGGCGCGTGGAACCTCAGCCCCCAACCTGCTCGGCAAGTTTCAGGACAAGACGGCGATCGAGGCCGACCGGTCGCAGAGCGCCTGCCGCAACAACGTCTACTTCGCCAACTCGCGGTTCGTCGGCAACGGCGGGTCCAACATCTACTTCTACCGGTCGACCGACCACGGCGCCACGTTCTCCCATGGCACGTTGCTGACGAAGAGCGCCAACGACGTCCAAGACCCCGAGATCGCGGTGACCGCCAACGGCCACGTGTACGTCACCTACGACGCCACCCTGCACCAGGGCAATCGCAGCTACGACGCGATCCTCTACAACAAGTCGACCGACTGCGGGGCGACGTTCTCCCCGGCCCAGCTGCTCACGACGTTCAACCGGTTCACCTACGTCGACCGTTCGGCCGCGACACCCGAGCCGGTGCAGGTCGGCGCCGAGGACAACGTCGGCGAGGACGAGACCGACGCCCCGGCCGGCACCCGCCGCGACTGCGGTGACTTCACCGAAGCGTGCGCCTCCGGCTACACCTACCCGCGCGTCGACGCCGCCCCCCGGGCGACGGCCGACCAGTACGCCGCCGCCTCGGATGAGACGATCTATGTCGTGTTCGAGCAGAACATCCCGGGCACGGAGACGCCGACCGGAACGACGTTCGGCACGGTCGAGCCGGGGACGGGCGGCCAGGGGGGCGTCTACTTCATGCGGCTCAACGGCGCTACCGGTGCCACGACAACGCCCAGGCTGATCGACCCGACTGATCGGAACGCCGGCAAGGGCCACCAGTTCTGGGCGGACGTGTCCGCCGACGGCGGCGTGCTGCACTTCATCTGGTACGACAGCCGCAACGACCCGTGCTACTCCCCGACGCGGCCGGTCGGCAACTGCGCGGACCGCAGCGTCGTGCCCTCGCTCGACGTGTACGCATCGCGGTCGGCCGACCGGGGCGCCACGATCGCCCCGTCCACCCGCATCACCGATGTCACCTCCAACCCCAACTTTGAGCAGTTCAGCGGTCGTACGGTGCCGTTCCTCGGCGACTACATCTGGGTCAGCTCGCTGGGGGACACGTCCTTCGGCGTATGGACCGACTACCGCAACACCGTCGGCGGCGTGGACCTGCGTGAGGCCGGCGATGACGACAACGACCCTGGGGCCGACGTCCTGCAATGCCGGACGGCGCTCTCTGACGGCTCGATCACGGGCGATACCTGCCCGCGCGCCGGCGGCCTCGATCAGGACATCTACGGCGACAAGACGCCCTAGTACCGGGAGGGGGTCTGGCCCGAGTGGCCCGACCCCTCCGACTTCCGGCGAATGCCCAGGCCAGCTTCTTGATGGGGCTGACCTGGGCATCCGAGCCGAGCCGCCCGGCACAATCGAACCGTCGACTTACGCGCCACCCCGACCGCCCAGCTCGTCTTTGTTCGCCCGGCCCGGAAGGCGTTTCTGAGGGATGGGCGAAGGTACGCCTTGTCGACGGGCTCCTGCAGGCTAAGCGGCATGGATCTGACACGCGCTCCGCTCGCCCGGTTGGTTCGCTCAGGGTAAGACCTGCCCCTCCTAGGCGCAGAGCACGAGTGCAGCTGGTTGGGGTCAGCCACACTCGCTACCGGTCGAGCTGACCGAATCCGCCGGAGTAACCGACGGCCATTGGGAGGCGGGTCGAGCGCGCGCTGGTGGAAGCTTGGTCATTCCGTTGGTCATTCCGCCGGGCACTACACCACACGACAGCGCCGTATCAGTCGGACGGCTCATCCAACCTGACCAGCGGGAACGGCACCCTGCAACGGCCCGGACGGCCGTGGGTCGACTTCTAATCCGCCGTATGTTAGGAATGCTGCCCTGCTTAGAAGCAACATGATCCGTTACGACTGATCCTTCATCGAGAGCCTTGCTACTCCGAAACGAATGGCCTCACAGGAAGCCGCGGGAGCTGCGTAGCACCTTCGGTAAGCTGCTCCAGGTCCCGCACGTAGGCCGCCTGCTGCTCGGTGCGCACTGCCACCACGACCTTCTGCCGCTCCACCTTCTTGCCTGTCCGATACACAGCAAGGAGTTCAGCCTTGCTGATGGGCCGTTGCAGGGTCTCTGCGGCCTGGCGCAGCAGGTCGAGTGTCCATCGGCTCGACCAGTCGATCCCACGCCGGGCGCGGAAGCGCAGCGTCACGACCTCATCAGGCTCAACCATCAGCGGCGGGAAAGTGACGTCGGCCTCCGGAAGACGCTCTCCCTGCACCCATCGAAAGCGCCGCTGGTACCGCTGAGCGGCGATGGGAAGCGGAACCTCAGGCAGCCTTACCGCTTCTCCCCGCTCATCGATGAACCGTAGCAAGCGCAAGCTCGACAGCAGGGCCTTCCGACCGCCGATGTTGGCAACCGCCACGTCGAGCTGCAGGAGGAAGTCAGCGGGTTGCTCCACTCCCTCCGGCAGGCTGGGAGCATCGGCGTATCGGTAGAAGATCAGGTCGGACTGTTCAAGCTCGTACTGACGCTCCACCCACAGTTCAGCCGGTGCTGGCACGGTCATGTGCGCCTGATAGACGGCCACGAACAACACGACCCCGGCCAGCAGGACGTTCCCAAGGTCGGCGTGGTCAGCGAGCACGAGCCACACGGTGACCGCGAATGCGATGGGCCAGAGCACCCATACCATCAAGATGGCAGGTGGGCGCCGTCGTAGCCGCCAGAGCACTCGCGCCACAAGCCCCCCGGGGCTGTCAGGCCATCATGGGCGTACGAAGTACTAGCAGTCGGCGCTCCAGGCGAACTGACCGAATGGTGCCGTCCCCTATTGTTGGTGGCAGTCCAGGTGGCAGTCCACCAGCCGTCGCCAGATGGAATATCTGGTGCCCGCTCCACCATGGTCGCCGGGAGCTGAGTGGCCGAGGAATCTGCGTCCCACGGTTTGATCATCCGTTTGATCATCCAGACGATCCGACGGGACCCGTCTGGATCCGTCTGGATCGACGAGGCATCCAACGTGAGCAGGCCAGATCCGTCTGGAGCCGACCAGATCGACGTAGAGCACCAGGCTACGGATCTGGCGGTTGGGGGTTCGAATCCCTCGCGGCGCGCTGAATAACCAGCTCAGCAGCTATCAAGCAAGAGAAGCTGAGGGATGCGTTTCTTGCACTGTCAGTCCTTGAGTGCCAGATCGGTCCTACCGCCATCTGGCATCGGCAGGGCCGGCTGCTCGTGGCGGCTAGTAGTAGACAACTACTTGATGCCATCCCGACGAGCTGATGGCCTGGCTCGAACGGCAGGCCGCAAGGCGACATCGCACCCGTCGCTGACGGCAGCGGCCCAAGCCACCCGGTGTAGGCGGCCACGGCCGCTCAGGGTGACCGCCTAGCCGTTCTCGATGGTTGTCGTTGTGTTGCGGTTGCCGTGCCCGTTGCCGTTGCCGTGCCCATTCCCGTTGCCGCCACCGTCGTCGATCGTGGTCGGCGGGGTGGATGTGGGGGGCTCGACGACCGTGGTGGGCGGGGAGGTTGGTGCGTCGCAGTCGGCCACGGGGATCGCCCAGGAGGCGTTGGTCGTGACCTTGCCGTCCGGCCAGCCGGCGGTGGCGTACACGGTCACGGTGGCGTAGAAGCTGAACGGCAGGCTGAACGACCCGGCGGCGCCATCCGGGGTAGAGCTGAGGTCGTGGGTGGCGGCAAAGCCGTACACGGATGCGTCCGCCACCCACCAGGTCTGGACCGAGACCGGTGTGGAGGTCTGGTTGGTCACGGTGTAGTCGACCACTGGCAGCCCCCCAGCGCAGTGGTCAGAGGTGGCGGTCACCTGCAGCCGGGCTGGATCGGTCTGCGCAGCGGCCGGGACCGCAACCGCCAGGCCCAAGGCGACGAGCACGGCGAGTCTTCGTAGCACGTAGGTGGCCCCCCTCATCATCGTGGACTTGTTCCGGTGGAACGCGGGCATCCCTCCATTTGAGGAAGAGCGACGAGTAGGTCGCTGGCGTTACACCAGGCCAGCTCGGTGGCACCGGCTGCGTCTGGGTCATCCGGTGATGGTGCCGTTGACATAGCCCATGGTCTGGGCGAGGACGTTGGCGCCGACCCGCTGGCCGAGGTTGTAGCCGTGCTCGTCGCCGTCCTGGAAGTGGATGCCGCCCAGGCGGCGTGACAGCCCGGCGTCCTTGGCCGCCGCGGTCAGGGTGGGCCAGCTCAGCAGGATGTTGGTGGCTGGGGTGCCGAGCTGGGTGTCGGTCCGCGGCTCGAACAGGGAGGTGCCGGCCTCGATGGTCACGCTGGCGCCGAAGCTGTCGCTGCCGGTGAACTGGGCCAAGATGGCCGCCGCGGCCGAGCTGAAGGTGCTGTGCCCCGACACGTACTCGGGGAACGGTGGAGAGACCACGTTGGGGGCCTGGTAGGGGATCCACTGCTCGCCGGGGACCGTGCCGTAGCCCTGGTAGGGCCCGAGCCAGGAGGTGACCGGCTTGCCCTTGTAGCGGGACCGGATGGCGGTGATCGGGCGGACGAAGTCCCATTTGTACTTGGCCGCCCAGGCGGCGATGCTGGCGTCCATGAGCGCGTTGCCGAGGGCGAAGAACAGCTTGGCGTCGGTGTCCAGGCTGTGCCCGCGCTTGCGGGACAGGACCTGGGTGATCAGGGCCCAGTGGCCGGGGGGGAACTCCGAGCGGGGGCCGTCGGCCCAGAACTCGGCGGTGACCTTCTGGCGGTCGGTGAGGTTCGAGGTCAGGGCGAGCAGGTTGTCGATGTGCTTGGGGTCAAAGCCGCTCTGGAGCCGGTCGGGGCCGGGGGTGGTGAACTGGAAGGGGGACTTGAGCGCGAACCCTTTGACCTTGGACCACTGCGGGGTGGTCGCCCGCTGCTCGGGACCGGTGCCGAGCGGCACCCGCAGCGGCTGCCAGCGCCAAGGATCCACGATGGTGTCGCCGGTGTTGACCGGCTTGTAGCCGGTGGTGTCGGCATAACCGTTGAGCTGGTTGGAACCGTCGCTGTGGCGGTAGTCGATGACCGCCTGGGCGGCGGTGGTCCCCACGCTGGCCGGGGTCGAGGCGTCCGAACCATCCACGGCATAGCCGAGGTAGCTCATCTGCTCGGCGAAGTCGAACTGGCGGGCCGGGAACAGATCGACCAAGGCCCTGTAGGCCGCAAAGCTGATCGCCTTGTTCTTGTTGGCCAGGGTCCGCTCAGCGGCCGGCCGCCGCAGCTGGGTCCCCAGGCGGGTGCCTCTGGCCTTGGCGTCATAGGCCGCCCAGGCGTCGAAGATGGCCGTATGCACCACGCTGATGGCCCGGGCGGTCACCGTCGGACCCGGAGGCAGCGCCCGGACCGCCTGCAGCAGTTCCTCGTCCCACTGCAGGACCAGGTTGTCGTTCACCGACGGCGGGTACTGCTCGAAAGTAAACAGCGAAGGCGGGTCGGTCAGGTCGTCGGGCGGTCGAGCCGCCAGGGTCGGGTCGGCGGTCTGGCCGAGCACCGGACTGGCGATTGACAGCGCCATTGCCAAGACGAGCAGCAGTACGAGTGGCAGCCGGAGTTTCATGGGCTGGCCCCCCTTTGGTGACGGACTGTCCGATGTGACGACCGCGGAAGTTTTCCGCAATCAGCCGGTGAGGGCAAATCCGCGCCTTACGCCACCTTGAGCGTTCAACTGACCACTCAATCCCTACCGTTGCTTGCCTTGCATCCGATAGAGCATCGGATGGCCCTTGATCATCCCAATGATCATCCAGACGATCCCTCTGGACCCGTCTGAAGCCGTCTGGACCGACGATGCGGTCCACGTGAGCAGGCTCAATCCGTCTGGAGCCGACCAGATCGACGCCAAGCATCCGACTCGTAATCGGAAGGTCGAGGGTTCGAATCCCTCCTCGGGCTCCAAAACCGCAGGTCAAAGGTATCTCTGGCATTGCTCACTGCGTAGCGCGAACGGGCGGTCATTCCTTTTGGTTGGATCATCGCGCCGCCGGCGCGCCCGGCCCGCTTCGCTTCATAGGTGTGCCGCCCGCTTCCCGGCTGTGCCGGGCTCGGGCGAGAGTTGGTAAAGCCCGCATCGGGGGATCCGCTACAAGGCGTTGCCGCTGGCGTCACACGGAAGCGGCGCTCGACGCTCGCTAGTGCTGAGTTCCTGGTCGATGACCTTCAACGTTCGCTCCATCGCATCGGGACGGAGGCCACCGATGCCGTCATGAAATGGATGGTTGAGGAACTGCAAGAGCAGCAGCATCGTCACGATCACCGCGACCACGGTCCCCATGAGTAACGCTTGGGTGATGGCGCGTTCGCCGCTGTCGGCGAAAAAGAGCATGTAGACGAAGATCAGCCCGGAGGTGAAGAACAGCACCAGCCAGAGCGGTGCCGGGATCACGCCGATGGCACCGTGGATGCGGTCGCTGCGCGCTTCTTCGCGCGCTGATCGCTCGTCGAGCCACTTGCTGTAGGCCGCCTGCTCTGTCGGGGTTTTGGGATCGGCGCGCTTGAGGGTGTCGAACAACTTGGTCGCCCACGGGTTGAGGTCTTCGCCGAGTGTCCCGGCCTGCATCCGGTCCCACTGGACCCCGGTGACCGAACGGGCGTAGCAGACCAACTCTGTGGTCAGCTCTCCGGA
>Ga0307318_10000560_pt1 | contig 12199 bp, 12 predicted proteins | sample ER_DNA_367_FD_194500 | JGI IMG/M metagenome (GOLD analysis project Ga0307318, IMG submission 194500) | Bulk soil microbial communities from the East River watershed near Crested Butte, Colorado, United States - ER_DNA_367 | ecosystem: Environmental > Terrestrial > Soil > Floodplain | place...
CTTCGTCGTCGGCGGGCTGTTCGCCATCGCCGATGGCGTTCAGACCCTGCGCCGCCCTGAGCCGGTCACCAACGTGCCGGTCGGCGTGGCGGTGCTGCTGGTATCCGCAGCTCTGGAGGGCCTGTCGTGGCGTACGGCCCGTCGGCAGCTGCGCGCGGAGGCCGCCGCCCGCCACCTCGACCTCGGCGAGTACCTGGTCACCTCATCGGACCCCACGCCGGCGGCGGTGTTCCTGGAGGATTCGGCCGCACTGGTCGGCATCGCGCTGGCCCTGGCTGCGCTGGTGCTCCACATCACCACAGGATCGGCGGTGTGGGACGGTGCGGCGAGCCTGCTCATCGGGCTGTTGCTGATCGTGGTGGCATACCTGCTGATGCGGCGCAACCTCGCGTTGCTGATCGACGAGGCGGCACCGGCCGACATCCGCGAGCGGCTACGGCAGGCGGTCGCCCAGGAGCCGTGGGTGGCCGAGGTGGCCGAGCTGACCGCGGTGTACATCGGTCCCAGGCAGCTGCTGGTGCTCGCCCACGTGGTGCCGGTGGTCGGGACCGAGCTGACCGCGAACATCGGCCGGCTGCGCCGCCGACTGCTGGCCGTGCCCGCAATCGCCGCGGCGGAGATCACCCCCGTCGAGCGGACGCCGTGATCGGCTGATGGTCGTCGGGACCACCGGGTTGGAGCGGGGCGATGCCTGCTTGTCGTGAGTCGGCCGGTCGCAGATGATCCTGGCAAGGAGGCGCACATGGCGGACCAGGCGATCGGAATCGGAACAGGGACCCGCGAGCGCCACGGCCGCCAGTGGCTGCGCGTCTTCGTCGTCGGCCTGCTGCTGTGGGTCGCCAGCGTGGTGGTCACCTTCGCGACCGGCAACACCAACCTGGTGCCGACCGTCATCCTGCTCGGCAGCTTCCTGGTGCCGGTCACCTTCGTGGTGTACGCCTTCGAGCGACACGCCGACCAGGTCGTGACCGCTCAGCGGATCTTCGCCGCGTTCGTCTACGGCGGCGTGCTCGGGGTGCTCGGCGCCTCGGTGCTGGAGGCGGCGTTCCTCAAGCAGCCGTCGGTGGCCACCTACCTTGGCGTGGGGCTGATCGAGGAGGCGGTCAAGCTGGCCGCCCTGTGGCTGCTGGCCCGGCAGTTGCCCCGCTACACCATGCGCGACGGGATCGTGCTCGGGGCAGCGGTCGGGTTCGGGTTCGCCGCCCTGGAGAGCGCCGGGTACGCCTTCAACGCCCTGTTCACCATGGAGGGGTTGTCGCTGGAGAACCTGGTGGAGACCGAGGTCCTGCGCGGGCTGCTGACCCCGCTTGGCCACGGGCTGTGGACCGCCATCCTGGGCGGGGTGCTGTTCCGCACCGCCGCCGAGGGCGGCCGGCTGCGGCTGTCGGGGGCGCTGGTCGGCTGGTATGTGGTGGTGGCGGGGTTGCACGCGCTGTGGGACGCCTCCCGACCGATCGCGGTGTGGCTGACCCTGCTGCTCACCGCCACCCAGGTGCAGTGGGCGTTGATTCGGATGGGCCGGGTGCCGCAGCCGACCCAGGCCCAGGTCCACACCTTCACCACCCTTAACATGGTCGTGCTGCTGGTCGACGCGTTGGTCGGGGTGATGATCCTGCGTGGCCGCTGGCGGCAGGCCCTGGCCCTGGAGCACGCCTAACCGGACTCCCCAGCCGCCACCAAGCATCCGGATCGGGCTGGCGCCCAGGCGCTTATGACACCTGGATCGTCGCGGTCATCGACGGGTGGATGGTGCAGCGGTAGGGGAAGTTCCCCGCCTTGTCGAAGGTGAAAGAACCACCCGTCATGTTCAATTGTCAGATCCAGGCATGACGATGGTGACAGGCATCCCGGCGGGGAAGGGAGCGGGCTCCGTGACCGAGGGTTCCAGCCGCGCCCTGTGGCTGCAGCAGGCGCGCTCGTATCTTCGCAACGCCGACCCTGTGCTGGCGCGGCTCATCGACGACCGGCCGGCCTTCGATCCCCGGGCGTGGATGGCCCAGCTGCCGCCGATGGACCTGTACGGTGCCCTGCTGTTCCAGGTCACCGGCCAGCAGCTGTCCGTCGCGGCGACCCGCCGGACCCTGGCCCGCATCGAGGCGCTGTTTGACGGCCATCTCCCCTCACCCGCCGAACTGCTGGGCGTCGATCCCGGCAAGCTCCGCGAGGCCGGGCTCTCGTGGCGGAAGGTCGGCACACTTCGCGACCTCGCCGAGCGGCTGTCGGGCGGGCGGCTGAACCCGGACGTGTTGCGCAGCCTGCCCGACGACGAGCTGATGGCAGAGCTCACCGCGATCCCGGGGATAGGTCCCTGGACCGTGCAGGGCGCCATGATCATCGCGCTCCAGCGAGAGGACGTCGTCCTGCCGGGCGACCTTGCCCTCCGGAAGGCCGTCCGGGTCGCCTACCAGCTCGACCACCTCCCCAGCCAGCAGGAGGTGCTCGCCATCGCCGAGAAGTGGCGGCCCTACCGCAGCCTTGCCACCAGCTACCTGTTCTCCGCCGCCTTCGAGCGGACCGAGGCACGGCCGGTCGCCCCGCACGAGACCTAGCCGGAGTTTCCTGGCTCGTCCCGTCATAGTCGTTGTGACCAGGCCAAATGGTGTATTGCCCAAGGTCGGCTCTGGGCCGCCGTGGCCGCTGCCAGCCTGCTCCTCACCATCGGGGCCGGTGCCGCAGCGGCCGAAACGCTCGTTGCCGCCGGTGATATCGCCAGCCCGCCCGGTGGTGGACGTGCCGACCTCGCCACCGCCAGGGTGGTCGAGGAGAACCGCCGACCGCGGTGTTGGTCCTTGGCGACACCCAGTACGAACACGGCGAGTACACCAATTTCCTCCGCGCCTACGACCATAGCTGGGGACGCTTCAAGGACCTGACCCGGCCGGCGGTCGGCAACCACGAATACCTCGACCCGGCCGGTCCGGCGGCTGGCTATTTCCGGTACTTCGGCCGGCAGGCTGGCAACCCCGCCAAGGGCTACTACTCCTTCGACATCGGCCCCTGGCACGCGATCGCGCTCAACTCCAACTGCGGCGCCGCCGGGGCGCCGTCGTGCGCCCACGGCTCGGCCCAGTGGGCCTGGCTCAAGCACGACCTGGCCAGCCACCACCAGCGCTGCACCCTGGCCTTCTTCCATCATCCCTACCGCTCCTCCACCGGCGCCCACACCGGCAAGGCTGAGCTCAAGCACCTGTGGGCCCAGTTGGTCGCTGGCGGGGTCGACCTGGTCCTCAACGGCCACAACCACACCTATGAGCGCCTCAAGCCCATGCACACCATGGGCGACGTCGACGACCACGCGCCCTGGACGGTCATCGCCGGCACCGGCGGCCGCTCCCTGGTCCCGACACCTCGGTCCACCCCAACTCCGTCGCCCGGGCGGCCGTCTACGGCGTCTACAAGATGGTCCTGTACCCCGACCGCTGGGTCGGCGCCCACAAAGGCACCGACGGCATCACCCGCTGCCGCCGGTCGATCGGCTGCCACTAACGGCAGCGGCGGGAGGTCCAGGTCCTTGCCACCCTCCGGCCCTTCTTGGTGGCACGGCTAGGCTGATGATGGTGCTGTCGGTGGCCCGGTCGTGCGCCAGAAGGAACCTCAGCGGCAAGCCGGCGCTGCAGATGGCGCTGCGGTATTGGTCCGGCGGCCGGTTCGCCTTCTTCCGGTGGTGGGCGATCGGAGCCGCGCTCCTCGCGAGGACCCTGCTTGGCTGCCGGCTCCGTGGCGGCCAGGAGTGAAGGAGCCCGGAGCCGTCCTAGAAGGTGAGGCGGACGGTGGGTAGAGGCCGGTGAACAAGATCGCGAACCAAGCCACGATCACCACCACCAGCCGCACCCGAGGGGATTTGAAGCGGCCAGGGCGACGCCGATCCCGGCGCACGCCTCATCGGCGATGGCGTGCAGCGTCAGCAGTGCCGCGCACAGGTCCCAATCGGCGCCGGTAGAAAGCTCCTCCAGCGGCGTCGTCGCTGCGGCGACCACGACTTCCATCATGCTGACAAGCAGCGGCGGAACCGGCTCCCCGGGGGCATCGACGACGCCACTCCACGCACGGCCAGCCGCCTCGACCGTGGTCGACCACCCGCTTCGTGATCCGGGCGGCCACTGGCGCCCAGGCGGCGGCGACAGCGCAAAACGAAAGGCCCCCGACCGCTGTAGCACCAACGAGGTCAGCGCGAAAAGGTCCGGCGGCCAATCCAGGAGATCAGCGCTCAGTGGACGGCCGCTCATCGCCTGCCAGAGCGACCCCGCAGTCGTCCGCTGCGGTACGCCCGCGCCCAATTGGTACTCGACCATCAACCCACCCCCGTTGACGTCGACACCCGTATCTGCTACGGCCAGCCTAGGTATCGCCCACAGTACCTGAGGCAGAAGCCACTGGGAGGCTGGCTGTCCGCTGTCCCGCTCTGTTGTGGTCAGGGTTATCTAGCCGTCCAAGCGATGCTCATCCGCTCTCTGGCCTCTGCCGTAGCTGCAGGCGGTCTGGCTGGACTCGACCTCTGATCTAAGCAGCACAAACAGCACCCAACGGCACCCAGTCGACGCGGAGGACCAGGCTACGGATCTGGCGGTTGGGGGTTCGAATCCCTCGCAGCGCGCACCTCGCGGCGCGCACTAGCCGACCGACCGGTCGGCTCCGCCCCCCAGCAGGCCTCGACGGTTGAGCATGTCCAAAGCTCATCTGCCTGTGCCGTCGCCGACTCACCACGCGCTGCGGCCTCCCGGATCACCCGTGCGACCGCGGTGCCAAGTTCCCCGTAACCGCCTGCCGGCAGGCGGCCAGCGGTCCCGAGAGCGACGGGGTCGCGCGGCGCCCAGATCTTGCCCTCTGTCGCGTAGCCGGGCTCTTCAGGAAGCGCCTGCAGCTCTTCGACCCGGGCGGCCATGACCACCGCCGAAATGGCGGCGTCGAAGGCGTCCTCGCTGTTGGCAGCGAGCCGGCGAAGGTTGCGAGGCATGGGTACGGGCCCCAAGTATCGCTCCCGTTCGCTCGGGCTGTTCTTGCGCACCGGGCCGGTGAGGACCCGGGGGAAGATCTCCACCACCAGCGGCAACGCCGGCGGATCGAACGGCCAGATCCGCAAGCCGGCGCCAGTCAACCGGTGGAGCGCCTGCATGCCGTACAACGAGCCTCGACCCACCTGGCCGGCTCCGACAAGCTGGAACACCGACTTCGGCTGGACGCCGGGTAGCCGCATGTCGTTCTCGGTGCGGCGGAACATCTGCTCGGGCCTGAGCCGGGCATGGGCCTCGCTGGTGGTCCAGAACGGCAGCTCCGGACCGTTCATCCATCGACCCAGTCCAAGACGTCGCATAGTTGGGGTCAGCGCCTCATCAGCAAGCAGCGCCCACAACTGGCGAGGCGTGAGCTGCCGCTCCTGCAGGTACCAGGCGGGAAGCGAGAACGCGAAGTCGAAGCCGACGATCAGGTTCGGGTCCCGATCCGCCTCGGCGACCAGCACCTCGATGCACTCGGCGCGGGTCCGGCCACCTTCAAGCCGAACCAGCTCACCTCCGACTACCTCGGCCAACCAGAGCGCTCGCCGCTGGTCGGCACCGCTGCGCCCAGACCAGTCGATGGCGATTAGGCGAGGATTGGTCATGCAGGCAGAGTACGACCTTGATCGAGCCAAGAGGATGCCGAGGGAAGCGGCGGGACATGTCATTCTGCATGTCATTCCACCTGGCGCTACTCGGCCCTACTGAAGCGCACTGGCTGGACGACACCCTCGACCTGAGCAGCCAGGACAGCATTCAGGAGCACGCGGTGGACGGTCCGCGGCTGTCTTGTAAACAGCAGGTTGCAGGTTCGAGCCTGGCCGGGGGACCAAATCCGCAGATCAAGCCTGATCGCTGGTCGCTGTGATCGTCTCGGTCATGCCGATCATCCCGTTGCCCGGTCGAGGTGAGCGGACATTCCCTTAGACGGTTTCGACGCCGTCCTCACCGAAGTAATGCAGCGACAGGTAATGGTAGTCGGCGAGCAGCCCCACCAGCCGGTCGGCACGGTCCTTGGTGGGCGCATGGACCCAAAGCTGGGAACCGCCTGCCCTGGCGTTGGCCAGCCAGCGCTCCCGTACCTGGTGGTCGACCACAACCTCGTTGATCGCCTTGGCCACAATGGACCGTTCCTGCTGCAGGCGCGAGGCGATGCCCAGGGTCTCCTCAGCGTCATAGAGCCGAACGTCGGCCTCGGGCACGCCCTGGTCCCGGAGGCCGCGCTGGGCTCGCAGGCCCTCCTCCGGATCCTCGAACACCGCCGCCAGGTACCCGACGGTGGTGTAGTGCCAGGGACGCAGGGTCCCTCGGGCCGACTGCTCGGCCGGCCAGTCGTGTGGCTCGGTCACCAGCTGTCACCTCCTGGGCGATCGGAGCGGCGTCACTCCCGAGCGGCGGCGCCGCTGAAATTAGCGGCCGGCCACGCAGGCCTGCTGGACAAGCAATAGCACCTGTACAACGACACGACGCCATCGAGTGTGTGCCAAGTCCCGCTGTCAGTCCACGGGCCGCAACCAAATGGCAGAGGTGGCCTGGCTCTCCCGTGGGCCGCGATCAGAGTGGCCGAGGCTCGGGTCTCGCGCCTTGATCATCCGGTTGATCATCCAGACGATCCGACTGGACCCTACTGGATCCGACCAGATCGACGAGGCATCCAACGTGAGCAGGCTCGATCCGTCTGGAGCCGACCAGATCGACGCAGAGCACCAGGCGACGGATCTGGCGGTTGTGGTTCGAATCCCTCGCGGCGCGCACAGCCTGAGCGCGTTGGCGAGGTCATGTCTGTTCGTGCACCTCGGGGTCGTCAGGGTGGATCGCGGTGGCGTCCAATCCATCGGGCGAGCTGTCCGGTGTCGTGAGTCGACCGGTAGCCCGCCGCTCCCAGGGCAGCACGGTGACCGCGTTGGCCACGGCGACGTCCAGCTCGCTCTCCCACAACGGGCGTTGCGCCTGAGCGAGCACCCTTCCCAGGCCTGATGCGGCGCCCTTCCAGCTGAGGCCGATGGCACCGGCGGCGGTGAGCACGACCGCAACCACCGGGGAAGTCGCACGAACGGTGAACACCGTGACAAGGGCCGCGGCAAGGACCGCCGCCACCGTCACCGTGGCAATCCAGAAGCGGCGCAGCAGGTCGAGCGTCAGTCGGCGGATATGGCCGAGCAGCTGATCAGCGGCCAGCAGATAGTCGTCGGTGGACAGCAGGTCCACGCCGTCCTTCTCGCCCGAGAGGAGGGCCTGCCACAGCTGGCCTTGTCGGCGCAGCGCCCGGATGATGCTCTCACGATCCGCGGCCGAGCCCCAGTCGACCGGTCGAGTTGGCAGCTGCCGAGGATGCCTGGCCCGCCGCGACCTGAAGGCGGTCCGAGCAGGCGGCGGAACACGCGCTGTCGGGGCACGCGTCGCCGCTGTCCCGAGGGGTTGGTCGTCCGTCTCCGCATCTGATGCTGCCCGCTGGTCATCGAGGGCCAGGCGCAATGTCGGGGCTTCGCTCCAGGCCGCCCATGTCTGCAGCGACCCGCGGACAGCCTCGGCAGCATGTGGCGGAAAGGCCGACTTCAGGTCGGCCAACCACCCCAGCAGGTTGGCCAGCCGGTAGCGAGCAAAGACCTGCTGGAAGGTCTGGGGGTTCTTGGCGTCGGGCAGCAGGACCGTCTCGGCAAGGGCACGGCCAAGCCCGTAGGCCTTGCCCAGGCGGAAGTCGGCTGCGGTAAGGGTCATCAGCAGCCGCTGATGCAACCCTGCGACCGCCGCTTGCAGCTGGCCTGGCTGGCGGATCTCGGCCTGCAGCAGCGACTGGACGGGAGCAAGGTCAGGTAGCGGCTGACCGGAGTCGTCATAGCGCCAGGCACGCTCCATGTCCGCCCGCACCTGCGCCAGCAGCAGCCTGGCCCGCGACAGCGGGTCGAGCTCTCCAATGCCGACGAGCTTGTCCGACCTGGTTTGCCGGCGCTGCATGGACCGGGGAAGGGGGGTGTGGAACAGCTCGGCCACATGCCAGCCCAGCACGGACGCCGAGATGACGCCGTCCCGGGCGGCATCGGCTCGGCCGCCGACCGACGATCCAGCCGCCTCAGGCGTGATTCCGGTTCGTCCGGCGTCGGAGCTGCTCGGGACCTTCGGCTGTGTCAATGGGTTCCCACTCGCCTGTGCGTGAAGCCTGGCGCCTCTCTGCATTGACCATCATGGACTGTCAGGGGACCCCTGGCTCTGCCTGGACACCAGGCCCGGCGACGGCAACACGCCCCTCAAGCACGAGGAGTTCGACCGGTTCAAGTAACGCAAAGGGAAGGCGGGCCGGGAAGGTTTCTGACTTAGCCAGAGCTGGCCTGGGTGGTGCTAGTGGTTCGTCCCTGAGATGGTTTAACACTTGAATGGTCCTGTTTGGCAAGGCCTGGCTGCAGACCACGACGCCCGGTCGGGCTCAACGAGTAGGCCCGTGTACGGCGCAAGGCGAACCCGCCCAGCAGCTTGCGCCACCGTGCCGACCAGCTCGGCACAGCCAGGCCAGGCTGGCGGCCTAGAATCTCGACAGGATCGCGGGTAGCTGGAGGGGTCGTGCAGCCGGAGACCAAGTATGCCTGGCTGGGGCGAGACCGGATCGCCTACCAGGTCCTCGGCCAAGGGCCACCCGACCTTGTCATGACCGGCGCCAGCCTTGGCCACCTCGACATCGCCTGGGAAGACCTGGGGCTCGCCCTGTTTCTCCGCTCGCTGGCGTCCTTCTCCCGGCTGATCCTGTTCAACCGGCGGGGATCGGGCGCCTCCGACCCGCTGCCACCCGATCCCCTGCCCTCCTGGGAGTCGTACGCCGAGGAACTGGACGCGGTGCTGGACGCGGTCGGCTCCCAGCAGACCGCGATCCTGGCCGAACTGGACGCCGCGGCGATCTTCTTCGCCGGCACCAGACCCGAACGCACCAGCGCCCTCATCCTCGTGCACACCTCGGCCAAATACGTGGCCAGCCACGACTACCCGATCGGGGTTCCGCCCAAGGACGCGGAGGCCCTTCTGGCCCAGTTCGACCAGCTGTGGGGCACCGACGCCATGGCGGCGATGTACGTGCCCAGCCGCGCTGGCGACGCCCGGTTCCGCCGGTGGTTCGCAAAAATGCAGCGGACCAGCGTCAGCCCACGGGCCGCCCAGCCGTACGTGCGTGCCATGCTGGAGGTCGATGTGCGCCCCATCCTGCCGCTGGTCCAGGCGCCAACCCTCATCCTGCACCGACGCGACGTCCAGTCCCTCCCGGTCGAGCAGGGGCGCTACCTGGCCGAGCACATTCACGAGGCGAGGCTGGTCGAGCTGCCCGGGGCCGACGCGACGCTCGTCTGGGAGACGCCGGAGCTCGCCCTGGACCTGATCGAGGAGTTCCTGACCGGCGTCCGTCGGACCGCCGAGCCGACCCGGGTGCTGGCCACGGTGTTGTTCACCGACATCGTCGCCTCCACCGAGCGCGCCAGCCGGCTTGGGGACCGGCGCTGGCGGGAGCTGCTGAACACCCACGACGAGCTGGCCCGCCGGCTGGTCGAGGAGTTCGGCGGCCGGCTGGTCAAGACCACCGGCGACGGGCTGCTTGCCACCTTCGACGGGCCTGGCCGCGGGATCCGCTGCGCGGCCGCCCTCAGAGACGAGCTGGGCGGCATCGGCGTCCAGATCCGGGTGGGGCTGCATACCGGCGAGGTCGAGCTGCGCGACGGTGACGTCGGCGGCATCGCCGTGCACATCGCGGCTCGGGTGATGGCAGCGGCCGGACCCGGTGAGATCCTCACCTCCAGGACCGTGCGGGACCTGACCGTGGGCTCCGACATCGTCCTTGACGACCGCGGCATCCAGTCGTTGCGGGGCGTCGAGGGCACCTGGCAGCTGTTCGCGGTGGTGGGGCCCTAGGCAGGTGCCCTCCGGCACCGAGTCCATGCCAGTCCGTTGGGCCGGGGAGCCTGGTGTCCCAACGTTCAGGAGCAGGAGTGGCGGTGGGGCAACTCGGCCCTATGCCGACGGCGAGGTCTAGAGCCCAGGCGGGTGCCGGACTGCCGTTCGATCTGCTCCTAGACCAGTCGGGGACGCCGAGCCCGCCGGCGTGCGAAACCAGCACTCCAAGTGTCAAACCATCTCAGGGACGGACCACTAGAGCCGGTCACCGGGAGAAAGACGTCGATGGGCCTCACGGGCCCGGGCATCAGCGGCAGAGGCGCCGTAGCGTTGCAGCATGGCGCGGGACTTCCAGCCGGCCAGGCGCATCAGGTCGGTCTCCCCGCCGCCTTCGGCCAGCCACTGGTGCGCGAAGGTGTGGCGCAACTGGTGCGGGTGCAGGCCCGGCAGTCCGGCTTGCTCGCCGCGGCGTCGCAGCATCTGCACCAGGCCCCATCGGGTCAGCCGGCCCTGGAGCCCCAGCCACAGCCAGGGCAGCGCGGCGTCCTTGTGGCGAGCCCGAGCGCGAAGGTAGCGGTCCAGGGCAGCGCCGGCCTTATGGCCGAACGGTAGCGCGCGTTCGCGGCGGCCCTTGCCGAGCACCAGCAGCACGTCCAGGTCCAGGTCAACGTGGGCGAGCTTGAGGTCGACCAGCTCGGCCCGGCGGGCGCCGGTGTCGAGCAGCAGCATGATCATGGCGGTGTCCCGGCGCGCCTCGAAGCCCTTGCCGGCGCAGGCGGCCAGAAGCCGGCGCAGGCCGTCGTCGGGGATCACGGGCACCGGCTGGTCGGGCACGATCGGCGGCCGCATCTTGGCCATCGGGCTGGCCGGGAGCTCGTCTTCGTCCTCGAGCCACTGGTAGAGCAGCTTGAGCACCTTGTAGTAGGTGGCGGCGGTGGCGGCGGCCCGTCGGGTGAGCAGGTCGCCCAGGTAGGCCTCCAGGTCGGCCCGGCCAGCCTCGGCGAGGGTTGTGCCCCGGCTCCCGGTCAGGAATGCCTCGGCCTGGCGGAGGGCGATCAGGTAGGTGGCCACCGTCTGGTCGGAGCGGTTCTCGGCGCGCAGGTGCCGCTCGAAGGAGCGGAGCAGGGGGTTGGGCGCGCCAGGGTCCATGCCCGCAGAAGTAGCACAGTTAAGAGGTGTCCATCCGTTATGCGTCCACCCAGACGGGCCTCGAACGCGAAGCTGACCAGCGTTTCCGCTGGTCAGAGGCTATGTGGTGGGCGCGACAGGGTTTGAACCTGTGACCTCTTCCGTGTCAGATCCCACGAGGCTCCTACCGGCCTGAACATCGGACGGTTACAGACCAGGAAGGATCGATGGAAAGCCGCAGCTAAGAGGCGGTGGATGAGCCTGAACCCTTCGACGATCCGTCACAATTCTCCACCGGTTGTATTGGTCTCTACGGCGGCCTGTTGCTGCCCATCTGCTGCCCGACGCGTCGGGCCGACTTCGGGACCGCGATCTGAATCGGCGGTCTGGAGCATCCAGCTGTGAGCTGGAGAGTCGGCAGCCTAGGCCCTGTTGTCCCTACCAGTCGTCCTAACCGGTTTCCGCTCGTCCGCTTCGGCTTGCTCCCTGAGCGCTTCGGCCTGCAGCTCCCGGGCGTGCTCGGCTCGCTCCCGAGCCGCTTGAGCACGGTCGGCGTGCCCAAGGCGCTCCTCCAGCTTGGCTGCTTGCTCGTGCAGTTGCTCGGCGCGGCGGTGGGCAGCAAGCGCATGCGCCCTCGCTCGCGCAGCACGTTCCCTTGCTCGCGTCACCCAGTCAGGTTCGTCGCCCACGTCCCTACCAATTCTGGAGTGGCTGTTCAGTTTGCGGCAGCCGCCCGAACATGAACGGGGCGAAGGTTGCTTGAACCAGCACTAGCCGGCCAGGCTGGGAGGTGTAGTCGGGGGCGCGCCTGACCTACGCCGCAGCCATCCCGGCGCGTTCGGGTCGATGGCCCGCTCGATGAGCTTCACCGACCACAACCGCCGGCCGTCGGCGGTGATGTAGGGGGCGACCCGCTCCGCGGCTTCGGTCACATCGGCCAGGTCGACGCGGAGCAGGTCCGCCACGCGGGCAAGGGGTGCAGCGATCGGCCATACGCTCCGGTCCACAGCACCCGCGCGCAGCGGGAGCCTCACCATCTCACCCACCAGCCTAACAGCAAGGCGAACACGCACTCGTCGGCCGCCTTCCCAACTCACGTGATGGCGCTATGGCAACGGTCGGAAGGGCCGAGCAGGTGGGAGCCTCAGGTCTTGTCGGACAGCACCGCTCGCAACGTGTCGGTGGCCAGGGTGATGGCGCCCCGGGCGGCG
>Ga0307318_10000561_pt1 | contig 12185 bp, 12 predicted proteins | sample ER_DNA_367_FD_194500 | JGI IMG/M metagenome (GOLD analysis project Ga0307318, IMG submission 194500) | Bulk soil microbial communities from the East River watershed near Crested Butte, Colorado, United States - ER_DNA_367 | ecosystem: Environmental > Terrestrial > Soil > Floodplain | place...
CGACTCATGGAAAATCAGTGGTGCGATCTGCCGCTGGATGGCTGGTTCGGCGTGGAGTCGACCGGCACAGCCGCTGCGGTAAGGCGTCAGGGCGGGGTGCGAAGGGTCAATCGCCCCGTCCCGCTGTGCCACTTTCACACGCAGCGTGAGCGTTAGGGTCTGGCTCGATGGTCACAACCGAGGAAGTCGGGCGGGTTCCGCTCTTTGCTGCGCTTGACGAGGCGGAGCGCGAGCAGTTGTCGCGGGTCGCGGCGGACATCAGCCTGGAGTCCGGGGAGTACGCGGCGCCGCAGGGCAGCCAAGCTGCGCTGTTTGCCGTGCTTGACGGTCGCATCGAGCCGGTTCAGCGCTCCGACGGAGTCGAGCGCGTGGTCGGTGTGCGCCATCCCGGTGAAATCTTCGGTGAGGTCCCGATCACGCTCGGGACGGTCTTCCCAGTCGGGTTTCGTGCCGCCGTGCCCTCGCGCGTCTTGCGGATCGAGCCGCACGATTACCACGCGATCGCGTCCGGGTCGCCCGACGTCGCGAAGGAGGTTGGGCGGCTGGCATCGCACCGCATCAGCGGACTGCGCGGGCTGCAGGGCCTGGCCGCGGATCCGCCGCCACCGCGCGCAATCGTCATTGGGCATCGCTTGGACCCTGCCTGCACCGAGCTGAGGCGCTTCCTCGATCGCAACCAGGTGACCTTCGAGTGGCTGTCTCCTGACACGCCCGCGCAGCTGCAGCGATGGGACGGCCCGGCGCCCCCTGATCAGGACATGCCCGTCATCCGCGTGGTGGGCGGCAAGACGGTGATCCGTCCGCCGCTGCGGCGCGTCGCCGAGCTGCTCGGTCTTGGTACCGAACCGGAACTCGCCGTATATGACGTCGTCGTCGTCGGCGCCGGACCCGCGGGGCTTGCGGCGGCGGTCTACGGTGCCTCAGAGGGGCTGCGCACGATCGTCGTCGAGCGGGAGGCCCCTGGCGGCCAAGCTGGGACGTCATCGCGGATCGATAACTACCTCGGCTTTCCCGCAGGGGTCTCGGGCGACGAGCTCGCGAGCCGCGCACTCCAGCAGGCGCGCCGGCTGGGAGCCGAGATCCTCGTGACCCGATCGATCCTCCGCATCGACGCCGACACGCGTCAGATTCACCTCGACGGCGGCGACGTTCTCCGGGCGCGCACGATCATCGTCGCCTGCGGAGTGTCGTGGCGCAGGCTCCCACTCGACGGCTTCGACCGTCTCGCAGGCAGCGGGATCTCGTACGGCGCCTCGCGTAGCGACGCCGCGAGCACTCACGGTGAGGACGTTCACATCGTGGGCGCCGGCAACTCGGCGGGTCAGGCAGCGCTGTTCTTTTCGACGCGCGCGCGGAGCGTCACGATGCTGTGCCGTGGGGACACGCTCGCCAAAAGCATGTCGCGCTATCTGATCGACCAGCTCGAGAGACGCGCGAACATCGCAGTCCGTTTGCGCGCCGAGGTCGCCGCTGTCCACGGCGACGCGTCGTTGGAGGCGATCGACGTTCGCGACCGCGACACTGGCGCCATGACACGACTGGCCTCCGGGGGCCTGTTCATGTTCATCGGCGCCGACGCCGAAACGAGCTGGCTTCCAGACGACATAGCGCTCGACCCGAACGGCTTCGTCCTGACCGGCCCGGACGTCCGCGCGTCAGGACGCTGGACGCTCGACCGCGACCCCTACTTACTCGAAACGAGCGTGCCCGGCATCTTCGCCTGCGGCGATGTTCGGCTCGGGCCCGTGAAGCGCGTGGCGGCCGCAGTGGGCGAGGGCAGCATGGCGATCGCCTTCGTCCACCAGTACCTGCGCGAGACCGGCTTGTAGATCACCGTTCAAGCGCCACCCGGACTCAGGCGACGCCACCTGAGTTCACAGCACTATGTTCACCCGGGTCCGATCACCGGCACCGTCGCTTCGAGCCGCGCCAGGAAGTCCTCGCGTACGAGACAGGTGCTCATCGTCGACGAGCAGTTCGATGAGTAGGTCGAGTGGGTCACCGATCCCGAGCCGACGACCGACGTCCAGCCCAGCGGGAAGTCGGTATGCCGCTTGGTGATGTTGGCGTTGACCCAGCACCACGTCGTGCGCTGACCGCCGAAGTAGATCTCGGTGGCGCTGCCCTGGGGTGCGCCAGCGAAGTAGCGGTGGCGGATATTCCTGACCCCGAACTTGCAGCGCTCCCCGGCCGCGACGCAGAACGGCCCGTCGCAACCGCTGGTCCTTGGGCCGCCGTCGCCGGGTTGCTCGTCGCACGACTGCAGCGTCCAGCCCCCGGTGGTGCAGGCGAGCGCAACGAGCGCCGCCACCACCCCCGCCCTCCTGACTCGTCGCCTACGGTTCCTGGTACTGGACATGGGATGCCTCCTTGTCCGGTCATGCCCCCGGCCGTGTCAGCGGTGCGGGGGCGCTTTTGCGTTGGTTTAGCTGCGGTTTATGGGACCGAGTCGCCTACGGCAGGACACACCGGCCCGGTCAGGCGTCCCTTAGCTGCAGGAGGAAAGAGAGCCCCACGATTTGCGCCTCCCTGGCGTGTCACCCGACCCATTTCATGAGCGTTCGCGCCCGAGCTCGACGAGCAGCCGCGCCAGTTCGGTCCTGGCCGCCAACTCGGCCCTCGCGAGCCTGCTCAGCGCCTCGAGCGCACGGTCGAGGCCGCCCGGCGGGAACATCGCCTGGCCGGCGCGGCGCTCAAGCTCCTCGACGACGTTGTCCCTCGCCAACATCCAAGCGTCCAACACGGGCTCGACGACGTCGAACAGACGGTCTTCGGCCTCGACCGTCGCTGGGTCGAGCGCGGGGACGGGGTCGTACATGTCCTGCTCCTCCTCCGTGTTGACGTGATGTCAACCTAGCACGCTTTGCTATATTCGTCTATGGCGTGGCATACACTGCTATGGAGGTATCCCTAGGGATTGACACGAACCAGGAGGCTGTGGCTGTGCCCAACCGACTGCGCGAACTACGCGAGCAGCGCAAGCTCACGCGCCGGGAGCTGTCGATCCGCCTCGGCGTGACGGAGTCGACGATCGAACGTTGGGAGATGTCGAAGACTCGCATCCCCGACGAGCGCAAGCTCGACATCGCGAAGGTGCTCGACGTGACGCCGTCTGAGCTGATGGGCTGGGACTAGAGAACCCTCCGCGGGTTGCGCCCTGAGCCTACGCCCTCTGACGCCAAATTGGGGGGTAACGGCGACCTAAAAGATCCTGGGCCGTCACAAAGGCCCAGAGAGGCGGAGACGGGACGCTTCACCCCGCAGACCCGCCTCGCCCGGTCTCCTCAACCGACCAGGTACCGAGGACGGTGCCCTAGAACAGGCGGATGCGCCAGCCGATGTTCGGGCAGGCGGGCCCTGCTGCGGTGCTTCGGGCGTCTGAAGGGACATTGCGACGATGAACTCCTCGTAAAGCGGGATGGACTACATGCATCGGCTACCGCTCCAAGGGCCTTGAGCTTGGCCCCCCGTTCTGGGTGTAGAAGGAAAGGCGAACTCCCCCTCGGGGGCATTTCTGGCGACGCTCGTTCACCGGCGGGAACGCGGGGGAGTGACAGACTCAGTTGCAAAGCGGACTGGGGCCGCCTCCTCAAATCAGGCTCGACGCTGCGCTTTGAGGCAGAAGCAGCAGCTCGGATGTCATCATGGCCCGCTACTGCGATGGACGAGGTGCGGTACTTCCGGTCGCTACGGACGCGTCGTTTGAGGTATGCGCGGACCTTTTGTCGGCTCTCGAATCAGCGATAGGGTCGGTCCACGTCGGATCCAAAGGAGCCGCTATGCATGCAGTGCTTGTCAGCGTCACGATCAATGACGGCGAGGAGGCGACGAAGTACTTGCGCGGCGAGATTGTGCCGCGCGTGAAGCAGGCACCCGGTTTCGTCGCCGGCTACTGGGTCAGGGTCGAGAACGGGGATCAGGGCAGGGGCACCATCGTCTTTGACTCTGAGGACGCCGCTCGCGCTGCCGCGGAGCACATCCAGCAAGACCCGGGTGGCGCAGCCACACTCGACGCGGTCGCCGTGGGAGAGGTCGTCGAGAGCGCCTGAGCCATGCGTCGCGGCGGCGCACCTCACGAGTAGTGCTTTGGGCGAGAGCAGAAGGCCACGGCCTAGACCGCCACCTCGATCACCCGGCCAGAGAGGCGAACGACCCTTACGGGGCATAAGGCCTGTGGCGAGGGATGACCCTTACGGGTCATACGCCGGTTAGCCGCCGCGCTACCCACCGGCTGCCTCGGTGGTGGGGCAAGGGTGTAGAGGCCATGCTCGTCGTACACCAAACGAGCCGGGCCTTCCCGGAGAAAAGAGACGAAACAATGGCCGTTGCCACGCAGCCGCAGATCGATGTCCACGACAACTCGCTCGCCGGCGCCCGCGCATGGTTCGCCCAGAAGGGCCTCTCGCGTCCACGCGAGGGCCGCCTCCTGGCGGGCGTAGGCGCCGGGTTCGCCCGCCGCTTCGACATCAACCCGCTCGTCGCACGACTGCTCGCCATCCTGGGCGTTGTGGTGTTGAGCCCGCTCGTGTACGTCGCGGCATGGGTTCTGATGCCGAACGAGGCAGGCGGCACCACAACCGGCGAAAGCCCCACCTAACGGGGCCGCCATCGTGCGGGCGTTACCGACCCCTACCCGTTCGGCGTGCCTGCCTGAGCGCACCGAGTGAGGCGGGCCGCGTGGTGAACAGGCGCGGCCCGCTCCGGTCGTTGGGGCAATGATCCGCTATGGCCGTGGCCCCGGCGGCCGTGTCCATTCGTGGACAGGGTCAAGACCGCTGCTCCTCGTCCGAGGCGAGCGTCTCACGGGGTCGGGTCCGACGCCCGCATCCGGCCGCCGGGGACGCGCGAGCCGATCTACGATCGCGGTGCTTGAGCGGGTCGTGCGCGCGCGCTCGGCAAGCGGGCGGCTTGCGAACAGGCGGCCCGATTCCCGATGATTAGATCCAAATGCGCTCTCCGATGGAGGTCCGTGACATGAGCACCGACAAGCACCACGAGAGCTGGGAGCTGCGGGAGTCGGGCCCGGCCGGCGCGGATCACGCGGTGCTATTGCTCGCGGGAGCTCTCGTCACGGCGGCATACTACGACGACGTGCTGGCAGCGCCGAGGCTGAAGGAGGCGTCGGTCCGCTTCGTGGCTGCGACGCTGCCGGGATTCGCCGGCACCCAGCCTCCGCACGACCTCAGCATGGACAATTACGCGAGGCTCGCGGGCAAGCTCGCCGCGGACTTCCGCTGCGACGCTGTGGTCGGCCATAGCCTGGGCGCCAACGTGGCAATCGAGATGCTCGCCGCGGGCCACTTCTCCGGGCCGCTGGTTCTGCTTGCGCCGAGTTTCTCACGCGAGGACGAGTCCAAGTTTCCGCGCGCGCTTGATCGCATCAGCCGCGTGCTCGGGCATCTGCCCTATGCGGCGATGTTGAAGGTGATCGGGCCAGCGATGAAAAGCAGCTTGCCGCCGGATCGCAGCGATGCGCTCATCGGGGAGATGAAGAGGAACGATCCGCGCTTCCTCCAGCGCCAGACCCGCCGCTACCTCGAGTACCTGGACCGCCACGGCTCGCTCGTCTCCCGCCTGTGCGATACGGGCGCCCGGGCGTGGGTCGTGTTCGGCGAGCGCGACGACGTCGGACTAGCCGACGACGAGCGGCGCGCGCTCGAGGAGTGCCCTTACGTGGCCGTCGTCACGATCCCCAACGCGGGTCACTTCACGCTCAACGAGGAGCCGGGTCGGATCGCTGAGCTGATCGTCGACATGGTCTCCGCGGACACAGCGCGCTGACAATGAGTCGGACACGCGCCACGCAGAGCGTCGCTCTGGCCTGGTTGCGAGCGTCTCGCCAGTTGGGCGGCAGACGACCGGAAAGGACGAAAAGCGATAGCGGGCTTGAAAGGAAAGCTCCCGGTTGTCGGGTTCGAATCTCTGAGGCGGACGAGAAATAAGAACCACCAAGCTCACGCGCCGAGACCCTCCCCCGCCCCCCGGGCCTACGGATTCAACGCAACAGATGAGGCTGATCTGCGGTCGGTTGTTCGCATTCCCCATACCTAAGCCCCATAGCCCAGCTCGAAGGTAGGCGAGGGGACAGGGAGGGGAAGAGGATGTTGATTGTTGTGCAGTCGTGCAACCGTGGGGTTGCACTATTACACGGGGGCGCGAGCGGTGCGTGACTGTGCGCGAGTAGCGTCGACGCGGGCGTGGGCGTTCGGCCGGGCCGGTCGCCCCCGCCCGCCCGGTCTCGGTGAGAGAGAACCCGCACCTCTCATGTGAGCGTTCGGCAATGTCTCTAGGTGCTGGACCGGGTGGGTCGGAGCGTCCGCGCTGTGCCTAGGCAAGACGCCGGGACAGGACGGGCTGACGGCGCCGCTGCTCCTCGTCCGAGGGGGGAGCGAGCCGGCACAGAGCCGAATGCCCGCAGACTGCTGCCTTCGTCGAGGAGCAGCGGTCTCCACCTGCGCTCCCGCTGCTCGTCCGGAGCGATCCGTGAGCAGCGACGCCGCGCCCGCGCTCGCTCCGAGCCGAACCGAGCGTCACCCACGACTCGCCCGGCCATCCCCTCGCCCAGGTGATCGTCCCGAGAGCGCGGTGGGCGCTAGCCAGACCGCCCGCATGTCGCGCATTCGTCCCCGCGCCCTCAATAGACCACCGACGGGATCCAGCAGCCGTCCGGCTCCCGGTACTCACCGATGGACATGTACGTCATCGGCTTCACTGGACGCAGCCCCTCGCTGAGGCACCACCGGAGGAGACCGGCCTGCCGCGTCGGCAGGAGGAAGGAGGCCGGCTCGTCGCCCGCTGCGAGAGCGCCCGTGACCAATGCGCGCATGTCGTCCTCCGTCTCCGCGACGGCGTACGCGGCCGGGAAGAAGGTGAGGGTCGTGGCGTACGCGGTGATCCGTCCGTCACGGACCGCGACGGATGGTGAGAAGACGGGTATCTGGACTGCGTCTCGCAGCTCGTTCGTTCGCTCGAAGCCGTGCACCGTGAGGCAGAGGCTTTCGCACTCCTCGAGATCGCCCTCCTCGAGGGGACGGACCTCGATGCCGGCTGCCGGGCCGCTCCTCGGCCTCCCGCTGATCACGACCGCCGGCTCCTTGACCTCGAAGCCGAGCGACGCATACAGCGACAGCGACTGCATGTTGAAGGAGTCCTGGAAGAGGCGAATCCCTCGCGCTCCGGCGCCACGATCCATGACCGCCTCCATCAGGCGGCGGCCGACGCCGTGCCCCTGTGCCTTGGGATCGACGGTGATCGGGCCCACTCCGGTGATGGTCCCGCGCTCGTCGAGGAAATTGGAGCCGACGATCCGCCCCTCGGCCTCGGCGACGACGCCCCAGATCGCGGGATGCGTGATGAAGTTGCTCGTGAGCTGTCCGGCTGCTTCGAGCGTCGGGAAGTCGCGCGGGAACCGGTGGTAGTCATGTAGGCGCCCGAAGGCCTCGTAGACGATCCGGGCGCACTCGTCGCCGTCGGCGGGCACGATCGCGCGAACTGCGATCGCCATCCCGCGTCCCGCCCCGGTCGATTCGGTCGCGTCAGCCACGGCCCCTCCTCTTCGCGCGCATGGGGCGATGATCTTGGGTGGCGTCCGGCGAGTCAAACGGGCCCCTTAGCTCGGCCCGCCTCATGCGAGCGCGGCCGCGTTGCTCCTCCCCGTTAGGTGGTGCGGGTCCAGGCCGCCGGGCCGAGGCCGGCGGTCCGCGACCGGCGCAGATCGGTTGGCAAGCCCGTGCGCGGGATCTCGGCCGCGCGTTCGCCTAGTCGTGTGCGCTGGCGACAGCGACGATCGATCGGCTGACCGGCGAGATCGCCCGCGCGCCAAGCAGACAGTGCGCAAGGCGCGCTGGGCGCAGTCGCCCACCGTCGCCAGCCAGTTCCCCTCGATGCCGCAGGCGAGCGCGCCATCCCACGCCAAGGAGTTCGCCGCCGGTTTCGTAACCCTCCAACCGAGATGCGCGTGGGAGCGGGCGTGTCGGCGATCACGGCCGGGACGCCTGCAAAGGACGACCAACGGAAGCGCCACTCCGGCCCGACGCCTGGCACCCGGTGCATAGGCACGACATCGCCGTCTGCGAGCTCGCCATCGGTGGGAGCTCGAGCACCGTCGCTGTCGCAATGAGGCATAAGCGGCAGCCGAAGCGTCCTCGCGGCCACTGTCGCAATGGACGAAAAGCGATAGCGAGATACTGGGTGGGCGATGTCGCAGGAGAACGTGGAGGTCGTGCGTCGGGCCTTTGAGAACTTCAATCGGCGTGACCCGGTGCCGCCGTTGACGCATTCGCTCCTGACGCTGAGTGGGTGCCGTATCTGGCGCCGCTCGAGGAGGAGATCTACCGCGGACGCGATGAGATCAAGAGGATTTGGGCGCGAGGTACTCAGAGACGTTCCGGACTTCCATATTGAGCTAGTCGAGGTGGTCGCCGAGGCAGCGGACACCGTTGTGGTCAAGGTCGATTTCCTAGGCATGGGCAGGGCCAACGGAGCCGCCATCCGCACCACCGTCTCCCAGGCCGCGTCGTTCCGCGACGGCAAGGTGCAGAGCGTCCAGGCTTCCGCACTGCCGGCGAGGCCCTCGGAGCCGTGGGTCGCGGCTAATAGATGGCCTCCAAGGCTTTGACGGGGCGCGGGGGTAGCGACCAGGTAGCCGCTCCCCGCAGCCCGCCACGGTAAGTTAGAAGCCGCTGGTACCCCTCGGCGACATCGAAGTAGTGCCCGGAGCCCTCGAAGACGTCGCAGCAATGCGCGCGCCTGCCGCTCCCGTGGACGCGGATCCCTGCCAGCGGATGGTGGGCGGTCGAGTCTGGTCGATGCGGATCGTCCCCGGACCGAACGGAGCAACCAGATGACCAGTGCAGATCACCACGGAAGCATCGGAGGGCGCGGGCGCCGGATGCTCGTCGCCTGTCTGGCGAGCATCGCCGCCGTCGCCTGTCTAGGCACGCCCGCATTTGCAGGCGGCGGTGCGACCCAGCGAACCGCCAAGCTGCAGCACGCGCTCGACCAGGTTGTCGCGGCTGGGGCTCCGGGCGCGGTCGTGGTGGTTCGAAACGGCGCTCGCACGATCCGCCTCTCGAGCGGCTTCGGCAACCTAGCGCCGCAGACGCCGATGCGTGTAGAGGACCGCTCCCGCATCGGCGGCGTGACCAAGTCCTTCACGGCGACGGTCGTGCTTCAGCTCGTCGGGGAGAAGAAGCTCGCGCTCGACGACACCGTCGAGCGGTGGCTGCCCGGCGTCCTCTCAAACGGCGACGCCATCAGCATCCGCCAGCTGCTCAATCACACGAGCGGGATCTACAACTACACGTCCGACCCGGCGTACCTGGCCCCGTATCAGGGAGGCGATCTGACATACGTCTTCGATCCGCGTACAGGCGTTCAGATCGCGGCGGACCACGGGCCGCTGTTCGCGCCGGGATCGCAATTGTCGTACTCGAACACCAATTACATCCTGCTCGGGATGATCGTTGAGGCCGCCACCGGCAACACGATTGCCTCCGAGCTTCAGGCGCGTCTGTTCGAGCCGCTGCGCCTTCGTGACACCTCGTTCCCCACGTTGTCGGAGATCGACGGGCCGCACATGCGTGGCTATGTGTTCCTCGACGAGGGGCCCTTTGACGTGACAGCCTGGAGTCCCTCGGGGGCCGGGGCCGCGGGAGCGATCGTGTCGAACGCCGACGACGTCGCGCGCTTCTATCGGGCGCTCCTGCACGGGCGCTTGCTCTCGAGGGCGTTGCTGAAGTCGATGCAGACGATCGACGCCGTGGCGACGGGCGGAGTGCCGGACGCAGGCATCCTCGGTGGCGGCTGGGGCCTAGGGCTCCTGCGGGAGAGCTTCCCCTGCGGAGAGGCCTGGGGCCACGACGCCGAGAACCCCGGCTACATGACTGCGGCCTGGAACAGCAAGAACGCGACCCGCCAGGTCGTGGTCCTCGTCAACAGCAATTACGGTCACGACGAACCGGTCAGTCGCGCAATGCGCGAGTTGCTCACGACGGCGTACTGCGGGCACTAGGCAAGGCTCGTGCGCGCCACCGAATCGGGAAAGGCACCTGCTCTTTCAGTCAGTGAACCCGGCGCACCCCAGCGAGCACATCTCCAGTCGGGCACAACGGCGGCCGCCCGGATCTCTGGGCGGCCGCTGAAACCGTTCCCGGTCGCCGCCGCCTTCTCACGGCACTACAACTCAAGAATGAGCCGCTGATCCTGTAAGCCCACTCGGGGCGAACCTCCCCCTCGTCGCTTCCAGGAACTTATTAAGGACGGCGCCGGCCGGACTGTCGCTTTGCATGGAAAGCAGCAGTCCACGGCGAGATACTGAGCGGGCGAATGTCCGAGGAGAACGTGGAGATCGTGCGGCGCTCTTTCGCTGCCTACGACAGCGGCGGGCTGGATGCCTGGGCCGAGTTCTGGCACCCGGACATCGACTGGCGAGCGGTCGAGGGCTACATCGATGATGTGGGCCTTATCCGGGGCCGTGACAGGCTGCGGCAGCACTACCGGCAGTGGGAGGAGACGTTCGATGCGGTCCGGATCGAGATCGAGGAGCTGACCAAGGCAGGTGACGAAGTGGTCGCCCTACTGCGCATGGTCGGCAGAATGAAGGGAAGCGACGCTGAGATTGATATTTCGTACGCAGTAGTCATCTCGATACGCGACGGCAAGATCGCCAGGGGACGGGAGTACTCGACCCGCGAGGAAGCCCTGGAAGCCGCCGGGCTGTCCGAGTAGTGCTTTGGACGAGAAGCAGGAGCCGTTGCGGCAGGTAGCGGCGCTATCGCTTCCGCGTGAAAGCAGCACGAACTCGGCCAGCGGTCCTCGCTAGCGCTTTGGACGAAAAGCGGCAGTCCTTCCGAAACGGCCGGTGGGCACCCAGTTCAGCAGTCCCGGGCGGTTCTGAGAGGGGGCAAGGGGGGTCCATCCCCCCCCTCAGCCGCTCGGGCTAGCCGTTCCGGTCGAGCAGGCGCAGGGAGTCGACGACGACGTCGTCGGGCAGTTGGTAACAACGCTCGGCGGGTACCGCTCGACGACACGGACCCCGTGCTCGCGCAGGCGCCGGTCTCGCTCGTGGTCGTCGGCGGCCCGGCCCGTGTGCCAAGGACCATCGACTTCAAGCACGCCGAGTTTGCGGTCCTGCCACACGAGGAAGTCCGGCTCCGTCGTGTGCCGGTGGTCGGCCGTGATCCCGAGCCGCACGCTCGCGTTCGGAGCGAACAGGACGTTCACCGCTTCAAGTGCCGCCGCGATTCACCGGCCGGCCTGCAAGCGATACCTCGGGATCCTTAGCGTCGAAGGAAGATCGCCCTCGTACGGCCGGTCCGGAATCGGAAGGACGTCGCGCTGCGCTTGGTCTGGACCCTGGTTCTCGCTCACTCGTTTCCCCTCAGAGTTCGGGAACTAGGCGATCGCAGAGTCAGCTAGCTCAGGGCGCGACTCTCTCACCCCAGGGCGGCTGTGCCTCATCCACTCCGGGTGATTTGGCGCGAACCCCGTGCCAAAGCAGCACGTGCACCCGTCTACTGCTTTCCATGCAGAGCGACAGTCCGACCGCGCCCGTCGGTTGATCGCGCCTGGAACGCCGGAGGGGGCGAAGAACCGGCTGCTGCGACTTAGCCCTTCAGCGGCTTCCTTTGCGGTGGCGGGCTGCCGCTAGCGGCGTCGGTCGCTACCCCCTCGCTCCGCCGAACCGGTCGCCTACCGCGAGGGCCACGCGCTCTCGCTTTCTTGGGCGGAGGGTTGCAGTGTGAACGGATGCCGCAGGGAGCTCCTGGGCGCCAACGAACGGAGCTCTGATGGTTCCAACAGCCAGTGGAAGGTGGCTGGCCTGCGCGATCGGCGCGGGCTTGCTGGCGAGCCCGGCCGCGTTCGCTGCGGCTCCTCACCCTGTCCAGCCAGGGGAGACGCTCTGGTCGATCTCGACCGCCAACGGCCTGACGACGCGCACGGTCGCCGTGTACAACGGCCTGCCGGAGAACGCGCCCCTGCTCGTCGGAACAACCATCTACGTGCCGACGGTCCAGGAAGGCGCCGCGGCGCTCGCCGCGGGGGGTCCGGCCGTGGCGCCGCCAGCGACCAGCGGCGCGGCCCTGGGGACCGCCCCTGTCGGCACGCTCGCGGCAGAGACGGCAAGAGCAGCCGTTCCCGCACCGGGGATGGGGCACGTCCCGTCACCCTACGGCGAGCTCTCC
>Ga0307318_10000562_pt1 | contig 12183 bp, 10 predicted proteins | sample ER_DNA_367_FD_194500 | JGI IMG/M metagenome (GOLD analysis project Ga0307318, IMG submission 194500) | Bulk soil microbial communities from the East River watershed near Crested Butte, Colorado, United States - ER_DNA_367 | ecosystem: Environmental > Terrestrial > Soil > Floodplain | place...
ACGATCGGCACGGCGTCGGCGAAATCCGCCCCGAGGTACCACGGGATGAGCACCGGAGCGGCCACCGCGAGCAGGAGGCCCGCGAGACCGTAGCAGCCCATCAGGCTGCCGAGGATCAGCTTTGGTCGATTGATCTCCTGCGGGCGCTCGTGGGCGGCTGCGAGACGAGGCAGGATCGCCTGCTCGACGGCCACGAGGACCCCGAGGATGGCGCTCGTCACGCGGTCGGCCGGCCCGAACAGTCCGACCTGTCGATAGCCCGCGAGCTGGCCCAACAAGATAGTCGAGCTGATGACGATGAGCTGTCCGCTGATCAGGCTGACGAACAATGGCAGGCTGTCGTACAGCGCCTTGGTCGCCTCCTCGGAACGGCTCAGCCGCAGCGCGACGTCCTTCTGCACGGTCATCACGGCCCAGCAGACGGCGGCCGATAACGGGTACGGCAGGAGCTGCCAGAAGACGGCGAGACCGAGCTGGTCCGCCGACCGGACGGTGAGGACGAGACCTGCGAGCGCCACCACTCGTGATCCGCCCGTCAGCAGGGCGTACAGCTTCAACCGACCGGTCCCCTGCAGATACCACATGGGATACAGCGCGGCCCCGACGGACAGCAGCACGCCCACCAGGTAGAGGTCGAGATGCTGCCGCATCGACGGAACGGCGAGCACCACCAGGACCAGGACAACGGACCCGACCGCCCACAGGGCGAGCTTGGCGGTGATCGTCGCCGAGGCCACTGCCTGGCGATCCGCCGCGGTGTCGGCGACGGCCGTTCTGCGCAGGGCGCTGAAGCCGAACCCGAAGTCCGTCAACACCAGCAGCATCTGGATCACCGCGAGTGTGACGATAAACAGACCCAGGCCCTCGATGCCCAACACCCGGCTCAGCAACGGGATCGAGACGATCGGATACGCGTAGGAGACGATCTGTCCGAGGCTGACCAGGCCGGCGTCACCGCCCAGCTCCCGCAGATCGCTGAGGACACGGCCCGTCGGTCGGACCCTGCCAGCAGGTCCTCCTGGCCGGCTCACGTCGGCGTCTCCGCCCGACGGGCGAGCGCGGGCACCAGCGAGGAGTAGCAGTCGAGTGAGCGTTGTGCGGTGGTGGACTGATCGAATCGCTCGGCCGATGACGCCGCCCGCTCGCTGAGGTCGCTCGCGAGCCGCGGATCCGTGAGCACCCTGGTCAGCGCCTCCGCCAGCTCACCTACGGAATGGCCGAGGAGGCCGTTCGACCCATCGTCGATCAGATCCACCACCCCGGTGACCCGGGAGGCGACCACCGGAATCCCCATCGCCTGGGCCTCCAGCACCGCCATCGGCATGCCCTCGCCCCGGCTGGTGAACAGCAGCGCCGAAGCCGTGGACAGCCGCCGGTGCAATTCCTCCCCCGGCAACCAGCCCGATACCTCGATGCTCTCGTTCTCGATGCCCAGCAGGGTCCGGTCGCCGTCTCCCAGCCAGCAGCCGCGGACGCCCGGCTCGCGGTCGGCGACGACCTTAGTTACCTCGGCGAAGACGTCGGGTGCCTTGGCCGGCGCGATCCGTCCCACATGGGCGAACCACGGTCGGTCGCGGTCCGTCGACCGCTCGATCCGTCGGAGCCGGCCGACGTCGACGGCGTTCTCGAGCACGGCGGTCCGCGCCCGGGGGAGGGCCCGCTGCGCGACCAACTGCTCGGACGCGGAGTTGAGCACCAGACGACGCCCGGCGACCAAGCCGACGAACTCCAGCGCCCAGAGCAGCCGACGCCGGGACCGGGACCAGTGGTCGTACGCGAAGGCGAAGGCGTGCGGACTGTAGATTGAGCGCCCGCGGTGAGGCGTCAGCATGGCGACCCAGCGGCCCAGCAGGCCCGCTCGAGACGAGTGCAGGTGGACGACGTCGAACGTCTCGGTCCGCAGCCGGGAGAACAACGTTCGGACGAGCGCCACCAGACGCCCGGCCGACAGAGACTCCGACCACTTCTCGACCTCGACGCCGGGGCCTGTGAACGTGCGGATGTCCTCATCTACGGGGGAGTCGGGCCGCAGCACGTACGCGAAGACCACGCGGGAGAACCTCGGATCCTCGCTCTGCTGCCGGGCGATGGTCGTGACCGCCGTCAGGACACCGGACGAGCTGGCGTCGGTGACATGCAAGACCCTGATGCCGTCGGTCATGATGGTTCTCCCCTCGGGCCGGGGAAGATTCGCGCCTCGGCCGATCCCGACGTAGTGTGGTTCGGCGACAGCGGCAGTAGCGCGAGGAACAGCGGAAGCGCAGGCACCATGTGCTTGACATAGGACCCGTAGTCGGGCTCGAAGATCGCTTGGACGATGACCAGCGCGAGCAGCAGCGCCACCGCGCGTTCAGGTCGCGGCGTCCGCTCACTCAGGAGCGCTCGCAGGGCCCCACCTCGCGGTGCCCTCCTCGCCGACTGCGCACGTCGACCCCTTCGGACCGCAGCGCGCTCCCGCTGAATCTGCAGGATGCTCCAGGCGCCAAGGCCCCAAAGGAAACCGAGTACCACCGCCATGACGACATAGGTGGGCGACCCCCCCAAGATCAGGGGCCACGGAAAGAGGAGGCTGAGGAACACGAGAAATGCGTTCAGCCATTGCAGCCCCACGTGGTCCGGCAGGAAGTCGACGATCAAGGAGCCGACCGAGATGTGGATGTCGGCCCGCATGCTGTTGACGGCCACGCGCGAGAATGAGAGCGTCTCGCCCAGGATCTTGTTGAACACGACCTGCAGGCAGCCGTAGGTGGCCACTACGAAGATCAGCACCGGGACCAGGCCGCGCACCCGCGGGAGCAGAATCCTTCCGACGACGTAGAGAACCACCACGATCCCCCAGTAGGGCCGGATGGTGATGGCGTAGCCGACCATGGCGCCGACCAGCACGACTTCGGGGATGCTGCCACGAGGCAGGAGCAGCACCAGAGCCACGAGAACGATGCTGACGAACTCCTTGCTGTACTGGGCCAGGTATATCAGCGCCAAGACGTACGATACGGAGATCGCCGCAAGCCCCATTGGGGTGAGGCGGGACAGTTCGCTCCAGCGGACGGCCGCGAAAAGCGCCACCCCGAACACCGCGATGGCGGCCATCGCGGCGACGTCGGGCAGATCAGCGAGGCCGAGGATCCGGTAAACGAACGCGGTGTTACGGAACGGATCAGCAGGGTCGAGGCTGGGGTCGGGAATGTTTAGTGTCGCCTGGATCCAGATCGCATCCAGCGTGAACTTCTCTTCGAGGAAGTTCCGGAACCGGCTCGCGACTGCGACGGCCGCGCCGGTGAGGGCTACGACGTACAGCTGGCAGAACGCGCTCCACGGGTCGATGCGCGAAGGGCGGTTGTCGGGCAGCGTTGCCTCGGTCACCGACAGGAGACTCGAGTCGGTGAGTGCGGTCGCTGACGTTCTCCGCATTATCGGGGAGCCAGGGCGCGCATGACGTCGTGGAAACCGAGCTTCTTTGTGCTGTCAGCTCTGGTGATGCCGAAACCGGCCGGGGGCTGGTTGTCCCGGAGTTCGTAAAGGCAGATTCCCCACAGCTCGACGGCCCGCAGCTGCTCGATCGCAGCGGTCAGGTAGCGCTGCTGGTCGGGCTCCGTCCACGAGTCCGGTGTGGTCTGCAACCCGATCTCCGCCACGAAGATCGGGCGGCCGTAGCGCTGACGCACACGCTCCATGCGTTCGGGAAGGCGGCCAATCTCGGTCTCGTTGTCGGCCGGGTACAAATCGATGCTGATCACGTCCAGTGAGTCGCCGATCGCGTCGAGGACCAGGTACCACTCCTGCTCGCGCTCGTCGTTGAGCGGCCATCCCGTCAGGTTGGTCGTCACCGGCACCGCGTCCCTGCCAAGCGTGTCCCGAGCCACACTGAGCAGTTGAGCGAACTCCCGCAGGTAGGTCGCGTCCCTGGTGGCCGGCGTGAAGCGCTGGTAGTGCGCGTGATCGGCTTCGTTGAACGCTTGCCACAGCTCGACCTGGTCGCCGAAGCCCTGGCGCATCTGCGTCCAGAACCAGGTGCAGGCGGCAGCGTAACCGTCGAAGCCGAAGGACTTCGCCCAGTCCGGCGCGCCCGGGACCACCAGGTTGATGCCCATGCCGAGGCTCCGCGCGTAGGCCAGCTGCTCGCGGAAGAACGCGACCATCTGCGGGTCCCAGCGGCCCTGCTCGGCGGCCACCTTCCAGGCGTAGATCCCCGTTCGGACCAGGTTCTGTCCGTGTTCGGCCAGGGTGTCGATGTCCGCCCGCCAGCGAGCGACACCGGACCCGTCGACCGGCAACGCGACCATGGCGCCGAGCCGCTCGCCCTCGGTCAGTCCCGGGTTCTCCGCATTATCCGGCTTGGAACGGGCGTACGCTCCCACTCCGAGCCCGCCTCCGATCCCGAGTGCGGCGATCACGGAGCCCACGAGCAGGCTCCGCCGGCTCACCGCCCGACCCCGCGGCGCCGGGTTCCGGGGCGTCGCAGCCTGGCCGGTCATCGTCGCCTCGGCAGCTCGTTGTAGGCCGCGAGGTAGGCGTCGGCAACGTGGTTCCAATCGAATCGGGGATGCACGAGGCTCCGCGTCTCGGTGCGCTTGGCGGCGACGAGCGCGGGGTCGCCGAGCACATCGATCACTGCGGCGGCGATGTCGTGCGGATCCGTTGACCTGGCCACGAAGCGCTCGCCGAGCCCGGCCACGACCTCAGGATTGGCGCCGACGGGCGTGACGACCACGGGCGTGCCACATGACATCGCCTCCGCGGTGGACAGCCCGAAGCCTTCGAGATGCAGGGTCGGAGTGACGACGAGATCTGCTGTCCGGTACCAAGTCAGCAGGTCCTCGTCCGACACACGCCCGAGCAGGTGCACCGAGTGGGTGAGGCCCAGATCCGCGAGCTGCTTATCGATCGAGCCACGTCGGGGTCCGTCGCCGGTGATGACGAGTCGCGCGGATGGGTGGGCGCCCAGGATTTCTGTCATGGCGGCGACGAGAAGTTCCACGCCGGTGCGCTCGACGAGGCGTCGTGCCGTCACGATCAGCGGTCGCCCGACGTCGATCGGTGGCCGCACACCGGCCCGAGGCGTGAAGTAGTCGGTCTGCAGACCGCCGGGGATCTTCTTCCAGTTCGTCGAACCGGGACGCGTGATGGTGCGCATTTCCGCGCCGACGAAGTCGCTGAGGGTGACGACGGTCGTCGCTCGCTCGAGCACGCGCCGTTCGATTGCCTTCATCACCCTGACCGTCGCGTCGGACACCGGGCCGGGGGCCCGGTACTCACCCTGCCGCTCGCCGACGACCTCCTTGTGTACCGGTGCATGGAAGGTGTAGAGATACGGGATCCGGGTCGTGAGCACGGGCAACATCGAGATCGGATAGTGACCGTGCAGGACGTCGTAGTCGACGCCCAATATCGTTCGACGCACCGACCGCGCCACGCTGACGGGATACTTCGCCACGAACAGTGGATCGGACTTCGGTGGAGTCGAGAACCGCAGCAAGCGAACGCCGTCGTCACCGGTCTGTGCGCTCGGCTGCTCGAGGCCCGTGCGCTTGGACAACGTGGTGACGTCGTGACCCTTGCGGACCAGCGTTGCCGCGAGTTCGCGCACGTAACGTTCGAGGCCGCCCAGCTTGTCGGGCGCGACCACGTTCGTCACCATCAAGATCTTCATTGGAGCCCTCCGAGAACGCCCCGATCCGGTGATCGCATCGGCCGCACAAATGCGATCCCCCGCCGGGCGTCAGTCCATCCACACTTTCCAGGTGTCGCCGGCATCCCACCGCCTGTTGAGATCCGTCCAGTCGCGGAAGGTGTCCATTCCGGTTCAGAAACCCCCGTAGTCAAAGATCCCGCGCTGACCGTCGCGGGCGACCCGTTGCAAGGGTAACTGATCCAGAAGCAGCTCGGGTGAGTCGTCCAGGTAGCGCTCGGCGAACTCCCGCTGGAACAGTAAGAAGCCCCCGCTGACCCATCCGGTGGCCAGGGTCGGCTTCTCGTGAGCTCGATCACATGGGTGCCGGCGCGGCTGCACCGGAATGAGAAGCAGAGTGCCGTCGTCGAGCGTGCTGCGGCGTAACACGGTCTCGTTGAGCAGGGGTCGGCACGAGGTTGACATGTCCGTTGGCCGGCTCAGTGGGGCTCGGGGACGCATCCCGGACCACGACCTCGCGGCCGTCGAGGGCGGCATGGAGCACCGAACGGTGCTGTGACGCCGGATATGCGGTCTGGGTCATGGGTTGTTCCCTTTCTGGGTTGGTTTCGTGGTGGCGGCGCAGCAAAGTCCGGACCAAGTCAGAATTCTCTTGCATCCAGCCGAGGTGCGCGGCTAGTTCACCAGCTGCCAGCCGTTGCTCTTCGGTGTGCGCCAGGCTCAGCCCGGAGGCCGACCAGTGCGTGGAATTGAGCAGGCCGGAATTGCGTACCTGCGGGCAGCGGACGAAGGCCGCCAGTGGGACGTTTTTAAGAGCTTGGCCAATTGCCCTTCGAGATGTCGCGTCTTGATCGTCGGAGCGAAGATGTGCTGTGCAATAATTTTAGTTGCGATAACGTCTACGATGGCCTACTACAACACTACAAACCGATGACCCCTAGCGCCATCTTTTCACCTCAGTCACGACCGTATCGTAGTATTCTTTCTTCGAGAAGTCGTCGCGCAGGATGCCGAATACCATTTCGCCGTTGTTCGTATCTGTACCTCTATCTCTGAGCTGGTAGAGAGTCGCGGTCATCGGGGCAGCCCCCATTATGGCATTAATCTCATCCGCAATAGCCTTACCGACTTCCGCCGAAGTACCATAGCCTGCGACCGATGGCAGGCCGAACTCCAGCACAGCGACTGGTTTGTCATACCGGCCCTTGAGCCGCTTGATGTACATGGGGAGACGGCCAATAACTTCCGCGGACTTCTCCGGGTACGCATGGACACCGATTACATCAAGCGACGGACCGATGCCGTCAAAGAACGTCTGCCACCGAGTGTAGCGGGCTTCATCCACCGGATAACCGTACGGAGTAGTAGTAAGCGGGGCGCTCGAATACGTGCGGACCGCCGTACGGGCAGATGCGAGCGTGTCACGGAACCGCGTCAAGTAGGCAGCAGTCAGGGATATCGGAGCATGGTTACGGTAATCCCGACCGTCATGTTCATTAAAGATCTGCCACAAGTCGACATATTGGCCGATGTTCTCTGAAACGGCTTTCCAATACTGGCCATTATAATCGCGGAACTGTGCCTCACTCCAGGAGTCACTGTTGTAGGCAGCGGCCATGACCAGCACGATCTTCAGGCCGGCGGCGTCAGCTTGCTGGGCGGCTGAGCGGTAAAAATCAACCTTGGCTTGGTTGGGAGTAAAAACACCGTTGCTGACACTGCCGTAAACACCGATCGGGATATCCATGCGGATCCACGTAGCGCCGCTGGCAACCGTTTCCTGTAAATCACGCGCCCATGTCGCCTGTTGGACGAAAACCATCATGCCGACTCCAGGGGGACGCTCCGACGCGCTGTCGGCTCCGACCGGTCCTCCTTCTTCTGACGTCATGGTGTCGAACATCTCCAGCTTGGTGTGGGGCGGTTCGACGGCGCTGGCTACAAGGGCCTGGCACGCTCCAACCGATAACGCAAGAACGCAGACTACGGAGAGGAGTGGCTTCCGCAGTAACAGCATGAGAACCCCCGAGTTCAGGCGGTGAAGCCTTGAGAAGCTGATGAGTGTCAGCCCTGTGACGCCGTTACCCATCCGTGATCTTTGCAGCCCAATGTACGGTAATAAGTTCATCAAGACTCCGCAAGTCTGCGGACTGAGCCGACCAGCTGACGAGCACCGCTGCGCGGAGGGGTGGGAGCCAAGTCGCGGCCAGCGCTGTGAGGCGTCCGTTGCCGCCGATCATTTGGCGGCGAATTCGGGTAGGTCAGCTCTGGCACCCACCGATTCCGCCGGGTGGTCAGCATGCGGCAGATCAAAAAACGAACGGATGCCGTCGATCACGCGGTCCAAAGTTTCCTTTTCCATGTACGGGTGTAACGGAAGTGTAAGCACCTGGTCGCATACTCGATCCGTAATTGAAAGGTTCCCTCGCCGGCTATTCCGGTAAAAGCTGAAATTGTGAGCACCGAGGAAATGTATACCCGTCGAGATACCGAGGGCCTTAAGGTGATCACTGAGAGGGGCTCGTTGCAGGGGATCGCGAACTCGGACAACGTAGATGTACGGCGCCACACCGTTCCAGTCGGTGTCAAAAAGCTCTAAGTCTGGCAGGTCACGTAATCCACTGTCGTAATAGCGGCAATAGTTTTGTCGATTGGCAATAAATTCATCAACGAGATCCAGTTGGGCCAGGCCAATCGCTGCGGGCACTGATCCGAGGTGGCATCGATATCCCTGTCGCACCACATCGAAATCCCAGTTGCGCTGATTGCGGTAGCGAGCCTCCGTATCAGAATCGATCCCCAGGTGGCGCAACTCATGCAGAATCGGTACATCGGCGGGGTTCGGCGTGATGACAGCGCCTCCCTCGAGCGTCGTGATCATCTTCACAGGACCGAAGCTGAAACACGTGATATCGCCGAATGAGCCGACCGGTCGCCCAAGATTATTGGTGCCGAACGCATGCGCCGCATCCTCGATAATGCGGAGATCATGCTCGCGGGCGATCTCCATTAGATCGTCCAACCGGCATGGCAGACCCAAGTAGTCGACCGCAAGGATTGCCCGAGTTCGATTCGTGATCAGATCGGCAACATTATTGGGATCGATGCTCAGGTTCTTTGGCTCGATGTCGCAAAACACGATCTCGGCGCCGGTCTGACTCATGGCCTGATGACCAGCCACATAAGTAAAGGCCGGGCAGATTACCTCATCACCCGGCCCCAGCCCAGTGAGCCGAGCCGCGATATGCAACGCTTCCGTACAGGAGTTGGTCGAAACGACCTTCCGCTCCTCCAGTCCGAGGTAGTGCTGGATTCCCTCCTCGAAGGCTTTGCTGAGCTTTCCCATGCCAAGCCATCCGGCCGCAAGCGCGTCTTGAGCGGCCTGTTGTACCTCGGGCCCTAGGTACGGCCGATATACCGGTATCTCCGCAGGCGCGGACATCGATCCAAGCATGGATGTCTCCCCGATTTGGTGATCCGGCTTCAGCGAGCACTCCACATGCCGCACCTCAGCACGAGTTTTTGAGAATATACGCCCCTCTGTTGCTGCGCTTGATGTCCGTGGATTTGGGCAGGGGCATGCAACGAGTGGCATTCCTGTGCCACTCTCACGCCGTGGCCCGTTCCGGATCCCATAGGCGCCACTTGAGCGCACCCGGCCGCCGGACTTCGAGGTTAGAGGGTACGGTCTATCGGAGCACCCTCGTGACCGGCGTTCCCTGGCAGGATCGGCACGGTGACGCACACCCTGCACCTGGCCGGTGAGCCCGAGCCGGACAGCTGCTCGCCGCCGCGAGCCGCTGACACTGCTCGTCAGGATGCTGCTCGACCAGCAGGTGCCAGGCAAACCGCATTCACCGCTACCCCGGATCGATGGCCCAGCGGATCCAGGCGCTCTTCCGGCTCGTCGCCGACACCTACGACGGCCGGGCCGAACGGTTGTGGACGGAGGGCGCCCGGACCCGATCAAGGTCGCCCGCCGGCTCCAGGCGCTCCTGGCGGATCTTCCTCGCGCTGCTCGGGGGGACTACGGCGTCGAGGGCTCCCGCCGCTCGATGGCGGATGTCACGGACGCCGCAAGCCTGGCCGAGGTCCGCGCGTTCAAGCGCGAGAGCAAGGCCGCCGCCCGGGCCACGGGGCTGACGCTAGGATCCCTTCGATTCCTTGATTCTGGGACCGGAATTCCTTGATCGCGGGAAGCAGGGGGTCGGGGCTGCTCAGGGTTAGGTCACGGATAGAAGGTGCGGTAGCGGAGGGAGCCGCGAAGGCGGCCGAGGTTTATGCCGAGCATGGTCGCGAGCCTGACGTCACCACCGGGGTGGCGCAGGCCGGGCAGAGCGAGCACGATGCGGGCCCACGAGACGAGGACCCGGGGAACGGTGCGACGTCGCATCCCCGCCGCGCGGAAGGTGCGGAATAGCACGACCTCGCCGTCGCCGTAGCCGAACTCCTGCCGGAAGGTGGCGCGGGCCGACGGCCGGTACCGGTAGTGGAGGGTGGCATCCGGCACGAAGGCCGGCTCGACACCGGCCGCGGCGAGCCTCCACGAGATGTCCAGGTCGTGCTGCGTGGGCAGATTCTCGTCGAAGCCGCCGATCCGCTCGATGGGCTCGCGCCGGACGCCCATCGCGGCCCCGACGACGGCGGGCAGGTAGCCGCAGAAGCTGTCGATCCCATCCACTTGGATCTGGCCCCGGCGGCCCACGAGCTCGGGTGGGTTGAGCCGGGTCACGTCCATCGCGGCCCCGACGAAATCGTGCCGCTCCAGCGCCTTCGCCATGTGGAGCAAGTAGTCCGGCCCGACCTCGTCGTCGCTGTCGAGGAGGACGAGGATGTCGCTCTTGCTCTCGCGGATCCCGACGTTGAGCGCGCGCGCCTGGTGCCCCGGATTCGGCACGGGCGCTATCCGCAGGTTCGGCACCCTCGACTCGAACCGGCGCGCGACGGCCGCGGTGTCGTCGGTGGAGCCGTTGTCGACGACGACGACCTCCCACCACCCGCCGTACTCCTGCCGCGCGACGGCGTCGAGGGTGTCCGCCAACGTGGACGCGCTGTTGCGGCAGCAGATGACGACGCTGATGGGCGGCAGGGAGGCCGTCAGCTCGGGACCGGGGGTCATGTCAGGCCGCCCGGAAGAGGATCGGGACGTCGTCGGTCACGCGCCCGAGCGTCGAGGTACGCGATCAGGTCCGACTGCAGCGCGGCGTCCTGCACCCTTTGCACGTAGATGCCGGGCGATGTGCAGCGCCTCGGTGCAGGAGTTCGTGGAGACGACGCGGCGCTGGCTGAGCCCCAGGTAGCGCTCCAGACCCTCCTCGGATTCACGGCTGAGCCGGCCCGCTTCCAGGGCGGCCCCTGCGGCCTCCTGGACCGGAGCGCGGAGGTAGGGCCGGTAAATCGGGACGCGGTCCTGCGCCGGGATGGCACTCAGCCTCATGCGTGACGTCCTCCTGATTGCGGCACGTGTCGTGACGGCAGGGCATCTGGTCGGCGCATGGAGCGGCGCTATCCGCCCAGCCCACCCGCACGCCGACTTCGCGATAGGCCGACAGCGACTCCCCATTCCATTCCCACTGAACCCCGTTTTGCTGTCCCAGGATATGCAGGAGCACGGAAATCGGCACCGCTACCCGCCGAACGGAGGGCGGGCAATCACTCGGATGCCGAACCCTAAGCGCGGCAGATCGCGATCTCCCTAAGCGCGGCAGATCGCGATCTCCTCACGCTCGGCGATCCCGGGAGCTGCGCCGCAACGCGGCGACCCGCTGCGGCACGCTGCACTATCGGGCCGTCGTCGCGCAGTGGAAGGCTGAACGGCAGACGTGTCGTCCAAAGGTCAGCAAGCTCGCCGCCAAAGACCGGCTGCGCGAGTATGTGCAGACCGGCTGTCCGGTGCGTTGACCGCCCCGGATGGGCCCTCGATCCTGGGGCCGGAGGTGGATCGGCCGACGCCACGGTCGGCGTCAGGATCGCCGGTGGGCCACGCATGGAGTCCGAAGCAGATTGCCAACCAGCTCCGGATCGACTTCCCCGATGATGAGTCGATGCGGATCTCGCACGAGACGATCTAGCAGGCCATTTACGTTCGGGGACGTGGGGCGCCGCGCCGCGAGCTGACTGCATGCCTGCGCACCGGCCGGGAGTTGTGGGTGCCGCGGGTCCGAACTCGCCGGCGGGCACGCCGACGGCTACCCGAATGGATACCGCCCCGCTGGATCGACCAAGATCAACAACCCCACTCAACACCCGCATCCACCGATTGCACACCCAACAACAACTCCACCGCCGCAACCGACCGCGCCGAACACCCTCAGCCGCATGAAGGAGTGCCCTCTGCCGCTCACCGGCTCCGAAACGGTCCTCAAGATTCGTCATCAAAGCTAACTGCACAACCGTGAGAGAATTTGCCAAATATCGAGCGTCGGGGGGACGACCCGCTTGTCCCGTATTCCGGGATAACTGGAGAGCGAGCACATATGGCTGTTGATCTCAATGCCTCAGCGGACCGTACGTCCGTCGAAGCTGAGTCGGCTGCACGAAAACCTGCTCTA
>Ga0307318_10000563_pt1 | contig 12131 bp, 11 predicted proteins | sample ER_DNA_367_FD_194500 | JGI IMG/M metagenome (GOLD analysis project Ga0307318, IMG submission 194500) | Bulk soil microbial communities from the East River watershed near Crested Butte, Colorado, United States - ER_DNA_367 | ecosystem: Environmental > Terrestrial > Soil > Floodplain | place...
GGCAAATACGGCAGGCATGATCCGGCATGCGCGTCCGGCTGATGTGCCGGCGATCGTGGCTGCTTATGACTGGCTGTTTGCGCCTCCCGGCGTACGGCCGCCGGATTGGTCACCCGCCATTGCCGCTGCTCGTCTGAAAGCGGCCATGGCTGATGATCGGTCCGCCGTCCTCATCGCGGATGATTCCCGCGCTGCGAGCGTCGGTGGCGCGAGCAGCGCCCAAGAATCTGGCAACACAGTCGTGGGATTCGCGACCATCTATTTGGATTTCGTGTCTGTCCGTTTTGGGCAACGCGCCTGGGTTGAGGACCTTGCCGTGGCACCGCACCGCCGCTCCAGCGGGATAGGAAAGGCTTTGCTCGATGCGGCGAAGGCCTGGGCTCGTGATCATGGCGCTGCTCGGCTTGGGCTGGAATCAGGATCGGCACGCGTCGATGCCCATCGCTTCTACGAACGTGAGCGCCCAGAGAGCTCGTCGCGCAGCTTCAAGTGGAGGCTCTAGCAGACTAAATCCGGCCGCGCTGCTGCAGGTCGGCCGGCAACTCAGCTGCCGCGTCCCGATCGATCAACCAGAGCGTGCGTTCAGCTCCGGAGACCCCAGCCGCCGGCACCTGTACGGGCCCTGCACCGAGCAAAGCCATCTTGGCAGCCGCGGCCTTGTCAGCGCCGCTGACCACGAACCAGACCTCATGCGAGCGGTTGATCACTGGAAGCGTGAGACTGATCCGCTCCGATGGCGGCTTCGGTGAGGCTCGGACACCGATGACGTCCCCCTCGGCGTACGAGGAGGGATGCTCAGGGAAGATCGATGCGACATGGCCGTCTGGTCCCATGCCGAGCAGGCAGATGTCGAAGACGACATCGTCAAGCTCTCGCGCGTACGCCTCAGCGGCTTGATCAAGGTCGAGGCCGCCGTCGCTGGCCGGCATCTCGTGAATTCGATCGGGGTTCAATTCCAGCGGCTTTGCAAGCACGTCAAGAGCCTGCTTGCCGTTCCGATCTGGATTGTCGGCAGGCACGAATCGCTCGTCTCCCCACCAAAGCTCGACCCGTGACCAGTCGACGGCAGAGTTCGATCCTTCGTCGCCGAGTCGCTGATATGCACGGGTGGCGATTCGACCGCCGGTCAGCGCGACTTGGGGAATCCTGAAGTCACGCTGGATCTCGGTGAGTCGCGCCATCAGCCGCGCTGCCAGGGCCTCCGCGACCTCATCCGGCCCGGTATGGAGCAAGAGCTCAGGACCGGTCATGTCTTGCTAGAAGCCTTTCTGGCTCGCGACTTGCTGCCAGTGGACTTATCGCCGTCAAGCAGCGACTTGACCGTTCGCTCGTAGATCACATCCGGATCCAAGCGACGCAGTTCCTCAGAGATCAGCTCGGTGAAGTTGCGACGCTTGAGGGCTACGAGCCGCTCTGGCTGGCCGGGCACCGTGTAGGACGCGAGCAGCCCGTCGGGCCTTGTGATCGCGATATCGCCCGCCGCAGTGCTCATCCGCACCGCAGTGAGTCCCGGTCCGTCGCTGACCCCGCGGGTCACCCTGACCTTGAGTCGGGAACGCAACCACGCCGCGAGCAAGTCGGCCGAAGGATTGTTCCGCTCAGACTCAATGGATATGGATTTGATCTTGGCGGGGTATTGGTCGAGGGCAGCAGCCAACAGCGCCCGCCACGGCGTCAGCCTTGTCCAGCTCAGGTCGCTGTCGCCAGGGGTGTAGTCGCGGGCGCGCAACCGCAGCGCCGTGAGGGGGCGAGGCGATGCCGCGGCATCGGTCATACGTCGCATTGCCAACTTCGCGAGTTCATCACCGGTCCGGTTGTTCGGCGCTTTGCCCGGCCACCAGATCACCACAGGGGAGTCGGGCAATAAGAGCGGTCGGATTACCGAGGCCGGATGTGCTGCGACTGCGCCGCGCATTCGGATCACCACAACCTCACCCGGCGTGCCCTCGCCAATGCGTACTTCGGCGTCCAGCCCTGCGTCTCGTCCCGCTGCAGTGACCACCAGCAAGATGCGCGATGGATGCTCGCGGCCCGCGACGATGCTGGCCTCGAGTGCACTTGCGAACTCCGACTCGTCGCAGACGATGATCAAGGTCAAAACCATGCCCTGGGCCGGACTGCCTTCACTGCGCCGAATCCTTACCAGTTCGGCAGAGATCTTCGATGAGGTGGTGCCCTCAAGGGTGAGGATCATGGCCGTCTCCAGCTGAAGCCGTCCCGGGCCAACATAATGTCCGCATTCTTCGGTCCCCATGATCCCGGTTCATAAGGCTCGGGTTGCTCCGGCACACTCGCCCAGTAGTCCAAGACCGGATCCAAAATCTCCCACGAAAGTTCCACCTCCTCGTGCTGTGGAAACAGCGGCGGATCACCCAGCAGTACGTCCAAGATCAGCCGCTCGTACGCCTCAGGTGAGGACTCAGTGAAGGCCTCGCCATAGGCGAAGTCCATGTTCACGTCGCGAATCTCCATCTGGGTACCAGGCACCTTGGCGCCAAAGCGCAAGGTGACGCCCTCATCCGGCTGGATCCGGAGCACGATGGCGTTGTAGCCCAGCTCTTCGGTGTCTGTTTCGGCAAAGGGCAGATGCGGTGCGCGCTTGAAGCCGAGCGCGATCTCAGTCACTCGCCGAGCTAGCCGCTTTCCTGTCCGCAGGTAGAACGGAACGCCCGCCCACCGGCGGTTGTCGATGTCAATCCGAATTGCAGCGTAGGTCTCGGTCCGGGAATCGGGCGGGATCCGATCTTCCTCGAGATAGCCCTTGACCTTCTCTCCACCTGCCCAACCGCCCGCGTACCGGCCGCGAGCCGTGTGGATATCCATCTGTTTTGGCGGTCGCGCAGCGGCGAGCACCTTCTGCTTTTCGGTCCGGAGTTGGCTTGCCTCGAAGGAGTTGGGTTCCTCCATCGCCGTCAGCGCAAGCAGCTGCAGCAGATGGTTCTGGATGACATCGCGGGCGATGCCGATGCCGTCAAAGTATCCGGCGCGGCCGCCGATCCCGATGTCCTCGGCCATGGTGATCTGCACGTGGTCGACGTAGTTGTTATTCCACACCGGCTCGAACAGCTCATTGGCAAACCGCAGTGCCATCACGTTTTGCACTGTCTCTTTACCGAGGTAATGGTCGATGCGGAACACCGAGGATGAGGGGAAGACGCTGAGAACAATCCGGTTCAGTTCCCGAGCGCTGGCCAGGTCGTGGCCAAAGGGCTTTTCGATCACTACCCGGCTCCATCGGCCGGCATGCTGCTCGGCCAGCCCATGGGAGCGCAGCTGGTCGACAACGGTCTGGAACAGCCCCGGCGGGATGGACAAGTAGAACGCGTGGTTCCCGCCGGTGCCGCGGGCTTCGTCCAGATCGAAGATCGTCTCGGCTAGCCGGCTGAATGACTCATCGTCACCGATCTCACCTGGCACGAACCGGATGCCTTCGGAGAGCTGTTGCCAGACTTCCTCTCGAAACGGGGTTCGGGCGTGCTCTTTGACGGCGGTGTGGACGACGTGTGCAAAGTCCTCACGCGCCCACTCGCGGCGGGCAAACCCCACTAAGGCGAAGCCTGGCGGTAGCAGCCCGCGGTTGGCCAAGTCGTAGACCGCGGGCATCAGCTTCTTGGTCGACAGGTCGCCCGTAACACCGAAGATCACCAGGACACACGGACCAGCGATCCTGGGCAGTCGCCGATCTTGGGGATCCCGAAGTGGGTTGGGACGCAATTCAGTGGTCACGGGAAGACTCCCCCTTTCTTGCGAGCTGCTCGCGCAGCTTCAATAACACGCTCGCAGCTGATATACGGGGACTCCTGACTTGGTGACCGATGCCGTCAGAGAGCCGCCTTGGCGGCCTCAAGCTCCTGCTTGACATCGACCACGAGCTCATTCCAGGACGCCTCGAACTTCTCTACGCCCTCCTTCTCAAGTACGTCGACCACGTCGTCGTAGGAGATTCCGACCCGCTCCAGGTCATCGAGCACTTGCTGCGCTTCGGCTTTGGTTCCGCTCACCATGTCGCCGCGCACCTCGCCGTGATCGGCAAAGGCCATCATGGTTTTCTCAGGCATGGTGTTCACGGTGTTCGGGACGACAAGCTCGCTGATGTACATCGTGTCGGAGTAGTCAGGGTTCTTGACGCCAGTGGATGCCCACAGCGGCCGCTGCCGATTGGCCCCATTCGCCTCGAGTGCCCCGAACCGTTCGCTACTGAATTCCTCCTCGTACAGTGCGTAGGCGAGCCGGGCGTTCGCGATAGCGGCCTTGCCGCGCAGAGCCAGCGCCTCGTCGGAGCCGATTGCCTCCAACCGCTTGTCGATCTCGGTATCCACACGTGAAACGAAGAAGGATGCCACGGAGTGGATCTTGCTCAGGTCATGGCCTGCTTCCGCGGCCCGCTCCAGCCCCGTCATGTAGGCATCGATCACCTCGCGGTAGCGCTCCAGAGCGAAGATCAGTGTCACATTCACGCTGACACCCTCAGCGGTCACCGAGGTAATCGATGGCAAGCCGGCCTTGGTCGCTGGGATCTTGATCAAGACGTTGGGCCGGTCGACGATCTTCCACAGGTCGGTAGCCTGCGCGGTGGTGGCGTCGGTTTCGTTGGCAAGATCGGGATCGACCTCGATCGAGACCCGACCGTCAAGGCCGTTGGTTGCCGCGTAGGTGGCCGCCATGACGTCACAAGCATTGCGTACATCGTCAGTTGTTAGCTCCTTGATGGCGTCGTGGAGCTCCGCGTCACGCGCCGCGAGCTGCGTGATCTGCGCGTCATACATATGTTCCTGGGACAGTGCCGTGGCGAAGATCGTCGGGTTGGTCGTGACGCCGGTGACTGAGTAGTTAGACACCAGGTCGGCCAGGTTCCCCGAGGTGATGCGCTCGCGAGATAGGTCGTCCAGCCAAATGGATACGCCGGCGTCTGCGAGGGCCTTGAGCCGTTCGTTCATGATCAGTTCTCCTGGATGAGTGAGTGGCGTCGTCAGCTGGGCTCAGCTGACCGTGACGCCCGGATGGGCTTCTATGTCTGCCGGACCTCTGGGGCCGCTGGCTGCCGGGTGCGTCGGTGCTGTGGTCTCGGTAACCGCGTCGAGGCTGGATTGTGCGGCTGCGACGACCGTTTCCGGAGTGAAATCAAACTCCTTGAACAGTCGGCTCCCAGCCGCGCTGGCTCCGTAGTGGTTGATGCTGATGATTCGGCCGGCGTCACCGACGAGGTCACGCCAACCGATGCCGACGCCGGCCTCGATCGAGACTCGGGCCCTAATGTCTGGTGGGATAACAGAGTCGCGATAGCCCTGGTCCTGCTCGTCGAACCACTCCCGACAGGGCATCGAGACGACCCGCGCAGCAATGCCTTGGTCAGCGAGCTGCTGCTGGGCTGCGACGGCGTACTGCACCTCCGAGCCGGTCCCGATCAAGATCACATCCGGGGTACCGTCGCAGTCTTTGAGGATGTAGCCGCCTTTGGCTACCTCTGACGTGTCGGCGAACCCGTCCTCGCCGCGTGGGAAGGTAGGCACGGCCTGCCGGGTGAGGGCCAGCCCGGCTGGCCTGTCTTTGTTCTTCAAGATCACCGCCCAGGCAGCTGCGGTCTCGTTGGCATCCGCCGGCCGTACCACATCCAGCCCCGGAATCGCCCGTAATGCGGCGAGGTGTTCGATCGGCTGGTGCGTGGGGCCGTCCTCGCCCAAGCCGATCGAGTCATGGGTCCAGACGTAGATCACCGGCAGTTCCATCAGCGCGGCGAGCCGGACGGCCGGCCGCATGTAGTCGCTGAAGATCAAGAACGTGCCACCGTAGGGCCGTAAGCCGCCGTGCAGTTTGATGCCGTTCATGATCGCGCCCATGGCATGTTCGCGGACGCCGAAGTGCAGCACTCGGCCGTACGGGTTGCCGGGAAACATCCTGGTTTGCCGGTCGGCCGGCAGGAAGCTTGGCTCGCCCTCTGGAGTGGTGTTGTTGGACTCAGCAAGGTCAGCCGAGCCGCCCCACAGTTCGGGCATCTTGGGAACGATCGCGTTAAGCACCTTTCCGGAGGCAGCGCGGGTGGCGATGCCCTTGGAATCGGCGGACCAGCTTGGCAGCTCATCGTCCCAGCCGGGGCTGAGCTCGTCTCGGGTAAGCCGCTCATACAGCGCTTGCTGCTCTGGATTGGCGGCGGCCCACTTGTCATACGCCTGTTGCCATTCCTGCTGGGCCTGGGCTCCCCGATCGATCAGTTTGCGGGTGTGCTGGATCACCTCATCAGGCACAACGAACGTCTTGTCGGGATCGAAGCCCAGCACCTCCTTCGTTGCGGCAACTTCGTCTTCGCCCAAAGCTGCGCCATGGGCCTTGCCAGTGCCTTGGAGCTTCGGAGCCGGCCAGCCGATGATCGTTTTCAGGCAGATGAAGCTTGGTCGATCGGTGACCGCCCTGGCTGCTTCGATGGCAGCAAGGAGTGCGGAGACGTTCTCTTGGTAGTGATGTTCGTCGCCGTGCGTCCACTGCACGGTTTGCACATGCCAGCCGTACGCGGCGTAGCGAGCGGGTGTGTCCTCGGCAAGGGCGATTCTGGTGTCGTCTTCGATCGAGATCCGGTTGCTGTCATAGATCAAGGTCAGATTGCTGAGCCGCTGGGTAGCGGCCAGCGATGAGGCTTCAGAGGAGACGCCCTCCATGATGTCGCCGTCGGAGGCTAAGCAGTAGATCTGGTGATCGAAAACCGACGTGCCCGGCGCGGCATCCGGATCAAGCAGCCCACGCTCCCGACGGGCAGCCATGGCCATTCCCACGGCGTTGGCAACGCCCTGGCCCAGCGGTCCGGTCGTCACCTCGACGCCCTTGGTGTGCCGGTACTCCGGGTGTCCGGGGGTCAACGATCCCCAGAATCGGTAGGCCTTGATGTCATCGAGTTCCAGCCCGAAACCACCGAGGTAGAGCTGGATGTAGAGCGTCAGGCTGGTGTGTCCGCAGGACAGCACGAACCGATCCCGACCGGGCCAGTTTGTATCGCTCGGATTGTGGCGCATCACTCGTTGGAAGAGCAGGTACGCGACGGGGGCGAGGCTCATTGCGGTGCCGGGATGGCCATTGCCAACGTTCTGCACGGCATCGGCGGCGAGTACCCGTATGGTGTCGACGGCGCGGGAATCGAGATCGGTCCACCAGTCCGGAAGGACTGCGCCGGAGAGGTCTGTGTCAGTCACACTCACCTAGGAAAGATCCTTCCGAGACGGCTGTTCGGGGGCTGCTGGTTGAGCAGGCCGGGACAATCCGAGCCTATCGGGGGCTGTGCTGCAAGGGATATAGGGGCTGGAAGGGATATGGGGCCTGCCGGGGATTGGGGGCGGCCACAGCTATAGGGTCAGGCCGAAAAGTGGCAGCGGCGTTGCGATCTGCGAGAACTCCACGTGGTGAAGTGTGAATCGCATCGGCGGGCTTTAGACTCGCCCTTGACCGGAGCCGACCAACAGTGAGTGAGTAGAGCTTGTGACGAGCCTCGACGTGCCAGGTCAGGTGGCCGCCGGCAACCGCCCTGCTGAATACGGCCCTGCTGAATACGGCAGAGCCCGCGTCGATCTCGGGGTGAATGCCGTAAGCCGCAGCCGTCAGTTCGCCCGAGTTCGTGATGTTGTCGGGGCCTATCTGGGGCTCACCAAGCCCCGGATCATCGAGCTTCTGCTAGTGACCACTGTGCCGGCAATGTTTCTTGCCGCGGGTGGGGTTCCGCCGCTCACGGTGGTGCTGACGACGATGGCGGGCGGCTGCCTGGCGGCGGCCAGCGCCAACGCCTTCAACTGCGTACTTGATCGGGACATCGACGAACGGATGCGACGCACTCGGCGGCGCCCACTGCCTCGGCATGCCGTCGGTCCGCTCGGCGCGACGGTCTTCGGAATGATCTTGGGCATAGCGGCGACGCTGTGGCTGGGGTACTTCGTCAACTGGCTGTCGGCGGCTTTGGCGTTGGGAGCTAACGCCTTCTACATCGTCGTGTACACCCTCTGGCTGAAGCGGCGTACGCCGCAGAACATCATCTGGGGTGGCATTGCGGGCTGCTTTCCACCACTGATCGGCTGGACAGCAGTGACGGGCAGCCTGGCACTCGCTCCATTCGTGATGTTCCTGATCGTATTCTTCTGGACACCACCACATACCTGGGCGCTCGCCATGCGTTATCGGGAGGATTACGCGGCGGCAAACGTACCAATGCTGCCTGTGGTGCGATCAGCGCCGGTCGTCGCTCGACAGATCATGGCATACGCCGCAGTGACGGTGCTGGTGTCGTTGTTTTTGTGGCCGGTGGCAGACACCGGCTGGTTCTACCCGGCCGCCGCGGTGGTCCTCGGTGTTGCGCTCCTGTGGCAGTCGGCTCTGCTGCTGGCTCGCGCGCAGCGGGGCCTTACCGATGCGGCATTGAAGCCGATGCGGCTCTTCCACTGGACGAACTCCTATCTCGCATTGCTCTTTGTCGCGGCTGCGGTCGACACGCTGCTGAGATAGGACAGGCCCACCCGGAACCAAACGATGGCCCAGTCGGTCGAGCTGACGCTGGATTCGGCAGCCGAGGCGGCGCTGGTTGCGCAATGGGATCGGTTGGCCGCGGCTGGTATTGCGAAGCCCAAACGTCCGGAGCCTCATGGGCATCACTTGCCCCACATCACTTTGTACGCAGCTGACGCCATCCCGGAGGGAGCCGAGTCGGTACTTCCGGAGATCGTGGCTGGAGTAAACCTGACGGTGCACATCGGTGCCTTAATGATCTTCGGCCCTCGGAAAAGTGAGTCCATCCTGGTACGGCATGTCGCGGCGTCGGTCCAGCTGCTGGAGCTCCAGCAGCTGGTGGCGCGGGCCTGTGCCGCCGATCCAGCGGGCCAGTTCGGACAGGGTCGCTGGAGCCCTCATGTCACGCTGGCACGCCGAGTGAGCAGTGATCATCTCGGGAAGGCGGTCAGCGTGCTGGGATCGCGTGGGGAGCTCGACGCGACGATCCAGCGTTGTCGCCGCTGGGACGGTAGACGGCGCATCGCCTGGTGGCTTAGCTGATCATCAGCATCGGCCCTAGGTCGCGGCGGCCACGAACGCCCCGAAGATGCCTTGCTGGATCGGATCGGTGTCGGCGAAATCCTCTAGATGCCATTGGAGGCCCAAGAACCACCCCTCGTGCCCGGCCAGGGTGACTGCCTCGATGGTGCCGTCGGCTGCGTACGCGGCAGGCACCAGCTTGTCGGCGAGCTCGTCGATGCACTGGTGGTGAGAGCAGGAGATGGTGATCCGATCGCTGGAGACCACGTCGCGTAGGGGCGAGTCGCTAGCCAGCTCGATGTCGTGCACCAGCTGGCGATGGTCGCGGCCGGTCCTCTCGGTCATGTCCTGTATCAAGGTGCCGCCGAGTGCCACGTTGACGACCTGGTTGCCCCGGCAGATTGCCAGTAACGGAATCTTTTCCTGGATTGCCCAACGTGCCACGGCAAGATCGAATGCGTCTTGATCTTCGCTTACGCCGTACAGCGACGGGCGCGGTTCCTGCCCATACCAACGTGACGACATGTCTCCGCCGCCCGGCAGCAGGACGGCGTCCGCCATCCACAACCGGTCTGCTAGTCCCTCGACGCGAGGTTGCGGTGCTGTGGGATGCACGACCAGAGGCTCACCGCCCGCGTCCCAAACCGCCTCCAGCAGCTTGGCGGCAGCGACCTCGGCGCGGTAGCGCAGTGCGCTCGCGCTCGCCGAGAACCTCGCCGGGATGATCACTGCTGGTCGCGCGTCAGGTGGTCGCTCAGGCATTTTGCATCGACGGCTGCTCGGCTGTCAGGGGTTCCAGATGCGTATGCCGCGGCCGGGGGAAGCCCTCCTCAGGTCGGTCAAACCACAAGTGCACCTGCCCCGTACCGATGGAGTTCTCGTATTTCCCGCACTGCCGAGATTTGGCACGGCAGTCGCCCTCACCGAGGGCTCCGATCATCATCAGGTAGTGGCCGAAGCGGGCCTCCGGCTTGAAGCGGTAATACTCCGGCATGGCTTCGAGGACGCGGGCGTGATCACCGGCCGCGAACCATTCCAGACGCTGGAAATCTGCCGCGGCAGCCTCGGGCGTGAAGATGTGCTCGATTCCAGCTGCCTCGTGGTGGCGCAGCTCCCGCAGCGACCAGAAGGTATGTGACAGGGCACCGGATGCGATCAGCACGACCTTGCGGTTCGACTGCGCGATCGCATCGCCCAGCGCCCGACCCAGCCGCAGATTGTCCTCCGTCTCGGCGGTCTGACAGACGCCGATTGAGAGCCAGCGCTTCTCGGACAGGCCTTGTCCCAGGAATTCCCAGAGGTTGGTGGTGGCATAGAAGAGTGGCAAATGATCATCGTCAGTCGCGGTGATCCAGGTGCCATGCCGATCTGCCTTGGACGCTATGAGATGGGCGAGCTCAGGGTCGCCTCGGAAGTCGTAGGGTCGCTGCGACATGCCGCGCGGCAGCTCTTCGGAGGTGAACAATCCACTGCGGCGCTCGTGCGCAGTGACGACAAACTCGACGGTCGTGGCCCAGTGCGAGTCGAGCACCACCACCGTGTCGTAGTCGAGCGCCTCGAAAACCTCTTCGCGCAGCTGCCGTAGACCAGCGACGAGTGTGGTGTCGTTGCCTTCATTGAGCTCGCGGCGGGTCGACTCGGGTAGCACCATTGTCGGCACGTGCGCTAGCAGACCTGCGCCTACCACCTCACCCATTCCAGCGTCCTCAGTCCGCTGGCCGCCGCTTTACCGAAAGCACCAGGTTCGTCACCGTGGCAATCGCCAGCGATGCGCCCAACAAGTGGAACGCCACAAGCCAGATCGGCAACCCGAGCTGATATTGGGCGATCCCGATGCCGGCTTGCACCAGCTCGACCAAGATCAGCATCAGCACAGCTCTACTGCGCAGCAACACGAAGCAGACCACGCTCGCGGCGATGGTCGCGTAGACCACGCTGGTGTGTAAGCGAGTCAGCAGCATGCCATCAAGGCCGTTGCGTGGGGCGTTCTCATCGCCGGCATGTGGTCCGTTCCCGGTTACCAATGTCCCAAGCCAGATGGCCAGCCACAGCAGCACGAAGGTCACGCGAGTAAGAACCACTGGAAGGCCGGATGCGTCGACCGGCGCCAGATGCCAGGTCTTGCGTACCAGCCACACCGCGAGGGCGATCAAGACCATGGACAGCAAGAGATGGAGCCCTACCACGTACGGGTTGAGCTGGGTGAGTACGGCGATCCCACCAATGGCGCCTTGCAGCGGGATCCCCAACGCCAAACCGCCGGTCAACCAGCGCAGGTCGGACCGCGGCCTGCCATTCTCGCGATAGAGCAGGGCACTGACAAAGGTCAGCGCGGCCGCAATCACCAGGACCAAGGTCAAGAGGCGGTTGCCGAACTCGATCGCCCCGTGGATCCCCAGCTGAGGATGAGACACGTAGGAGTCCTCGGTGCATCTAGGCCATGTCGGACAGCCGAGCCCGGAACCGGTCAGCCGGACCAGACCGCCGGTCACCACAATGAGGACGTTCATGATCAGTGAGACGATCGCCCAGCGCCGCAAGGCGTACGGACCACCCACAATCCGGAGAATCGCGCTCAACGGTCCGCGGACCGGGGGCGCTTCGGTTTCCGGGCTGAGCTGCTTCACGACGTCCAACGAAAGCCCTTCCACGCGGCGAGGCCAGCGGCCACGAGCCAGGCTAACAACACCAGCACCGGCCAGCCCAGAAGATTCCCATGTGCGGTAGCTCGCAGGCCCTCGCCCAATGCCGCCGTGGGCAGCGCCTCGATCACCGGTTGCAGCGCGGCTGGATAGCGCGCCACGGGGATGATCAGCCCGCCGCCGACGAGCAAGATCACATAGATCAGATTGGCGAGGCCTAAGACGGACTCCGCGCGCAGTCGGCCGGCAAGCAGTAACCCAAGGCAGACGAAGGTTGCGGTGGCCAAGATCACGATCAGTACCGCGAGCAAAGCTGAGAGCACTGTGAATTCCGGCCGCCACCCGAGGCCGAGTGCGGCACAAGACAAGATCATCAGCTGCCCAAGCATGATCATGATCACGGCCAGCGCCTTGCCGGCGAGCAGACCGGGCTTGCCAAGCGGCGTCGTCGCCAGTCGCTCTAGTACGCCGTGGCGCCGCTCGAAGGCGGTG
>Ga0307318_10000565_pt1 | contig 12079 bp, 15 predicted proteins | sample ER_DNA_367_FD_194500 | JGI IMG/M metagenome (GOLD analysis project Ga0307318, IMG submission 194500) | Bulk soil microbial communities from the East River watershed near Crested Butte, Colorado, United States - ER_DNA_367 | ecosystem: Environmental > Terrestrial > Soil > Floodplain | place...
GGCATCGCCTTGCGCAGGTCCCATGGATGCCCCGTCGCCCTCAAGAGCGGCCCGGTAACGCCCAGCTCCAGGGCCCGCTCCTGCGACATGACGCCCGTCCCCTTGAGGCGCTGCATCCAGATCTCGTTGCGGTCGAGCAGCGCCTCGTACTGGTCGAGACGGGAGGGCATCAGCTCGAGGAAGGCGCGCGTCTTCTCGACGAAGCCCGGCGGGATGTCCTCCATCACGCCGCCCACCTGGATGTAGCGCGTATGCAGGCGTTGCCCGCCCGACATCTCGAACAGGTCGAGCGCCAGGTCGCGGTCGCGACAGCCCCACCACAGCATGGTCACGGCTCCGATGTCGAGCGCGCCGGTGGCCAGCGCGAACAGATGCGAGGCGATCCGGTTGAGCTCGAGGTGGATCACGCGCAGGTACTGGGCCCGCAGCGGGACCTCCTCGTCGAGCAGGCGCTCGACGGCCATCACGAAGGCCATCGCGTTGAAGTAGTAGGCGAGGTAGTCCATCCGCTCGATGAAGGTGATGACCTTCCAGTACTCGTGGTCCTCACAGCTCTTCTCGATGCCGGTGTGGACGTAGCCGATGATCGGCTTGACGTCGCGCACGACCTCGCCCTCGAGGGTGGTGAGCAGGCGCAGGACCCCGTGGGTGGCCGGATGGTGGGGTCCCAGGTTGAGCGTGAACAGCTCCTCCGAGAGCTCGACATCGCCCTCGACCACCGCCTCTGTGCCGGCGACGGGCTGGTCGCCCATCCTCTCCATCGTCACCGAGCGCTCGCGCTCGCGATAGGGGACGGCGAGCGGGTCGTGCGGCTCAGTCATACCAGCGTGGAAGCTTCTTCTCGTTGAAGGTGTAGAGGACCGGCTCGCCGCCCATCGGGTAGTCGCGCCGCTGGGGGTATCCCGTGTAGTCCTCGGGCATCAGGATGCGGCGCATGTCCGGATGGCCTTCGAAGACGATCCCGAACATGTCGTACGCCTCGCGCTCGGGGAATTCGACCGTCGGATACAGGTCGACGACCGAACGCACCCGCGGATCCTCGACCCCCACTCGGGTCTTGACGTTGAGGCGGTCGGTGCGCTCCATGGAGAGCAGCTGGTAGTGGATGCCGAGGCGCGGCTCGTCCGGCAGGTAGTCGCACGCGTGCAGGCTCATCAGCCGCGGCCAGGGCTCGTCGTCCTCGGTCCTCAGATAGGCGAGCACGTCGTGCACCGCCGCGGGGGCCACCTCGAGGGTGGGCTGCTCGCGGAAGAACATCGTGCCCGCCACCGCGTCCTCCGCCACCCGGTCGCGTACGCGCTGGGCGATCAGCTCGAGACCGACAGAGTCAGGCAACCCCCACCCCGTCCTGGTCGCTCTCCTCGGTGCCGTAGGCCTGGTAGCGCTCGCGCCAGCCCATGCCCGGGGTGCCCATGATCTTGTCCTGCAGCTTCATGATCCCGTACATCAGCGCCTCGGGCCGGGGCGGACAACCCGGCACGTAGACGTCCACGGGCAGGAACTTGTCGCAGCCCTGGACGACGGCGTAGTTGTTGAACATGCCGGCGCTCGAGGCGCAGGCGCCCATGGAGATCACCCACTTGGGCTCGAGCATCTGGTCGTACAGCCGGCGGATGATCGGCGCCATCTTGACCGCGACGCGGCCCGAGATGATCAGGAGGTCGGCCTGTCGCGGGGTGAAGCGAATCGCCTCCGCGCCGAAGCGGGCGAGGTCGTTGCGGGGAGAGCCGATCACGGTGATCATCTCGATCGCGCAGCACGCGAGCCCGAACCCGAGCGGGAAGATGGCGTTCTTGCGCGCCCAGTTCTGGGCGTTCTCGAACTTCGTGAAGAGCAGCCGCTCCTCGACATGCTCCTCGAGGTCGCGCCCGGCCAGCTCGCCACGCAGCATCTGCTGGGCCTTCAGCTGGCGGACGCGGAGATCCTTGGTGTCGGTGCGGGTCACTTCCATTCCAGCGCTCCCCTGCGCCATACGAACACGAGCGCGACCAGCAGGAGTACGACGAAGACGATCGTCTCGACGAGCGCGAATACCCCGAACGCATCCAGTTGAAGCGCCACGGGATAGAGAAACACGACCTCGATGTCGAACAGGATGAACAGCATCGCGATCAGGTAGAAGCTGATCCCGAAGCGAAACGACCTCCTCACCTCGGAGGGCAGCCCGCTCTCGTAGGGCTCGCTCTTGACCTTGCCGGGACGCTTGGGACCCAACAGGTGGTTGGCCATCGTGAACGCGCCGCCCACGCCGATTCCCAGCACCAGAAAGACGAGAGCTGGCAGGTAGCTCTTGAGCACGGGACAGGGAGGTATAACGGTTTCTTGTGCGGAGGTGCTACATAGTGCGGAAGGACACCCTGTGAGCGGCTTCCACATGGTGGTCGGGATCGCCGTGCTCGCCTCCAACGCGATCGCCGCGGGGTGGGGAGCGGTGGGCTGGCTGCGCAAGGACGCGCGCGCCTCGATCGCCTTCTGGCCGCTGCTGCGGGTGGCTCAGGCCGCGGTGGTCGTGCAGGCCGTGCTGGGCTTCATCCTGCTGGCCCGCGGCCTGGCCGCGCCCGACGGCCTCCACGTGATCTACGGGATCGCCCCCCTCGTGGTCTCGCTGGTGAGCGAGGGCATGCGCGTCGGGGTGGCCCAGCGCGAGCTCGAGACGGTCGACGACGTGGAGGCGCTCGAGCGCCGCGAGCAGGTCGCGCTGGCGCGGCGCGTGGCGCTCAACGAGATGGGTGTGATGACCGTCGGCGCGCTGCTGATACTCACGTTGGCGCTGCGCGCCTACCAGACGGGCGGCTAGCCGGGGCCCCCGGCCGCCTCAGACCGCCTCGAGCTGTGGCGCCTCCGCGTCGGGGCGTGGTCGCAGCGCGACGCGGTGGAGGTCGAAGCCCGAGGGCAGCTCGAGGTCGTTCGCCCGGAGCAGGGCGCTCTCGCCGAGGATCTCGCGGCAGCCGCCGTCGGCCACCACGCGCCCCCGCGCGAGGATCACGACCCGTTCGCACAGCTCTGCAGCCAGCGGAAGGTCGTGTGTGGTCACGAGCATCGTGCGCTCGATACGGGCCAGCACCTCGAGCAGCTCGCGGCGCGCGCGCGGATCGAGGTTCGCCGAGGGCTCGTCGAGCACGAGCAGGTTGGGGCGCATGGCCAGCACGGTGGCGATGGCCACCCGGCGCCGCTCGCCCATCGAGAGCTGGTGGGGGGCGCGGTCGGCCGAGTAGTCCATGCGCACGGCGCCGAGCGCCTCGGCCACGCGCCGGCGGGCCTCCCCGCGTCCGAGACCCATGTTGAGCGGCCCGAAGGCCACGTCCTCCTCGACGGTCGGCATGAACAGCTGATCGTCGGGGTCCTGGAAGACGAGGCCGACGCGCCGGCGCAGCTCCGGGAGGGTCTTGGGCCCGACGTCGATCCCCGCCACCTCGAGCGCCCCCGAGCCGGTCATCAGCCCGTTGAGGTGAAGCATGAGGGTCGTCTTGCCCGCTCCGTTTGGGCCCAGCACCGCCACGCGCTCGCCGTGGTTTACGTGGAGGTCGATTCCCTCGAGGGCGTGCCGGCCGTTCGGGTAGGTGTAGGTGAGCCCGACGGCGTGAACGGCGCAGCTCACGCCGCCACCTCGGTCACCGTCCGGAGCGCCACGAGGGTCGCCAGCACGAGTGCCACGAACAGCACGTCGGCGCGCCGCAGCACGAGCGGGCTCAGCTGCGGCATCGCGCCGCTGTAGCCGCGCGCCAGCATGGCGTGGTAGACGCGCTCGCCGCGCGCGTAGGTGCGCAGGAACATCGCCGTGGCCATGCGCCCGAGGGCGCCCGCGTGCAGGGCGCTGCGCGGGCGGTAGGCGCGCGCGGCCAGCGCGGCGCGCATCCGCCCGGTCTCCTCGACGATCACGAACAGGTAGCGGTACATGAATGCGGCGATGAGAACCAGCAGCCGTGGAACGCGCATGGCCTCGAGCCCTCTCAGAACCGAGGGAAAGGTCGTGGTGGCGCCGAGCAGCACGGCACTGACGGTGCCGATGACGGCCTTGACGGCAACCGCGGCGAAAACGGTCAGCCCGGCCCCGTAGGCGGTGAGCGGACCAAGCTCGTAGGGCTGCCCACCCTTGCGCACGAACGGCAGCAAGGCGGCGGCCATCAGGACCAGCGGCAGGATGAAGCGCGCCCGGCGCCAGATGTCGCCCGCCGAAACCCGCGCCGCCGCTGCGACCGCACTCAGTACGAGCGCGCAGCCGACGAAGACCGGCCACGCGGCGAGCGGTGCCGACACCGCCACGAGCGTGACCGCGATCAGGGCGAGGATCTTCGCCCGCGGGTCGAGGCGATGAACCGGGCTGGCGGGATCGCCGGCCAACCCGGTCAGCTCGAGCGAGTGGTTACAGAGCCCGCCCACGGCTCACGCCGGCGCCGCCGGGGGAGCGTCCCCGCGCTCGCGACGCCTGAGAGCGAAGGCGAGCCCGTAGCCGAGGGCGAAGACCGAGATCGTGCCGACGAAGCCGGCCAGGCCGGTGGCCACGCGCTCGTTGTGGATGCCGGGGAACGCGTAATCGGGGATGGGCGAGTCCTGCTGGATTCCCGCCAGCTTGCCTTCGTCGACGAAGTCCTTCTTCTTGGCGACGTGCTCGAGGCCGTCCGGGTTGGATGAGGCGAACGGCGAAACGGCAGTGGCGAGCCCGACCGCCAGCGCGAGGGCGAGGATGACGAAGATGCGGGTCTTCAACTCAGACCGCCCCTTCGGCGGGCCGGGTGACCTGCGTCCCGGCCGCGGTCAGCTCCTTCGGCGCCAATGCGACCAGGTCGGGCCGCGCGGTCAGTACCGCGCTCACCGCCGCCACGGTGATCACGGCCTCCCCGAGGCCGATCACCGCGTGTACGCCGAGCATCGCCGGAAGCGAGGTGGCGAGCGGGACCGTGCCCGACGCCGCGAGCTCGACGCTCGTGGCGGCCGCTCCGGTCATCACGGCGAGCCAGGAGACCACGCCGGCGGCGCCCAGAAAGGCCACGCGCGTGCGCGGAAGCAGCCTGCCCGCGCCCGCCACCATGCAGCCGGCGAGCAGGGCGCCGAGCACGCCCATGTTGAGGATGTTCGCGCCGAGCGCGCTGACGCCGCCATCGGCGAAGGCGAACGCCTGGACGACGATCACCACCGCCAGGACCAGGCAGGCGAGCCAGGGACCGAGAAGCACCGCCGCGAGCGTCGCGCCCAGGAAGTGGCCGCTCGTGCCCCCGGCGATCGGGAAATTCAGCATCTGCGCGGCGAAGATGAACGCGGCGAGCACGCCGAGCAGCGGCACACGCGCCTCGTCGAGCTCCACGTTCGCCACACGCAGCCCCCATCCCACCGCGGCGATCGCGGCAAGCCCACAGGAAGCGGCCACGCCGGCGCTCAAGAACCCGTCGGGGATGTGGAGCGCGATGGGGATGTCAATCATGCGCGTGCGTCCTGTCGGTCGTGGGAACGCGGGCCTCCTCGCCGGCGCACTCGGCGCACCGTCCGACGATGGGGAAGTGTGAGAAGCGTGCGTCGAAGCCGAAGTCGCGCCGGATGAGCGAGCGAAGCGCTTCCATCTCGCCGGGTTCGACCACCCGCACCGCGTGGCAGGTGCTGCACACGAGGTACTCGCGTTCGCCCGTGCCGGCGAGCCCGTACAGGCCCGGTCCGTGGCCCAGATGGAAGTGGCGGACGAGCCCGACGGCCTCGAGCGTCTCGAGGTTGCGATAGACGGATGCCAGATCGGACTGGGGCAGGCGCCCGGCCAGGCCGTCGGCGATCCGCTCCGCTGGGATCGGTCCCTCGGCGGCGAACAGCGACTCTAGCACGAGGCGCCGGGCGGCGGATACGCGAAGCCCGTGCGACCGCAGCGCCTCGACGGCCGTGTCCATATCCGGGGCGGCGAGCGGGGGGCCGGTGTGGGGAGCGGTCACGGAGAGTCGATCCTATGCTCAAGCACGAACGCGACGCAACTGCAAGTCGGTCACAACTGAGCCGAGTGTCGTAGGGCTTATCGCACCGGCTGCGCGAGCGGATCACCGGCGCGGCGAAATCAGACAACACCGGGAACCGCCTGCGCGGTGAGCACGAAGCCGACGATCACGATCGCCAGCGCCGACGCCGCGGGCAACATCGCGGCCAGCCGACCGTCCATCCGCAGGCGCGGGAGGACCCGCCGGGCGTACACGACCAACAGGCCGAGGCCCGTCAACGTGGCGGCCAGGCCGACGCTGAAGGCGACGATCAGGAGCATGCCGAGCGCCACCTCGTGCTGGGCGATCGCCCCGAGCAGGACGACCAGCGCCGAGGGGCAGGGGATCAGTCCCGCGGCTGCCCCCATCCCGATCAGGCTGCGCCGGGTGACGGTGTGGTCGTGATCGTGGTGGTGGTGGTGCGAGTGGCGGTGATCGTGGTGGTGATGCGGGTCGCCGTGCCCGCCGTGGCCGTGGCCGCGGATGCGCGAGCGCAGCACGCCCGCTCCGACACAGACCACGAGCATGCCGGACACGAGCGTGAGCCAGGGGTAGAGATCCTCGGGCAGGATGTACTGCGACAGCAGGAGGGTCACGAGCCCCAGCGCGAATACCCCGAGCGTGTGGGTGATCGTCACGGTCACGCCGAGGCCGACCGCGTGGCGGGCGGTGCCGCGCGTGCCGATCAGGTAGGCGGCCACCATCGCCTTTCCGTGCCCGGGAGACAGCGCGTGGAGGGCGCCCCAGCCGAAGGCGGCCAGCAGCAGGAGCACGAGCACGCCCTCCCCGGACGCCGCGTCGTCGAACAGGCCGGCGAAGCCCTGGCCGCTCGCATCGCGGGTGGTGACGGTGCTTTCGCCCTCGGCCCGCGGCGTTACCAGGCTGCCGTCGCCGGGCTCCACCCGGAAGCTCGCCGAGCGCCGGTCGAGCGGGCTGTCGAGCAGGTCGTCGGGGTAGCGCCTCAGCCCGCCGGTCGGATCCCCGGACGGCGCGTCCGTGCGGACCGCCGTGCCCTCGCCCGCCTGGGCGACGATGGCCTTCCAGCCGACACGGTCGGGGTAGGTCCGATCGCTGAGCTCGACCCGCCGCGGATCGTCCACGCTCGCCGCGAGCGACAGCTCGAGTCGAGTGGTGGGAAGGCCGCCCTGGCCCAGCGGATGCCTCAGCTCGCCGGCGGAAGCGGGGACGAGCGCCAGCTCGCGTCCGTTCACCCTGAGCTTCAGACCCCGCGTGATCTCGGCTCGCTTGGCGGCGAGCACCTGTGAACGCGGTTCCCCGCGCTCCTGGAAGGTGGGGACCTCCGCCTGGTCGAGGATGTAGAGGACGTCCACCCGGTCCGCGGAGACCTTGACCTTCGTGAGGTGGTTGACGCTGAAGTTGCCGAGCGGATGGGCCATCGCCGCGGGTGACGCGACCGCGAGCACAGCCAGCGTCAGCAGGACGGCTATGAGGGCGCGTCTCACCGGAGCTCCCTCAGCGCCCGCCGGGCCGCGGGTGCGTGCAGCGGCGAGAAGCGCGGATTGGCGGCGAGCGCACGGTTCAGATACGCGCGCGCGAGAGCGGGCTCACCCGCAGCGCGGGCGGCCAGGCCGGCGTGGAGCAGGAACAGCGGGTCGCGCGAGCCGAGCCGCAGAGCGCGGCGCGCATAGGTCAGCCCCTTCGCGGGCCGGCCGGCGCGGGTCAGGGCCCAGCCAAGCGCGTCGGACGAGCGTACGCTGGGCGCCGCGGCGTAGCCGCGCCGGCCCAGGCGCACGGCGCGGCGGGCGTCACCGTGTCCGGCTTCGAACACCGCGATCTCGGCGTCGGTGTTGACCCCGTTGGCGCCCAGCAGGCGCTGCTGCGCGCGCACCAGCTCGAAGTCCCTGCGCGCGTCCGCGCGCAGGCCGGCGGCCAGCTCGGCCTCGCCGAGGGCGATCACGTACTCGGGGAGGGGTAGCCGACGGGTGACGCTTCGCAGGCGCTCGATGGCCGGCTCGAGGTGGCCGCGGGCGGCCTGAACGCGAGCCAGCCCCGCGTCAGCGGGTGCGTAGCGGGGGAAGCCCGAGAGGGCCGCGCGGTACGCGGAGGCGGCAGCGCCGAGGCGCCCGCGCTCGAACGCGAGATTGCCCTGCAGCGTCTGGATGTAGGAGCGATTCTCTCCCGCCGCCGGGGCGGCGGAGGCGGCCAGGCTCATCGCCGCGCTCGCCCCCGCCAGGTCGCCGTGGAGCTCGCGGAAGTACGAGACGCGCGCGTACGAGGCGAGCCCGGGCTTGAAGTCGACCATCCGCTGGAGCGTTTGCTCGGCGGCGTTGTAGCGGCCGAGCTCGACCTGGGCGTCCACGATCACCGCGAAGGGCGCAAAGGAGGCCGGCGCCAGGCGGCGGGCGTGCTGTCCGTGTTGCAGAGCAGCACGGAAGTCGTGACGGGCGAGCGCAAGCGTGCCCGCCCCCACCGTGGCCTCGAGGCTGCGCGGATCGCGCTCGAGCGCCTCGGCGAAGGCCAGGTCGGCGCGCGCGTAGAGGCTCGCGTCGCCGGTCTCGCGCAGGCCCTGCATGAGCGCTGCTCCCAGGGCCGCGTAGGTCTCTGGCCGGCCCCCGCCGGATTTCAGGGTCGCCTCGAGGGCAGAGATGCGGGCCTGGGTGGAGAGCGCGGGCGCGCCGTCGGCCGGCGCACTCGCTCCGCGCTCACCGGAGACATCCTCCGAAGGACGGTTGACGAGCGTCAGGACAGCGAATGCGACTACGAACGCAACGGCGGCCGCGGCGAGGGAGGGGATCGTTTTGAAGGTGAGTGTCATGAAGTCTTGTCGGGGGGTCCGGCTTTGCCCCGGACCCCCCGAATCGATTAACCGTTAAGGCACCAGCGGCGGCGCGCCCGGGGTCGGGGCGTGCGTGGGCTGCTGCTTCTTGAGCTGCGAGTCGAAGCCGGACGTCGGGGCGGCGGCGTACGGGAACGTGTCCAGGAACGGCTTGTCGTTCACGTCCACGCCGTCACCGAGCGGCAGCTTCTTGCCGCCCTGGCTCTCGGGAATCAAGAACCCGCAGGCCACTCTCAGGTAGATGTCGACGGCGTCGTCGAACAGCCTGCGCCCGTTGGGCAGGCCGCCGTTGTCGCCGCCGATCACGCCGAAGCGATTGGCCTGAGCCGGGGCCGTCGGAGGCACGCCGAGGTTGAGCTTCAGCGTGTCCGCCGCGGCCGGCTTGGAGCCGATCTGCGTGACACCCGGGATGCCGGTGAAGAGCGCCTGCACGATGTCCGTGCGGTCGGTCTCCTTGCAGTCCAGCATGAACAGCGCGTTGATGGCCTTCACGAGCTCGGGTTCGAGCGCGTACTGGCCGAACTTCTTGCCGTCGTTCTGCGGCTTGCTGCGGTTGAACTCGTCCTTACGCGAGATCGGGATGAACAGCTCGTTGATCAACGGGTTGCCCAGCCGATTGACCTGCACGTAACGACCCTTGCCGCCTCGGCCGCGCCCGTTGCTCACCACGAGCTTCCGACGCTCGGTGGAGGCCCAGACGCCGACGGCGGCATTGGGGCTGTCGACCGCCGCCACGGCCTTTCCGTCGCGGGTGATGGCCCGTTCCGGCAGCTTCAGCACGAACGAGTGCACGGCGTAGCCGGCCAGGTCGTCCTTGAAGCCGCCCGCGTTGCCGGTCGTGGCGTCCCTGAAGTTGATCAGGTCGAACGTCATGCCCAGATCGATGAAGAAGGGGTCGTCACGCTGGCCGACGAACACCTGGCCGCCGCCGTCGAGCTTGCGAACCGCCCCGTTCACGAGGTCCTGATAGTTGGGCATCGTCTTCGGGCCGACGTTGCTCGGTGCGACCGGGAGGTTCTTCGCAATCGTCGTCTTGCGAATGAGCCGGCCGCGATGGTTGTACTTCTCGCGCACGACGTTGTAGGTCTGGCGGAGAAGCAGGTCCTTGTCCAGGACCGACGTGACGGGACCGCTGGCACCGAGGGCGAGACGCGTCTGCTTGTCGATCTTGTCGTTGATCTCGAAGCGGTAGCGAACGTCGTAGCGTCCGTCTCCGGTGTTGTCGAAATTGACGTAGTAGCGGGCGTTCGGGTCAAGCGAGTAGAACAGCGGTCCACCCGCCGGGTCCTCGAACGGGATCACGTTGGCGACGACCGCGACGCTGCCGGGATCGTCCTGCGGGGTGAAGAAGTAGACATCCGTCCAGTCGCCGGTTGGATCCTGCGACGAGCCGGGCGCCTCCCGGTGACTCGAGCCCGAGCTGAGGGCAACGGCAATTGCCGACGCCGCCAGCACAGCCACAAGGGCGAGCTTTCTCATGCTCACTCCTCTCTCTAGGAGTTGTTAGGGGACTACGCCGACAGGGACCGGTCGGCGCTCAATAACCCCCAATAGCGCGTCAGCCATGCACTTGGATCAGGTGAGTTACCGAAAATCAATTCACTGCAATAGAGCATTTCCTGCCACAGCGGCGCAAGTGCGAATGGCTCGCGATCCTGCGGCTGCGCGACCCCGCCGGCCGGAGTCGTGAGAGGATCCCCTCGAAAATCCGCAGAGGATGATGCATCCGATTCGCGGGTTGGCGCGTAAGGACACGTATCTACCGCAGAAGCCCGTCAACTCTGGTCCGCTTCGAGGCTCGACAGCACTCGATTCCTGCGGATCTGACGAACCTCAAGGAGGCGCGCGACTTCGTCGAGCGCGCAGCCGCCGATTTCGGGTTCGACTCCGATGGGCGCTATCAGGTCAAGCTGGCCCTGAGCGAGGCGATCACGAACGCCATCCAGCACGGCTCGACCTCGCCGCTGGAGCGGGTCCGGATCGGTGTGGCCGAGCGCGACGGCGCGCTGGTGTTCGAGGTCGCCGACAACGGGCGCTTCGTGCCCCGCGTGGAGCGCCGCGGGGCGATGCCCGAAAGCGGGCGCGGGCTCGAGTTCATGCGCCTGATGATGGACGAGGTGGACGTGCGCAGCTCGTCGACCGGCACGCTGCTGCGGTTGACCAAACGGCGCGGCTAGGCGCGCGCGGCGACTACCTGACCTGCAAGCTGCCACGCATGCCGAGATCGGCGTGGTCGCCGACCGTGCAGACCATCTCGTAACGCCCGTGCTCGAGGTTCACGCGCCCGGAGCGGGTCTCTCCCGCCCCGAACGTGGGGGTGCCGCCGATCTCCTTGCCGTCACGGGTGAGCTTGAGATTGTGCGCCAGGCTGCCGGCGTTTCGGAGCTCGATGGTCAGCGGTCCGGCGCCGCTCACCTCGACCGCGCCCGGGTTGAACGAGTACTCCTTGGCGGTCACGCGCAGCGTGGAGTTGGGCTTGACGCTCACGCTCCGCACGTCCTTGCCCTCGTCGTCGCCGCCACACGCGGCGAAGACGAGCAGACTGGCGCAGGCGGCGGCGAGGCGGCGCACGGCAGCGGATACTATGCGCCGCCGTGTCCCGCCCAACCGCTCTCATCTGCGCCCTCGCTGCCGTTGTGGGCGCGGGCTGCGGCGGAGAGATCAGCGTGTCCAAGCAGTCGGCCGACCGCAAGGGGGCCGAGCTCTTCTACGAGCGTTGCTCGGGCTGTCACTCGCTCGACGCGGCCAACGCCTACGGCTCGAAAGCGCCCGGCTCGATTCAGGGAGGAGAGCGCACCAACGGGCCGAACTTCAACGTCCGCAAGGAGGGGCGGGACGACGTGCTCTATGCCATCCGCAACGGCGGCTTCTCGGGCGCGATCATGCCGGCGAACATCGTGGTCGGCGCCGACGCCGAGGCGGTGGCCGACTTCCTGTCCAAGTATTCGGGTGGGCAGGGCGGCACGAACGACCCCACGTCGTCGGGCGAGGGCCAGTGACCCCGGGTGCTCGACCTCAGGCAGATCCGCGATGATCCCGCGCCGGCGCGCGAGGCGCTGAGCCGGCGCGGCTTCGACGTCTCGCTGCTCGACCAGGCCTTGGAGCTCGACGAGCGCCGGCGCACGCTGCTGCCAGAGCTCGAGGAGCTGAGGCGGGCCAAGAACGAGGCGTCGAAGCGCATCGGCGAGCTGCAGCGCTCGGGCGAGGATGCGAGTGGGGCCATCGCCGAGGTCAAGGGGGCCTCGGCCCGCGAGAAGGAGCTCTCGGAGGAGCTGCGCGAGCTCGAGGAGCGCCGCGCCGCCGTAGTGGCCTCGCTACCCAACCTGCCCGA
>Ga0307318_10000566_pt1 | contig 12067 bp, 8 predicted proteins | sample ER_DNA_367_FD_194500 | JGI IMG/M metagenome (GOLD analysis project Ga0307318, IMG submission 194500) | Bulk soil microbial communities from the East River watershed near Crested Butte, Colorado, United States - ER_DNA_367 | ecosystem: Environmental > Terrestrial > Soil > Floodplain | place: USA...
GTGCTGCCGGGCCAGTTCAGTGAGACGGGACAGGTCCCGCCACGGCCAGATCGACGGCAGTGGTGGCTAGGGTGCGACCGCCTTGACCGTCCACCGGTCACACACCGACTCGACGGTGAGGCCGCCTCGGCCGCCACCGGTCACCGGCAAGACGCCCCGTCCCCTGACCCCAAAGCGCTGCACCGAGACCCCCGCGAAGACACCGGCCCCATACAGCTTGAAGTTGCCCCCGCCGTACCTGGCAAAGCTCCGACAGTTGAACGACCAGACCACCCGCCAGCGGCCGGGGGCAGCGAACCACCCGCTCACCGACCCGGCGCTCCCCCGCCCGTGCCACAGCACACCCGGCTCCAGGCGGGCCCTGGTCGAGGTCGGCAGGACCGCCGCCGGCTCGGAGCCTCCAGGCACGACCTGCTCGGCTTGGCGGTCCACCCCCGCGGTCGTTGCCGGAGCACCCGGCCGCTGGACTGCTGCTCGCGGCCACAGGGCAACCAGCGCCACCACCAGCACCGCCGCCACCACCAGGTTCGCGGCCAGAACCACGACCCCGAACCGCCGGTACCACGGCAGCTTGGGTACCTCCACCACGGCACTCCCCCCCTTGCTGCGCCCCCTCAGTACATCAATGAAACGACTTGCCCAACCAGCGCCGCGCTAACCGAAGAACCAGAAGCCTACCGCCTACACCCACGCCGCTGCCCATCCAGCTGACCCGACCAAGCACAACGATTCCTGCGGAATCGCCGGTCCATACCCGCCGGGAAGCGGCAACGCCCCCTCTCGTCCCCTGCTAGAAGGTGGCGCCCGCCGACCAGCCCGGCCAAGCCCCGTTGCATGAGGAACAAACTCACCCGCCGGCCTCCCTCAGGGTGGTTCCACAACGTGCGTGTGGTCCAGGATCTCGGCCGTGGTGAGCCCGCCGACCGCGCGCAGCGTCAGCGCGAGCTGGGAGGACACCGGCAGCACGGGGTGGCAGCACATCAGTAGCAGGGCGAGGGAGTCGTCCTGCCCGAACAGCACCGCCTGGTCGGACGGTTCCAGCGCGGCGACGGTCTCCTCCCGGCGGCGGCGGCCGCGGACGCTGCGCCACTCGTCGACCACGGCGGCTGGCGGCGGTGACCAGCCACGACCGCGGGTTGCTGGGGACGCCCTCCTTGGGCCAGTGCTGCGCGGCGGCGACCAGGGCGCCCTGGACCGCGTCCTCGCAGACCGCGAAGTCCTCATAGCGCCGCACCAGCACGCCCAGGACCCGCGGAGCAAGCTCCCCCAGCAGGTCCTCGACGCCAGCGTCAGCCGTCACGTGCTGATCTGCTCCATGACGTCGTCGGGGGGCGCGTCCATGCACTGGCGGACCTCGATCGGGGCGTCGGCAGCCCGGCTGATCCGCGTTGCGATCTCGACCGCGCGAGCCTCGTTCTCGACGTCCACGACCCAGAATCCCACCAGGGACTCCCGCGACTCCGCGAGCGGCCCGTCGGTGGCCACGGGGACGCCCTGCTGGACCCTGACCGTCCTGGCTTGGCTCGGGTCGGCGAGCCCCTGCTGGAACACCAGCTCACCGGACTCGGTCAGCTCGACGTCGATCCGCTGCATGAACTCGATCATCTCTTTGATCCACTCGGGCGACTTGCCCTCGAGCCCGGACGTGTCCCCAAACGTCATGATCATGTACTTCATCTCGTCCCTCCCTATCTCGGCATCTCGGCCCCTGGAACGGGCGCCCTCACAAGTGAGACGGAGCCGCGCCAACATTCTGGACACGGCTCACCCTCAGGGTTCTACCCCACACGAGGAACGAGATGAGACCGGACCTCCTGAAGGCGTGAGAACCCTCCGATGGTCCGGTCTCCACCCATCAAACGCATCCGGCATCATGGACACCCTAAATTGAAGTTGACCCCATCCACTCGTCTGTCTCACTGAAGTGGCCCGCAGGGGCGTTGCAGCCCTCTCGCTGTCTCACTGAAGTTGGCCCAAGACGTGCGTTGTCTCACTGAAGTTGGCCCCGGGTGCCTTGTCCTGTCTCACGTCAACAAGGCTGCTCTACGACAGCAGCCCGATGTTTCGGTGGTAGCGCCGACGAAGACACCGGCGCGCAAGGCTAGACAGCGGTCATGGTGCGGGCCGGTGCGGCGACGCTCGGTGACGGCACGGCCCTCGGGCCGGCTGGGTGGCGAGCGCGGCTACACGCAGTGGACCTCAACGTTGGTGACGTTGGCGTCCTCGATGGTGCCGCTGGCGTTGGCGACGGTGCACACCTGGACCGGGTTAGTGGGCTGGGTTTTCACCCGTACCTGGTAGGGGTTCCCGCTGACGAGCGTGGGGAAGTTGAAGGTGAAGGGGCCCGTCGGCAGAGCGGCGCAGGGTGGTGGTGGCTGGCGTTCCGGGAGGGCCCTCAGCGGCCAGTTCCAGCACCAGCCCGAACCCGACCAGGCCCGTCACCGTGCCCCCGACGGTGAAGCGGGGGCTTGGGGCGAAGTCTTCCAGGCGGTAGGGCTGGATGACGACCACCACGCCAGAGGGCAGCAGCGATACCGCTGTGCCGTCGGCCGCGGCCCCCGACATGCTCAACAACTGCAGGGTGAACGGGCCCGGTTGGCCGCACTGGAAGATTTGGCACCCTGATCGATAACGACAAGTGCCGTGTCGAGATGCCCCAGGTTGTTGCGGGACTGATGCCTGAGTGCAGACCGAGGATCCCGCAGATACGAATTGATCAGCCGAGCCGGATCCGAGCCAGAGATGCATTGACCGCGTCCTTGTCGAAGGCGGCCGGGTCGTATGGGTGGCCGAGCCAGTCGACTCGTTCAGCGTGATCAGGGTGGTCCGGGTCGGCAAGGATGTCGCAGAGCTCGGCATAGCCCCACACGCCACCGCAGTCCTCGGGCGGGCCGGCTCGCCGACCAGTGAGGCAGACGGCGTGCGGTAGCCCGTCAGACGGCAGGATATCTTCGACGCGCACGTCGTGCTCCCAGGAGTCGCCGAAGTCGTAGGTGTAGCGCAGCCGGGTGCCGGGCCGGGCGGCTAGGTCGCGCAGCCGGGCCTTGTCTTCGTCGGCGGCCTCATCCCACAGCTCGAAGTCGGGGCGGGAGTAGCGGCGGCCGCCGACCTCGAACGCATGCAGGTGGGCGTCCTCCCAGCCGAACGCCACCTGGATGACCTGGTGCAGCTGCGCCAGGGTGGTTGAAGCGGGCAGGCGTAGCCGCCGCCAGATCGGCGGCTTGGCGCCATGCAAGGTGACCTTGACCTGATACACCGCGTCCCGGACGGGTGCGACGGCGGACTTGGCGCGCCGCCGGGACGAGGGTGGTCGGACTGCGTCGAGCGCCTGCCGGTAGGCCGCAGGGTCGACGGCTTGCCGGTTGGTGAGCGCGCCGTGCAGGTGCTCGGTGACCACGCCGCCGAGCTGGTGGAGGATGTCGTGGCGGTCGACGCCGGCGTCGCGGAGCCGCTTGGCGGCACGCCACGCCTCAGCTGGGTCGTCCTCCCACAGCTGGTTGGCGACGACCTCGTGGATGGCGATGTGCAGCCGGGGGTTGACGCCGTCGATCTCGCCGTCGAAGGCCGGGTCGGTCAGCGCGCCATGGTACTCGGGGTGCTCCCCCTCGATGAGCAGCCGTCGCTCGTCGGGGTCACCGGGATCCAGTCGCGGGTGGTCCTCCTCGCCGATGCGGGTGCCGAAGTAGGGCATGGCGAACATGCGGCGGTCCAGGGCGTCCTGCGCATCGGTCAGGTCACCGCCGGTGTCCAGGCCGTGCAGGAACTGTCGGATCGGCGAGGCGTCGGCGCCCTGGTCGTAGGCCTCGTGGAAGTCCTCGCCGCAGGCGAGGGCGACGTCGACGAGTTGGGCGACGGCGGCCGGGTCCAAGCCGGTCCGCTCGCCGGCCCAGCGCGCCCATGCGGTGACCACGCCCGGCAGGGCATCGCGGTCGGCGTCGTCGAGGATGACCTTGGCGGGCACCCAGTCGAGCAGGAATCCGGCGATCTTGGCCGGGCTGACCCGCAGCGGCTTGCCGGCGTCGTAGTCGGCGCCGAAGTCCACCAGCAGCCGGGCGCCGTACCGGGCCGCCTCGTCGGGCAGGCCGGCTGCGTGCCGGGAGGCGAGGAACTCGGTGACGATGGCGTCGCGTCCTGCGTGGTCGATCTCGGGTACGGGTTGCGCCGGCCGGTCGAGCTCGGGCATGGCACGGCAGCGAGCCAGGGCGAGCGCCCGGAACTGCCGGAGCTCGTCGCTGACCTCCGGCTCCCAGGTGGCATCGGTGGCGGCGAGCCCGTCCTCCAGCAGCCGCCGGGCCTCGGCCGGGTCGACCTGGTCGAGCACGGCGTCCGGTTCGGAGCGCGCCGTCTTGCGCAGCTCACGGAGCACCCTGGCCGGTTCAGGGGTCACGAACAGGTCCTTGACCCAACCGCCGAGATGGTTGAAGTCGACCAGCGCCACCAGGCCGTGCTCGTGGGACCCGTAGCCGAACACCGACAGCAGGCTCGCCTGGTCACCGAACACGTCCGCCAGCCGCCAACAGGCGCCAATCTCCACCCGGCCGATCGTGGCCGCCCATGGGGGGTCGGCCACGCCGGCGTCCGCCAGCGCCGCCGCCGCGCGGGATGCCGCGTCACGCTGCGCCGGGGTGACCCCCAGGACCGCCAGCGCCCGCAGCAAGGCCATTGCCTCCCGGGTGCCGGCCTGCGCCGCGTAGCCGATCGCGCCCTCGCCGAAGACCGCATCGGGGTCCTCGCCGGGCGGCAGTCGCTTCCACCAGGACCCGAGCACGTCCGAGGCGAGCACCTCGACGTCAAGCGGGTCGGTCGCCTGCACCACCGGTCGGAACGCGCCCAGCAGCTCGGCGTGGACACCAGCCAGGCCCGGCATGACACGCCGGGCGCCGCGCGGACGGGTGGTCGGGCGCTTCTTCCTGCGCCCGCGGCTGACGGGACTCATCGGCCCGATTCTGCCACGGGCCGGGCGGGGTCCAGCAAGGCGCCCCGCGCATGGTGCATGGTGGACAACGCAATGGAAGGCGCACTGAGCACAGAACGACGTCGCCAGCGAGTTCGCGACGTACGTCGTCGACTTGCAGCGGATGGTCCTCCGTGGACTCGTGACCACGCCAACGACTTCGATGTGGTCACGGTTCCCGAACGCGATTGCGACGCTCTTCGCGACCTGCTGATCGCCGAGGGTGTCGAGACGGTCGTCGAGGTCGGCCTGGCCTACGGCAGCTCGGCGCTCGCCATCGGCGAAGCCTTGGTCGCCGTCGATGCGCGCCGACCGCTCCACGTCATCATCGACCCGATGCAGGCCACGGAGTGGTCGAACGTCGGCTGGCAGCTGCTGCGGTCCGCCGGGCTCGATAGGATCGCAAGGCTCCTGCTCCAGCCTTCGTCAATGGCGCTGCCCCACCTCATTGGGGAGCGGCTCACCGCCGATGCGGCCTTTGTCGACGGCAGCCACCGGTTCCACGAGGTCTTCGTGGACCTCTACTTCCTCCGCAAGATCGTTCGGCCCGGCGGACTCATCGTGCTGGACGACCACTGGTGGCCTTCAGTTCGCACCGCGGCACATTACTTCGAGACGAACATGGGATGGCGGGTCGTCCCGGGCGCCCTCGACGCCGGCACGATCGACCTTGAGACCGGACGCCCACGCCTCCGGGGTTTCCGCCTGCCCAACCCTCCCTTCGAACCCTCGTTCGAGGCCTTCCAGCCGTTCTGATCTGGCGACGGCGGTCGCCGAGGGCTGTCAGGGGAGCGCTCCACAGGTCAGCCTTGGGATCCTGCTGTTCCACGGCTCCTGTCACCCCTTGGTTTGCGGTCCCGGTCGAGTGGTTGGGCGCGCTGGCCCATCTGTCGCCAGAACCGCCGCAGGTCGCTCGGGATCACCTCCTGCCATGGCGCGGTCCGGCGGCGGATCGCGCCGCGGCCCGAGAGCGCCTGCTGGTGGCGGCAGAACGCCTCGCTCAGCTCCACCCGGTAGGACGCTTCGCTCCTGGACGGATAGGGGCAGAGCTCGAACGGGCAGCCGGGCGTGCAGTTGGACCCGGGTTCGGCGGTCGCGGTCAGGCCGGCGGTCCGGGTCGGGTCGAGCGGCTCCCGCTCGCCGGCCAGGCACGGCGGCAGGTCGTTGCGGTTGGTGCGCTGCAGGCGCCGCTCCCGGCCGCCGGGCCGCCCTCGCCGCTCGGCCAGGTTCAGTAGCAGGAGCACGTCGGCGACCAGCCGGAGCGCCCGCCGGTGCAGCGCGGTCCACCCCGTCGAGGGCGGGATCCACAGGTTGTGCTTGCGCCACGCCTGCGGCCCTGCCGGCCGGGATCCCACCCTGGCGACGATCCCGCTCTCGTCGATCCAGATGAACCGCTCGGGCTGTCCGGTCTCCAGTGCCCAGACGGTCAGGACGGCCGCCTCGGTGACGAACGGATGTTCGGATCCCCCGTCGGGGGTGGCCAGCCACTGCTCGACGAGCGTCCTGGCGTCGGTGTCGCTGCCGCGAGCGGGCTGCTGCCCGTCAGGGAGCGACCACAGGCACAGGGCGTGCAGGAGCGTCAGCCGGGAGAACCAGAAGCGGGTCTCCCTGAGCATCTCGGTGGCCTGCTCGACGAGGTAGACGCGAGCCTGCGGGCGGGCATGGGGATGCTCGCCCCGGCGGTTGGCCGCGTACTTGAACCCCTGGGCCAGGGCGACCTCGAACGAGAGGCGCAGGCCGTCCCGGCCGGGCCGGGAACGCTCCTCTCCGACCAGCCCGAGCCACCGCTCCAGGTGCTGCTGCGCCTCCCGTACCCGCCGGGCCGACGAGACCGAGCCGACGAGCAGGGGCGCCAGCCACGCCCGGGTGATGCCCTCGCGCCAGGTGCGTTCCTCCCGCTCCGCCTCCTCCCGCTCCTGCTGGGCGTCGGCGTGCCGCCTGGAGCCGGTGCGGGCGCGCGGCGGCTGGCTCCAGGCGGGCGGACCGAGGTGGCGCTCCAGCTGACCGAGGGCCACGTCGCCCCCGGCGCCGATCTCCTGGGCGATCGCGAGCCGGATCGGGTACGACGGTTCCAGGCAGCTGATCCGGTAGAGCTGCCGGTAGGCGGGTGAGGCCGGGCGGGCCAGCTGGCCCGCCCGGTCGGTGACCTGCCGTGCCGCCTCGCCGAAGCGGCGCACCAGGTTGAGCTTGGCCTCCTCGAGGGTCCGCACGTCCTGGGCCGAGATCGTCGGCCAGTCCTGCTGGAGGTCCTCGGCGATGGCGCGGTGCACGGGGGCGTCGTCGACGCTGTCGATCTCGAGCGCGGCCGCGTAGAGGTCGAGCGCCTTGACGCCGGTGCGGCCGCGGGCAGCCTGGCGCAGCAGGTCGCGGTGGACCCGCCGCGCCCCGCCGTTGCGGGTGGCGCGGGCGGAGGCGGTGGTCGGGCGGGCGGACCGCGCCTCGGCCCGGGAGTGCAGCACCAGGGCGATGAGCAGCTCCCGCCCCGGGTCCTCGAGGGCGTCCTGGCGGTACCGGGCATCGGCCATGGCGACGTCGATGAGCCGGGACCCGAGGTAGGCCTGCATGATGCTGTGGGGGAAGCGGACGGACTGCCCGCGGACCTCGACCAGCCCGAGCTGCGTGCCCCAGGTGGCGGCCAGTCGGATGTCGAGCTGGACCCCGAGCTGGTCGAGCCGGCGGGCGACCTCGCGGTTGATCGCCGGGTGCGGCTCGGCCGCCGGGTCGGGCTGCCCGGTCCTCGGTCGCAGCCTCGCCCGGACCGACGAGGCCACCCGCGCGATCCCGGCCGGGCTGCCGGCGGCGTTGCCACCGGGCTGCCGGGGCGGCTGGAGGTCGTCGAACCTGACGTACAGCCGGTCCTGCTTCAGCCCGATGCAGGCCAGCGCCGAGAGCTGCTCGATGGTCGCCTGGCGGTCGTCCTCGCCCAGCGCCACCCCGGGAGGGAAGCGGCCGCGGACCAGCCCGCGCAGCCAGGTGTCGAGCAGGCCCAGGCGCAACGCCGCCCGGTCGACACTGCGGATGTCGAGCCACTCGCCCTCCCGGCCGGCCGAGACGTAGTCCAGCAGTCCCGCCTCGTGCAGCTGGCGGGTGACCTGCAGGTACAGCGGGGTCTCGGCCACGTCGGCGGTCTCCACGATCCAGTCCAGGCGGTGCTCGTCCCCGCCGGCGCCACCACGCTGGATGTAGTCGAGCGCTGCCTCCTCGCTCAGCGGCTCGAGCTCGATGATCGCGGCCTCCATCCCCCGCAGCGGATCGTGCGGCCGGGACGCGATGATCAGCGGCAGCCCGTCGTCGTTGGCCCGGCGGATGGCGAGGCGGATGAGCGGGTCGCGCTCGTTGTCGACGGCGCCTTCGATGAGCGCCTCCTCCAACCCGTCGGCCAGGACCACGACCCGGTCGTCCTTGCAGAGCTGCCGCCAGACCTTGTCCCCCTCGGCGTCGGACAGCACGGTGACGTCCGCGTCGGTCAGGAACCGGTGGCGCGCCATCCGACGGAAGTCGAGCTGCTGCTGGGCGTCCCGCAGGCGCACGGGCACCGGGACGGCGCCCCGATCGGCCAGCAGCTGGGTGAGCCGCACCAGGAGCGCCGTCTTGCCCGTGCCGACGCCGCCGATGACCACGTGGGGTCGCCGGGTGTCCCGGTCATGCAGGTCCTGGATGATCGTCTCGCACAGCTCGTCCCGGCCGACGACCTCACTGATGAGGCTGCCCGCCGTCTGCACGACCTCTCCCGGCCGTTCCCGGGCGCTCCGCACATACGGCCGGTGGACCTGCGACAACCGGTAGAACAGGAACACCGCGGACGCGAGGGCGATCGAGAAGATCGGCGCCAGGGTCCCGGAGAGGGCGTCGCAGGAGAAGCCCGTGTCGCCGCACGCCGTCTCGAGGTCGAACGGCACGCCGTGGGAGTCGCTGCGGATCACCACCACGAAGGCCCGGACCACCCACAGGACGAAGACGACCGCGGCCAGGGTGGTCGCGATCCGGGCGGCCGTCACCAGCGGCGTGCTGTGACGCCAGGTGCGGGTCCGCTCCACACTTCGGCGGCCCCGGCGGGCGCGGCGTTTGCGCCGCCACTGGGCGACCGGCTCGGACAGGCGCCGCCACAGGCGCCGCAGACGCAGCCGCATCGGACCCGCGGGGCGGCGCACGGGTCACTCCCCCTTCGCGCTGGCCGGCCGCGCCCGGCGCGGCCACCGGCCGATGACCCTTGCACGAAACGGAGAAACCGTACGGCAACCGCAAAGTAAGCACAACCCTTATCGGGATTCCGAGTCCGGGGTCGCGGCGCCCTCGTCAGGTCCGCAGGCCGCGGGCGGCGACGGGCCAGACCGTCTCCACGCGACCGTTTCTGACGCCGACGATCTCGTTGGTCAGGTTGGCGCAGGTACAGGCGTGGAACGGGTAGAAGCGGAGCTTCTCGCCGAGCTCGACCGGCTCCTCGGCCCTGGCCATGCCGTGCTCCTCGGTGAGGGTCTCGACGTAGACGCGGCGGTCGACGGCCCGGGCGACGTCGGGGGCGTGGTGGCTGGTGCCGCCGACCACGCCGCGGTCGCCGGAGAAGGTCTTGGAGCCGCCGTCGATGGTGAGCCGGTCGGGGGTGCGCCGGCTGACCACAGTGCACAGGGCCGACAGGGCGAGCTGGTCCTCGGTGGCGGTGCCCGCGCCCAGGTGCATGAGGTCGTAGAAGACGTAGGTGCCGGCGCGGGCCTCGGTGACGCCGGGGACCTCGGCCACCCACCTGGCGGTGAAGGAGCCGCCGGCGGTGAGCTCGCGGACCTCGAGGCCGCCGGCGCGCAGCTTGTCGGCGATGCCGACGAGCAGGAGGCCCTCGTCGTGGCCGGCGTCCTCGGGGCCGGGGGCGCCCTCGTACGAGATGCCCCGGTGGGTGGTGAGGCCGTCGAACTCGACGCCGGGCAGGGCGGCGATGGCCCGGGCCAGCCGGTCGATCTCGCCGACCTCGGCCATCGGGATGCCGCCCCGGTGCATCCCCGAGTCGACGTCGATCTGGAGGTTGACGGTGACGTCGGCGGCGGTGGCGGCCTCGGAGGCCTGCCGGGCCGCGGTCTCGTTGTCGCAGTTGACGGTCATCCTGACGCCGCCGGCGGCCATGGCCGCGATGCGGCGCCACTTCTGCGGGCCCAGCACCGGGTAGGCGATGCAGACGTCGCCGATGCCGGCGGCCACGAACGGCTCGGCCTCGCTCGGCTTGGCGCAGATGATCCCCCGGGCGCCGGCCGCGACCTGCATGCGGGCGATGTCGGGGATCTTGTGGGTCTTGACATGCGGCCGGAACCTGACCCGGTTGCGGTCCATGAGCGCCTGCCAGTCGGCGATGTTGCGCTCCAGCCGGTCGAGGTCGCAGAGGATCGACGGGGTGTCCAGGTCGCCGACGGCCTCGCCGCCGGCCGGCATCGACGACCCGCCCGGCCTGGCTTGGAACTCCGTCACGGTGAACCTCCAAAGGTGATAGCGATCCGGTCCGCATGCGGCGGCCCGGCCGATATCCTGCCCGTACGCCGTCGGGGTGGGAAGGGAGCGCAGATGCGGTACGAGAAGGTCGCCGAGGCCTACCGGGACCTGGAGGCGGCCAGCGCCCGGCTGGAGCTGATCGACCGCCTGGCCCGGCTGTTCACCGAGACCCCGACCGAGCTGCTGCCCACCGTGGCGCTGCTTTGCCAGGGCCAGATCGCGCCCGACTTCGCCGGGGTGGAGCTGGGCCTGGCCGATCGGCTGGCCGCCCGGGCGGTCGCCCAGGCCACCGGCGTGCCCGCCGAGCGGGTCCTGGCCAGCGCCCGCGACACCGGCGACCTGGGCCTGGCCGCCGAGCGGCTGCTGGGTGAGCTGGCCGGCTCCCGGAAGGGCACCCTGGAGGTCGAGGCGGTGTTCACCGGCCTGCACCAGATCGCCGAGGCCCAGGGGACCGGCTCCCAGGCCCGCAAGCTGGAGGGCCTGGTCGCCCTGCTCACCCAGGCGACCCCGCTGGAGGCCCGCTACCTGCTGCGCACGGTCACGGCCAACCTGCGGCTGGGGATCGGCACCGCCACCATCCTGGACGCCCTGGCCGAGGTGCACGCCGGCGGCCGCAAGCAGCGACCGATCCTGGAGCGGGCCTACAACATCTGCTCGGACCTGGGCCTGGTCGCCTCCACGCTGGCCACCGAGGGGCTGGCCGCGGTCGAGGCGATGCAGGTGCGGGCGGGCAACCCGGTGCGGCCCATGCTGGCCCAGCGGATGAGCGAGCCGGCCGAGATCCTGGCCAAGCTGGGCGGGGCGTGCTCGGCCGAGTACAAGTACGACGGCATCCGGGTCCAGGCCCACCGCACATCGGATGGCCTCCTTGAGCTGTACACCCGCCGCCTGGACCGCGTCTCCACCCAGTTCCCCGAGGTGGTCCGGCTGCTCTCGGAGAGCCTTCGGCCGCGCGAGGTGATCCTGGAGGGCGAGGTGGTGGCCTTCGACCCGGCCTCGGGGGAGCTGCGCCCGTTCCAGGACGTGATGTTCCGCCGCCGCAAGTACGGCATCAACGAGGCCGTGCAGGACTTCCCGGTGAGCATGTTCTGCTTCGAGCTGCTGTACGCCGACGGCACCGACCTCACCCGCCTGCCGTACCTGGAGCGGCGCTCGCGGCTGGCCGAGGCCATCACGCCCTCGGCCCGGCTGCGGCTGGCCACCGCCGAGCAGGTCGGCGACGAGCCGGCCCTGGAGCGGGTGTTCGAGCAGGCCGTGGCCGAGGGCTGCGAAGGGGTGATCTGCAAGTCGGTCGTTCCCACGGCCGTCTACCAGGCCGGGGCCCGCGGCTGGCTGTGGATCAAGCTCAAGCGCGACTACCGCAGCGAGCTCAGCGACACCCTGGACCTGGCCGTGGTGGGCGGGCTGGCCGGCCGGGGCCGACGGGCCGGCATGTACGGGGCGCTGCTGCTGGCCGTCTACGACCAGGCCGGCGACCGGTTCCAGACCATCTGCAAGTGCGGCACCGGCTTCTCCGACGCCGAGCTGGCCGCCCTCCCCGAGCGGCTGGCCCCCCAGGCGCGGGAGCAGCGGCCGGCCCGGGTGGACTCGCGCTGGCACGCCGACGTCTGGTTCGAGCCAACCCTGGTGGTGGAGGTGCTG
>Ga0307318_10000567_pt1 | contig 12061 bp, 10 predicted proteins | sample ER_DNA_367_FD_194500 | JGI IMG/M metagenome (GOLD analysis project Ga0307318, IMG submission 194500) | Bulk soil microbial communities from the East River watershed near Crested Butte, Colorado, United States - ER_DNA_367 | ecosystem: Environmental > Terrestrial > Soil > Floodplain | place...
ACAGCGGCCGAATATAAGCCGGGACGAAGCCCGGGTATGTGAACGCCTCCTCTACGCCGGCCTCTAGTGCCTCCCCTCGAAGGTTGTTGCCATAATCGAAAACATAGCTGCCGTTCCGGACGTACTCGAGCAGCCCCTCGACATGGCGCACAATCGACTCTCTTGCTCGGCGCAGGTACTCGTCGGGGTCCCTGGAACGAAGGGCGGCCGCCTCCTCGACCGACAAGCCGGCCGGCACGTATCCGGTCAGCGGATCATGAGCGGCGGTCTGGTCGGTGATGAGGTCGAACGACTCACGACGCCGTGCCAGCTCCGGCACGACCTCGGCGGCGTTTCCCAGCAAGCCGACCGACAGCGCACGGCCCTCCCGCGCCGCGGCCCTCACTCGACCGAGTGCGTCGTCGATCGACTCGGATGCCTCGTCCAGGTAGCCGGTCTCGAGTCGGCGCCGGATCCGCGCCGGATCGACCTCGATGCAGAGGATCGCCGCACCGGCGAGCGTCGCCGCGAGCGGCTGCGCGCCGCCCATCCCTCCGAGCCCGGCCGTCAGGATCGTTCGTCCGGAGAGGTCCGCGGAGCCGAAGTGCTTCTCACCGGCCGCGACGAACGTCTGGTACGTCCCCTGCAGGATCCCTTGGCTGCCGATGTAGATCCAGCTGCCCGCCGTCATCTGGCCGAACATCGTCAGACCGAGCGCTTCCAGGCGGCGGAACTCGTCCCAGGTCGCCCACCGCGGCACGAGCAGCGAGTTGGCGATGAGCACCCGCGGCGCCAACGCGTGCGTGCGAAAGACGCCGACCGGCTTGCCGCTCTGAACGAGCAGCGTCTCGTCGTCGGCCAGCGTGAGCAGTGACCGGACGAGCGCCCGCAGAGCCTCGGGGTTCCGGGCCGCCTTTCCGGAGCCGCCGTAGACGACGAGCTCCTCGGGACGCTCGGCGACCTCCGCGTCCAGGTTGTTCAAGAGCATCCGCAGCGGCGCCTCGGTCGACCAGGAGCGGGCGTTCAACTCCGCGCCGCGCGGCGCGCGGATCGACGACAGGTCGCCGCAGAGCGCCTCCACGGTCGCGTCGACCGAGCGCGTCGTGCTCACGGCGCAGGCCGATCAGGCTGTTCTTCGCGGGAGCGCAACCGCCACCAGGTCCACGCCGTGGCAAGCACGAACGCGGCGGTGCCGCCGGCGAATGACTTGAGCAGGCCGCTGCCGCTCAGGTACGCAAAGGCCACGACCAACGTCCCGAGCCCGGCGTAGGCAAGAGCGCTGTCGCGGTACGGGTGCGCGGAGCCGCGCCGCTTCGGGTTGCCTCCGTTCGGGCTGCTCACCTGAGCTCGCCGGCCTCCGACTCGACGGCCTCCACGAACGATCCGTCTTGGATCGCGCCTGCCACCTCCTCGATGTCGCCTGCGAGCGGGCGGTCATCGCGCAACCGCGGCGAGAGCGAGCGGACAAACTCCCTCGCCGCGCGCACGCCGCGGCCCGGCTGCAGCGGCGCGAGGAACTCCACGCCCTGCGCCCCGGCAAGCAATTCGATCGCGAGCACGCGCTCGGCGTTGGCAAGCACCTGCCAAGCCTTCAGGCCCGACGCGTTGCCCATCGACACGTGATCCTCCTGGCCTGCACTCGTGGGAATCGAGTCGACGCCGGCCGGGTGCGCGAGCACCTTGTTCTCGCTCACCAGCGAGGCCGCGACGTACTGCGGGATCATGAAGCCCGAGTTGAGGCCCCCGTCGCCCGTGAGGAAGGCCGGGAGCCCTCCGGACAGGCTCGGGTTCACGAGCCGCTCGACCCGCCGCTCCGCGATGTTGGCGAGCTCGGCGACGGCCATCGCGAGCGCGTCGAGGGCAAACGCGAGCGGCTGACCGTGGAAGTTCCCGTTGGAGACGAGCATCGCGTCCTCGACCAGAACGAGCGGGTTGTCGGTCGCGGCGTTGAGCTCCGTCGCGACGGTCCGGGCGGCGTAGTCGAGCAGGTCGCGCGAGGCACCGTGGACCTGGGGCGCACAGCGCAGCGAGTACGCGTCTTGCACCTTGTCGCACCAGCGGTGCGACTCGTTGATCGCCGAGTCTTCGAGCAGCTGCAAGACGTTTGCGGCCGACTCCGCCTGGCCCTTCAGCGGTCTCAGCGCGTGCACCTGAGGCAGGAAGCTCGTTCGCGATCCCTGCAACGCCTCCAGCGAGAGCGCGCAGGCGATGTCCGCGGTCTTGGCGAGCCGTTGGGCGCGCACCGCCCCGAGCGAGCCGAACGCCGCCATGAACTGTGTCCCGTTGACGAGGGAGAGGCCTTCCTTCGCCTGCAGCCGCACGGGCTCCAGGCCTACCTCCGCGAGCGCCTCGGCGCCCGGCAGGCTCCGGCCGTCGACCCTCGCCTCGCCCTCTCCGATCAGCGGCAGCGCGAGGTGTGCAAGCGGTGCGAGATCACCGCTTGCGCCGACGGAACCGCGGCTCGGCACGTAGGGCAGGACGCCGCGGTTCAGGCATTCCACGAGCAGTTCCACGGTGGCGACGCGCGCACCGGAGTACCCCTTTGCGAGCGCATTGGCGCGCAGGAGCATCGCGGCGCGGACGATCTCGTCCGGGTACGGCTCCCCCACTCCGCAGGCGTGACTGCGCAGCAGGCGCAGCTGGAGCTCCTCCGTCAACTCCTCGGGAATCGCACGTGAGACGAAACGACCGAAGCCGGTGTTGACCCCGTAGGTGTGCTCCTGCGCGCCGTGCGTCGCCTGCTCGACGATCTCGCGGGCCGCCGCCATGCGCCCGCGCGCCGAGTCGGCGAGAGCCACGGGCTCGCCCAGGACCGCGACCGCCCAGACGTCCGCGAGCGCGAGATCGTCGCCCGTCAGCGCCTTGCTCTCGATCACCCCGCGAGTGTATCCAGCACCCGCTGGAGCCCTCTTCGGCGAGCGCCTCTTAGTACGGTTCGCCCGGCCTCCTCCCCAAGGCGATCGTATGGGGCGTGTTTGCGCGTGTCTGTGCCCGAAGTGTCACTAGGGTGTGACTCCGCAGCGGGGCCGCTATTCGGCCAGGAGGCGGAGCTCGAGCACGTGCGAGGCGTCGAAGCCGTCGATCCGCAGCGCTGCGCCTGCCGCCGCGGCCGCCGCGCCCGCCGGCATCAGCCCGACGAGCTCGGATCCAACGATCTCGGCGCCGCGGGCGGCCGCCTCGCGCTCCACCTGGGCCACGATCTCGTGCAGTGCCGCCGCCTCCCAGTCCTCGACGTTCATGCTCACCTGCACGAGGCTGGCCCGCGGCAGATCCAGGCCGAGCGCGCGTACGCCCGGGAAACCACCCCCGGCCTCGCGGACCGCCGCCGCGACCTCGCGCGCCGCCTCGAGCGAGCCGTTCAGGTTGACGTTGAAGGCAATCAGCGGCCGACGTGCGCCGACGAGCACACCGCCGGCCGAGTCGGAAAGGCGCGGCGGCCCGAAGTCGGGCTCGATCTCCCCCTCGTCGATCCGTCGCTGCAGTTCTGCCGTTCCGCCGACTCGAAAGAACCTGGGCCCCCGGCCGCACCCGAGCTCGCCGTACAGGAACACGGGCAGCCCGAGGTCGGCGCCGACCCGCTCGGCCAGTCGCAGCGCCGTCTCGCGCGCCCGCTCGGCGTCTTCCCCCGTGAGCGGCACGATCGGCACCACGTCCGCCGCACCGATCCGCGGGTGGGCCCCCTCGTGCCGGCGCAGGTCGATCCGCTCCCGAGCGCACGCGACCCCCGCCAGCAGCGCCTCGACCAGGTCCTCGCCCGAGCCAACGAGGGTGAAGACGGAGCGGTTGTGGTCCTCGTCGGAGTGGATGTCGAGCACTCGCGCACGCGAACCGAGCGCCGCCGCGAGCGCGTCGATCGTCGCCCGATCACGGCCCTCCGAGAAGTTCGGGACGGACTCGAGGGGCCCGGGCACGTGCGTAGTCTAGGAGCGGTGAAGACCTACTACGACCGGCGCGCGCAAGAGTACGACGAGTGGTATCGCGGAACCGGCCGCTTCGCCGACCGTGACCGCCCCGGCTGGAACGAGGAGCTCGATGCTCTCCGGCTCGCGCTCGATACTCTGGCGGCCGCGCGAACCCTCGACGTCGCCTGCGGGACCGGCTTCCTCACGCGCCACCTGCCCGGCGAGGTCGTCGGGATCGACCAGAGCGAGGCGATGCTCGAGGAGGCGCGCCGCCAGGCGCCGCACGCGACCTTCGTACGAGGCGATGCGCTCTCGCTCCCCTTCGAGGACGCGGCCTTCGAGCGCGTGTTCACCGCGCACTTCTACGGCCACCTCGAGCCCGCCGAGCGCGATCGTTTCCTGGACGAGGCTCGGCGCGTCGCCTCCGAGCTCGTCGTCGTCGACTCCGCGCTCCGGCCCGAGGTCGAGCCGGAGGAGCACCAGGAGCGGGTGCTCAACGACGGGACGCGCTGGGAGGTCTACAAGCGCTACTTCGCCCCCGGCCCGCTGGCCCGGGAGCTGGGCGGCGGCGAGACGCTGTTCGCCGGCCGCTGGTTCGTCGCCGTGCGCTCTTGACCCGGCGCCGGTCGAGCTACCGGTCACTCGCGTCGCTGCAGCGGGACAACCACGTCTGCCGCGCGTGCGCGGAGGCCGGCTACCCGCTCGAGTCGCTGCCGATCGTCCAACCGTTCGAAGGGCAGCTGGCCTACATGTTCGGCCAGGCGCCCGGCGCGGTCGAGGGCGAGCAACGCCGCCCGTGGCGCGGTCGCGCGGGCAGGACGCTCCGCCGCTGGCTCGACCTGGACGAAAAGGAGTTCTACGCCACGTTCTACTGCGCCTCGGTCACTCGCTGCTATCCGGGCAAGGCGCCGAGCGGCCGCGGCGACCGCACCCCGACACCGCGAGAGCAGGAGCTGTGCGCGTTTTGGCGCGACCACGAGCTGAAGCTGATCCACCCTCGCCTGATCGTCCCGGTCGGCGGCCTCGCCGCGCGACGGCTGCTCGGCCTCAGGAGCGTCACCGAGTGCGTCGGCCGCCGTTTCGAGCACGAGGGAGCCGTCGCGATCCCGCTTCCGCACCCATCGGGCGCGAGTGGGTGGCTCAACGACCCCGCGAACCGCAAACGTGTGGCCGGCGCCGCGGAGCTGATCCGCCACGAGCTCGCGCGCATCGGCCACAAAACGCCCGGACGCTAGATTTCGAGGGTGCAGGAGACCCCCCGCTATCGCCACACATTTGCGCGTCTGCTGGGGTTCCTGCGCCCGTACAAGCTCTCGCTGATCGTCTCGATCGTGCTCGCCGTCGGCTCCCAGGGCGCGCAGATCGCGTTGATCTGGATCACGAAGGACGTGATCGACGGGGCGCTCACCCCGCACGATCGCCGGCAGCTGTGGCTGTTCGTGGCGGCGATCGTGGCGCTGGGTGTAGTGCGCGCCGTGCTGATGGCGGCCCGCCGCCTGATCTCCGGCCGGCAGGCGCTCGCAGTGGAGATGGACCTGCGCCAGGGCCTGTACTCACACCTGGTGCGCCTCTCGTTCGGCTTCTACGACCGCCATCAGACCGGCCAGCTGATGTCGCGCGCGACCGTCGACCTCCAGGGCGTGCGCTTCTTCCTCGGCTACGGCCTGATCTTCTTCTTCCAGAACGCGCTGACCGTGGTCTCGGTGACCGCGGTGCTCCTCTTCTTCGAGTGGAAGCTCGCGCTCATCGCGCTGGCGGTCACACCGGTGCTCGTCGTGCTGGCGTACCGCTACAGCCACATCGCACACCCGACCCTGCGGGAGGTGCAGCAGAAGCTCGCCGACGTGGCCACGGTCGCCGAGGAGAACATCGTCGGCGTCCACGTGGTCAAGTCGTTCGCGCAAGAGCCGCAGGAGTCGGCGAAGTTCCATGCGCGCTCGGAGGCCGTGTTCCGACAGACGCTCCGGGCCAACCGCCAACGGGCGCTGTACGTGCCGTTCATCTCGTGGGTGCCGCTGCTCGCACAGGGCGCGGTGCTCCTCGTGGGCGCGCGGATGGTCACGAGCGGCGAGCTGACGGTCGGCGGCTTCGTCGCTTTCAACCTCTATCTCGGCATGCTCGTGATGCCCCTCCGCTCTCTCGGGATGTGGATCGGCCAGTCGCAGCGGGCGACGGCATCGGGCGAGCGGATCTTCCAGATCATGGACGAGCCCGAGGAGATTGCGGAGCGGCCTGAGGCGGCTGAGCTGCCGCCGGGCGGGGGCCACCTCGGGTTCGACGACGTCGGCTTCGAGTACCTCGAGGGCCGACCGGTGCTCGACGGGGTCAGCCTCGACGTTCCGGCGGGCCGGACGATCGCGCTGATCGGCCAGACTGGCTCCGGCAAGACGACGCTGACGTCACTCGTGCCGAGGTTCTACGACGTGACGTCGGGGCGCGTCACCGTGGACGGCATCGACGTGCGGGATGTCACGCTCACGTCCCTGCGGCGCTCGATCGGCGTGATCTCCCAGGATCCGTTTCTGTTCTCGGCGACCGTGCGCGAGAACATCACGTTCGGAGCCCCGGACCTCGACGATCGGGAGGTCGAACGGATCGCGCGGCTGGCGCAGGCGCACGAGTTCGTGGCCGAGCTCCCCGAGGGCTACGACACGGTGATCGGCGAGCGCGGGATCACGCTCTCGGGCGGCCAGCGCCAGCGGCTCGCGATCGCCCGGGCGCTCGCAGTCGACCCGCGGATCCTGATCCTGGACGACGCAACCGCCTCCGTCGACGCGACGACCGAGGCCCGAATCCGAGCCGGGCTGCGGGAGGCGATGCAGAACCGGACGACGCTGATCATCGCGCACCGTCTGTCGACGATCGCGCTCGCGGACGAGATCGTGGTGCTCGACGAGGGCCGAATCGCCGCGCGGGGGACGCACGACGAGTTGCTGGGGACGAGCCCGGTCTACCGCGACATCTACGAGCACGGACTGCTCGAGCGCCGTTTCGCCGACGCCGTCGAAGCGCGTGCGGACGAAGGAGCCTTGGAGGCGGCGTCATGACCAAGACGAGCCGGGTGCGGGCAAACCGGCACGATCGCGGCGCAAACCCGTCGCAGACAGGTGCGTCGTCCCTCGGTATCGTCACAGCCGAGGGCGGCGGGTTCATCCCCACCCTCGATCTGGGTGGGGGTGCGGTCGTCTCACCGGCCTCGGGGACGGATCCGTCGTGAGGGTCTGGCAGCCCGGCGGGCACCTGATGCGGGAGCGCGGGGCGCAGGTCGAGGACTGGTCGTGGCGGCGGACGCGCCGCCGGCTCGGGGCGCTCGTTCGCCTCACGCGGCCCTACCGCACGCGGACGCTCCTCTCGATCGTCTCGCTGCTGCTCGCCACCGCCACGGCGCTCGCGCCGCCCTTCCTCTCGAAGTACGCGGTCGACGACGGCATCCGCCAGCACGACTTGGCCAAGCTCTGGTGGATCGTCGGCGCCTTCCTCGCCGCCGGCCTTCTGAACTGGGGAATGAGCTACGCGCAGACCTACCTGACCGGTTGGGTCGGCGAGCGGATCCTGGCCGACCTGCGCAACCGGCTCTTCGACCACTTGCAGCGCCTGTCGCTCGGCTTCTTCGAGCGCAACCGTGCCGGTGTGATCATCAGCCGCCTGACGAACGACGTCGAGGCGATCGACCAGCTCGTCACCGACGGCGTCACGAGCCTCGTCCAGAACACGCTGACCCTCGTCGGCACCGCGATCATTCTCTTCATCCTCGACTGGCGCCTCGCGCTCGCGACCCTGGTCGTGATCCCGTTCATGAGCGTCGCGACGATCATCTTCCGCACTCGCTCATCCCGCGCCTATTCCGCCGTCCGCGAGCGGCTCGGTCTCGTCACGGCCACCCTCGCGGAGGACATCGCGGGGATGCGGATCGTCCAGGCCTTCACGCGGGAGCGCACGAACATCCGGAACTTCCGCGACGTCAGCGAGCGCTACCGCGACTCGAACATGGAGACGGTCGTGCTGAACGGGCTGTACTTCCCCTTCGTCGACCTGCTCTCGTCGATCGCGCTCGCGGTGGTCCTCGGCTACGGCGGCCACCTCTACTTCCAGGGCGCGGTCACGCTCGGAACGCTGTTCGCCTTCATGCTCTACGTGCAGAACTTCTTCGACCCGGTGCAGCAGCTCTCGCAGCTCTACGGCACCTTCCTCTCGGCGACCGCGGCCCTCGACAAGATCGTGGACGTCCTCGACCAGGAGCCGGAGGTCGTGGACAAGCCCGACGCGACGCCGCTGCCCGGCGTCGAGGGCCGCGTCGCATTCGAGGCCGTGCGCTTCGGCTACGGGGACGGCCCCGAGGTGCTGCACGGGCTCGACCTCGACGTCCCGGCTGGCACGACGGTCGCACTCGTCGGCCACACCGGAGCCGGGAAGTCGACGATCGCCAAGCTGCTCGCGCGGTTCTACGACCCGCGCGACGGCCGGATCACGATCGACGGCCACGACCTGCGAGACGTCACGCAAGCGTCCCTTCGCCGCCAGCTCGGAATCGTCCCGCAGGAGGGCTTCCTCTTCGCCGGCACCGTTACCGAGAACATCGCCTTCGGGCGCCCCGACGCAAACCCGGAGGACGTCGTCCGCGCCGCCGAGACGATCGGGGCGCACGACTTCATCCTGCGCCTCGAGGACGGCTACGAGACGCAGCTGCAGGAGCGCGGCAGCCGGCTCTCGCTCGGCCAGCGTCAGCTCGTTGCGCTGGCCCGCGCCCTGCTCGCCGACCCGCGGATCCTGATCCTCGACGAGGCGACGTCATCGGTCGACATCGGCACCGAGCGCAAGATCGAGCGGGCGCTGCGAACGCTGCTCGCGGGCCGCACGGCATTCGTGATCGCGCACCGTCTCTCGACGATCCGCGACGCCGACCTGATCGTCGTCCTCGAGCAGGGCCAGGTCGTCGAGCAGGGCACTCACGACGAGCTGATGGGCAAGCGCGGCCTGTACACGTCGCTCTACGGCGACTGGGCGGCGGACGTCGCCTGAGCGCCCGCTTCCGCGCGGCTTTGTAACAAGAGCGTCGACTCCCTGAAACGAGGGATCGCAGCCCCCTTCGCGCCGCCCGATCATCGGGCTCGTGACCCGCGCTCGCATCGCCTTGCTCGCGGGGGTCCTGGCCCTCGCTGCTGCGGCTCTCACGCCGGCTGCGCTTGCCTGCCCGCGGGGCTACTCGTACGCCGGGCTCTACAGCCCGTCGAAAGCGTCCGGAATCGCGGCGACAATCAGCATGCTCGACGAGCCCGCTGCATTCGGTGCCTCGGGCCATGTCGCCGCCTGGGTCGGGGTCGGAGGCCCGGGCCTGGGTCCGCACGGCGAGGACGAGTGGCTCCAGGTCGGGCTCGCCACCTTCGGCGACTCCCATGACGGCCGCCTCTACTACGAGCTCGCGCGGCCAGACCAGGCGCCGCAGTACACCGAGCTGGCGAGCGGCATCCGGCCCGGGCAGAGGCTCCGGGTTGCCGTCCTCGAGCTTCCGTTCGCGCCCGACACCTGGATCGTCGTCTCGCCCGCCGGGATCGCCGGCCCGTTCTACCTCCCGCGCAGCCACCTCGCCTGGGAGCCGATCGCCACCGCGGAGAGCTACGCTGCCGGCACGCGCTGCAACCGCTACGCCTACCACTTCGGCGGGCTCCAGCTCGCGAAAGGCGACGGTAGGTGGCACACGATGCGCCGCGCCTCCACACTCGAGGATCCGGGCTGGCGCCTGCGCCGCCACGGCGCCTCGTCCTTCAGTGCCACCGCCGACTGAGGGGGCTACACTTCGAGGGCCGCAACGGCACGTTGCGGGGTCGTCTAATGGTAGGACGCTCGGCTCTGGACCGAGTAGTCTAGGTTCGAATCCTAGCCCCGCAGCCTCGCGAACCCGCTGCAAACCGGCGGGTTTTCCGCCCTTTCGGCACTGCGGCTCGACAGCAGTCGCGCACCTAGCAAGGGCGTTCGTCCGTTCCTCTCTGGTGAACGTCGTCGACGAACAGCTGAAACAGCCGGTGGAGGACGCGCGCAGGCGTGGCCGGAGCGGCAGCGGCTGGTACGCATGGCTCGCGCGGACCGGTCTCGTTGCAAAGGGCGTCTCGTTCGGGATCGTCGGCGCGCTGGCGATCAAGCTCGCGGCCGGAGCCGGCGGCAAGGCCACGAGCAGGGAAGGCGCACTCCACGCCCTCGCGCAGGAGAGCTTCGGCAAGGTCGTGCTGATCCTGCTCGCGGTCGGCTTCGCGGCCTACGCCGCCTGGCGCTTCGTCGAGGCGCTGGCCGCGCCCGGTGACGACGGAAAGGAATGGGCGAAGCGCCTCGGGTCGGTCGGCCGCGGAGTGATCTACGCCGGGCTCGCGTTCTCGGCGCTGAAGATCCTGCTCGGCGACGGCGGCGGCGGCTCACAGAATGCGAAGGCGCACAAGGCGACGGGGGAGCTGCTCTCGTGGCCCGCGGGAACGTGGCTCGTCGGCATCGCGGGGGCGGTGGTGATCGGCGTCGGCGTCTGGAACGCCTACCGCGGCCTGTCGCGCAAGTTCGAGGACAAGTGGCGGACAGGCGAGATGGGCAGCACCGCCCGCACCTGGGGCGGCCGCACCGGGGTCGTCGGGCACCTCGCGCGCGGGGTCGTATTCACGCTGATCGGAGCGTTCGTGATTCGAGCCGCGGTCCAGTACGACCCGAGCGAGGCGATCGGCCTCGACGGCGCCCTGCAGAAGCTCGCCCGCGCGGACTACGGGCCCTACCTGCTCGGCTTCACCGCAGCCGGGCTGATCGCGTACGGGCTTTACTGCCTGGTGGACGCGCGCTACCGCGACGTCGCGGCGCGCTAGCCCCGATCGCGCGCGCGGCGCTCCTCGGTCGAACGCTCTCCAGCGACGAGCCGCCGGGACCGCTCATCACGACGCCTTGCTCCTCGACCAGCTCGCGCGGATCAGCGGTGCGCTCGCCGCTACACTACGCCTCCGCCGGGCGCATTCGTCTAGTGGCCTAGGACACCGCCCTCTCACGGCGGCGGCACGGGTTCGAATCCCGTATGCGCCTTACAGGGGCGCATGGCTGAGCGGCTTTGGCTCAACCATGCGAGTCAGACGCGAACATACGTGCCGGGGAAGCACGCGCGGTGCATACCTCGAGCATCAGACGTTGAGTCCGTCGAGCGCGTTCGGTTGCTAGTTGGTCCTGCCTGACGAGGCCAGCCCGAAAAGACAGCAGCAAACACCAAGAAAACAACGCCTATGCCCGAGGAGTCTCGTCAAGCTCCTAGTTGAGCTTCGCGTATGCTCTCTTCGCCGTCCGGCTCCAGACCGATATGGAGGACTGGATGGCTGAATTCCTGTTCAGGCTCGAGACGGCGGAAGGCGTGGCCGCGAACCCGCCGACGTTCGAGAGCATCGTCGCGAACTGGAAGGTCGGTGACTCGATCTACCTCGGTCGCAGGACGCTACGCGTAGTCGGGGATCAGGCACGACGAGTCCGACCAGCCCCCGGTGTTGATCGTCGAGGAGGCGTAACGTTATGAACGCGGGAGCCGGACGACGAACGCTGGCGTGCGTACCTCACCGACGACGAGCCGCCGGAGCTCGTGTTCTACTGCCCGGACCGCGCTGAGCGGGAGTTTCGCGACCAGCGATGGCTGGGTCGCGGCCGGCTAGCTGCCCCCGGGGCCCCAGGCTGGCTCGATGTAGTTCCTCAGTAGTACCCGCGGCCTTCCGCCGCGGCTGGGAACGGTCGAAACGCAAGAGCCTTTGCCACACACGCCCCAAAAGGCGATCGAGTGCCCGTCCGGAGACCAGGTAGGGGCACCTTGCCCGCCGGGGTTGTAGGGCAGGCGCAGCAATGCGCGTGGGTGTTCGCCACGGGCGTTTGCGACTTCGAGCGTTCTCCCTGCGCGCCCGAGCCGATGGTCGACGCGGAGGAACGCGAGTCGCTTGCCGTCGCGAGACCAGGCCGGGAAGGTCAACTCGTCGTCGTGCGCACCCGCGCGCGGCGTGATCAAGACGTGGTAGCCGCTGCCGTCAGGTCGAACCGCTGCCAGACGACCCCAGGGATGTGGGCTCCGGCCCGTCCAGCCGAACACGATCGTGCGCCCGTCCGGCGACCAGGCTGGATGAATGCCCTCGGTTGCGCCTCGACCTGCCCGGAGACGTCGCAGGCCGCTTCCGTTTGCATTTACG
>Ga0307318_10000569_pt1 | contig 12038 bp, 10 predicted proteins | sample ER_DNA_367_FD_194500 | JGI IMG/M metagenome (GOLD analysis project Ga0307318, IMG submission 194500) | Bulk soil microbial communities from the East River watershed near Crested Butte, Colorado, United States - ER_DNA_367 | ecosystem: Environmental > Terrestrial > Soil > Floodplain | place...
GCGGTGATCTCTGGTGCCCAGGTTCAGCGGGCGCTGCAGGGCCGGGAGCAAGAGATCGTGGAGCTGGTGGAGGCCACTTATCGGCTGCACGGTGTTGGGGATTCGGTGAACCCGCCGTCGTATTTTCTGCGTTTCCCCGACCGTCCGTCGTCTCGGATCATCGCGCTGCCGGCCTCCATCGGCGGGCCGGCCCGGGTGGATGGGTTGAAGTGGATTTCCAGTTTCCCGGAAAATGTGGCGGCCGGGGTGCCGCGGGCGTCGGCGGTGCTGATCCTGAATGATCATGACACCGGGTATCCGTTTGCCTGCCTGGAGAGCTCCATCATCAGCGCCACCCGGACGGCGGCGTCGGCGGCGCTGGCTGCTGACTGGTTGAGCCGTGACCGGCCACGCCCAACCCGGGTGGGGTTTGTCGGGGCGGGTTTGATCGCCCGCTACATCCACCAGTTTCTGGCCGGCACCGGCTGGTCGTTTGAGGAGATTGGGGTGCATGACCTGTCCGCGGACAGCGCGGCAGGGTTCCGCGGCTACCTTCAACAGGTAGACACCGCCAACCAGGTCAGGGTGCACAACACCGCCGAGACGTTGATCCGCTGCAGCGACCTGGTGGTCTTCGCCACCGTCGCCCCTGAACCCCATGTTCGGGAGCTGTCGTGGTTTGCCCACAATCCGGTGGTGCTGCATGTGTCGCTGCGGGATCTGGCGCCGCAGATTCTGCTGGGCTCAACCAACATTGTCGACGACATCGAGCATTGTTTGAAGGCCAACACCTCACCGCATCTAGTGGAGCAGCTCACCGGCAACCGGGACTTCCTACTCGGCACCCTAGACGACGTCATCGCCGGACGAGTCACGGTGCCGGCGGATCGGCCGGTGATCTTCTCCCCCTTCGGCCTCGGCGTGCTCGACCTCGCCGTCGGCAAATACGTCTACGAGCAAGTGGCATCCTCCGGCGACCTACACATCATCGACGACTTCTTCCACGAGCTACACCGCTACGGCTAAGCCACCACACATCATGCTCGAGCTGATCCTCCCCACTGAGGTCGAAACCCAGGAATGCTTCGGCCAGCCACCCGGTGGCCCCCTGTTCCCCGAGGAGCAGCAGATCATCGCCCACGCCGTAGAAACACGACAACGTGAATACGCCACCGTCAGGAGCTGCGCCCGCGCCTGCCTGAAACGGCTGGGCCACCCCCAGGTTCCGATCCTGCCCGGTTACGGTGGCGCACCCACCTGGCCGGCCGGAATCCGGGGCAGCCTGACCCACTGCGCCGGCTACACCGCAGCCGCAGTCAGCCACCACCAGCGAATCTCCGCCATCGGCATCGACGCCGAACCCGACGCACCCCTTCCCGACGGCGTCCTGGACCTGATCGCCACAGCTGCCGAACAAGACCGCCTCCCCATGACTCAGACGGAGCCGGACAGCCCGAACTTCGACCGGTTGCTGTTCAGCGCCAAAGAATCGGTCTACAAAACATGGTTCCCACTCGTCGGGGAATGGCTGGACCACCACCAGGTCGAAATCCTCCTCAACCCACACAACCAGACCTTCAAAGCCCAACTCTCCCGCAACGGCCTCACCGTCGGCGGCCGCCACATCCGCCACCTCCACGGACGCTGGACCCGCACACAAGGGATCCTCGCCACCGCCGTAGTCGTTACCTCAATGTGAAGCAGTCTCGAGAGGCCGTTGGGTGATCAGACAAGCAAACCTAAGGAGGCGCTAGGGCTGATGTCGAGCTGGGGGCTGACCGTGTCGCGTATCAGACTCGCGTTGGTGGGGATCTCGGTCGCTCTCGCCGCAACGGCCTGCGGTTCCTCAGCACTCGGGGCGGCGCCCATCGGGCCTGACGGGCCATTGGTGAAGCAACTGACCAGTGAGGTGAGCGATGCCAGGGCAATGAAGCACCTCCAGGCACTGCAGAAGATCGCCGACGAACACGGCGACAACCGGGCCTCCGGGACCTCCGGCTACGACGCGAGCGTCCGGTACGTGGTCGGCGTGCTACGCCGCGCCGGCTTCAAGGTCACGACCCCGACCTATCAGGCCGACGACGGCCGGCGCAGTAGCGGACCCGAGCGCAACGTCATCGCGCAGACCCGCACCGGCGACCCGGGCAACGTCGTCATGATCGGCGCCCACCTCGACTCGGTCGAGGACGGCCCGGGCATCGTCGACAACGGCTCCGGTGTGGCGAGCCTGCTGGAGATCGCCACCCAGCTCAGCGCCGACCCGTCGGTGCAGAACACGGTGCGGTTCGCATTCTTCGGCGGCGAGGAGAACGGCGCCGAGGGCTCGAACGGCTACGTCCAGGGCTTGTCCAATGCCGACCGCAAGAAGATCAAGCTGTATCTGAACGTGGACATGGTGGCCTCCCGCAACGGCGGTTACTTCGTCCAGGGCGGCAAAGGCCGTGACACGGACGAGTCGGGACCACCGGGCTCAGCCACCATCGGACGGGTGCTCGCCGACCAGCTGGCCAAGACCGGCGTGACCAAACCGGAGATCATCGAGTTCGTCGGTGACGACGAATCGCCCTTCATCGAGGCGGGCATCCCGGTCGGCGGCGCCGAGAATGGCGACGCGGAACGCAAGACGACGGGACAGGCCAAAGCATGGGGCGGGCAGGCTCGCGAGCGTTACGACCCCTGCTACCACGAGGCTTGCGACCGCATCGACAACGTCAACCGGGACGTGCTCAACCACTACCTGCGGGCGCTGGCCGGTACCCTCGCTCACTTCGCGACATCCACAGCCGAACTGCGCTGACTCAGCGGGCGAGTACTGGATTGGAACTAACCGGCCTCGAGCCTCCACTTGAGGAAGTCCGCCAGGTCACCGGACTCCCCGTCGCGCCCACCCTTGCCGACGATCAGTGGCGGCGGTGTCGATTTGAGCTTGACACCAGAGAACCGCTCGCGCAGTCCGCCTGGAACGGTGAGCACGTAGTACGAGCCGTCCTCACCGATCGCGAGGCTCTCGTTCTTGCGGAGGTACCAGCCGACCTTGTCCGTCTTCACCGACTGGCCGGTATACAGCGTCGCGCGCAGCGGGCCGGGAGCGATGCCCTTGGACTTGGCTGTGGCAACGAATTTGTCGATAAGTTTCTGAGCCTGACGCGATTCGCCGCGCTCTTGAGCTGCCGCGAGCTCGACCCGTCGGGCAGCCTCCTCGGCGCGTGACATATTGGGATCGTAGCCGTCACCGCCAGACCGCGGCTGCCTGATACCTCATGTAACGATCGACCGCGAATGCGCGGACAGACCGGCCCGACCGCATAGACTGCCGGTTGCTCTTTCCCCGATGAAGGAAGCCAATGACCCAGACCACTCTGAAGCGCGAGTCGGGACCGGACGAGGATGTCGCCACCCCCAAAATGCGCCGACTGCTGCCGAAAATCTTGATCGGCGTGGCCATTGTGCTCGTCGCGGCGACCGGCGCTGGGATGTTCTACAGCGCGACAATCGATCGCAGCCTGACCGAAAACCTCAACCGAGGCGTCGAGTTGCCTACCGACGAATCCTCTGTACGCCCCCCCAAGGAGCCGCAGGAGACCGGCACGCTGAACTACGTGCTGCTTGGCTCCGACAGCCGCGATCCTGGGAACGAAGGCAACGGGCGCAGCGACACCATCCTGGTGGTTCATCTGAATGCCAAGCGCAACAAGGCTTACATCATCTCGTTCCCGCGCGACATGTACGTCAATGTCCCTGGCTACGGCAGGAACAAGATCAATGCGGCGTTTGCCTTCGGAGGCACACCGCTGGCGGTCCGAACCGTGGAGAATCTGAGCGGCGTCCGCATGGATCATGTGGCGCTCATCGATTTCGAGGGTTTCATCAGGCTCACAGAGGATCTGCATGGTGTGACGGTCACCAACAAGACAGCCTTCAGCTCACACGGTTTCGACTATCCCAAAGGCAAGATCACGATCGCAGGTGAGGAAGCGCTCTGGTTCGTCCGGGAGCGCAAGCTGCTGCCCGGAGGCGATCTTGATCGTGCGGAGAACCAACGCAATGTGATCAAGGCGATCGTGCAGAAGGGTCTGAGCGCACGAGTCATTTCCGATCCGTCGACCTTCCTCAACTTCCTCAGCAATGTCGCGAAGTACCTGACGGTTGACAACGATCTCAGCGATGCCGAGATCAAGCGCACCGCTCATTCGCTCCGACTGGGCGGCAAGGACATCGACCTGCTGCAGGCGCCCATCTCCGGTTTTGCAACGACGGGCGACGGGCAGAGCATTGACATTGTGGACACGGCCAAGATGGCCGAGCTGGCCCATGCGATGAAGAAGGACAAGCTCTCGGAGTATGTGAAGAAGTATCCGCAAGGTTGAGGATGGAGTTCGCCAGCAAACCGCGTGAGGACAGCGAGCACCAGCCCCAGCGGCGAGCTGTGTTTCGGAGTCTCCGGCAGTTGTGGCGGCACCGATACTTCCGGCGACTGCTGGCGGTTCGCGTCGCCATCCAGTCCTGCGACGGAGTCCTCCAGGTTGCACTCGCCGCGTACGTGCTCCTCTCGCCTGAGCGGCAGCCAGACGCGGCGTCGATCGCCGTCGTGCTGGCCATCACTTTGCTGCCTTTCTCGATCCTGGGACCTTTCGCCGCAATCGTGATCGACCGGGTGTCCCGCCGGCAGGTGCTCGTCGTTGGCAACCTGGTACGAGCAGCCGTGATCGTAGGCCTCGCCTTCCTGGTCGCGACGGGGCTGCAGACCACGGGGGTCGAGATCCTCATCTACGGCGGCCTACTTGTTGCGATGAGCCTTAGCCGGTTTCTGCTGGCGGCGCTGTCCGCGTCACTTCCCCACACCATCGATGCAAGCGAGTACCTCGTCGCCAACTCGGTGGTACCGACGGTCGGTCCCGCCGGTCTGCTGATCGGCGTCGCGGTGGCGACGCCGCTGCGCCTGATCTTGGGCCACGTGATGCCCGACTACCGGGCCAATGCGATCTTGTTCCTGGTTGCCGCGGTTGGATTCGTGGTGAGCGCAGGCCTGGCGCTGCTGATCCCGCGGCGGCAGCTTGGCCCCGACGGCACAGCGACCACGCGAGCACGCGATGTCGTCAGCGGTCTGATCGAGGCGCTTGCGCACCTACGAAGCCGGCGCGCCGCCGGCGTCGGGCTGCTGACCATCGCGGCGCACCGGCTCATCCACGGCATCGTCACGGTGGCGACGATCTTGGTGTTTCGCAATTACTTCCACGCCCCTGACCAGATCGATCCTGCGATTGCTGATCTTGGCTTGGTTGTGGTGATCACCGGGGCCGGCTTCGTCTTCGCCTCAGTGGTGACACCGCCCATGAGTGCGCGGCTGGGTTTGCGGAGTGCGATGATCATCTGTCTACTGGCGTCGGCGGTCTTTCAGGTGCTGCCCGGCGCGATCTACGCCCGAGCGTCGCAGATGGTGGCGGCATTCCTACTAGGCCTGACCGCGCAGATCCTCAAGATCTGTGTTGACACCCTGGTCCAGGCGCACGTGGCCGATGAGTTCAAGGGCCGGGTGTTCGTGATCTACGACATGATCTTCAATGTGGCGCTCGTAGTTGCTGCGGTGATTGCTGCGGTGATCCTGCCGGCCAACGGCAAGTCGGTGATCATTCTAATCATCATGGCGGTCGGCTACCTGGTGGTTGCGCTGGGCTTCGCGCTGGCCAGCCGCGGCGTCAGCATGGACGAGGGCACCGAGTCGTTGCAGGCTGTGCCCCAGAACTAAGCACCCTTCGCAGCGCGACTTCCGCGGATCAACCGCTAGCGCATCGCGAAAACGTTCGGGTCGGCGCCGAGACGCTGGCCGGTCCGGACCTTGGAGATCTCGGCCATGTCGCCATCATCGAGTTCAAAATCAAACAGGTCGATGTTCTCCTGTATCCGATCGGGATGCACTGACTTGGGGATGACGACACAGCCAAGCTGCACATGCCAGCGCAGCACGACTTGCGCCGGCGTACGGCCCTTGCGTCGCGCCACCTCGACGATGTGGGGGTTCTCCAGCAGGCCCTTGCCCTGACCGAGCGGGCCCCACGACTCGGTGAGGATCCCGTGCTCCTGATGGAACTCGCGCAGCTCCTCCTGCGGGAACTCCGGATGCAGCTCGATCTGGTTGACCGCCGGCGTCACATCCGTCTCCGCGAAGAGTCGTTCGAGGTGCGGGATCTCGAAGTTGGAAACGCCGATCGAGCGCACTCGCCCGTCGGCCAGCAGCTTCTCGAACGCCCGCCAGGTCTCGACGTACTCGTCGAACATCGGTAGTGGCCAATGGATGAGAAACAGGTCGAGCCCGTCGATGCCCAGCTTTTCCATGCTGCCGTCGAAGGCGGCGAGGGTCGTGTCGTAGCCGTGCTGGCTGTTGGTCAGCTTCGTGGTGATGAACAACTCGTCCCGAGACACGTCGCTCTCGGCGATCGCGGCACCGACACCCTCCTCGTTCCGGTAGCCCTGCGCGGTATCGATCAACCGATACCCGGCCTTAAGCGCTTCGGCAACGGCTTGCTTGGTTTCCTCCGGCGGGACGAGGAACACCCCGAAACCCAGTTGCGGGATGTGCAAGCCGTTGTTCATCACTAGCGACGGAACTGCTGACATGTCACTCCTCTATTCCACATCTTTGGGCTTGGTCTGAGCGGCGTGTCGGGCGGCCTTGAGCTCCTCGGGTAGGACCCGCGCCGCCGTGGCCTGGAGCCGATTCTTCACCGATCCGGCCACCACCTTGTCATCGCCCGCCATCAAAGCGGTGAAGGCATCCCGTGCCACATCGGCGGGGTCATCCTTGTCCGCCTCGTTGACCGGCGTGTTCTGCATGCCGGCCCGGTCGAAGAACTCGGTGTCGGTCGGTCCGGGCAGCAACGCGGTGACGCTGACGCCGGTGTCCTTGAGCTCGTACCGGATCGCCTCGGCGAAGGACAACAGGTAGGCCTTCGAAGCCGCGTACGTCGCGTAATACGGTCCCGGCATCGTTGCGGCAATCGAGGAGGTGATCAATACCCGGCCCTCGCCGCGGGCGACCATGGCTGGCAGCAGGCGCTTCGACAGATGGACCACCGACCCGATGTTCAGCTGGATCAGCGCAAGGTCACGTTCGAGGGCTGTGTCCAGGAACGGTCCTGCGACGCCAGTACCGGCGTTCAACGCCAATACATCGAGCGGTCGGGATCCCTGCTGTATGGCTGCCGCGACGCCTTCGTTGCCGTCGAACGTCGACAGGTCTGCCGGGAGCCCGGTGACTGCCGCGCCGGCGGCCCGCAGCCGCTCCGCCGCCTCGTCGATCCCGTGGTCGGCGACGATGAGGACCTCGAAGTTCTCGGCAGCGCACACTTTGGCGAACTCATAGCCGATGCCGCTGGACGCTCCGGTGATGACAGCGAACTTCCGGGCTTCATAGGTGTTCATGGCGCCTCCTGATGCGAGCGGTTCCCATGATGGAGGGTTCCCACTGGCGCGGACCTGAAACACCTCGCGCGCGACCCATCATGTGCCGAGCACGCTGCGCAGGTAGGCATTGTCGAAGGTTGGACCAGGATCTAACCGGTCGCGCGGTACGCATCGCAGGGTGACCTCGGTGATCACTCCGAGCGCGCATAGGCCCACGCGCATCGACGTTGGTCATGCCGGTCAGTCGATCCAGGCAGATCTGGACACCATCGGTGGCTGCAATCGAATTGAACGCGTGTCCGGTGCCCACCGGCTTGACCGGCCGGCCGGCTTGGGAAGCGCCCGTGATCAACTCGGCAAGCTCACCGACGGTCCCGGTATGGGCGACCTCGCGCGGCGCATTGGTCACATTGAGGGACCAGTTGGTCCAGCCCGCGACCGAGCGGCTACTCACCCGATGTTCCGTCCCTCACCCCGATAGCTCGGCACATCGTCGACGATCTGGTCTCCTTGGACGAGATGAAGCCGATCGAAGCGTTCGCACAGTTCACCGGCCTTTGGCATGCCGAAACCAGACCTGATCGCCAACCTGCAGTTCGGCGGCCGCCGCCCCGCGCAGCGGTGTCTGTACCTCGCCGGCGCCTTCGGTGCGAAGCAGCCGAAGTTTGGGTGGCATCCAGGGAAGAGGTTGCCGTGACCAGCCCGGTGGCCCTGAAGCGATGGAGCCACTGGAGTACACGAGTAGGCGGTCGACGAACGCCCGGCAGGGGATCGACTTCGTCGCTAACCTGATGGGGAGGCCGTGCGCTCTGGTGATCATGGACTCTACGTTCGATTCAGAGCATCAAGATCAAGAACCGCGAATGGCGGCGTCAGCTTGGACGTAGCAGCCAGCAGACGCTCAGCCACCATCCTCATCCGCTCACCCTAGCTACTGACAACACCGGGCTCAGATGGGCAACACCAGCGGCGTTTCGACCAACACAGTGGACAACACCCGCTGGGCAAAGTCGTCCCTATGACGAGCGCATCTGGTCGGCGGCGAGGATTCGGCGTCATCGAGGCGCTCGATCGAGAGTGGTGCGAGCTCGTCCGAGACCATCGGGAAACGGCGGCCCGCTGGGCTGATCGACACGAGGCGTTGGCTCCCTGCGGCTCGCTCGATGATGTTCTATCCGCCGCCAGGTTGAACTCCGATCCCGTTCTTGCTGCCCTGCTGACTGAGGTTTCCATTGGAGATCAGCTTGCCGGCCGCGTGGTGCTGCAGGCGCTCATCGGCCGCATGGTCCGGATGGCGCAGCGCGATCCCCGCTCGAGTGTTGGCGATTATCTTGCGTTGCTGTGGTGTGTGATCAACAACTATCCCCTGCACCGGCGACCGGTGCGGATCGCGGCAAATCTCTCACTGGACACTCTGAAGGCGGTGTCCATGGAGCACCGGTGGCTGGGGCGAGGCGATGTCACGCTGTGGCCGTCGAGTGAATCGCTCGAGGAGCTGCTGTCGCCCGCCGGCCTTGACGGGACTCTGTGCGACTCGCCGCTGCCGGTTGACCTGGAAGTACTTGAAGTGCTGGAGGCCGGCCGGCAGCTGAGGCTGATCGACAATTCGACTGGCGCGCTGCTCGCGAGTGTCTATGTCGACGGCATGACCGGCACCCAGTCGGCTCGCCGGTTTCATACCAGCGAGGGGGTGATCCGTGTCCGGTGCAGCAAAGCGGTGCGACAGCTTGCGTCCCATGCGGATGACTTGATCGATGTGGCCTGATTTCGGCAGGCATGCCTCCGGCGACGTTCCTGCGGGAACGTTTCCAACTCAGGTATCGACGGACAGCCGCGCGGCTTGCAGTTGATCACCACAGCCTTCACTCAAGAAATTGTCAGCCCCCTTCTGTACGTTCTTCCTTGTCTGGTTGGGTTTTCGGGGAAGGATGTGCATGTTGAGCGCAGATGATCATGATGGTCCGGGGGTGGTGCCGGGGCGCTACGTAGGCGAGGCGATCCCGATACACGATGGGCCGACATCACAATCGGTGGCCGATGCGGAGCAGCGGACGCTGGCGGATGGGTTGGCGGGTCGGATCTGCGCTGCAGCCGCCGAGGCGGCCCGGTCCAGCTATGTCTTGTTAGAGCTGTTGGGTGAGTTCGACGCCACTCATGCGATCCGGTATTGGACCGGGTTCAAGTCCTTGGCGCATTGGCTGTCGTGGTCGTGTTCGATGAACCCGGGGTGGCGCGGGAACACGTTCGGGTGGCCAAGGCGTTGCTGCGGATGCCGACCATTGCTGGATTGTTCGCGGTGGGTCGGTTGTCGTATTCGAAGGTGCGGGAGGTCACCCGGGTCGTTGATGTGGTTGATGAGGAGCGGTTGGCGGAGTTGACGTTGACTGCGACCGCCTCCCAGCTGGCCCGCATGATCAGTGGGTTTCGGTCCGCGGATGGGTTGCGGATCAAGCAGCAGATCGGACGCAATGTGTCGTGGCGTGAGCGGGAAGACGGCATAGTGGAGTTGCGGGCCCGGCTGCCCAAACAGGAGGCCGCCCTGCTGTTGGCGGCAATCAATACGGCGCGGGATCAGTTGGGCCGCCACCATCTAAACTCGACCCGTGCGGTGAGGCCGAACAGAAGCCTGCGCCGGGTGTGGGCGTGTACAGCAGTGCTGATGCGTTGTTGGATGTGGCCCGCGGCTTTTCTTCAGACTGCGCCGGAGGATCGTTCGGGTGAGGATCGCACTTTGGTTGTCCAGCGTTGACGCCCGTCTGCACCGCGTACGCGACTCCACCATTCCTGCCGTTCTTTCACCCACCAATCAAGCTGGCCAGCTCTCGCCCACGTGGCCGTCTCGACTGGGATCGGTGCATTGACTTCTCGGCGATCTGCTTCGGCACGCTGCTGGACCTCATCGTCGGTGAGATCCATATTTGATTGGAGCATGTTTCCGACCGAGAGGAGTTCGGCATGGCGTCAATTTCGGAGCGGGAGAACCGGGAGATCGAGGCGGCAAACGCCTCCGGCAACACGCCCGTGGTCTTCATCCACGGCCTCTGGCTGTTGCCGAGCAGCTGGGATCGCTGGAGGCAGCTCTTCAGCGAGGCTGGCTACGCGCCGCTCACCCCGGACTGGCCGGACGATCCTGTGACCGTCGAGGAGGCCCGCGGGAACCCGGACGTCCTTGCCAAGAAGACGCTGAAGCAGGTCGCCGACCACACCACCGAGATCATCAATGCCTTGGACAAGAAACCAGCGGTAATGGGGCACTCGACCGGCGGCTTGCTGGCGCAGATGCTCGCGGGCCGGGGCCTCGTGGCGGCCACGGTGGCGATCGACCCCGGGATCTTCCGCGGCGTTCTGCCTCTACCGGCCTCCGCGCTCAAGGTGGCGGGCCCGTTCCTGATCAACCCGCTGACGCGCGGCCGCGCGATCACGCTCACGTTCGACCAGTTCAAGTACGGCTGGGCGAACGCGCTGGACGAGAAGGAGGCGAAGGAGCTCTACGACACGTTCCACGTCGCCGGCTCCGGGATCTCTCTCATGCAGATGGGCAACGCGAACCTCAACCCGTGGACGGAGGCGAAGGTGAACACGAAAAACCCCGACCGCGGTCCTCTGCTGATCATCGAGGGCGAGAAGGACCACACGGTGCCGTGGGCGATCGCGAACGCCGCCTACAAGCGGCAGAGGCGCAACCCAGGGGTGACGGAGATCGTGAGGATCCCGAACCGCGGCCACGCGCTCACCCTCGACCACGGCTGGCAGGAGGTCGCGCAGACCGCACTCGATTTCGTCAAGCGCTTCGTCCCGGCCAAGCCGAGCTAATCCGCCGATCCAGGTGAAAACGGCCACGTCGTCGAAAGCTGGGCAGCTTGATGGGTGGGTGAGAGAACGGCAGGAATGGTGGGGTCGCGTACGCGGGGCAGACGGCCGCCAACGATGGATCAGAGCTGTTGATCTTCGCCCGGCCGGGCCGTGAGCGTATTGATCGCTCTCCATGCTGGAGGCGAGTTGTCAACACCTAGTTGACGTAACGTGCTGCGACCGCCTCGATCGCAGGATTGGGAAGTGGTCGGAGAATGCGCCCAGATCGAGGCCGCCTTCGACTTCTCGGCGATCAGCCTCGGCGCGGTGCTGCACGTCGTCGCCGCTGAGAGATACATATCTGATTGGAACATGTCTGTGATTCTGGTTGGAAGAGAGCCCACGCGCTGTCGATGTCGGGCCCCGCATCGATTAGTACTATGCGAGGGACGACCAGTCTGGATGGTTCTCGAGTCATGACCACTGTTGGGGTTATCGGAGCAGGCCGCGTTGGGGCGTCGTGTGCGCGGGCAATCGTCCGTGACGGACTCGTCACGCGATTGACGATTTATGACCGAACCGAGGGTTACGCCCAGGGAGAGGCTCTCGATCTGAGTCACGCGTTGCCCATGCTCGAGCCGTGTGAGATTCGCGGGCGACCCTTGACTGCCGTCGAACCCGAAGATGTCCTCGTGATGGCGTTCGGTGGTCATACCGCTTCCGGTCAAACCCGCCTCGATCTGGCACGGGCGAATCTCGCTATTTGCGAGGAGGTCGCTGGGCATGTCGAGGTGGGTGGACTTCCTCGCGTCTGTCTCGTGGCGACGAGTCCGCTCGATGTCCTCACCGAGTACCTCACGCGGCGC
>Ga0307318_10000570_pt1 | contig 12026 bp, 9 predicted proteins | sample ER_DNA_367_FD_194500 | JGI IMG/M metagenome (GOLD analysis project Ga0307318, IMG submission 194500) | Bulk soil microbial communities from the East River watershed near Crested Butte, Colorado, United States - ER_DNA_367 | ecosystem: Environmental > Terrestrial > Soil > Floodplain | place: USA...
AGATGGCTGTGCTGATCGAGGCCAATGTCGATGATCTGGACCCTCGACTATGGCCTGGGGTACTCACGAGCTTGATCAGAGCCGGAGCCGCCGACGCATGGCTGGTCCCGATCACCATGAAGAAAGGTCGGCCCGCCCATACGGTTAGCGTTCTGGCGCGGCCCGATCAGGCAGGCGATCTTCGGGTATTGCTGTTGGCCCTGACGAGCACCATCGGTGTGCGCGAGACCAGCGTGCACAAGACGGCCCTGCCACGGGGATGGGTCGATTTGACCGTCGCCGACTGCCAGCTCTCGATCAAGATCGCGCATTGGGGCGGCAGGATCTGGCAGGTGACGCCTGAGTTTGATGATCTTGAACGGGCTGCGATCGAGCATGACCTGTCTCCTCTCACACTGCTTGAGCAGGCGATGGTAGCGGCGGCAGTCGCAGGTCTGGTGTCCGGCGCCCCGGTCCCGGAGGGGCTTAGGTCCAGCCGGTAGCGGAGGTACTTCTGTCAGCAAAGCCGTCGAAAGACACCCCGGATTGCCCATGGACGGGTACTTTTCGCAGCACAGCCGTCAAAACGAACGCCGCTGCATGAGAACGGCCTCAGAGAACCTACGTCGAGTAGATTTGCTGCGTTACCGCCTGGACCGACCGGCTTCGATAGCCACGCAACGCGTCCCCATCCCGCGCCAGAGAGGAAGTCGATGACCGAGCCTATGTCGTCCGCGGCCCCACCGCCCACCAGCGCCGCTGCGCCACTCACCCCGCCCGAGGGCACACCCTTGACACTCACCGCGCCCGCCCCTCCGCCTCCCGTCGTCGCGACCCAGGCTCCAGCCATGGCTCCGCAGGTGGATCCGGCCCTCGTTCCTGAGCTCGACAGCAAGGTTGACGGTTTCTTGAGCGCGTTAATGACGGCTCAAACACGTTCCCCAGAGTTCGCCAAGCAGGCAGCCGACGTTCGGGCGATGGGAGACGCTGACATTCGCCGTGCTGCTGAGACCTCCAATCGCCTGCTGCAGACTCCGGTCCGCGCGCTCAAGGAAGGCGGAATCACCGAAGGGTCGAAGGTTGGCAACACCCTCCTGGAGCTGCGACGCACTGTCGAGGACCTCGACCCAAGCCAGGCGACTGGGACCCGCAAGTTTCTCGGAATGATTCCCTTCGGCGACAAGATCGTGGACTACTTCCGCCGCTACGAGGCAGCCCAGGGCCACTTGAACGGGATTCTGCACGCCCTTCGCAATGGGCAGGACGAGCTGACCAAAGACAACATCGCTCTCAACCTGGAGAAGCAGAACCTCTGGGCAGCTATGGGACGCCTGAACGCCTACATCTACATTGCCGAGCGACTCGACGCCCGGCTTGCGTCCACCATCGCCCAACTAGAAATCTCGGACCCTGACCGCGCTAAAGCTCTTAGCCAAGATGTGCTGTTCTACGTACGCCAAAAGCACCAAGACCTGTTAACCCAGCTGGCAGTCTCGATCCAGAGCTATCTCGCCATCGACATCATCATCAAGAACAATATCGAGTTGATCAAGGGCGTCGACCGAGCGTCGACGACGACGATCTCGGCACTGCGTACGGCTGTGATCGTGGCGCAAGCACTCGGCAACCAGCGGCTGGTTCTTGATCAGATCACGGCCCTGAACACCACCACTTCCGACCTGATTCAGCGCACATCGGAGATGATGCGAGACCAATCTGCGAAAATCCAGCAGCAGGCGGCGTCTTCCACGATCGGACTCCCCCAGCTCCAGGCGGCATTCCAAAACATCTACGCCACCATGGATTCCATCGACAACTTCAAGCTCCAAGCGCTCGACACCATGGCAGCGACCATTGGCACCCTGGAGACCGAGGTCGCCAAATCCCGTGAATATCTCGATCGGGTGAGTCGCCAAGATCAGCAGCTCGCTTCAGGCGCTTTGGACCTCGAGGGTAGCGGTGCGCCAGGCGGACTCCGCTGATCTCGGGTCGAGCTTCTCGTTCATCGTTTGTGTCTCATGGGATTCAAGGAGTGGATCGCAGCCCTCACGGGACGGCGTCCGCAACCACCTGCAGCACCGGTTATACCGGTACCGGCAGCTCCGACTGAGTCCGACATTATGGCCGCGCTTGATCGTGTTGAGGACGTTGTCGCCAGTGGCGCAGTGCCGGCGCCAGTTCAATCCAGAGTCCGACGCGTTGCCCAGACCGTACGCGACACCATGCCTCGGCTCCGTAACCTGGGCCTCGGTAGCCCGGAGGCGTACTCAGTGATGGCAACAGCGACCGACTATCTGCCAGAAGCAGTTGGGGCATACACGCGGCTGCCGCGGCAGTGGGCCGACTCCCGGCCCATCGAGAACGGCAAGACTTCCTTGATGCTGCTGATCGACCAGCTGGACCTGCTGAGCGCGACCATGGACAAGATCTTCGATGCGGTGGTCCGGGTCGATGCCGATGCCCTGATCGTGCACGGCCGCTTTCTCCAGGAGAAATTCGGGCACGCTGCCACGGGAGGAACCTTGAACATCGGCGAGCAGCCCGCACCTGAGGCACCGCGTAGCACTTTGGACCTGCCGTGACGGAGCCGTCGACCCGCACCCTCGCCGACGCCTTGAACGCGCTGCGTAGCGCAGCCGTCGCCGCAGACCTTGAACCCGAGGCGGCGATACGCGAGGGCGAGGCTATAGCGGCGGCCGTCGCCGAGTCAGCAGAGCAGGCCTACCTCGATTGGGGTGAGCAGACCGGACATTCGGATCCGCAAGCCTTCTTCGATGCGGCACACCGTGGGCGACGCTGGCGGGCCGCGCCTACGGTACTGCTCGGACAGCTCGTGGTGAATAGATCTCCGAAGGCTGGCGACTACGCCGAAGCAATGGCTGAAGTCTCGCAGGCAGCGCAGACGCTAGGAGCGCCGAATCCCAGGACTGCCGGTAACGCGGCCGTTGCAGCGGCTGCGCAGCTTGGGGCGCTCAACCCTTCACCGGTCCGCGAGACGACCTCGCGGCCTTCGCACAATCAGATTGTGGCGGACATGCTCCAGGCGCTCGAGGAGAGCTCACTCGACCTGAGCTCCATAGATTTGCCTGGCGGCCTTCCCATGCTCGACCCAGATCTGGGGCCTGAACCTCCAGGTCTGCGTGCGTCGACGGACCCGGCCGCCATCGCTAAGGACTCAGACACCGCAGCCAAGAAGGAAGCAGCTAAGAAAGAACCCGAACCTAAGACCCTTGCCGAGCTGCTCGCCGAACTCGACGTCCTCATTGGCCTGACGGCGGTAAAATCGGAAATCCATCGCCAGGTGGCCGTACTTCGGGTTGAGACCTTGCGCAGCAACGCCGGTTTGAAGTCTCCAACTATCACTCGGCATCTGGTGTTTGTTGGCAATCCCGGTACGGGCAAGACCACCGTGGCCCGGCTGGTCGGCGGGATTTATCGGGCTCTGGGTTTGCTGTCGAAGGGCCAGCTGGTCGAGGTGGATCGCTCAGAGATGGTGGCCGGCTATCTCGGGCAGACGGCAATGAAGACAGCCGAGGTAGTGGCGTCCGCAGCTGGCGGGGTTCTTTTTATAGATGAGGCATACAGCTTGGCCGGTGACCAGTACGGTCAGGAGTCGGTCGACACCCTGGTCAAGGAAATGGAGGACCGTCGCGACGACCTCGTGTTGATCGTGGCGGGTTATCCGGGTCCCATGGCAATCTTCATCGCTCAAAACCCGGGTCTGGCCAGCCGATTCCGTACCACCATCGAATTCGACGACTACACCGACGAGGAACTCGTGCGCATTCTGAAGCAGATGGCCCAAGCCGCGGACTACGACTTGGACGATGGCTGCATCGAGCGCTTTACGGGAATCCTCATCACGACGCCACGCGGCCCGATGTTTGGTAACGCGCGATTCGCACGCAATCTATTAGAGGCCGCGATAGGGAGGCACGCCTGGCGGCTGCGTGACGTCGCCGAGCCGACGGTCGGAGAGCTACGAACGCTGATCGCCGACGACTTCGAGGAGGCGGCCGCCGAAACAGAACCGCCTTCTGCCTCCCCAAAACAGCCAGCTGAAGGTGACGCCGCGACACCCAAGGAGCCCAGCAGTGAGCCAGGCTAGCCAGCAGATCGGTGCGGCCGAGGCTGCAGCGTCACCGCCCGCTGCAGCCGGAGCGACGGCCGCGGCGCCCGACGCTACTCCGACCACGGTCTCCCCATTGTCCGGCTCCGCCTCCACCCCAGCGAAAGCTGCGGAAACCACCATGAGTACCCCGCAGCGGCTTCGATTGCTCAGCCTTGGAGTCGTTGTTGTCGGCCTTGTTATCGGCGTCATTGGGGCGCTGATCTTTACCTATCTTGCCGTCTCGCTGAGCCGTGCCAAGGCGGACACTGCCCAACTCATCCGGGTCCAGAAGATCCAGTCCAACCTGCTCAGTGCCGACGCCACTGCGACCAATGCGTTCTTGGTCGGTGGCTTGGAGCCGCCAGCACAGCGCGCGGCGTACGACCAGGCCATGAGCAGTACAAGCTCTCTGATCGCGGAAGCGGCGCAAGCCCAACGAGCCGACGGAACAGCTCTCGCCGCTCTCAACCAGCAGGTCCTTGGCTACGCCGCCATGATCGAGCAGGCACGCGCCAACAACCGACAGGGCTTACCGGTCGGCGCCCAGTACCTGCGCAACGCCAGCGCTCAGCTCCGGAGCGAGGCACTGCCAGTTCTGGACAACCTCGTCAGTGCCAACGCCGCGCGAGCCGCGGATGAGATGACCGTAGGCGCTGGTTACGTCGTCCTAGTCCTTACTCTGCTTGCTCTGGGCGGGGTGATCGCTGGTCAGATATGGCTGGCGCGCCGGTTCAAGCGCAAGATCAATGTCGGCATGTTGGCAAGCTCAATCGTGTTGTTCGTGCTCGCAGTCGTCAGCCTGATCGTGGTTGTGCAACTGCACAGCGCACTAAACCAGATCTCCAGCGGCAGCCTTGCCGCAGTCAATACGGCAGCGGACGCCAGGATCGACGCCAATGATGCGAAATCCAACGAGAGCTTGACGCTGATCGCGCGCGGATCTGGGCAGGCATTTGAGGCCGCCTGGAAGTCCTCGGCCAACTCCGTGACCGAGAGCGTTGGACGTCTGACCGACAAACCGGAATTGGTCAGTCAGTGGCAGGCCTACACCGATGTTCACACCCAAATCCGAGCGCTGGACGACGGCGGCCAATGGGACAAGGCGGTAGCGAAGGCGACTGGCTCGGCCAGCGATTCTTCCAACACTGCCTTTGGCGCATTCGACAGCAATCTCGCTGGCTACCTCGACAGCGTGAGCCAGGACGCATCCGACTCTCTGGCCGCTGAACAACCTGGCATGGTCGTTGCCGCGATCCTTTTCCTCCTCGGCGGGGTGGCGGCCGCACTCTTGGGACGTCGAGGCGTTACCGAGCGGCTGAGGGAATACCGATGAGGTTCCGCTGGCGTAAGCCGCTGCTGGCGTTGCTGACCGCAGCCGCACTCAGCGCAGTTTCGGCGTGCGGACTCGGCTACAGCCCGACGCCACTGCCATCCGAGGCGCCGACTCCACAGCCGACCTCCAGCGCATCGACCTCGAAGCCAACTAACTGCGGCAACCCCCTCGCCTCGTATCAGCCCAGTGATCCACTGCCTACCCCCGAAGCCCTGCCAAACGGATCCACAATGGCGAAGATCAAAAAGCGCGGCCGGCTCATTGCCGGGGTGTCGGCCGACACGTATCTGCTCGGATCCCGAAACCCATTTACCGGTGAGATCGAGGGTTTCGACATCGACATGGTCAAGGCTGTCGCCGAGGCAATCTTCGGCAATGAGAACCGCTATCAACTGAAAGTGATCACTGCGGCGCAACGCATTCCTGCGCTGGAGAAAGGCGATGTCGACATCGTGGCACGGAACATGACGATCACCTGTGATCGTTGGAAGCAGATCGCCTTCTCAGCTGAGTACTACCGATCTGGCCAAAAGATCTTGGTCCGGAAAGGATCCAAGGCCAACTCGATCAACGACCTCGCCGGACAGAAGGTGTGTGCGCCGATCGGTACCTCCAGCATGGACAACTTGATCAAGGAAGCGCCCAAGGCCATTCCGGTCGGGGCGGACACTCATACCGGCTGCCTGGTGTTGTTCCAGGAAGGTCAGGTGGCTGCTATCACAGGTGATGACACGGTGCTGGCCGGGCTTGCGGCACAGGACCCGTACGCCGTGGTGCCTGATCAACGGGCGTTCACGGCAGAGCCATACGGACTGGGCTTCAACGACAAGGACGTTGGCTTCGTACGCTTCGTCAACGCTCGACTCGATGAAATGCGTGACAATGGTGAGTGGACCAGGATCTACAACCGGTGGCTCAGAGGCTCTCTCGGGCCCGCACCCGAACCGCCGATACCGGTTTACGGCAGGACGCGATGACCGTGGCGACGTCTGCCGGACTGCAGAGCGCGCCGGTCGCGCCTGGCCAGATGGGCTCTGCTCTCGAGGCCCGCGCAGCCCAGGTGTATCTGGACGAGCTCGGTCGCTGGCGGGACGGCCGGCGCCATGAGCTGGACGAACTCGACAAAGCCGCATTGCAAACAGCGACCGGCTCCACGGCCACTGGCGACATTCTGTTGTCAATGGCGCTGTGGAAGGCGATATCTGATCGGTACGAGCTGCTGCTTGCCACCTGGAACTCGGGACGGGTCGGAGTCACTGAGCTGATGCGCATGTCGACGCTCATCTGGGGCCGACTGGACGCGGCAACCGCGTCAGGGCTCTCGGTCTCGCTGCCAGAGGCGTGCCGGCTGTCCGATGCGCTGCTGTCGCAGCTCCGCGTCAAGCTGGGTCTCGACCCCTCGGGCATGGAAATCACCGAGCGCATCCGGCAGCTGCGCGCCCAGATGGAACGAATCCGTGAACAGATCGATCTGGAACCCGCCGGCGCGGCCCAGCAACAGGCCGCACTCGAGCAGTCGCGGCTGGCGCGCAGGCTCAAGGACGTTGCCGAGAAGGCCGGCCGTGGCGGGGATGTAGCCGGGCTGTTGGGACCTCTCGAAATCGAGGCGGCCACCTTCGAGCGGGACCTGATCGTCAACGGTGCCCGACGACGGGACGCTGCTGCGCTCGTGCAGCGAGCGCGGGACCAAAGCGCCGACCTGGAGGCACGAGAGGCTGCTCTACGTGCCATCGTCGAGGAGTGCGTACGCCAGGTGGACCCCTCCCCTCGCTATGCGGTGCCGGACACAGCCGCCCTCGGTCCAGTGCCGAACACCCGCGAGGAGCTGGAGAACTATCTGCGTCGTTTGGACCAGGTGTCTCGGGCAATGACGGTTGCGCAGACGGCGTATGCGAAAGCGCTGCATGATCATTCCGAACTCGACAGCAGGCTCGAGGCATACCGCGCCAAGGCGGAAGCGACTGGGGTAGCCGAGATTCCCGACGTGGCGCTGGCTTATCAGCTTGCCCGGAACGCCTTAGATGAACGGCCCAGCCGGATGGTGCTTGCCGAGCAACTCCTTACCGTTTACCAGACCTACCTGCAAACCACGCCTGCGCCCCAGGAAGCGCAGTCAGCCCAGTCCGTGGAAGAAACATGATGAAATGCATGCAACCGGGCTGCACCGGCACCATTGTTGATGGCTACTGCGACGTATGCGGCAGCCCGGGGCCCGTCGCCACCCCCGACACCCCTGCCGAGACGCCAGCCGACATCGCAGCCCCCACACCAAGCGCCGGCAGCCCGCAGGCCGCGCCGCCACCCGACCTCGAGGGCGCGCCTTGCAGGCAGCCGGGCTGCACCGGCACCATCGTCGACGGCTACTGCGACGTCTGTGGCACCCCCGCTGCAACAGCTGCTGGTCAACCGTCCGCCGATGATCAAGCGCCGATATCGACGGGCGCTCCAGGGTCGGCAATTACTGCCGGGTCCAGCGGCTTGCGGTCCACCGCCTTCGGCTCGCAGCGGATCTCCGACAACGGCTCCAAGATCACCAAACGGGTACGGTCGGGATCCCAACGGCTCCGCTCGGCACGACTCGGTGCGGGGCTCACCCGTGTTCCTCCGGCACCGGTGATCGACGCCTCGCAAGCGATCATGAAGAATCCCCAAGTCCCGGAAGAGAAGCGCAACTGTCCGAACTGCGGTTCGCCGGTGGGCCGGTCACGAGACGGGGAGCCGGGACGCACCGAAGGCTTTTGCCCGAAGTGCGGCAACCCCTTCTCATTCACACCAAAGCTGCAGCCCGGCGATCTTGTGGCCAACCAATACGAGGTAGTCGGTTGCCTGGCGCACGGCGGGCTTGGCTGGATCTACCTCGCAAAAGATCGCAACGTGTCGGATCGCTGGGTGGTGCTAAAGGGGCTGCTGAATACCGGCGACAAAGACGCGCTGGCAGTGGCCATCGTCGAGAAACAGTTCCTGGCCCAGGTCGAGCATCCGTTGATCGTGGAGATCTACAATTTCGTCACCTACGGCGATGCCGGCTACATCGTCATGGAGTACGTCGGTGGCATCTCACTCAAGCAGATCTTGAAAGACCGCATGCGAGCCAACAACGGCAAGTTCGATCCATTGCCCGTTGATCAAGCGCTGGCCTACATTCTGGAGATCTTGCCGGCCTTCAGCTACCTTCACGATCTTGGTTTGATCTACTGCGACTTCAAGCCGGACAACCTGATCCAGGTCGGAGATGCGGTGAAGCTGATCGATCTTGGCGGCGTGCGGCGCGCTGATGATCAAGAGTCTGCGATCTATGGCACCGTCGGATACCAGGCACCAGAGGTGGCGCAGGTCGGGCCCAGTGTGGCATCCGACGTTTACACCATCGGTCGCACCCTGGTGGTGTTGATGATGGAGTTCCGGGGTTACCAAAGCAAGTACGCGGCCAGCCTTCCGCCCGTCGAAGACACGCCGCTGTTCGCCAGCCACGACTCGCTCTACCGACTGCTGGCCAAGGCCTGCGCGGCCGACCCCGCGGACCGATTCGCTTCGATCGATGAGTTCCGAGTGCAACTGCTCGGAGTCCTTCGCGAAGTGGTCGCTCAGAAGACGCCTGGCACGGCTTTGACCTCGGCTACTTCGGTGCTATTCGAAGCGCCCGCGATCACCAGCGAAGCGCTCGAGTGGGATGAGCTGCCGGCACTGCGCGTTGATACCAGCGATCCGCAGTATGCCTGGCTGATCAATATTGCCATCGAAAACCCCGAGGAGCGTATCGCCGAACTCCAGAAAGCACCCGCGGCGACCGCAGAAGTGCGGCTGGCGCAGGCGCGGGCAGCGTTAGAACTACGGCGTCGTGACCTGGTGGACCAGATCGTCAACGACATGTTGGTCGAGGACCCGTGGGAATGGCGTGCTGTCTGGGTCGGTGGTCTCGCGGCTCTCGATGCCGGGGATTTCCCATCGGCGCAATCGTCCTTCAACGCCGTCTACGGTCAGGTGCCCGGCGAGCTGGCGCCCAAACTGGCGCTGGCCTTGGCTTGCGAACGTGCCGGCGAGTGGCAGATCGCCGAAGGGTTGTATCAGACCTGCGCCAGCACCGATGCCAACTACGTGGCTCCAGCCGCCTTTGGCTTGGCACGAATCCGTGAAGCCCGCAGCGACATGACGGGCGCCATCCGAGCGCTGGATCTGGTGCCGTCGACCAGTCGTAGCTACCCCGAGGCGCGTCGCATGCGTGCGCTGCAGCTCTACGAATCCGGCAAGGGTCTGCCGTCGCTGGCTCAGGCGATGGACAGCATTACCGGGGTCCAGCTGGATCCGCGCGAACGCGGTGAGCTGACAGCCCAAATTCTCGAGCGGGCCATTTCAGAGGTCAGCAAGGACGGCGACAAGACCGGCGTCAAGGTCGGCGCCTACGAGGCGCAGGAGGACACCCTGCGCGACGGGTTGGAGACCACTTATCGCCAGCTGGCGGGTATCGAGACCGATGAGCGGCGTCGCTATGAATTGGTCGACAAAGCCAACGCCGTGCGAAGGTGGACCCTACGATGACCGACCACCTGACGCAGTCCGCTGGCCCAGAAACTGGCCCACAGGCTGACGGGGTACCGCCCGTCGCCATCAGACAAGCTGACGGGAGCCTGACCTGCCCGCACTGCGGCGCTGAGGTCGCTGCTGCGGAGGCGTTTTGTGAGGCGTGCGGCGGTCGCCTAGCACCAACGGCAAGCGGGCCTGCCGAGCAGAGCGACGACATGGCGGCACCGATCGACCTCAGCCGGTCGATCCAAACCGAGGCTGAGGATGAAGACACCGTTGTGGTCGCTCGCCCCTGCGCCAACTGCGGCGGCGTCATCGGGCCAGACGGTTACTGTCAGACCTGCGGCACCAAGGCGCCGACCGAGCGGGATCACTACACCGAACATCCGGCTTCCTGGGTTGCCGCCTGCTGCGACCGGGGCGTGCGGCATCACCGCAACGAAGACGCCACAGCCGTCGCAGCCGAACCGAACCCGCGGTCGCGTGCAGTGCTCGTGGTTTGCGATGGTGTGTCCACCTCACTCGACTCCGATGTCGCCAGCCTGGCGGCTGCTCATGCGGCACGTGAGGTCTTGGTCGGGCACCGGCCAGCAGGTCTGGGTACCCCAGCAAGTCGGGTCGCCGCCATGTCAAACGCTGTGGTCAAGGCGGCCGCATCGGCCAATACTGCGGTGATCGATAGCACTGCAGCCGGTAGTGAGAACGCTGCCTCATGCACCTTCGCCGCGGCTGTTGTTGAGGGCGATCTCGTAGTTTTCGGCAACGTCGGCGACAGCCGGATCTATTGGATTCCTGATCATGGCTCCATAGCCGAGCCGATGGAACTCAGCGTTGACGACTCAGTCGCCCAGGCACGAATTGCCATGGGCACTCCTCGTGAGGAGGCCGAGCACGGCCCGCAAGCACATGCGATCACCAAATGGCTCGGACGCGACAGCCCCGACTTCTCACCGCGTACCGGCTCCCTCACCGTAGGAGCACCCGGCTGGGTTTTGGTTTGTTCTGACGGCCTGTGGAACTACGTGTCGGAGGCCAATGCCATCCAAGCGCTCGTTACAGAGCTCAAGCCTCCAGAGTCCGATCCGCTCGCCCTCGCAGTGGCTCTGGTGGACTGGGCCAATCGCCAGGGCGGCAAGGACAACATCTCGGTGGCGCTGGCACGTCTGTAAGGTCCCGCTGCGCTGCCTTTGCTTTTTGGAGCTGCTCGCGCATCGCGCGCATGAATCCGCCTACTTCGTCGTCACTCGCAGACGATAAAGCGTGTCTGCTGGCTCCTCCTCAGCACGGCGAGCGCGCGATTTACCGACGCTCGCATCTGGCGTGCATACTGAACCGACCAGCCAGGATGCGAAAGGAAAGTTGATCATGGCCGAGTTCACCGCCGAGGTGTATCAAAACGAGTTCCTGCCAGAAGCCGGCACCGACGTCAACGCCATCGTCACAATCAGCTGCCAGGGAGCAGGATCGGCCGGGCAAACCGGGTCTGGTGATGCCGGGGAGATCATCATCGTCGACACTTCAGGTTCGATGGGCCGGACGAAGCTGGAGGCGGCCAAGGTGGCAGCCTCAGCCGCGGTGGATCAGATCCTTGACGGCACCTGGTTTGCAGTCGTCGCTGGCACTCACCAGGCTTATCTAGCGTTTCCATTGGTACGCGCCGGTCGAGGCATGGTGCAAATGGACGGCAACGCCAGGCAGGCCGCCCATCAGGCCATCAGCCAGTTCCGCTCCGACGGGGGCACCGCAATGGGAACCTGGCTCTCCCTGGCTGGCCGGCTCTTCGACTCCGTGCCGGGGCTCGTGCAGCGGCATGCGATCTTGCTGACCGATGGCGAGAACCACAACGAGACGCCGGAACAGCTGACCAACGCGATCATGGGCGTGACAGGGAAGTTCCAATGTGATTGCCGAGGGGTAGGCGTTGACTGGCAGGTTGCCGAAGTACGCCGCATCGCCCAGGCGTTGCTCGGCAGTGTGGACATCATCCCGGAGCCGGACCAGATGGGTCAGGTCTTTGCCGAACTCATGCAGCAGTCGATGAGCCGGGGGGTGGCCGACGCGCAGCTGCGGGTGTGGGCGCCA
>Ga0307318_10000572_pt1 | contig 11995 bp, 11 predicted proteins | sample ER_DNA_367_FD_194500 | JGI IMG/M metagenome (GOLD analysis project Ga0307318, IMG submission 194500) | Bulk soil microbial communities from the East River watershed near Crested Butte, Colorado, United States - ER_DNA_367 | ecosystem: Environmental > Terrestrial > Soil > Floodplain | place...
ATCCGCTCGCCGTCCAAGGCACCGATCGGCCGCTACCGGCGCGTGCCAGTCCAGGTCCACCAGGCCGACCCGGACGCCCCCGAGGTCGCCAGGCGCCTGATCGCCCTCATCGCCACCCGCTGGCCGGCCACCCCGGCCGTGCACGTGGGTAGCACGGCCGTGCCCGGCCTGGCCGGCAAGGGAATCATCGACCTGCTCTTGGCCGCCGAGCCGGCCCACATCCCAGCCATCACCCAGGCCCTGCTCCAGCTCGGCTTCCAACCCCAGCGTCCGGCCGCGTTCCCGCCCACCCGGCCCATGCTGTGGGGCACCTTCCGCCACGGGGCCAGCGAGTACCGGGTCCATGTGCACGTCATCCCAGCCGACAGTCCGGAGGTGGCCGCCCTGCGGGGCTTCCGGGACGCCTTGCGCGCCGACCCGGTCCTACGTCGGCGCTACGCGGCCCTCAAGCGGGCCATCGTGGCCGGTGGGCCGGCTGACCCGGTCGCCTTTACCAAGGCCAAGCATGACTGGATCGTCGCCACCCTGGCCCATCTTGGCCTGGCGGACGACCCGCCGCGTCGGCTCTACAAGGACGACCTGGACCCGACAGCCCCACCGACGGTGCCTGTAGGGTGATCGACAGGCCCTGGCGAGTGAACCGGTCGACCGGTTCCCCGAGCGCCCCAGCAGGCCTAGTCGTCCAGCGCCGCCGGCCGCAGGTCGGAGACCACCCTCCGCAGATCACCGATGGCATGCTTGGCGTCGCCGCGTAACTCCGCCAGCAAGGCATCGGTGCGGTCGGGGGGCGGTGTCCAGGGCGCTGCGGGCGGCGTCAGCCTTGAGGGTAGCTGCGGTCAGGATGGGGCCGAGTCCGTCGTGGAGGTCGCGGCGCAGCCGCCCCGTTCCTCCTCACGAGCGGCCACCAGCCGCTTCCGCGAGCGCTGCAGCTCGCGGGACAACAGCACCGCATGCAGGGCCACCGCCACCGGAGCGGTCAGAACGTCCAGTATCTGCCGGTCGGCGACCCCCAGGGCGTCCTCACCCGAGCGCAGCCCGACCAGCAGGGCACCGACCTGCTGGCCCTCATGCTCCAAGGGGATCAACTCGCTCGCTCTGCTCGGGCGACCGAAACGACGCCACCTCTACCTCGGCGGAGCGCAGGCTGGCCCACGGTGGCCGTAGGCCTCGCACACTGCCACCAGCACCCCGTCAGGACGTCCCCACCGGGCGCGCTACCAGGGGTGTCCCGCAGTCGCTCGCCGAGTCGGGCCATGGCCCGGACCGGGTCGTGCGGCTCGCCATACAGCCGCCGGTCGACCCAGCGCTGCAGGCGGTCTCGGGCCGGCGCGAACGCGATCACCGCAGTCGCCAACAGACTTCCACCCCACCCGATCCTCTCGCGCAGCAGCCACTCGGCCCCCTTGACCACCCCGACATACAGGCCGACCCCCCGGCGGTCAGCAGCCCGTACACCACCGTGCGGCTGATGAGGTAGTCGAGGTCGAGTAGCCGATACCGCAGGATCGCGACCCCGGTCGCCAGGGGCAGCAGCACCACGCAGAGCGCCAACAGCGAACCCAAAAGGAACCCACTGCCTGTTGGGATCAGCGCGACCAAGACCAACACGGTCACCCCAGTCAGCGCGGCCCCGTACGCCAGCCAGCGCAACTGCTGACGTTCCAGGCCACGGGGCCGGCGAAAGCGCACCACCAGCGACCCGGCGGCAACCAGGACGGTAAGGCCGGTGGCAGCCCAGGTGACGCCTGCGACGATCTGCAGCGGGCCGGCCAGCGTCGGAACCGCCAGCGGATTGGAGACCGACTGGTATGGCGGCGAAAAGGGCAGGAGCGCCGATGACGCCAGGGCCAGCAACGACGCGGCGGCCGCGACCCACGCCCACCAGCGCCAGCTCGGGGAGGGCAGCGACCCGGTCGGGGTCAGCAGCAAGATGAACCCAACCCACGCCGCTAGGACCAGGACACCGGCGGTGTTGTAGCCCGCTGCAAGGCGGGCGGCCGGGGCTGTCCAGGGTTGGGCCAGGAGCTTGTAGTTAGCGTATCCGGTGGCCGGAGCTCCCACTGCAAGCAAGAGGCCGAGGGCCTGGAGCAGCCAACCCACTGGGTGGCCAGGGCGGCGGCTGGCCACCACCGCCCCGACCGTGGCGCGCTCACCGCCGCCAGTATCAAGGGGACGCTTTCAGGGGCGAGTCCGACGAGGTCGGGCCGGCCGGCCTGGCAGCAAATGATCCAGCCAGGCGACGGCGAGCCAGGTGAACGTGGTCAGCGCCCAGATCGCCCACGCCAGCAAGACGACAAGCCGTCTGCCCACTCGGCCCCGATCATCCGCAACGTCGGTTGCTTCGGTCGCCCTGTGGACATCATGCGCTTTCTCAATCCCGGCGTCGCGGGAGAAAGCACCTAGCGCATCTGGGCGATTTCCCGGCCGGTTAGGCGCCTGGTCTCATCTGCCAGGATAGCCCCGGGCGCACACTTTCCTCGAGAACCAGAACAAGGAGAGTTCCCAAGTGCAATTGAGGCGCCAAGCCAAACAAGCTGCTTAGCGCAATCAAGCCCAAGTATTGGGGGGTTGTCATGACACTGCTCCGTGAGCGCAGCAAACCTGCAGAAACCGCGACCGGCCGAGCTACTCCAGATCCAATTGGCAGCTGGACCATCGATCCTTCCCACAGCAGCGTCTCCTTCACCTGGTCCCGGCTCAGGCTCGCGACCAGTATCGGCCGACTGCACTGCCTGGGGGTCATCCACCTCGATGACCTCCCACCGGTTGGCGTCATCCAATTCGAGCAGCCATCAGGACTGCCGGTCCTGACCATCGCGCTGGACCCAGCAAGCGTCCAGACCGACGACGCCGACTTGGACGCCAGGCTCCGCAGTTCCGAGGGCTTCGACGTCCAGCGACACCGGTGCTGGACGCTGCGCAGCGAAAGCCTGGAGATCCTGCCCAGCGGCGCCTGGCGGGTCATGACCACGCTCACCACCAACGGCACCACAGCCCTGGTCGAGCTGCACTTGGAGGTCGATCCGAAGGCGAGCACCACCGACTGGCTGGTGCTGCGAGGACACGGGGTGCTGGATCGACGGGCCTTCGGGATCGCCAATCCCGCCTCCACCTTTTCCAAGATCCGGCTCGACCTGGTCGTGCGGGCCAGGCGAGTGGGGAGCCACACCCGCACCTAGTGAAAGGGGGAGCAGATGCACAACCAGCATGCCGGGCTGAGCCAACAGCTGGCCGCCCAGCGCATCACCCAACGACAGGAACAGGCCGCCCGGGCCCGGCTCGCCCAGAGCGCCGGTCGGCCGCGACGCCGACGGCGCCGGTGGTGGCTGGCACCTCGGTGGTGGCTGTTGGCCCGCCGGCCCAGCGCCGCCCAGCCGGCGTCCACTACCCACCGCTTCAGTTGATCGATCGGAGGCACCCCATGTCCAGGTTCACCCGCGCCTTGGCGGTCGGGGCGACGCTGGCCATCCTCAGCGTCGCCGGCACGACCACCGCCGCCTACGCCCACATCAACCACGACGTGATCAACCGGCATCGGGCCCTTGGGCGGCTCGAACTCCCCGTTGCCGGCGACCACGACCCAACCCGGCCGCCCACCCAAAGCCAGGTCGGCGAGGCCTGGCACCGACGGTCGGCCGCCTCCCACCAGGACAAGGCCACCGACGCCGCCCTTGGGCGGGTGCAGGCCCGCGAGCGCTTCTCGATCCTCGACGCCACACCCGTCCAACCGACCGCCCCCGCGCCCACCCAAGCGAACCGACAGCCCAGCTGGCTCCTCGTCTCCCTCGGTGTGCTGGCGGTGCTGATGGTGGCGGCCAGCCTGGCCGTGTTGGCCGCCAGACGGGCAAGCCGGAGAGCTCGGCTCGGGCAACCAGCCTAACCACGACCGTTTCCGGGGCCGCCGCGCCGTCGGGGGCCCCGCCCAGACCCCGTTACCCCGTGCCCCGGCCGACAGCGAGAAAGGAGGGAATGTTCCCGTGCCCATACAGCCCATCCATCGCCTGGTCGACCTGGGCCAGCGGTCCGACGGCGGCGTGGAATGGGCCTGCCCGCAGTGTGGCCGCTACCTCGTCCGCTATCCCGAAACCCAGCTGGTGCTGGCCGCCGGAGCGGCCGGCCCGATCCATGTCCTCGGGCCCGGCTATCGGGACGAACCGCCGGAGGGGCCGGCCCTGAGCGAGTTCGATCAGCAGTTTCTTCACCGCCATGCCATGGCCTGGTCGGCCGACCATCGGTCTCATTGAAAGGAGCAGCCATGAAGCTCAATCGCAGGCGGGTCGTCGCCGCGGCGGCGGCAGTCATCGCCTTGGCCGCCACGGCGCTGGTCGTCGTCCCGGCAGTGGCCACGCCGCCCTCCCCGGACGTGATCACAGACACCATTGGAGTGGGGCGCTTCGCTGACATCGACACCAACGTCAAGACCGACATCGATCCCGGCCGCCCCACCAAGTTCTGGCGGGCCCGGATCAAGACCAAGCGGAGCTCGGATCTCTACGTGCTGCAGAACACGATCCCCCCAGGCAAGACCTTCGGCTGGCACAGCCACCCCGGCCCCAGCCTGGTGATCGTCAAGTCCGGCACGGCAACCTTCTATCTGGCCGCCGACCCGACCTGCACGCCCAATGTGGTCCCGGCCGGGTCCGGCTTCGTCGACCAAGGCCACGACGTCCACGTCGTGCGCAACGAGGGCAGCGTCGACCTGGTGACGGTGGTGGTGTCGCTGGTCCCGGCGGGGTTCGCCAGGCGGATCGACGGGCCGAGTCCCGGGAACTGCCTGCCGAACGGCTGAGCCCTTTACGAGGGCGGCCGCCGGCCGGTGGCCGCCCTCGTCGCAGCATCACCGCCACTCGTCCTCAAGCCGATCGTTCGGCATGATGGGGGTCCTTGGGGCGCTGGAGCGCCAAGCCGTCGGCTTCCTGCTGGCGGACCCGCCGCTGCAGATCCATGAGCGAGAGGACAGGTCGTCATGAATGGTGGGCTGGGCGACCAAGGCGAGACCCGGCCACGTACCGCCTGGCACTCGGCGGCGGACAGCGGTTCACCTCATCCTTGTAGGACTTACGGAGTCGCACGACCAGCGCAAAGGCTGGATAGCATGGCGCTCAGCCGTCCATCTCTGATAAAGGATGGGGTCAGCTAGGGCGAGGATAGGTTGAGGCCAGAACGAATGAGGCCGGCGACGCCTGAAGCGGACACGGTCATTGATTACCCACCGCCGCCGGTGAGGGGAATGGACGCGCGCCTACAGACGCCAACCAGCGCAGCGCATAGGCGGGGTTCGGTGGCTTGCCGTTGCTCCCACCAGCGCACCGTGGCGGTCCTGGCCTGGTCAAGAGTGGCGATCCGTTCACAGTCCGGCTGGACGCGGAACCGCTGGGACCTGGTGTAGTACCCGGCGTCGAGCAGCTCGGTCCGGACTAGGTTGCGGACAAACGGGTAGGCGAACATGCCGTTGGGGAGGCCACCGTCAGCGATCAGTCTGCCGTTGGTCTGGAAGTCTCCGAGCAGCCCATTGGGCGCGTCGCGGGCGATCGCTAGCAGCTCCCCGGCCAGGCCTTCCTGGGGGGTGGTGTCCGCCTCGGTCACGGTCAGGGTCGTGTGGCTGCGAAGCCTTCCTGGCGGCAGCCAGTCGGGCTCCTTGGAGGTCACGTCCTGGAGGTGCAGCGTAAGGCTGCCGGCGTCTCGCAGGCTCAGGAAGGTCGCTGCCGCGATCGTTGCCGACAGTCGGATCGGCTGCACCCAGACCGGCCGGCAGGGAACCTTGGTCGCCTTCAGCATCCGTGCGCTCATTCGCCGCGGGACGAGCTGGTCGGCCGCCAGATACAGCAGGCAGGGGACCGATGGGACTCGGCTGGGATCGCTTGGCATGGACCCCCTTCGATTCTGGATTGGACGCCCAGGCTCTCACATGTGGCGGTGTGGGCCGCACGGTGGCTCGGGGGCTTGACCGTCATGGCAAACTCCCGATCGTTCACCCGACGGGTCGGTCCGCCACAAGACGATGTGATCATCGATGGACGTCGCCTTTGTCCTACCGACGAGCTAGCTCCTGTCGCCAGTCCCCCCGGTCCAGAACGACAGAGCACCAGATCTCGATCTGGTGCTCTCAGCCTCGGAGCTTGCTTTGCTCGGTCAACGACGCGGTCAATGTTCTACCTTGCGCTACCTGCTCTTACCTTCACGGTGGACCCTGTCTAACCTGCGTTGCCTTTACACGATGACGCTAGGTTTCCGGCCGCCTCCAGACTACGGATCTGGGGTGCGGCGGCGTCCTTCGGGCCACTGGGGCTCCCCGGTAGAATCCCCAGCATGGACGAGCGAAGTGTCTCGGTTGGGCGCCTCCGCCGGGTACCCCTACGCGAGGTTTGGCCCCACGAAGCTCTCTGGACTTCACTGTCTGGTTGCAGGACAACCTCGAAGTCCTGAACGAACACCTGGAGACACCCCTGGCCAGCGCCGAACGCGAGCAGGCCGCCGGTGCATTCTCCGTCGACCTCGTGGCCGAGGACGACGATGGTCGCGCCGTCGTCATCGAGAACCAACTGGAGCGTAGCAACCACGACCACCTGGGAAAGCTGCTCACCTACCTCGCCGCCTTCGAAGCCTCCACCGCCATCTGGATCGTGGCCGAACCCCGCGCAGAGCATGTCAAGGCCGTTGCTTGGCTTAACGATTCATCCCAGGCGAGCGTGTACCTGCTCAAGGTCGAGGCTGTCCGGATCGGCGACTCCACCCCAGCCCCACTGCTCACCAAGCTCGTCGGGCCTAGCAGGTGGTCGGGGACGGTGTCTGGAGCGGCGCCGAGTATTCCGGCCCGGTCCACGACGCGCGGCTGCAACGTCACCACGTCCTGGTAGACGTGGACGCGTGGGGATCCGCGGGCCGCGGCGACGCCTCGCTCGATGGCGGGCAGCTTCGCCTCGTCCAGCTCGACGAGGGTGAGCTCACGCAGGCACGCCGCGCCGGGGACATCTTCCAGGGCCTGCAGCAGCCCGTCCATGAGAAGGCGGGTCGCCCGTTCCGAGTCGACCGCCGCCGTGCCCCCGCCGTGCACCACCGTCGCCGCGTCGCGGATGCCGAGCGCCGCGACCGCTTCGACCAGGGCGGTGCCCAGCTCGGGGAGGCGCTCGGCGGTGAACTTGTCGGGATCGCCGAGCCCAAGCACCAGGACGGCGCTGGCGGCCAGCGGTGCGGTCGTGGCGGGCAGGAAGTGGCTGGCGCCGAAGCGCCCCTCGAGCGCCCCGCGAGCGGCGCGGCGGGCGATCGCCCCACCGAGGACGGCGTCGACGGAAGCCTCGGCGCCGCTCGGGTCCAGGCCGTTCACGTGGTTGACGACCAGAAGGGGTGGCCTGGGCAGCGGCGATGTCGCCGCTGGCGATGCGGACAACGAACGGCGTACCGGCGCCCGTCATGCCCCGAGCACGGCCAGCTGGTAGCTACGCAGGAAGTCGTCCCATTCGAGGGACTTGGAGAACCTGAGGTCGCCGTAATATCTGGAGACCTCCGCCATCGGAGAGGGCAGGTAGAGCGAGATGCCGCCGCAGTCCTCCACGCTGGCGCCGTCGTGGCCCTCGGCGAGCACGTACGTCCCCGGCTGCAGCGCGTCCAGGACCGCCTGGCATCCATCCTGGACGCTGGCCCCCACCGTCATACCAGCCAGGTGCTGGCAAAAGCTCTTCAGGTCGACTAGGTCGAACATGAACTTGGTGGCCCGGGCCTGGGCCCGTTGCACCTGGGGCCACTTGTCCGGCAGGGCCGGGACCACGGCTCGCGTGAACGATGTCAGGGCGTCGGTAAAGGCGTTGATCCCGCTCGTCTGCACGGCGCACTGGGTGACCGCCCCCTGCCCCTGGGCACCGCGGTAGGAGTCGATGTAGGTATTGACCACGGCCCTGCCGAGCTCGCGGCCGTCCATTCCCGGGTTGCCGGCCAGCTCGGTGAGGAGCGTGTGGTAGGCCCAGCCAGCGGCTGGCTCGAGTTCCTCCGAGCCGACCACGACTTGGGTGAGGTCGCGCAGCTCGTAGGCGACCTCGAGCGTGCTCATCAGGCAGGCGTCCATGCCGAGCAGGTCGAGCGGGCGACCAGTCTCGCGGGTGGCCGCCGTGAGGATATTGGCGACCTCGATCGTGTCGAGCGAGTGCCCGCTGGTATCGTCGTTGCAGATCGCCCGGTCCTCAGCGGTGGGAAGGGTGAGGATCTTCTGGATCGTCGTGTTGAACATGGCCCTGCCCACGCGGCCCTTGGTGAGGAAGTTAACCTCGCCCCGGGTGACCCCTGTGTCCGCTCGTACCTCGGAGTAGAGCTCCTCGAGGTCGTCGGGAGTCCAGCCGCCGCCGTGGTTCCACAGAACCAGGGCGTAGCGGTCGGCCGGTGCGGCATTAACGCCCCAGCGGATGAAGTCCACGACGGTCTGGGGGTTGCCCGAGTCGACCGTGCCTACGTCCTCGACGACCTCGTCCCGGCCGTCCCTACCGACCTCAAGGTACTGGGCGGCGCCGCTGCCGCGCTGCTTTACGAACGCGATCACCTTCACGGCATCGGATGACCCGACCGTGCGCAGTTCGTCCAGGTCGATGCCGGCAGCACCCGACAGGCTGTTATTCGCCGCCATGTACACCAGGAACGTCCAGGCTGCTGCCACCGCACTCTCCTCCTATGCGCGCCAGACTTGGTCCTAAGGTCCTCGATGCGACAAGGACAGTCAAGCACGACGCAGCGCTCTAGATCCTCGGCGGCACACGGCGCACCGCAGCCTCGCGTTGGGCTGTTCCCGAGGCGGGGGAGCCGAAGCCACCGGAGTTGAACCCTCGGGAGGTCAGGCGTCGCGATGTGCTCGGCGGCCTCATCCACCAGTACTACGAGGTCGCAGCATGATGAATCAGGATTTCCGCGGCCCACAGGTTCTGCGGGTCGGCCGGGGCCGAGGCCAGGTTGGGCGCATTGCAACTCCGAGGCCGAGGCCAACAGCCATCAGATACCCAACTATCACTACTTGCGGTCAAAGTACGACCATGCGATCGCTGGGCGGGGGAGCGACGCGCCGTCGCCTCCTGGGTCCGTTGGAGCGGCACGGCTGGGCAGCTGTGTCATGGCCGCTACCCCTCGCCCCTTCCCTGGGCGCGGTGCCGTTCGAGGCCAACCAAGCCGCCCAGATCCTGACCCCATGTGGTCGTGGTCTCGATCTTGGCCGTCCACGGCGCCCAAGTCCCCTGGGCAAGGTAGTCATGAACGGGTACCCGTCGTGCCAGCCAAGCGCAAACCAAGGATGCTTCGCGAACTCCCGAGATCAGTAGCCGAACAGCAGCACGCCCTCGAAGGGCAGCCGCAGCCGTCCGCTGGCGTACAGCGCGTCCAGCTGGTCCTTGGAGTCCCGGTAGCTGGACACGATGATGGGGCGGCCGCTGCTTTGATGTCGATAGTTGCGCATTACGCCGAGCACAAGGAAGCGTTGGTCCACGATCAGCGAGGAGCGCACCAGGTCGCGGTAGACGGCATTGCCTCGCGCACCGCGACCGGCCTCGACCTCCACCAGGATGCCCAACTCGTCGTGGACGGCGTCGACCTCGTAGGCGACGCGCTCGCGCCCTTGGTCGCCGAAGAGCACTGGCCGCCGGATCTTCTCGGCGCGATGCTTGCCGCCCTCGACCTCGTAGCCGAGCTTCAGGAGTCCGGGCCGCAGGTGGGCCAGGACCTTGTTGCTGGTCAGCCCGTCTACCGTCGCGGAGTCGATGAGCGGCCGGGCTGCTGCCACCACTTCGAGGAGCTCGTGGACCCAGTCGGGCGGGCGCGTGCGGCTGGGGTAGTAGAACCACTCCGGATAGCTGGTTGGGTCGGTCATCAGTTGATTCCACCAGACACCACCACGGAGGTCGAGGACGTCATTCCGCTTGTCATTCCACCAGGCGTGACTCAGCCCCACGGGAGCGTACTGGCTGGACAGCCCACCTGACCTGAGCTGCAAGGACAGCACTCGCCAGTACGCCCTGGACGATCCGCTGCTGTCTTGTAAACAACAGGTTGGGGGTTCGAGTCCCCCCGCCAGCTCCCATAAGCGCAGCTCAAAGGCTATATAGCAAGGCGAGCAACAGATGGGCCCATTTCTGGCACTGTCATTCCTTGAGTGCTAGTGACCCCGCCCCGCTTCGCTGCAGTGGACGCCGATGGGGCTGCCCGGTGAGCGCGGCAGCCCCATCGGACGGCGTCGCGATGATCTTGTCAGGCGGCCCGACCAGGTCGATCGCGGATCAGCATCCGTAGCACTGGTCCGGCACGTTCTGCGCGATGACGCTGCTCCTCAACGTCACCGGGAACAGGGTAAATAGGCCACCCCCCTGCACCGTGATGCCCGGGGTTGCCGTGAGGGTGTTGTGCCTGACCGCGCTGTCGACGAGCGCGAGTCGCACCGAAGGCGGGCCGTCGGGGACCGAGCCGTTGAAGATGCCGCCGCCCCTGGCGGAGCCGCTGGACCCGCTGGCTGCGGCCCTGTTGTCGGCGACGCTGGTGTTGCGCAGAGTCAGCACGCCGATGTTGGCGATGCCACCGCCCTCGACGGTCGAGGATCCCGTCGTCGACACGGCGGTCAAGCGGTTGGCGCTGATGACGCTGTCGCTGATCGTCATCCGCTCGAACGCGGCCGTGACGATTGCGCCGGCGCCGGCGTTCGCCGCTCCGGCCGAAGACGTCGCGGTGGCGCGGTTGCCGGTGAAGCGCGTGTTGCTGATCGTGGCGTCTGCGTTGATCTCGCCGGCGCCCGAGTCGACGTCGGCCCTGCCGGTGGCCGCCGTGGCTACGGCGCGGTTGTCGCTGACCGTGCTGTCGGACAGGACGATCGGCCCGTCGGCGTGCAGGCCGCCCGAGAAGGCGAGCGCGTCACCGACCGAGTTGGTGGAGCGGACCGAGTTGCCGGTGATGGTCGTGCGCCGAATCGTCGCCGAGGCGTCGCCCTGGATCTGGATGCCGCCCGCCGCCGCCTCCTGGTCGACGCCGGTGGGTACCGCCGAGGTGGTGTCGGCGGTGTTGTCGCTGACGAGGCTGTCGGTGACCTTGAGCGTGCCGGCGACCATCGCGATGCCGCCGCCGGGGGCGAAGCGTCCGTTGGGCGGAGTCACCTCCACATGATTGTCGGTGACGACGCTGTGCTTGAGCGTGAGATTGCCAAAGGCGCGGTTGAGGATGCCACCGCCGATCGCGTTGCTGGCCAGTCCCGAGGCGGCGTCGGCCTGGTTGTCGCTGACCCGCGTGTGGTCCAGCGTCAGCGTGCCATCGTTGGTGATCCCCCCGCCGCCGGAGTCCGCGAACAGACAGCACGGATCGTCGGACTCGATCGCCACCCTGGGGGCGACGCTGTTGCCGCGGATGACGCTGTTGCGGATCGTGACGGTGGCGCCGGTGGACGGCCCTGCCGCACGGGGAATGTAGATGCCGCCGCCCCGACCGCTGGACGGCGTGAGGTTGCCGACCGTGACCCCGCCGGTGACGGTGACGCCCTCGATCGTCACCGTCGGCTCGCTGGGTGCGTCGGCCACGCCGATCGTCAGCACCGGGCCGCCGCCACGGATGATGGTCGCGGCGGGGCCCGCCCCGACGAGCTTGACGCTGACGTCGATGGTGACGCCGCCGGCGTAGGTGCCAGGACCGATCTTGATATTGTCGCCGCTGAGGGCGGCGGCAAGGGCGGGCGCGAGCTGGGTGTAGGGGCAGCCGCGCTGACAGACCTCCAGCGTCGCCGCCGAGGCTGGTCTTGGCTCGAGCAGGAGTAGCACCGCTAGCGCAGGCACCAGCAGCACCAGCCGGCCGGCCCCGCCCAAACAGCGCGGAAGTCGTCGGCGGCGGGAACTCCCACCGCCCCGAGGAGATGAGCTCATCCAGGCCCCCTCATGGTCTGGGACGGCCGATGATGGCGTCCACTGGCCTGGACGCTAGAAACGCCTATGCCCGCGGCCAACCGTGTTTCCTCGGGGCTTCGATGTGGATAACCCCAGGACGACATCTCGCC
>Ga0307318_10000574_pt1 | contig 11985 bp, 11 predicted proteins | sample ER_DNA_367_FD_194500 | JGI IMG/M metagenome (GOLD analysis project Ga0307318, IMG submission 194500) | Bulk soil microbial communities from the East River watershed near Crested Butte, Colorado, United States - ER_DNA_367 | ecosystem: Environmental > Terrestrial > Soil > Floodplain | place...
ACGACCAAACTTGGCCTCTCGCAGCATGGAGGGTGCGGGCGGGTCTTCAGCGGAGGGGACCGAAGAAGGTCTGCAGATCCGCCGCCAGGTCGGCCGGCGCCTCCATGGTCGGGAAGTGCAGACCGTGGGCGAACTCGGTCCAGTGGGCACCCTCGGGCGCCGGCACCAGCCGCCGCACGGTCTCGTCCGCCCCGAACACCGCGAACCCCTGCGGCACCGTCACCGGCCCGCCCCACTCGTGCGAGTGGGCCTGCTCGTAGAGCGTGTGCGCCGCGCTGGCGCCGGACCGCGTGAACCAGTACAGGCTCACCGTGGTCAGCAGCTGGTCGCGGTCGACCGGCAGGTCGGTCCAGTCGTGCACCTTCTCGGCGATCCACGCCAGCTGCAGCACCGGCGAGTCGACCAGGCCGTAGCCGATCGTCTGCGGCCGGCTGTTCTGGATCGCCAGGTATCCCGACCCGTCTTGCTGGAAGGCGGCCATCCGCTCCTTGATCAGCCGGTCGACCGGGTTGTCGTCGTCGAGCCCGTCGGCCATGCCCGGGATGAACGTCGCGGCGTTGGCGGCGGTGAGCGGGTCGGTCACGACGTGGACACCGACCACGTGCTGAGGATCGAGGCTGGCGACCGAGCCCGACACACCGGCGCCGACGTCACCGCCATGCACCCCGTACCGCTCGACTCCCAACCGGCGCATCAGCTCGACCCACGCCCCGGCGGTGCGCCCCATGGTCCAGCCAGTGGCCGCCAACGGGGTGGAGAACGCATACCCCGGCAGCGACGGAACGACGACGTCGAAGGCCGGCCCGCTGCTCGGCCGGGTCAGCCGTCCGATCAGCCCGTCGAACTCGGCGACCGAGCTCGGAAACCCGTGCGTCAGGACCAGGGTGAGGGCGTCCGGCTGCCCCGAGCGTGCGTGGAGGAAGTGGACCGGCTGCCCCTCGATCTCGGTGACGAACTGGGGGTATGCGTTGAGCCGGGCCTCCTGCGCTCGCCAGTCGAAGCCGTTACGCCAGTAGTCGGCCAACTCGCGCAGCTCGTCGAGGGGGATGCCCCGGCTGCGGCCGGTGCCCGGCAGCTCGGCCGGCCACCGCGCGGCGGCGAGGCGGGAGTGGAGGTCTTGCAGGTCAGACTGGGGGACGTCGATCCGGAAGGGCGTGATGTCGGTTGTCATGGAATGGAAGGTAGGAGGAATCGCGGAAAGAAACGTTCCGCGTTGGTGGGAGATAATTGCCCTGTGCGAGAGACCTCCGGCCGGCTGCTCCGCATGCTGTCGCTGCTCCAGCAGCGTCGCGACTGGACCAGCAGCGAGCTGGCCGAACGTCTCGGAGTGACGACTCGGACGATCCGCAACGACGTGGCCCGGCTGCGCGAGCTCGGCTATCCGCTCGAGGCTCGCCCCGGTGTCGCCGGCGGGTACCGGCTCGGGTCCGAGGGGGCGCTGCCCCCACTGCTGCTCGACGACGAGGAGGCCGTCGCGGTGGCGGTCGGCCTCCGGACCGCGGCGAGCGGATCGGTGGCCGGGATCGAGGAGACGTCGCTGCGCGCGCTGGCCAAGCTCCACCAGGTGTTGCCGTCACGGCTACGTCACCGAGTGGCGGCGCTGGAGTCGTCGACGGTGCCGATGCCGTTCCGTGGGGCCCGCGTCGACCCGGACGTCCTCGCGGTGGTCTCGCTGGCGTGTCGCGACCACGAGCGGCTCCGCTTCGACTACCGAGCCCACGCCGGCGAGACGTCGCGCCGCCACGTCGAGCCGTACCGGCTCGTTCACGACCGGCGCCGCTGGTACCTGTTCGCCTGGGACCTCGACAAGAACGACTGGCGGATCTTCCGGCTGGACCGGGTGACGCCGCGGAGCCCGACCGGTCCTCGGTTCGCGCCTCGGCCGCTGCCCGCGGACTCGGCCATCGCCGCATACGTCAACAGGGGCGTGAAGGAGGCGCACTGGCGGTTCCGGGCCAAGGTCGTCGTCCACGACTCCGCCGACCACGTGCGCCGCCACCTGCCGGTGCCGGTGCGCGTCACGAGCCTCGGCGAGGACCGGTGCCTCTTCGAACCGGGCTCCGACAACCCGGACCTGCTCGCGCTGTATCTCGGCTTCCTCGAGGCCGACTTCGAGGTGGTCGACGCGCCGGAGCTCGTCGAGGCGCTGCGCGACGTGGCCGCGAAATATCAGCGTGCGGTCGATGCCTCCGCGCCGTGAGCCGGCTCAGACCGGTGCGTGCTGAGAGCGGCCGCCGGTGATGCGATAGACGTCGTAGACGCCGTCGACCCTCCGGACCGCGCGGATCACGTGGTCGAGATGCGAAGGCTCGCCCATCTCGAACGTGAAGCGCGACAGGGCCAGTCGGTCGCGAGACGTCTGCACGGACGCCGAGAGGATGTTGACGTGCTGGTCTGAGAGAACCCGCGTGACGTCGCTGAGCAGCCGGTTGCGGTCGAGCGCCTCGACCTGGAGCTGCACGAGGAAGACGCTCGACGAGCTGGGCGCCCACTCGACGTCGAGGAGCCGGTCGTTCTGCCGCAGCAGCGACTCGGCGTTGGTGCAGTCACGCCGGTGGACCGAGACGCCGTTGCCCCGGGTGACGAAGCCGAGGATCGGGTCACCGGGCACTGGCGTGCAGCACTTGGCCAGCTTGACCAGGACGTCGTCAGCGCCGACCACGACGACGCCGGGGTCGCCCGCCCGCCGCTGCCGGGCCCGCGTCGGGACCGTCGCCTCCGCCAGGTCCTCGCTCGCGCCCTCCTCGCCGCCGAACGACTGGACGACCCGGTTGACGACATTGGCCGCGGAGACGTGGCCCTCCCCCACCGCCGCATACAGGCCGTCGATGTCGAGGTACCGGAGGTCGACGGCGACCGCCGCCAGGCTCTCCGCGGACATGAGCCGCTGGAGCGGCAGCTTCTGCTGGCGCAGCGCCTTGGCGATGGCGTCCTTGCCGCGCTCGATGGCCTCCTCGCGCCGCTCCTTGGAGAACCACTGGCGGATCTTGTTGCGGGCCCGCGCACTCTTGACGAACTGCAGCCAGTCCCGCGACGGCCCCGCCCCGTCGGCCTTGGACGTGAGGATCTCGACGACGTCGCCGTTCTCCAGCGTCGACTCCAGCGGGACCAGCCGGCCGTTGACCCGGCCGCCGATGGTGTGGTGGCCGACCTCGGTGTGCACCGCATACGCGAAGTCGACCGGTGTCGAGGCGGCCGGCAGCGACACGACCTCGCCCTTGGGCGTGAAGACGTAGACCTCGCCGGCGTTCATCTCGAACCGCAGCGAGTCGAGGAACTCGCTCGGGTCCTCGGTCTCGCGCTGCCAGTCGACCAGCTGCCGCAGCCAGACCATCTCCCCGTCGCCGGACTTCAGCGGCGGGGCGCTCTTGGCGTCCTCCTTGTACTTCCAGTGTGCGGCGACGCCGTACTCCGCCCGGCGGTGCATCGTATGCGTGCGGATCTGGATCTCGACGGCCTTGCCCTCCGGCCCGATCACCGTCGTGTGCAAGGACTGGTACATGTTGAACTTCGGCATCGCGATGTAGTCCTTGAACCGGCCGGGGACCGGGTTCCACCGCGCGTGCAGGGCGCCGAGCGCCGCGTAGCAGTCGCGTACCGTCTCGACGAGGACGCGGACCGCGACGAGGTCGTAGATGTCCTCGAAGTCGCGGCCGCGGACGATCATCTTCTGGTAGACGGAGTAGTAGTGCTTCGGTCGGCCGGTGACCGTCGCCTTGAGCTTGGCGCCGCGCAGGTCGTCGCTCACCTGGGACCGGACGCCGGCCAGGTACTCCTCACGGGCCGGAGCGCGCTCGGCGACGAGGCGGACGATCTCGTCGTAGACCTTGGGGTAGAGCGTGGCGAACGAGAGGTCCTCGAGCTCCCACTTGATGGTGTTCATGCCGAGCCGGTGGGCCAGCGGCGCGTAGATCTCGAGGGTCTCGTGAGCCTTGCGCTGCGCCGACTCCCTGGACACGTACCGCCAGGTGCGGGCGTTGTGGAGCCGGTCGGCGAGCTTGATGACAAGGACCCGGATGTCACGGGCCATCGCGACGATCATCTTGCGGACCGTCTCGGCCTGGGCGGCCTCGCCGTAGGTCAGACGGTCCAGCTTCGTCACGCCGTCGACCAGGCCGGCGATCTCCTCACCGAAGTCCCGCCGCAGCTGCGGCATCGTGTATGCGGTGTCCTCCACCGTGTCGTGGAGCAGAGCCGCGGCCAGCGTCGCAGGGGTCATGCCGAGCTCGGCGAGGATGGTCGTGACCGCGAGCGGGTGCGTGATGTAGGCGTCGCCCGACTTCCGCAGCTGGCCGCGGTGGTACTCCTCCGCGACGACGTAGGCCCGCTCGATGACCGCGGTGTCCGCCTTGGGGTGGGTCGTGCGGACGGTCTGGAGGATGGGTTCGAGGACCGGGTTGTGGGTGCGAGGTCCGCCGAACCGAGCGAAGCGCGCGCGCATCCGGGCCGGCGTCGCCAGCGGCGACGTCGTCGGCGCGCCGGACGCGACGTCCGAGCGGACCTCCTCGCTCATGAACAGAGTCTAGGCGTCGTGCCGGTCGTCCCTGGATGCGGAGACGTCCTGATGTCAGAGCGGGGCGATGGCGTACAGCGGACGGTCGCCGACCTTCTCCCGGCCGCCCAGAAAGGTCAGCTCGAGGACGACGTCCACGCCGACGACGGTCGCGCCGGCGCGCTCGACGAGCCGGCAGGTGGCCGCGACGGTGCCACCGGTGGCCAAGACGTCGTCGACGACCAGCGCCCGCTCCCCCGGTCGGAGGGCGCCCTCGTGGACCTCGAGGACGGCGGTGCCGTACTCCAGGGTGTACTCCTCGCTCAGCGAGGGACCCGGCAGCTTGCCCGACTTGCGGACCTGGACGAACCCGCTGCCGAGATGGTGGGCGACGGCCGCCCCCAGGATGAACCCCCGGGCCTCGATCCCGACGACGACGTCGACCTGATCCGCATACCGCCCGGAGATGTCGTGGGTGACCGCGGCGAACGCGTCGCCGTCCGCGAGCAGCGGGGTGAAGTCCTTGAAGAGGACGCCGGCCTGCGGGAAGTCGGGGATGTCGCGGATGCGATCGAGGACGAGCTGCTTGATCGACCCGTCACCCATCGTCAGCGCTTCGACTTGGGGGTGCGCCGAGGCTGGTTCCGGGGGCCGCTGCTGGCCCACTTGTGCACCTCGCGAGCCGAAGCGGCGCGGGCCTCGGAGACGTCGGTGTCGCTCGGCGGGCGGTCGACCAGCGCGTCCTGGGGATGGTCGACCACGTCGACGGTTGAGCGCGTGGCCGGTCCGGACGCTCCCACCGCGACCGTCTCGCGAGCCTGGTAGCGCAGCGCCGCTCGCTCGAGCTCCTTGACGGCCGGCTCGTTCCGGCGCAGGTCGACGAGCAGCGGGGTCGCGATGAAGATCGAGGAGTATGCGCCGACGGCGATCCCGACGAACAGCGCCAGACTGAGGTCGAGCAGGGTTCCCGGGCCGAGCAGCGTGAAGCCGACGACGAGGATCGCGGCTATGGGGAGCAGCGCGACAACGGTCGTGTTGATCGACCGGACCAGGGTCTGGTTCACGGCCAGGTTCGCGGCCTGGGTGTAAGTCATCCGCCGGCTCAGGAACGCCTCGGCGGTGTTCTCGCGGACCTTGTCGAAGACGACGACGGTGTCGTAGAGCGAGTACCCGAGGATGGTGAGGAACCCGATCATCGACGCCGGCGTGATCTCGAACCCGAACAGGGCATAGATGCCCACCGTGATGACGAGGTCGTGGACGAGAGCCACCAGGCCCGCGACGGCCATCTTCCACGTTCGGAAGTAGGCCGCCATGACGAGGGCCACGAGGATGAGGAAGACGATCAGGGCCTGGATCGCCTTCTGGCTGATCGAGGCGCCCCAGGACGGGCCGATGAGCGAGGCGCTGACGTTGCTGGCGCCGACGCCGAACGCCGAGGCGAGAGCGGTCTTGGCGGCGTCGTTCTTGTCGCCGGCCGCCTCGGTCTGGATGCGCACCGTGCTGCCGCCGATGACCGTCGAGACGACGTTGCCGGAGATCCCGGCCTCGGCCACGGCCGCTTGCGCCTTCTCCTCGTAGGCACTCGTGTCAGACACCCCGGAGATGCGGTACTCGGATCCGCCGCGGAACTCGATCCCGAAGTTCAGCCCGCGCGCGAAGATTCCCACGAGGGCGAGGACGATGAGGACGCCCGACAACGCATACCAGGTCTTCTGTCGGCCGACGAAGTCGATGGACCGCTTGCCGGTGTAGAGGTCGTTGCCGAACTGGGCGAGGTTGGGCATCTCAGACCTTCCCCTCGGTGTGAGCCATCGACCTGGACCGAGAGACGTTTGCGGGAATCTTGGCCGTCGGCTCGCCACCGACGAACCGGCCGCGACCCACGTAGCGGCTCTTCGCGCCGAGCCGTTCGGGGTCGAGGCCGGACCACTTGTGTCCACCGCCGAAGAACTTGGTATGCGCCAGCATCGCCACCACGGGGTGGGTGAAGAGGAAGACCACAGCGAGGTCGATCAGCGTGGTCACGCCGAGGGTGAACGCGAACCCGCGGACATTGCCGGAGGCCAGGAAGTAGAGCACCGCAGCGGCGAGGAAGTTGACGGCGTCCGCGGCGAGGATGGTGCGCCGCGCCCGGGCCCAGCCCGCCTCCACGGCGGCGACCAGCGGCCGGCCCTCGCGGACCTCGTCGCGGATCCGTTCGAAGTAGACGATGAACGAGTCCGCGGTGACACCGATGGCGACGATCACGCCCGTGACGCCGGCCATGGTGAGCCGGAAGTTGTAGGACCAGCCCAGGAAGGTCAGCACGCCGTAGGTCAGGAGCGCGGCGATGACCAGCGACGCGACAGTGACCAAGCCGAGCAGGCGGTACTGGAGCAACGAGTAGACGATGACCAACAGCATGCCGATGAGGCCCGCGAGCAGGCCGAGCTTGAGCTGCTCGCTGCCGAGGGTCGGGCTGATGTCGTCCTGGGTCTGCAAGGCGAACGACATCGGCAGGGCGCCGAACTTCAGCTGGTTCGCCAGGGCGCGGGCCGACTCGATGGTGAAGTTGCCGGTGATGCTGGCCTGGCCGTTGGTGATCGCGGCCTGGGTGGTCGGCGCGGAGATGACCTGCTTGTCGAGGACGATGGCGAACTGGTTCCGCACGCCCTGGAGGCCGATCAGACGGGTGGTGACGTCGCCGAACTTCTTGGCGCCGTCGCTGGTGAACTTCAGCTGGACCTCGACGACGCTGGTCGGCTGGCCGTTCTGGGAGACCTGGTAGCCGGCCGACGCGTCGGCGATGTCGGTGCCGTCGACCTCGACCGGGCCGAGGATGTACTTGGACTTCTGGTCGTCCGAACAGGTCACCAACGGCTTGGCCGGGTCGTCGACGACCGCGTTGACGGCCCCCTGCTTGGAGCAGTCGAGCTTGGTGAACTCGTCGAGGATCTCCGGCGTGACCCAGGCCGGGTCGCTGGCGTCGGTCGGCGTCGCGCTCGGTGTGGCGGTGCCAGCGTCGGTCGGTGTGGCACTGGTGGGCGCCGGGGTGGGGTCGGCCATCAAGGCTTGCGGCACGGCCCGGTTCGCCGACGTGGCGGCACTGGTGGCGGGAGTGTCGGGGGTGAACGCCGGCGGCGGGGTCGTCGCGGTGGACGACGGCGTGCCCGTGCCGGTGTCCGTGGTCTCGGTGCCCGTGGCCGTCGCGGTGCCCGTGGCCGAGGCTTGCGGCGAGCCCGCGTCGGCGGTGAGAACCGCGCGGAACCGCAGCTGCGAGGGCTTCTTGATGGCGTCGAGGGTTGCCGCGTCGGGTGTGCCGGGGATCGACACGACGATGTTCCGGCCGCCCTGGGTGGTCACCTCGGCCTCGGCGACGCCGTAGGAGTCCACGCGCTGGGAGATGATGTCGCGGGCCTTGTCGAGCTGCCCCTGGTTGACCTGCTGGCTGGCGTCGGCGAGAACCGGCTCGAGGGTCATCTCGGTGCCGCCCTCGAGGTCGAGTCCGAGCTTGGGCGTCCACTGGGCGGAGGCCCAGGTCGCGGCGGCGGCGATTCCGCCGAAGAGGACGATGAGCACGACCATCAGCGCCGCGAGGGTGCGACGCGGGCCGCGCGTACGGGGGTTCAATGCCACGGGTTACTTCTCGGGGTCGGTGCGGGGCGCATCCGTCGGTGTCGTCGGGGCGGACCCGGCGCCGGTGATCGGTCGGCCGCTCGTGTCGACCTTGGTCGCGATCGCGCGCCGGTCGAAGCGCACGCGGGTGCCCGGGGCGATCTCGAGGGTCGCCATGAGGTCGTCGAGCGCGGTGATGGTCCCGAACAGCCCCGAGGTCGTGCAGACGTCGTCCCCGACGCTCAGGCTCTCCTGCAGGTGGGCGGCGGCGTTCTGCCGGCGCCGTTGGCTCCAGAACATGAACGCGATGAGCACGACGACCATCGCCGGCAGCAGCAGCCCCGCCAGCCCTTCACTCATGCACCATCGTCCTTCGTGTCGTTCGGTCGATCCCTCGGCGGGATCCTGCGGTGGCGGTCACCGTTCCCCAGAACGTCTCCGGGGCCGCGCAAGTGCCGCGATGGCGCCGGAAGCGCCCGCGAGAGTCTAGGTGAGGACAGCGAGGGCCACCAAAGCCCCTCCAGTATGCCCGTGCACGGGCTTCTCGCTTCCAGACTCACGGTGTTGTCGATTCACGGCGCTCGGCACCCGCAAATCCACAAGAAGGCGAGCCTGGAAGCGGGAATCGCCCCGGTTAGCCGCCGAACCTCCCCGGCTCGTCGAGCGGTAGCAGCGTGTCCTGGGCACCGAGCCTGCCGGCGCCTCCGGTCCCTAGCAAACCCGAGCCCCGCGGCGGCGCCAGCCCGAGGTGCTCCCACGCCAGCGGGGTGGCCGCCCGGCCGCGCGGGGTCCGGACCATGAAACCCTCCCGCACGAGGAACGGCTCGGCGACCGTCTCCACGGTGTCCGCCTCCTCGCCGACCGCCACGGCCAGCGTCGTGAGACCGACCGGCCCTCCGCCGAACCGCCGGCACAGCGACTCGAGCACGGCCCGGTCCAGCCGGTCGAGCCCCCGCTCGTCGACGTCGAACATCGCCAGCGCGACCTTCGCGGCGTCGAGGTCGACGACGCTGCGGCCGTGTACCTGCGCCCAGTCACGGACGCGGCGCAGCAGCCGGTTGGCGATCCGGGGTGTCCCGCGGGAGCGGATCGCGATCTCGGCGATCCCCGCCTCGTCGGCCTCGACCTCGAGCAGCCGGGCGCTGCGCCGCAAGATGACGCTCAGCTCGTCGACCGAGTAGAAGTCCAGATGGCCGGTGAACCCGAACCGGTCCCGCAGCGGCGCCGGCAGCAAGCCGGCCCGCGTCGTGGCGCCCACCACGGTGAAGGGCGGCAGCTCCAGCGGGATGGCCGTCGCCCCCGGACCCTTGCCGACGACGACGTCCACCCGGAAGTCCTCCATGGCGAGGTAGAGCATCTCCTCGGCCGGCCGTGACATCCGGTGGATCTCGTCGAGGAATAGCACCTCACCCTCGGCCAGCGACGAGAGGATCGAGGCGAGGTCGCCGGCGTGCTGGATGGCCGGACCCGAGGTGACCCGGATCGGCTGCTCCAGCTCCGTCGCGACGATCATGGCCAGCGTCGTCTTGCCCAGCCCCGGTGGACCGGACAGCAGTACATGGTCCGGCGGGGTGCCTCGTCGGCGAGCCGCCTCCAGGACGAGCGACAGCTGCTCGCGCACGCGCGTCTGACCCGGGAAGTCGGCCAGTCGTCGAGGGCGCAGGGCCGCCTCGACCTGCCGGTCGCGCTCGTCCGGCCGTGCGTCGACGACCCGTGCCGTGGCCTCGAAGGACCCGTCCTCGGTCACGTCGCGCTCCTCCTCGCCCCTGTGCCCTCGGTCGCGCTCGTCGGCGCTCCGGGCCTCACTCGTACGTCCCCCGCAAGCGGGTGGTACCCCCGGCTCGTGTCCTCGCACTGTCCTCGCCGCTCCATCATCGGCCCAGCTCCTGCAACGCCGCCTTGAGCAGCGCCGACACGGTGGCCCCGTCCGACTCCATCGGCGTCACCGCCTCGACGGCGTCGTCGGCCTGCCGGACGGTCCAGCCCAGGCCGACCAGCGCCTCGCGGACCTGCCCCTGCCAGGCCGCCGTGGCCGGCCGGTCGCCGACGGAGACCGGCTCGGAGGGGACCCCGATCTTGTCGCGCAGCTCGAGGACGATCCGCTCCGCGCCCTTGCGGCCGATCCCGGGCACCTTGGTCAGGGCGACCAGGTCGCCCGTGGTCACCGCCGCGCGCACCGCGTCCGGGCTGTGCACGGCCAGCATCGCCAACGCCAGCCGCGGTCCGACTCCGGAGACGGTCTGCACCGTCTCGAACAGCGACCGCTCGTCCTCGTCGGCAAAGCCGTAGAGCGTCAGGGACTCCTCCCGGACCACCAGGGAGGTGGCCAGTGACGCGGGCTGGCCGGTGCGCAGACCCGCCGCCGTCCGGGGCGTCGTGTGGACGAGCATGCCGACACCACCGACGTCGACGACGACCGAGTCCAGACCGGCGCGGAGCACGGACCCGCGGACGGACGCGATCACCGCGCGGCCGCCTGCGCCGCGACGGCCGCCTCGAGCCGGGACGCCGCGCCGCCGCGCCAGACGTGGCAGATGGCCAGGGCGAGGGCGTCGGCGGCGTCGGCGGGCCTCGGGATCTCGGTGAGCCGGAGCAGCCGGGTGACCATGGCGGCGACCTGCGCCTTGTCCGCGCGCCCGTTGCCGGTGACGGCGGCCTTGACCTCGGTGGGCGTATGCAGGTGCACCGGTATGCCACGGGCCGCGGCGGCGAGCATGGCGACCGCCGACGCCTGGGCGGTGCCCATGACGCTGGCCACGTTGACGTCGGCGAAGACCCGCTCGACCGCCACCGCGTCGGGGTGGTAGCGGCGGACCCACGCGTCGAGGTCCGCGTGCAGCGACAGCAGCCGGTCCGGTGTCGCCATCGTCGTCGGCGTGCGGAGGACGTCGACATCGACCATCCGAAGCGGACGTCCGGGCGCCCCCTCGACCACCCCGATCCCACAGCGGGTCAGTCCGGGGTCGACCCCGAGGACGCGCACCACTCGCATACCCTCCTCGTCCCGCCGTCCCGAACACCTGTTCGGAGCCGAGGCTACCGGCGGCGTCGCGGCGAGCTCGGGATCAACGCGCCGAGGGTCACTCGTCAGTCGAGCGATTCGTCGAGCTCGGCGAGGACGTCGTCGGGGATGTCCCCGTTGGCGTAGACGTTCTGGACGTCATCGCTGTCCTCCAGCGCGTCGATGACGCGGATCATCTTGCGAGCCCCCTCGAGGTCCAGTGGCACCTGAAGGTTGGGGACCCAGGCGGCCTCCGCCGACTCGTAGTCGATGCCGGCCGACTGGACCGCGCTACGAATCGCGACGAAGTCGGAGGCGTCCGAGACGATCTCGAAGGTGTCGCCGTTGTCGTTGACCTCCTCGGCGCCGGCGTCGAGGACCACCTCGAGCAGGTCGTCCTCGGTGAGGCCGTTGGACTTGGGCACGATGACGACGCCGCGGCGGTCGAAGACGTAGGCGACGCTGCCCGGGTCCGCCAGCTGGCCGCCGTTGCGGGTCAGAGCGGTCCGAACCTCGGCGGCGGCCCGGTTGCGGTTGTCGGTCAGGCACTCGATGAGGACCGCGACCCCGCCCGGCGCATACCCCTCGTACGTGATGGACTGCCAGTCCGCTGCCCCGCCCTCGGCGCCTGACCCCCGTTTGATGGCGCGGTCGATGTTGTCGTTCGGGACGGACGTCTTCTTGGCCTTTTGGACGGCGTCGTAGAGCGTCGGGTTGCCGTTGATGTCACCGCCACCGGTGCGCGCGGCGACCTCGATGTTCTTGATCAGCTTGGCGAACAGCTTGCCGCGCTTGGCGTCCTTGGCCGCCTTCTGGTGCTTGGTGGTCGCCCACTTGGAGTGGCCGCTCATGAACCGTCCTTGATGATGTCGACGAAGAGCTCGTGGACCCGCGT
>Ga0307318_10000577_pt1 | contig 11968 bp, 11 predicted proteins | sample ER_DNA_367_FD_194500 | JGI IMG/M metagenome (GOLD analysis project Ga0307318, IMG submission 194500) | Bulk soil microbial communities from the East River watershed near Crested Butte, Colorado, United States - ER_DNA_367 | ecosystem: Environmental > Terrestrial > Soil > Floodplain | place...
GGCCCCGCCGGCGCCGTGCAGGAGATCTGCCGGCGTCTGGACGGCATGCCGCTGGCCATCGAGCTCGCCGCGGCCCGGGCGGCCGCGCTGTCGCTCGAGCAGATCGCTGCGCGCCTGGGCGACAGCCTCGAGGTGCTCGGCGCCGGCCGCCGAACGGCGCTGACCCGCCAGCAGACGTTGCGGGCCACGATCGACTGGAGTCATGACCTGCTCACGGACGAGGAGCGCGTGCTTTTCCGTCGGCTCGCGGTCTTCGCCGGAGGCTTCACGCTCGAGGCGGCCGAGGAGGTCTGCGCCGGCGGTGCGATCGCCCGGCGGCGGGTCGTCGATCTGCTCGCCCGGCTGGTCGAGAAGTCGCTCGTCGTCGCGGAGGGTGCGCGCTTCCGTCTGCTCGACACCGTGCGCCACTACGCCGCCGAGCGGCTCGACGCGGCCGCCGAGCGCGACACCGTCGGGCTGCGTCATCTCGATTGGTGCCTCGCGCTCGCCGAGGAGCACGACCCGCTGTCGGCCGGCCCGCGGCGCTCGCTGCAGATGCTCGAGAGCGAGCACGACAACCTGCGCGCCGGTCTCGCCTGCGCCCTACGCCGTGATCCCCAGGCGGCGCTGCGGCTGGCGACACGGCTGTGGCGGTTCTGGCTGGATCGAGGGTTCTTCGCGGAGGGCAATCGCTGGCTACAGACGACTCTGGCCGCGGCGCCCGAGCAGACGCCGGTGCGTGTCGAGGCGCTGCTCGCAGGTGCCGGCCTGTCGCTGCGTCTCGGCGACCCGAACGGCCTCCTGCGCCACGTCAGCGACGCCGTCAGCGCCTATCGGTTGCTCGGAGACGAGCGCGCGACCGCCGCGGCGCTCTACCAGCACGCGATGCTCGCCCAGTACGTCCATCGCGCCGACGCCGAGGCGCTCTTCGCCGAGGCGCTGGCGCTGGCGCGGCGCCTGGGAGACGACCGCTTGCTGGCCGCCGCGACGCACGCGTCAGCGACGCTGCCGTGGTATCGCGGCGACAACGCGGCCGCTCGCGCGCGCGTGCTCGAGGCCCTCGCTCTGCTCGACGCCGCGCCCGACGACGACACGCCGTTCTTCGACGGGGTGACCTTTGGGGTGTGCGTGCTCGACGAGGGGCCGGACCGCCGGCCGCGGCTGTTCTGGGAGGAGACGGTCTTCCTCTTTCACCGCTTCGCCCGCGCCCAGGCGATCGGGTACGCGCTCAACAACCTCGCCTGGGTCGCTCGCGCAGAAGGCGACCTCGAGCAGGCGCAGGCCACCCTCGACGATGCGCTCGCGCGCTTCCGGCGCGTGGAGGACCGGCGGGGCGAGGCGCTCACCCTGGCTCATATGGGCAGCCTCTCGCGCTCGCTGGGTGACTTCGAGGCCGGGCGAGCGCGTCTGGAGAAGGCGCTCACGATCCGCCGCGACCTCGGCGATCGCCGCGCCGTGCTCAGCACGCGGATGGGACTCGGCCTGCTGGCCATGACCGCCGGTGACGCTCCGGCGGGTCGCGCGCTGCTGAGTACGACGCTCGCCCATCTCGAGGCCGTCGACGACCTGCCGGCGATGGCCTGTTTGCAGACCAACTGGGCGATCGGCGAGGAGCGCCTCGGCGAGCTGCAACAGGCAGCGCGCCTGTACGAGGACGGCTGCGCGCTGCTGGGCCTCCAGAGGCTGCAGCGCCCCGAGGCGTGGGGCCGCCTGGCGCTGCATGAGGTCTGCGTGACGCTCGGCGACGAGCCGCGTGCCCAGACGGCACTGCAGCGCGCACGGGCGCTTTTCGTCGCGGTCGGCGACGCGCGCGGGGTGCCCTACACGGACGCTAAGCCAGCGCTAACCCGGGTCAAACAGCCCGGCGTTTAGCTTCGCCCCTCGACTTCACCACCGAAGGGGGACCAAGGACATGACGTCGAACCAGGAAAGCACCCCCGCCTCGTTCTACGCGTCACCACAGGAGGCGCGTCAGGCCAGGGCCGAGGAGTTCCTCTATCTCGCCTGCCTGCACGAGGGCACCGGCGTGGACAAGCCGGACTTCCTCGCCGTGGTCGACGCCGAGAGTGGCCGGATCGTCCATGAGACGCCGATGCCGAACGTCGGCGATGAGCTGCATCACTTCGGCTGGAACCGCTGCAGCTCGGCCTGCCACGGGCCCGATCGCTCGCATCTGATCGTGCCCGGCTTTCGCTCCTCGCGCATCCACGTCGTCAACGTCGCCGACGACCCGCGGCGCCCGCGGATCGAGATGGTGATCGAGCGCGAGGAGCTCGTCGAGAAGACGGGCTACACGCGCCCCCACACGGTCCACTGCATGCCCGGTGACAACATCGTCATCAGCATGCTGGGCGACGCCGACGGCAACGGCGCCTGCGGCTTCGCGGTGCTGGACGCGCGCACGTTCGAGGTCAAGGGCCGCTGGGAGAACGGCGGGCCACGCCCACCGCTCAACTACGACTTCTGGTATCAGCCGCGCCAGAACCTGCTCGTCTCGTCGGAGTTCGGCGAGCCCAATGCCTACGAGAAGGGCTTCGACATCGATGACGTCGGGGCGGGCCGGTACGGGCAACGGCTGAGCTTCTGGAACCTGGCCGAGCGGCGGCTCGAGCAGACCCTCGACCTCGGTGAGTCCGGCCTGATCCCGCTCGAGGTGCGCTTCCTGCACGACCCCGAGGCCGAACAGGGCTTCGTCGGCGCGACGCTGGCCAGCAACATCCTGCGCTTCCACCGCAGCAACGGCAGCTTCCGGGCCGAGCCTGTCATCGAGGTCGACAACGAGGAGCTCGAGGGCTGGCCGCTGCCGGGCGGCGTGCCGGGGCTGATCACCGACGTGGTCGTCTCCATGGACGACCGCTTCCTCTACCTCTCCAACTGGCTGCACGGCGACCTGCGCCAGTACGACATCTCCGATCCCACCAACCCACGGCTGACCGGCCGGCTCTGGCTCGGCGGGCTGCTCGGCAAGCCGACCGACGCCGGCCGCGAGCTCAGCGGCGGACCGCAGATGATCCAGCTCTCGCTCGACGGGCGCAGGCTCTACGTCACCAACTCGCTGTACTCGACCTGGGACAACCAGTTCTACCCCGGGCTGCGCTCCTGGCTGATGCGCGTCAACTGCTCGCCCGAGGGCGGGATGGAGGTCGACCCCGACTTCTTCATCGACTTCGGCGACCGACCCGACGGTCCCGCGCGAGCCCACGAGGTGCGCTTGCAGGGCGGCGATTGCACGACGGAGATCTTCCAGTGATGAGCGTGCCTTTCGCGCACGTCGCAGGGCTCCCTATCGAAGAAACACTCGGGTCCCTCGGCCCCGCGCTCCTTGTCGGGTTCGGGGTGGCATGGGCGAATCTTCGCGCCCGCCTGCGCCGGGTGCGCTCTCGCGCCAGCGCCCCCCGCAAGAAGGCGGCGCGCAGTGCACGCGGACCGGTCTGACTCTGCGAGCTCCGACGTCGAGCGGGCCTCAGGGCGCGAGACGACCGCTCCGCGGCGAAAGCGGCACGACCCGCAGTATCAGGTTCGCTGGTGGCGGATAACCGTCACGCGAACGGCGGTTGACGTGCCGTCGATGGGGTGGTCGCTCTCTCCCGACGCGGCGACGCAGCGGCGAACCTGCGTCCATGAACCTCGATCTGGACACCATCGAGACGACCTTCGACCTCGTCGCGCCGCGCGGCGACGAGCTGATGGACGTCTTCTACGCGCGGCTCTTCGCCGCCGCCCCTGCCGTGAAGCCGCTGTTCGCCGGCACGGACATCCGCCGCCAGAAGGCGATGCTGCTGAGCGCGCTCGTCCTCGTGCGCAAGTCACTGCGCGACATGGACGCGCTGGTCCCGAAGCTGCGCGAGCTGGGGGCGCGCCATGTCGCCTACGGCGCCACGCCGGAGCACTACATCGTCGTGGGCGAGGCGTTGATCGCCTCGCTCGCCGAGATTGCCGGGGAGGCGTGGCGGCCCGAGCACGAACTCGCCTGGGGGGCTGCGTTCGCAGTTATCGCGGACGCGATCCTGAGCGGCGCTCGCGACGCCGAGGTGGATCTCGCGGCGTGAGTCACGCGCGGGTCGCCACGCAAGCGCCTTGCATGGAAGGCGGCGCGCTGTGGTCGGTGGTCTACGGCAGACCGAGGCAGTGCCGCCGGGAGTTCGCGCAGCACGTACTGGGAAGGCGAGGATTAGTGACCTCGCGAGGGGCCGCGCGCAAACGTGTGACATCGATCCGCTGACGTCTTAAGCGCGCTTCATGGGGGCTATGTGGCGCCTTCATGTTTGGGGCCCACACTTGCTCATCATGGCGCTCGAGCTCAGTAATCAGGCGAGGCTCAGGGCGCTCGAGGCCACGTGGAGTGACGTCGTCGAGCACTGGGCAGAGGGCCGCAGCCTCAACGTCTATGCACGGCTCGTGCTCGACGAACTCGAGCGGCTCCTCAGCGCTCCCGGGCCCGGCTCGCGCAACCGGGATCGAATACTCGCGACAGTGCTCTTCACCGACATCGTGGATTCGACCGCGCACGCGGCACGGCTGGGCGACGAGCAGTGGCGACAGTTGAACGAACGCCACTACACGATGGTGCGCCGCCATGTTGATCTTGCCGGGGGCCACCTCATCCAGACGACCGGGGATGGCACGCTCAGCATGATGCCGGGACCCGCAGCCGCCATTCGATGCGCCCAGGCGATCAGCCACGTGGTTGAACGACTCGGCATCCAGATCCGCGCTGGCGTCCATACCGGCGAGTGCGAGCGGACCGATGACAACGTAGCCGGCCTAGCGGTCCACGTCGGGGCTCGCGTCGGCGCCACCGCCGGGCCCGGAGAAGTCTGGGTCTCCCGCACCGTTCGGGACTTGGTTGCGGGCTCAGGCATCGACTTTCGGCGTCGCGGCACTCACCAGCTGAAGGGCGTGCCCGAGCCCTGCGAGCTCTTCTCGTTGATCGACACGGGAGTCGCACTGGTACCCGTTACCGCCCAGCCGACGCGCCCGCGCGTCTCGGACCGCATCATCTTCGCCGCTGGCGCCCTGGGGCTGGGGATCGCGACGCTGTGGCTGAGCATTGGCGTCCTCATCCCATTGGCGACCGTGTAACGGGGCGGCGTACCCGAGGTCGGCAGGGAGGACCACTCCGTCCCGGCCTGACGCTCAGTCAACTGCGGTCGCCTCCAGCAGGACGAGCAGAGGCACGGTCCTGGCCGCGGAACTGCCTGAGCGCGACCGGCATCGGTTGCCGCGATAGGAAAAGCCGATCAAGCGAGCGGCTCTTCCTCTGTGCGGCGCCCGTGGCGGGGTGTTCCCTCGACTGCCATGCACATCGAGTTGTCCGTTCCAGTCCGGGACGGCGCGAGTCCGTCCACAGCCAGCGGGTCGGGTAGCAGGGCGATCGCGCTCAGCGTGAACGGCGAGTCGCGCGTCATCGATCTCGAGCCGCGCGTGAGCCTGCTCGACGCGCTGCGCGAGCACTTGGGCCTGACCGGGTGCAAGAAGGGGTGTGATCAGGGCACGTGCGGTGCCTGCACGGTCTGGGTCGACGGACGGCGTGTGCTCGCGTGCCTGACGCTCGCGGCTGCGTGCGAGGGGCGCGAGGTGACGACGATCGAGGGTCTCGCAACAGGCGGTGAGCTGCATCCGATGCAGCGTGCGTTCATTGAGCACGACGCCTTCCAGTGCGGCTACTGCACGCCGGGTCAGATCATGTCCGCGGTGAAGCTGCTCGAGGAGGGCAACGCCTCGACCGACGAGGACATTGCCGAGTTCATGAGCGGCAACATCTGCCGCTGCGCGGCGTATCCGAACATTCGCGCGGCGATCAGGCAGGTCCGCGACGAAGCCCGCGAGGACGAGGATGCGACCGCTTAGCTACTCGCGCGCACACAACGTCGACGATGCGATCGCGATGGTCGGTGCGGATCGCGCGAGCGCGTTCCTCGCCGGAGGGACCACCGAGGTCGATCTCGTGCGGTTGGGCGTGACGCATCCCGACTTGCTGGTCGACATCAACGAGCTTCCGCTCGCCGAGATCGAGGATCTGCCGGGCGGCGGGCTGCGCATCGGCGCCTTGGCGCGCATGAGCGACGTGGCGCGCGCGTCGTCGGTGATGGAGCGCTATCCGGCGATGTCCGAGGCGCTCCTGCTCGGAGCCTCCGAGCAGCTGCGCAACATGGCGTCGATGGGCGGCAACCTCTGCCAGCGTGTCCGCTGCCCCTATTTCCGCGACAACGTCTCGCCCTGTAACAAGCGCGAGCCGGGCACCGGCTGTTCGGCGCTCGAGGGTCTCAACCGCGGGCACGCGATCCTCGGCACGAGCGAGCACTGCATCGCGACGCATCCGTCGGACGTGGCGGTGGCGCTCGTGGCCTTCGACGCCGTGGTGCAGACGATCGGTCCGAGCGGCCCGCGCGAGATCGCGATCGACGACTTCTATCTGCCCCCGGGCGACACGCCGGAGATGGAGCACCCGCTCGAGCATGGCGAGCTGATCGTCGCGATCGAGCTGCCCCCGTTGGAGATCGCCCGCAACTCGCTGTACCTCAAGTTCCGCGACCGCCAGTCCTACGAGTTCGCACTCGTCTCGGTGGCCGCGACCCTCGACGTGCGCGACGGCGTGGTCGCCGAGGTCCGCCTTGCCCTGGGCGGCGTCGGCACCAAGCCCTGGCGGGCACGGCGCGCCGAAGCCGAGCTGATCGGCGCGCCCGCCACTGCCGAACGGTTCGCCGTCGCCGCACTGACGGAGCTCGAGCCTGCCGAGGTGCGCGAGCACAACGCGTTCAAGGTGGAGCTGACGCAGCGGGCGATCGTGCGGGCGCTGACCGCGACGATCGACGGAGGTGTTCGATGACCCCGGCAATCGGCCGGTCCGTGAACAGGGTGGACGGCCGCGAGAAGGTCACAGGGGCAGCGTGCTACTCCGGGGAGATCCCGCTCCCCGGGCTCGCCCACGCTGCGCTCGTGGGGGCGACGATCCCGAGTGGTCGGGTTACGGCGAGCCATACCGACGATGCCCTTGCGGCGGCCGGCGTCGTCGGCATCCTCACGCACGAGAACCTGCCCAAGATCGCCGGCGAGCCGCACCTGCTGCCGTCTCTCGTAGGCGGTCCCGCTCCCGGCCAGAGCTTCTTTCCGATGCAGGATGAGGTGATCCATTACGCCGGCCAGCCGGTGGCGATCGTCATCGCAGACACCCTCGAGCGCGCCCACTGGGCGGCGTCGCTCGTCGACGTGACGTATGAGCGGACGCCCTCGATCACCACCATCGACGAGGGGCGCGATGTGGCGACGGAGCCGCAGATGCTGTTCGGCGGGCTGATGCCAGCCCGCAATGAGCGCGGCGACGTGGAAAGCGGTCTCGCCGAGGCGGACGTGCGAATCGATGCCGAGTACCGGATGGCCGCCAACCATCACAACCCGATCGAGCCGCCCACGACCACGGCCGTGTGGGATGAGGACCGCCTGACGGTCTACGACTCGACGATGGGGGTTCGCGCCAGCCAGCTCACCGTCTCGCATCTGCTCGGTATCCCGCTGTCGAAGATCCGCGTGATCACGCACTTCGTGGGCGGCAGCTTCGGGATGAAGGCGATGGTATGGCCGCACGTCACCCTGGCCGCGATGGCGGCGCGTTACGCCCGCCGCCCGGTGCGACTCGCGATGACCCGGCCGCAGATGTTCACGTCCAACGGGCACCGCGAGGAGCAGGAGCAGCACATCACCATCGGGGCCAGGCGCGACGGCCGCCTGACCGCAATCCGACACGAGAAGCTGTCGCTCACCTCGCCGTTCGACGACTGGGCGGAGCCCGCCACGGGGGTGTCGTCGCAGCTCTACGCGTGCGAGAGCTTCGAGGGCGTCCACCGACTGATCCACGGCAACACGATGACCCCGACCTTCACCCGGGGACCGGGAGAGTCAGCCGGTTCGTTCGTGTTGGAGACCGCGATGGACGAGCTGGCCCACGAGCTCGGCGTCGATCCAGTAGATCTGCGTGCCCAGGACCATGCCGCCGCCGACCCGCGCGGTAATCCCTGGACGAGTGACGGGCTCGAGCAGTGCCTGCGCCGCGGCGCGGAGCGCTTCGGCTGGCAGGACCGGAAGGTCACCCCACGCTCCATCCGCGACGGAAACTGGCTGATCGGGCGCGGCATGGCAGCGGCCGGCTACCCGGTGCCACCGTTCATGCCGGCACAGCACGCGCGTGCGCGCGTGTATGTCGACGGCAGCGCGGTCGTGGAGACGAGCACCCAGGAGTTCGGAACCGGGGTCGCCACGATCATGACCCAGGTGGGTGCGGACGCTCTCGGCCTCGCGCTCGAGGCTGTGAGCGCCGGTCTGGGCGATACCGACATGCCCAACACCTCCTCGGCGGTGGGGTCGGCGGGCGCCACGATGGTCAGCGCATCGGTCCACGCGGCGGGCACCGCACTCCGCGCACAGCTCGTGGCCACCGCCGTGGCAGACGAGGGATCGCCGCTGCACGGAGCGAACCCCGCGGCGGTCGAGGTCGAGGACGGGCGCATGTTCCTGCGCGAGGGACCCGACACCGGCGAGACCTACGGTGAGCTGCTCGGACGCAACCGCATGACGTATGCGGAGGATCACGGCAGCTGGAGCCCGCCGCCGCTCGACGCACCGCTCGGCCTGCTGACCTTCGGGGCGCAGTTCGCCGAGGTTGCGGTGGATCCGGACCTTGGCCTCGTGCGGGTGCGACGGATGGTCGGCGCGTTCGCTCCCGGGCGCGTGCTCAACCCGAAGCTCGCCACGAGCCAGCTCATGGGCGGAATGCTTTGGGGCCTCGGCCAGGCGCTGCTCGAGGGAAACGAGATGGACCCCCGCCATGGCCGCTGGGGCGCCTCGAACCTCGGGGAGTACCTCGTGCCGGTCAACGCGGACGCCCCCGACGTGGTCGTCGAGCTGGTCGAGGTCGAGGACAAGGGATTCAACCCGCTCGGCGTGAAGGGCGTGGGCGAGATCGGTCAGGTCGGGGTCGCCGCCGCGGTCGCCAACGCGGTCTTCAACGCCACGGGACGGCGGATCCGCCGGCTGCCACTCGCGGCGGAGCTCGTCATGGATCCCACGCCGACGCTCGCCTGACCATGCACCGGGCGCGGCTCGCCCGGCAGCCCGCGCTGGGGCTGGCGGGCATCACGCTCGTGCTGCCGGTCATGGTCGTGCTCGGTGCGGGATGGGGCGGGCCGGAGCGCTCGCTGCTCGTGCTCGGCCCGATGTCGACCTTCGCGCTGCCCGTGATCGCGATGATCGCCTTCTGGTGGGAGGACTGGCCCGGCACCCTGCTGCGGCCGCCCCTGACCGGGTTCGTGGACACCGTCCTCGTGGCAGTGGGCGGCATCGTGTTGACGATCGCCGGCCAAGCGGTCGTCGCGCGCGTTGATCTTCGAGGCGTGTTCGATCCGACCGCCGGCGCAGGCCACGCGCCCACCTTCCCGGGCACGATGCCGCTGGCCGGCGCCATCTTCGTGGTGATGCTCGAGCTGACCCTCGTGACCGAGGGCTGGCCGTTGCGGCGCTTGAACCGCGTCGCGGCCGGGCTCGTGACGCTCGCTGTCGCCTGGGGAATCGCGATCCTCCTCTACGAGACGCTGGTAGCGGGTGACGGGCCGGTGCAAGGTGGCGAGTTCGGAGGGGCTCTCGTCTGCATCGGCGTGCTGCAGGTGGCGTTCTACGTCGTGCTGCGCGGTTGGCCCTTCTGCCTGCTCGGGTCTCGCGCGCGACGGCTCGGCGCGGCGAACCTCGCGGTGATCGCCGGCGGCGTCGTCCTCTATCTGGCGCTCGCCGCGGCGGCACACCTCGACCCAGCGACCATCAGCGCGGTGGCGGGCTCGGCCGTCGCCGCGGGCCTCGTCGTCGGAATGCTCTTCGAGGGCTGGCTGGACTCGATCCTGCCCTCAGCCCGCGCTCGCCTGGCCAAGACGGTCGGCGTCGCAGGTACCACGGTGCTCCTCTACGTCTGCCTGAGGGCCTACGCGCATGCCGTCGGCTGGACGCACGCCGAGCCCGAGGAATGGATCGCCTACGCCGGCCTCAACGCGATCGGCGCCGGCGTGATCCTTCATGTGGCGATCGGCCATCGCTGGCCGTTCGCGTCCCCGGAAGAAAGTGCAGCCATGACATGAGCGACCTTCCCAAGCAGCGTCGTCGCGACGCTCGCCGCCCCGGCGGGCGGCTTCGGGGCCCTCGAGCTGCGACCGCGCTGGTGATCGCCGCCACGGCGGCGCTCGCAGCGTGCGGCGGCAGCGGACCGGTGGCCGGCACGGACCACCGCGGCACGCCGATCAGCGCGATCCCGTCGCCGTCGTCCGACTTGCAGGACCAGTTCGTGCGCGTCGTTCGCGACGTGTCGCCCAAGGTCGTGCAGATCCAGAGCGCGATCGGGCTCGGGTCGGGGGTGGTGTTCGATGGGCGTGGGCACGTCGTCACCAACGCTCACGTCGTCCAGGGCGGCGGCCGGTTCATCGTCACCCTCGCGGGCGGCGAGCGTCACCCGGCGACGCTCGTGGGCGCCGACAAGGCGCGCGACCTCGCCGTCGTCCGGCTCGTCGGCGCCACCCCCGCCGCGGCGGACTTCGGCGACTCCTCGAGTCTCGAGGTCGGCGACCTGGTGCTCGCGATCGGCAATCCGCTCGGCCTACGCTCGAGCGTGACCCAGGGCATCGTCTCCTCGCTCGGCCGCACGGTCTCCGAGGGCGCCGGCGTCACCCTGTCGCCCGTGATCCAGACCAGCGCCGCGATCAACCCGGGGAACTCCGGCGGCGCGCTCGTCGATCTCGCGGGCCGGGTCGTCGGCATCCCGACTCTCGCGGCGCTCGATCCCGAGATGGGAGGCAGCGAGGCGGCGGGCATCGGCTTTGCGATCCCGAGCATCACGGTGACGCGGGTCGCCGCGCAGCTCATCGCCGGCGCCTAGAGCCGGCGCCTGGACCAGCGTAGCTCGATCAGCTCACCGCCCGCGCCCGGGGGAGGGGAGGGCGGGCGCGGGCGGGGCTGGGGGATCGGCTGTGCCGGGCAGGGTGCCGCGGCGCAGCCGTCATTGGACGACGAGCGTCCCGTGCATGAAGGAGTGGATCGAGCAGTGGTAGGGATAGCGTCCAGGCTTCAGGACGCTCAGCCGGCTCGAGTTCCCGGGGTCGATCGACCCTGTGTCGAAGCTGTTCCCGTCGTTGGCGGTGAAGGTATGGGCGGTGCTGTCGTCGTTCGTGACGTTGACGCGAGCGTCGCCGCCGACCGTGAGCGTGGAGGGGTGGAATGCGAAGTTGTCGATCTTGACCGCGCTCGGCGAGGTCGCGCTCGCCGAGGACGCCGACGACGAGGTCCCGTCTGGTGTCGGCGCCTTCGCGGTGCTCGATCCTCCGCAGCCGACCAGCAGGGCCGCGGCGATGCCTGCGACCGCGATCGAGCTGATGACGCGATGTGGTTGCATCCGCCGACCGTACGAGCGTCGGCGTGCCTCGCAACACGATGCAACGATGCCGTGATCGCCCGACGCGATGACGCCGCGACGGCCGGCTGCTCACGACGTCTCAACGTGCCTGCAGGGGCTTCTCGTAGATCGCGAAGTCGCAAGGCGTGGCGAGCAGGGGCGCGAGGTGTGGGTGAGGCTCGTCGATGGTGGTGGTGCGGATGAGCTGCCGTCGTTCGTGTCGTCCCGTCGCGCCAGAGCCCGCATTCGGCGACCGCGTACACGTCGTTGATGAGGTCGGTCAGGTGGTCGATGAGCCGCGCGTCGCGACGGTCGGCCGCCTCCAGCAGGCGGACGGCGATCGTGTCGTTCGTGCTCATGCCTCGAGGGCCGTCCTGCGCGACCTCGACGGGCTCGAGCTGACCGAGCACCTCGCGCTCTGCGACGACGACCTGACGGCCCGCAACACCGCTGAGCAGCCCGACAGGGTTGTCCCACGCGCGCGCTCGGGTGCCCGAGTGGAAGGCGGGCGGCTGCGCGCCGAGCTGCCGCCCCGGTCGTGGAACGTGGTGCGCCTCGGGCCCTGAT
>Ga0307318_10000579_pt1 | contig 11939 bp, 10 predicted proteins | sample ER_DNA_367_FD_194500 | JGI IMG/M metagenome (GOLD analysis project Ga0307318, IMG submission 194500) | Bulk soil microbial communities from the East River watershed near Crested Butte, Colorado, United States - ER_DNA_367 | ecosystem: Environmental > Terrestrial > Soil > Floodplain | place...
GGTCCACCTCGTCGGCACGACGATCCCCGGCGCCGACGTCTTCTTCCTCGACACCGGCTACCACTTCGCCGAGACCCTGGGCACCCGCGACGCCTACGCGGCGATGCTGCCGATCCGGATGCGCACGGTCCTGCCGCTGCAGACCGTCGCCCAGCAGGACGCGGAGTACGGCCCGAAGCTGCACGACCGAAATCCCGACCAGTGCTGCGCGCTTCGCAAAGTCGAGCCCCTGGAGCGCGCCCTCTCCACACATCGGGCGTGGGTCACCGGTATGCGTCGGGAGGATGCCCCTACGCGCACGGACGTCGCGGTGGTCGGGTTCGACGAGCGCCGGGGCATGGTCAAGCTGAATCCGTTGGCTGCCTGGACCGCACAGGACGTCGCCCGCTACACCGAAGAGAACGGCGTCTTCGAGAACCCGCTCCGCCAGATCGGGTTCGCCTCGATCGGGTGCGCGCCGTGCACCCGAGCCGTCGCCGACGGCGAAGACCCCCGCGCGGGCCGCTGGTCGGGCCGCGCCAAGACCGAATGCGGGCTGCACACATGACTTTGGCTCCGCACAAGAACAGCGTCGCAGCTACGGCACTCGCCCACCGGTCTGTCGCCGCGGCCGCGCTCACCCTCGACCACCTGGACCACCTCGAGGCCGAGGCGATCCACATCTTCCGTGAGGTGGCCGGCGAGTTCGAGCGCCCGGTCGTCCTCTTCAGCGGTGGCAAGGACTCCGTGCTCATGCTGCATCTGGCGGTCAAGGCGTTCGCGCCGGCGTCGCCCCCCTTCGCCCTACTCCACGTCGACACGGGCCACAACTTCCCCGAGGTGCTCGACTACCGCGACGAGACGGTGGCCCGGCTCGGGCTGCGGCTCGTCGTCGCCCACGTCCAGGACTATCTCGACGACGGCCGGCTGCGTGAGCGCCCCGACGGCACCCGCAACCCCCTCCAGACCGTCCCGCTCCTCGACGCGATCGAGGCGAACCGGTTCGACGCGGTCTTCGGCGGCGGCCGCCGTGACGAGGAGAAGGCCCGCGCCAAGGAGCGGGTGTTCAGCCTGCGCGATGCGTTCGGCGCCTGGGACCCGCGTCGCCAGCGCCCGGAACTGTGGGACCTCTACAACGGCCGCCATGCACCGGGCGAGCACGTCCGAGTGTTCCCCCTGTCCAACTGGACCGAGCTGGACGTGTGGCGCTACATCGAGCGCGAGCGCATCGTCCTGCCCGACCTGTACTACGCCCACGAGCGTGAGGTGTTCCGCCGCGACGGGATGTGGCTCACCGCCGGCCGGTGGGGCGGCCCGAAGCCGGGGGAGCCGGTCGAGACGCGGACGGTCCGCTACCGCACCGTCGGCGACATGAGCTGCACCGGTGCCGTGGAGTCGACCGCGGCGACCACCGTCGAGGTTATCGTCGAGCTGGCCGCCTCCCGCCTCACCGAGCGCGGCGCCACCCGCGCCGACGACCGTCTTTCCGAGGCCGCCATGGAGGACAGGAAGAAGCAGGGCTACTTCTGATGAGCCCGGCTGCCCCAGCTCGCAGTGCGAGGCGGCACGATCTCCTCCGCCTGGCGACCGCGGGCAGCGTCGACGACGGCAAGTCCACGCTGGTGGGGCGGCTGCTCCACGACACCCGCTCGGTCCTCGCCGACCAGCTCGCCGCGGTCGAGCGGGCCAGCCGCGACCGTGGCCTCGACACCACCGACCTCGCGCTCCTCACCGACGGCCTGCGGGCCGAGCGCGAGCAGGGCATCACCATCGACGTCGCATACCGGTACTTCTCCACGGCCACCCGCTCCTACGTGCTCGCGGACACCCCGGGCCACGTCCAGTACACGCGCAACATGGTCACCGGCGCCTCGACCGCCGAGCTGGCGCTTCTCCTCCTCGATGCCCGGCACGGCGTCGTCGAGCAGACCCGGCGCCACCTCGCGGTCACCGGCCTGCTCGGGGTCCGGCACGTCGCCCTCGCCGTCAACAAGATGGACCTTGTCGACTGGGACGAGTCGGTCTTCGACCGTCACGTGCGCGAGTTCGTCTCTCTTGCAAGAGGTTTCGGCATCACGGACATCCGGGCCGTCCCACTCTCCGCCCTCTTCGGCGACAACGTCGTCGACCGGTCCGACCGTGCCCCGTGGTATGCGGGTCCGACCCTCCTCGAGTACCTCGAGTCCGTTCCGGTCGGCATCGACCCCTCCCGGCAGCCGCTGCGCATGCCAATCCAGTACGTCATCCGCCCGCGGAGCGCCGAGCACCCCGACTACCGGGGGTATGCGGGCCGGGTCGCCTCCGGAGTGGTCCACGTCGGGGACGACGTCGTCGTGCTCCCGGCCGGCCTGCGAACCCGCGTCATCGGCATCGACCGTGCCGTCACGCCCGGGCAGCCCGGGCGTCCCGACGAGCACGACGTCGCGTTCGCACCGCAGTCGGTCGTGGTCCGGCTGGCCGACCAGCTGGACGTCTCCCGCGGCGACCTCATCGCGTCGGCGGACGATCGCCCACGGGTCGTGCGGGAGATCGTCGGGACGGTGGCGATCCTCTCCGAACGGCCGCTTCGGGCACGGGACCGCGTCCTGGTCCGGGTGGGTACGCGCAACGTCCGCGGCCTCGTGTCCGAGCTGGTCGACGAGCTCGACGTCGCCAGCTTGGAGCGCGGTCCGGCCCGGGAGGCGCTGTCGCTCAACGCGATCGGCCGGGTCAGGGTCCGGTTGGCGGAGCCGGTAGCCCTGGACGACTATGCCGACCTGCGGCAGACGGGGGCTTTTCTGCTCGTCGACGAGGCGGACGGCACCACCCTCGCGGCCGGCATGGCCGAGCTGGAGCCCGAGCCGACGGTCGTGCCGGGCGAGGCCGAGTTCTGACCGCGGCCGCTGAAGGAGGACAGGTGGCCGTCACTCCCGGATACCCCGCCACCCTGCGGCTCGAGGGCCGGCGGGTCCTTGTCGTGGGCGGGGGCACGGTGGCGACCCGCCGCATTCCGGCTCTGGTCGACGCGGGAGCCGTGATCGACGTCGTGGCCCCCGATGCGAGTACCGACATCAGGGAGGCGGCGGCGGCCGGGCGGATCCGGTGGCGGCAGCGGCGGTTCCAGCCGCGCGATCTCCTCGAGCCACAGCCGGCCTGGCTGGTCCATGCGACCACGGACTCGCCGGCCGTGAACGCCGAGGTTGCCGAGGTGAGCGAGGAGCAGCGCATCTGGTGCGTCCGGGCCGACGACGCCGACACGTCGAGCGCGTGGACCCCCGCCGTGGCGCGCGGAGCGGAGGGCACGGTGGCCGAGGGCGTCACCGTCGCGGTGACCGGCGGGGGCGACCCGAGGAGGGCGGCCGCGGTGCGCGACGCCGTCCTGGCCGGGCTGGACAGCGGCCTGCTCCCGGTGCGCCGGCGGCGCCCGCAGTCCGGCGGCGTCGTCGCGGCGGGCCGCGTGGCGCTGGTCGGTGGCGGTCCGGGCGATCCGGGCCTGGTCACGGTTCGTGGCCGCCAGCTGCTCGCCGCGGCGGACGTCGTCGTCACGGACCGGCTCGGCCCGCGCGGCCTGCTCGACGTGGTCGGTCCCGACGTCCAGGTGATCGACGTGGGCAAGACGCCGGGCCACCACCCCATACCGCAGGCCCGGATCAACGAGATCCTCGTCGAGCACGCCCGACGGGGACGCGCCGTCGTCCGGCTGAAAGGCGGCGACCCGTTCGTCCTCGGCCGTGGTGGCGAGGAAGCGATTCACTGCGTGGCCAACGGGATTCCTGTCGAAGTGGTGCCGGGGGTGACCTCCGCGGTCTCGGTGCCCGCCGCCGCGGGCATCCCGGTGACCCACCGCGGGATCACCGCCTCGTTCGTCGTCGCCTCGGCGCACGACGGTGCGACGGCCGCGCTCAACGCGCTGCGCGACGCACCGGTGACCTCAACGGTCGTCCTCCTCATGGGGATCACCGCCCTCGCCGACACGGCCCGGCGGCTCGTCGAGTCGGGGCGGCCGCCGACGACCCCGGTCGCCCTCATCGAGTCTGGCTGGACGCCCGCCCAGCGCACGACGGTGACGACGCTCGCCGAGGCCGCGGAGGTTGCCGCCCGCGAGGGCGTTCGGTCACCGGCGGTCATCGTCGTCGGAGAGGTGGTCCGAGTCCGTGAAAAGGTCGGCGATCTCGTCCCGCCGGCGTTGCTGGCCGAGGCGGCGCCGAGCCTCGTTCTCCTGGCGCACGGTTCCCCCGATCCGCGGCACGCCAAAGGCGTCGAGAAAGTAGCCGAGCAGGTCCGGCGCCGCTGGCCTGGGCGCGTTCGCGCCGCATACCTCGACCATCACCCACCAACGGCGCTCGACGTCGCGCAGCGGCTGACTGGCGGGGTCGTCGTCCCGTTGCTCCTCACCGCGGCGTACCACGTGAAGACCGACGTTCCCCGGGCGGTGGCGGCCATGGACGCCGTGGGTCGCGGCCGGTACGCGGTGGCGGGGGCGCTCGGCCCCGACCCTGCACTCTTCGCAGCGGCGGAGGAGCTGCTGGCGCGCGGCGGCTACGAGCCCGACCCGCATGCCGGCATCGTGCTGTTCGCCGGCGGATCGTCCGACCGCGAGGCGATCAGCGCGATCGGTGAGTCGACTGAGGGGCGACCCACCTGGGCGGTGGCCGCGTTGGCCGGCGGGGAGGAGATCGGTTCGGTGGCTGACCGGCTCCGCGCGGGAGGCGTCGAGCGGGTTCGCGTCCTGACGTACATGGTCGCCGAGGGCGTCCTGCGGGACCGGATGGTGACGTACGCGGAGAAGGCCGGGGCCGAGGTGGTCCCCGGAACGCTCGGCCAGACCGACGCGTTCGCCGACCTCGTCGTCCAGCGCGCCCGGGAGGCGTTGCGCGGCTGCCGGTAGCCTGCCGCGGTGCCCCATCCCCACCTGCGGGTCGACCGCGACGGCCCGGTCGTCACCGTCACCTTGACGGATCCGGACACCCGCAACGCGCAGACCCCCTCGCTGTGGCGGGCGCTGGCCGAGGTGGGGGAGTCGTTGTCCACAGACGCCCGGGTGGTGGTGATCCGCGGCGAAGGTGCCTCATTCTCCGCCGGCCTGCACCGCCAGATGCTCGCGCCGGGTGGGATCCCGGGCGAGGCCGACATCCTCGGTCTGGCCTCGTCCGAGGACCTGGATGCGGTGATCGGGGAGTTCCAACGCGGGTTCAGTGTGTGGCGGTCGCTGCCGGCCGTGGTCGTTGCCGTCGTCCAGGGGCACGCGGTCGGCGCGGGGTTCCAGCTGGCTCTCGCGGCCGACCTGCGGTTGCTGGCCGACGACGCCCAGCTCTGTATGCGTGAGGTGCAGCTCGGTCTGATTCCCGACCTCGGAGGTACCGGTCCGCTCGTCCAGCTCGTCGGATATGCCCGGGCGCTGGAGCTCTGCGCTACCGCCCGGTTCGTGGGGGCGCGGGAAGCGTCGGATCTGGGCCTGGCAACGGCGGTCGTGCCGAGAGATCAGCTCGACGCGGCTGCCGAGGATCTCGTCGCGGCGTTGCTCGCGACCCCGCCGGATGCCTTGCATGCGCTGAAACCATTGCTGTCCAAGGCGATACACGCTTCGGCGGACGAGCAGCTCGCCGCCGAGCGCACGGCCCAGGCCGGTCTGTTGCGTGGCCTCGCCCGACTGGCCGGGCGCTGAGGCCGTGGGGCGGTTCCGCGAACCGCAGGTCGTCCTGTTCAGTACCGACCTGCCGCGGGCCGTGGCGTTCTACGAGGCGCTCGGCTTCGCGGAGGTCTTCCGCACCCCGGCGTCCGGCGAGCCGATCCACGTCGACCTGGCGCTCGACGCATACCGGATCGGTATCGCCTCGGTGGACTCGACCCGGACGGACCACGGCCTCGAACCGGTACCCGCCGGTCAGCGCGCCGCCGTGATCCTCTGGACCGACGACGTCAGCAGCGGCTACGCCGAGCTCGTCGCGTCGGGCGTTCGGGGACTGCGCGAACCGCACCAGTGGCTGGGCCGGTTGCTCATCGCCTGGCTCGAGGACCCGGACGGCAACCCGGTCCAGATCGTCCAACCGCTGTCAGGCTGACGGAATAGCGTCCTGGGCAACGGACGTTGTGGCTCGGGTCGAGGAGGTGACGCCGTGAGCATGTCGGGCTGGATGGTCATGCGGTCCATGACCCGCGACTCCGACGTCGTCGACCGCCGGCTCACACCCGGCACGACCCGCCGCGTGCTCGGCTACGCGCGGCCGTTCCTGCGGCCGATCATCGTCTTCCTCGTCCTCGTGGTCGTCGACGCTTTTGTGATGGTGGCCTTCCCGCTGCTCCTCAAGGACCTCGTCGACGACGGTGTCACACCGAAGGACTCCAGCGTGGTCATCCGGTTGTCGCTCGTCGTCGCCGCCCTGGCGGTCGTGGACGCCGGCCTGACGATGCTCCAGCGGTGGTACTCCTCGCGGATCGGCGAGGGCCTCATCTACGACCTACGCACCGAGGTCTTCTCGCACGTCCTGCGCCAGCCCATCGCGTTCTTCACCCGCGCCCAGACCGGCTCGCTCGTCAGCCGGCTCAACTCCGACGTCATCGGCGCGCAAGCCGCGTTCACCTCGGTGCTCTCGAGCGTCGTCAGCAACGCGGTGTCGCTGGTCCTCATCGTCGCGGCGATGTTCACGCTGTCGTGGCAGCTCACCGTCGGAGCTCTCCTGCTCGTGCCGTTCTTCCTCATCCCGGCGCGGGTCATGGGCAAGCGGCTCGCCGGGCTGTCCACCCTCCAGATGAACCTCAACGCCGACATGGGCAGCCGGATGACGGAACGGTTCAACGTCGCGGGCGCCCTGCTGGTCAAGCTCTTCGGCAACCCCTCCCGCGAGGATCGTGAGTACGCCGAGCGGGCGGGCAAGGTGCGCGACGCCGGCGTGCGGATCGCCATGAACCGCACGGTGTTCATGGTCGCCCTCGGGTTGGTCGCGGCTCTCGCCACGGCGATGGTCTACGGGTTCGGCGGGGTCATGGCCGTCAACGGGACGCTCACCGTGGGCACCCTGCTGGCCCTCGCCGCACTGCTCGCCCGGTTGTACGCGCCGCTCACGGCTATCTCCAACGTCCGGGTCGACGTCATGACCGCCCTGGTGTCGTTCGAGCGGGTCTTCGAGGTCCTCGACCTCCAGCCCTTGGTGACCGAGAAGCCGGACTCCAGGTCGCTTCCGGACGGTCCGCTGGGCGTCGACGTCGACCAGGTGGCGTTCCGCTACCCCTCGGCCGACGAGGTGTCGCTCGCTTCGCTGGAGTCCACTTCGTCCGGTGACCGCGGGGCGGGGGAGTCGGTGCTCCACGATGTGTCGTTCTCGGTGGCGCCCGGGCAGCTCGTCGCCCTGGTCGGACCGTCCGGCGCCGGCAAGACGACCATCACGGCGCTGGTGTCACGGCTCTACGACCCGGGTGCCGGCACCGTGCAGATCGGTGGCGTCGACCTGCGCGACGTGTCCATGCAGGCTCTGCACGACTCTGTCGGCGTCGTCACGCAGGAGGCCCATCTCTTCCACGACACGATCCGGGCCAACCTCGCATACGCCCGACCGGAGGCCACCGAGGAGCAGATGCGCGCCGCCTTGGCCGCGGCCCAGGTGCTGCGCCTCGTCGACAGCCTGCCCGAGGGGCTCGACACCGTGGTCGGTGACCGCGGGCATCGCCTCTCGGGTGGCGAGAAGCAGCGCCTCGCTATCGCCCGGCTCCTGCTCAAGGGTCCACGCGTCATCGTCCTCGACGAGGCCACTGCGCACCTCGATTCGGAGTCGGAGGTCGCCGTCCAGCGGGCCCTCGACGCGGCGCTCGCCGGTCGCACCTCGCTCGTCATCGCGCACCGCCTCTCAACCGTGCGTGGCGCCGACCTCATCCTCGTCGTCGACGACGGCCGCATCGTCGAGCGCGGCCGCCACGCCGAGCTCCTGGCCCGCCGCGGCCTCTACGCCGACCTCTACGAGACCCAGTTCGCCACCGAGCTCGAGACGGCCGCCTCCGGTCAGTGAGCCGTCAGGCGACGCTGTTGGCCAGCGCCGCGTACTGGCCGAGCAGCAGGTCCCACTCGCTGAACCGGGCCCGTCCAGCGACGTTGGCCGGCGTCCAGCCGCCGTGGGCGAACCGCACCCGGGTCCCACCGACGTGCTTCGCGGACGCGAACGTCACGTCCAGGCGGCTCGGGTACGCCGGATCTTGCGCCAACGTGAACGACTGGGCGAAGTGCCGTCCCGGCTCCCAGACGAGGACCTCCCCGAGGCGGTATGCGTCGCCTCCCTCGGACAGCATCGTGACCTCACCGCCCACCCAGGGCTCGACCCGGATCTCGCGGAGCGGGCCGGGGGAGTAGGCCTCCCGCGGCCACCACTCGCCGAACCGCGCCGTGAACACCTCGAACGCCTGCGCCGGAGAGCAAGCCACCCAGACGTGCAGCACGATCGGCGCGGCCGCCTCCGCGGGCCGAGGGTCCGCTTCGGCCGACGTCGTGGCCGCCCCGGGGCGGTTGGACTCGACGAACACGATCCGGTTGCTGAAGGGGTCGATGACCGTGACCACCCGTCCCCAGGGGCGGTCCTCGATGCCCGGGTTCGCGTAGGCATACTCCTTGGCCTTGAGCGTCAGCTGGAGGTCGAGCGCGTCGGCGACGGGGACGAGCACGCCGCTGCCGGGGCTTGCGTCCCCGTGGTGCCCGCTGAGGTGGATGCGCGCGTCGCCGCGGGAGAGCTGGGCGTAAAGCGGTTCGTGGCCACCGGTGTCGTTGCGCCAGTCGACGCGGAAGTCGAGGTACTCGACGTAGAAGGCCAGCGCGGCGGCCTCGTCGAAGACGCGCAGGATCGGGACGACGTGGCCATCCGCAGCGGGCCTCGCGGCGGCCAGAGTGTTCCAGTCACGGGCGCCGAGCTGGCGAGCGACCAGCTCGAGTGCTTCGCTGTGGCTCACGGCGACGTTTCGGTCGGCGAGCGCGCTGCGCAGGTGGCGCGCCATCGCCTTGGGGTCCGGAGATGAGGGGGTCATGATGCGGCTCTTTCCGGCGGACAGTGGTCCAGGTGCCTGCGTTGCTGAGAGCGGGTCCGCCCAGATGGTGAGGGCGCATCGCTGACGCTGACGGTCGTGCGGGTCGAACGGGGCATTCACCATCCCCGAGGGGTGCAGGCGGCCGGCTGCCCGGGCCACCGTCATGGTAGCGCCGCTACCGTGGCGCGATGGGTGACGTGGACGCCTACCTCGAGAAGCAACCGGCCGACATACGCGTCGCACTCGAGCGCCTCGTGGACCTGGTGCTGGAGGTCGCGCCGGACGCCGAGCAGGGGACGAGCTACGGGGCACCGGCGTTCCGCTACGGCGGGCGACCGCTGGTGGGGTTCAAGGCCGCGAAGGATCACCTGAGTGTGTTCGTGTTCGACCCCGAGATCATCGAGCGCGTCCGCGACCGGCTCCCCGGTTTCCGGATGACCAAGGGGCTGATCGCGTTCGCCCCGGACGGCATGCCTCCGGACGACGTGGTCCGCGACATGGTGCGGTACCGCCTCGAGGCCCTGGCTCGTTAAAGGTCCTCCTCGTCCCAGATCCGCAGCTTCCTGGCCTTCGCGGCGACCGGTTCGCTCTCCCGGCGCTCGGCCGCGGCGACGCGGACGCGGTAGCCCAGGAGTACGAACCCGAACAGCGACGTGAGCCACCACTGGAACGCGTACGCCTGGTGCGGGCCGAGGTCGGTGTCCGGCGCGGCGAGGGGTTCCGGGCGCGGTCCGGCTGGCTGCTCGGAGCCGAGCTCGAGGTAGGCGTCGACCACGGTTCCGCCGCCGGTCTGCCGAGCCGCTGCGGCCAGGTCGATGCTGGCCAGCTGGCCGGCCGGCAGGTCCTTGCCGAGGTCCGGTTCACCGCTGCGCAGCCATCCCTCGATCGTCACGTCGCCGACAGGAGCCGCCGGAACCGACGGAAGGTCGGCGGCGGAGTCGGGGTTGGCGACCCAGCCCCGGTCGACGAACAGCCGCGTCCCTGACAGCGTGCCGCTCAGGTCGAAGGGGACCAGGACCTCGAGGCCGGGCCGGCCGTCGAGCACGCGGTTGCGGACGAGCAGCTGCTGGCCCGACGCATACCGGCCGGTCGCCGTGACCCGCAGCCATTGGTCCTCCTCGGAGAGAGGTATGCGCGCGGTCACGGCGTCGAGCGGCACCGGGCTCGCGGCGTAGTGCGTGGTAACCGCCTCGGCGCGGACCTGGCGGTCCTCGTAGCGGCTCCACTGCCAGCGGCCGAGCAGGATGCACGCGACGGCGAACGCGATGGCGAGGGCCAGGCCGCCGAGCATTCGCCGCGAGGCGAGCGCCGTGAGCACCGCCTCACGCTACCCGGCGTGCGTGTGGCAGCCGTCGGCATACAGTTGATCGATGATCGCCCTCTCGACTCCGCGGCTGCGTCCTCAGGGCGTACTGGGGCTGCCGGATCAGTTCGGGCGGGTGGCGCGCGACCTGCGGGTCTCCGTGACGGATCGCTGCAACCTGCGGTGCACCTACTGCATGCCGGCCGAGGGACTGCCGTGGCTGCCGAAGCCGGAGATGCTGAGCGACGAGGAGCTGCTGCGGGTGATCGGCGTGTTCGTCGGTCTCGGCGTGCGGCAGGTGCGGCTGACCGGCGGCGAGCCGCTGCTGCGGCGGTCGATCGTCGAGGTCGTGGCCGGCATCGCGGCACTTCAGCCGCGGCCGCAGATCGCCATGACGACCAACGGTGTCGGGCTCGAGCGGGCGGCGGGGGCACTGGCCGAGGCGGGGTTGGACCGGGTCAACGTGAGCCTCGACACCATCGACGCCGAGACGTTCACCCGGCTGACCCGGCGCGACCGGCTGACCGACGTGGAAAAGGGTCTGGCCGCCGCCGCCGAGGCCGGGCTGACGCCGGTCAAGGTCAACGCGGTGGCGATGCGGGCAGTCAACGACACCACGGTCGCGGATGTGCTGGCGTGGTGCCTTGACCGGGGGTACGAGCTGCGGTTCATCGAGCAGATGCCGCTGGACGCGCAGCACGCCTGGGATCGCTCGCTGATGGTGACGGCCGACGAGATCCGCTCGCGGTTGTCCGAGCGGTTCGAGCTGACAGCCTTGCCGTCGCGGGAGCGGGGGAGCGCGCCGGCGGAGCGGTTCCTGGTCGACGGCGGCCCAGCGACCGTCGGCATCATCGCGAGCGTGTCGGAGCCGTTCTGTGCGGCGTGCGACCGGACCCGGCTCACCGCCGACGGCCAGGTGCGGAACTGCCTCTTCTCGGAGGCAGAGACCGACCTGCGCGGGCCGCTGCGGGACGGCGCCTCCGACGCCGAGCTGGCGGCCCTGATCCAGGGCGAGATGTGGCGGAAGAAGCGCGGCCACGGCATCGGCGACCTCCACTTCCGCCAGCCGGACCGGCCGATGTCCTCGATCGGCGGCTGAGCCGGGACTGGGGTGGTTCGACAACGCTCCAGGGTGGTCAATCCGCCCCGATGACGTATGCGTCGGGCCGGCACCCCTGTCGTCGGCACCGGTGCGGTGCGCCGCACCATCCTCGAGTGCGGAGGATCCCGGCGATCTCACCGGCCAGCGAGCAGGGTCGTAGGACGTCCATCCAGAACGCCCGCACCGTAAGCCAGCCGTCGGTCGCGCTGAGCCGGTCGCGCCGTCCCTCGACAGTTCGGGAACCCCACTCGTGCCATAGCCGACCATCGAGCTCGACGAGAACCCGTTGCTCTGGATAGGCCACGTCATGGACTTCGCGCCGGGACGGCGTCGTCCGCAGTTGCCGGGTGGCCCTCGGCAGTCCATGAGCGCGTTCCACGTCACGCAGGAAGCGCAGTTCCATGGCGCTTTCGGCTCCTTCCCCTGCGTCCGACAGCACCTGGGCCAGCAGCGCTCGAGACGGATGCCGGCTCCGGGCCGACAACCTTGCAAGGACAGCGGGCTCGGTCGTGCGGAAGCGCTGGAACGCCCGGCCGAGCAGGGCGAACGTCTCATCGAGGTTTGCCGTCTCGG
>Ga0307318_10000581_pt1 | contig 11922 bp, 7 predicted proteins | sample ER_DNA_367_FD_194500 | JGI IMG/M metagenome (GOLD analysis project Ga0307318, IMG submission 194500) | Bulk soil microbial communities from the East River watershed near Crested Butte, Colorado, United States - ER_DNA_367 | ecosystem: Environmental > Terrestrial > Soil > Floodplain | place: USA...
CCCGCTGCTCCTCCAACTGCGGGCCGCCGGCCTGCAGATGGTGGTGGTCGTCGACGAGTACGGCGGCACGTCGGGCGTGGTGACGCTCGAGGACGTCGTCGAGGAGATCGTCGGCGAGGTCAGCGACGAGCACGACCGGTCTCAGTCGGACTGGAACCAGATGGCCGACGGATCGTGGCTGCTGCCGGGCCTGTGGCGGCCGGACCAGGTGCGTGACCAGCTCGGGGCTCTGGTCCCTGACGGTCCGACGTACGAGACGGTCGGCGGCTTCGTCATGGCAGTACTGGGCCGCATCCCTGTCGTCGGCGACGAGATCTCACTCACCGGCTGGGTGGTGCGGGTCGCGCGGATGGACGGGCGCCGGGTCGACCGGCTCCGCTTCATCCCCGTGCCCGACGAGTCCCCGACCGCCGAAGGCGGGTCCGACGACGCCTCAGAGGTCAGAGCGTGAACCACACGCTCGCCCTGTGGGTGTCGGTGTTCCTGCTGCTGGGAAACGCCTTCTTCGTCGGTGCCGAGTTCGCGGCCATGGCCGCCCGACGCTCGACCCTCGAACCGTTGGCCGCCGCGGGAAGCACGCGCGCCCGCATGGTCCTCGACGCGCTGGAGCGCCTGGGCTCGATGCTCGCGACAGCTCAGCTCGGGATCACCGTCTGCTCGGTGGGGCTGGGTGCGCTGGCGGAGGCCGCACTGCACGAGATGCTCGAGGACGTCCTCCACGCCTGGCACCTCGACCAGTGGCTCAGCGATGCCTGGCTCGGACCGATCTCGCTCTTCGTCGCGCTCAACATCGTCGTCTACTTCCACGTCGTCGTCGGCGAGATGATCCCCAAGAACCTCGCGATCGCCGGACCCGACCGCGCCGCCCTCGTGCTCGTCCCGGCGCTGCTCTTCGTGTCCCGTGCGTTGGGCGCGGTGGTCCGGGTCATGGAGTGGATCGCCAAGGGCTTGGTACGCCTGATATTTCGCATCGAGCCCAAGGACGAGATCACCAGCGCGTTCACCGCCGACGAGGTCGCCCACATCGTCACGGAGAGCCACGCCGAGGGACTTCTGGAAGAGCAGCGGGAGGGGCTGGTCCGGTCCGCCCTGGACTTCAGCGACAAGGTCGCGTCGCAGGTGGCCGTCCCGGTGGACGACCTGGTCACCGTCTCGTTCGGCGCCACGCCGGCGGAGATCGAGAAGCTCGTCGCGCGCCACGGCTTCTCGCGGTACCCGGTGCGGACCCTCGACGGCGAGGTCACGGGGTACCTCCACCTGAAGGACATCCTGTATGCGGACGACGAGCGGCAGACGCAGCCGATCCCGCTCAAGCGAGTCCGCCGGCTCGCCACCGTCAGTCCGAACGACGACGTCGACGACGTCCTCGGGACGATGCAGCGGACCGGAGCCCATCTCGCCCGGGTAGTCGACACCGACGGGTCGGTCAGCGGCGTGGTGTTCCTCGAGGACGTTCTCGAGGAGCTGGTCGGCGAGGTGTCGGACGCGACGCAGCGGTGAGTGCCGGTCCGCTCACGGCGCCGGAGCGACCATTCGCCGGTGGGTGGTCGGGTGGAGCGAAGTTGCTGCTCTCACGTCAAATTCCCTCCACTTCGAGTAAGGGTGTCTTTGCCCCGGCGCGGCGGTGGCGGTCGGCGACGGGGTCGTCCTAGCGGAGTGCGGTGTTCGCCCGCACGGGCCGGCTGCGGATGACGAAAGTCCTCTGACATCTGATGACCTTGAGGGATACCAGCGGCAGACTGGTGCCGAGGCGGAAGTTGACACGGGCGGTAGGGAGCACCATGCGGGGTATGGCAGGGGCTTTCCGTTGTGGGAGGTTGCCTTGCAGGAGGGCTTCTCCTTCCGATTCTTTTTCCCGTGCTTGGTTTCGGACAGTTCCGATGGTTCTTCTATGGGTCCCTGGGAGCGCTATTTGCGGCTGGTGTGCTGACCTTTGGGGCGTCTAGAGCCTCCTCCACTCAAAGTTGGCTGTCTGCCAGCTCGGTTCGGTTCTTCTGGGGCTTTGTTACTGCACTTCTCGTCTTCGCCGTGATTATTGGGACGGAGCAACGCGCAATCTCTATTGCAGAGAGCGTAAGGCAGGGACGCCCGCTCCAAGCCGGTTACACCTTTCTCTTCCACGTTCGAGCGGATTGGGTGTGCATCAGCGGCGAGTCGGTGAAGTCTCACAATGTTCCTGAAGCCGGTCTCTATTTGGGCGAGTCGGCCGGTTGGGTGTCAATATTTGATCCAACTTCAGGGCGTAGTGTTCGAGTGCAGGACGAAGGATTGATATTTACATTTCCTACGGGGTCTAGCGGGCGAGAGTCGTCGTCGTGCTAAACAGCAATCTCACCGGGCGGCCTCCTGCGCGATCTGCACTTGACAAGCTTTTTCTTCCCCATGTCGTTTCCCACCTGCCGAGGGATACAAATCAAATTGGCCGAACCACCAGGCGCCTTCGGGCCGGCGTGGTCAAGGAAGCCGCGGAGCGACTGGGCACCGGTGGACCGCCTCTGAGGCGAATTGGGGCAGGCCCACAGTGGGCGGAGTGCAGCATCGGTGGGACCTCGCGCCGCGAGAGGTTCAAGGGGATCGGGCAGCACGTCGGCTGCACACCTTGGGGGGCGGATGCTGTCCGGATTTATCGCGTCGATCCCGATAGGCATGATCGCTCAGAGTCTGCTGCGACGATCCCGGCGTGGACGGCTGGCTGGCGCGGGAGGCGGTCGCGGCCGACCGCCAGTCTGGCGTGGTCCTCTGGGTAGCCAGTGATGGCGGTCGGTTGCTACCGCCTGGGTTCGTTCCAAGGGCGAACGCGACCGCGATGACATCACCGAGCGGTGGAGCTCCGACGGGACGTCGATGCCGGCGGTCCTGGTGTATCGGCTTGGTGTCGATCAGCGGTGGCAGCGGCGCGGCCTGGGCCTGTCATTGGTGTGGCACGCGTCTGATGGACCAAATGGGTATCACCCCATGAGCTGATCGCCGACACGCAACACCTGGAGGGACCACAGTTGCGCTCCGGTCAGCCGAGCTGTTGCAGGGCCTTCGGCTGACGGTGCGGGCCGCAGGACAGCCGGGGGTTCGGCCGCCACAGCGCAGGGAATGGTTTGTGGCAGCGTGGGCATCACTACGGCCTGCCTGAGGACTGGACAACACATGAGTGGCAATAGCACGCACCGGTTCACGAATACGACCGTGCTGGCGGTATGCGCTGTCGAGGCGCCTGAGGTCGTGACCTCGGCCGAGTTCGACGAGCGCCTGGCGGAGACCTACGCCCGGGTGCGGATGCGACCGGGTGTTCTTGAGCGCCTGGTGGGAATCAAGGAACGACGCTGGTGGCCGGCGGGGTTCTCCTTCGTCGACGGTGCGGTCGCGGCCGGGGCGAAGGCTCTCGGCGAGTGCGGGATCGACGCCGCGGACATTGGGCTGATGGTGAACACCTCGGTGAGTCGCCGGTTTCTCGAGCCGTCGACCGCGGTCGCGGTTCATCACGGGCTGGGGCTGCCATCGTCGTGCAAGAACTTCGACATCGCCAACGCTTGCCTAGGGTTCGTCAACGGCATGGAGCTTGGCGCGACGATGATCGACGCGGGTGTCGTCGACTACGTCCTGGTCGTGGACGGTGAGGACAGCCGGACCATCCACCAGAACACCCTGGCCCGGCTCAGCGACCCGAAGACCACCTCGGCCGACCTGATGTCCGAGTTCGCCGCCCTGACCTTGGGATCCGGTGCGGTGGCGATGGTCCTCGGCCGCGCGGACCGGCACCACGAGGGGCACCGGCTGGTCGCTGCTGCGTCCCGGGCCGGCACCGAGCATCACTCGCTCTGCATCGGCGACAACGACATGATGCGGACAGACCTCAAGGGGCTGCTGGAGGCGGGGCTACAGCTGTCCGAGGATCTCTGGAACGAGTCCTCCGCCGACTTCCATTGGACCGAGGGGATCGGCCACTACGTCATCCACCAGATCTCGCAGGTGCACACCGACGCGCTGTGTGACCGCCTACAGATCCAACCCGAGCGGGTCCCACGAACGTTTCCGACCTTCGGCAACATCGGACCTGCCTCGGTGCCCTTCACCCTGGCCTCGACCGTGGACCGGTTCGAGGATGGTGAACGTGTCCTGCTGATGGGAATCGGCTCGGGACTGAACGCCTCCGTGCTCGAGCTCATCTGGTGACAGAAGGCGCCCGAGCCGGTCTCCCACCACGGGGCCTGCCAGGTCTGGACCCGACCTGGTCCCGGCTCGTCGACGTCGTGGCCTCCGCGGGCCCGGCCGGCACGACGCATACCTGGCACGTTCTCGACAACGCGGTGGCCGAACCCGAGGGAACCCTGTTGTGCGTGCATGGCAACCCCACCTGGTCCTACCTGTGGCGGGGACTGTTGGCGGACGCTCCGCCGGGTTGGCGGGTGATCGCGCCCGACCAACTCGGGATGGGCTGGTCCGCGCGTCTCGCCCGGTCGCGTACGCTGGCGCAGCGGGTCGCCGACCTCTCGGACCTCACCGCGCAGCTGCAGGTGAATGGGCCGGTGGTGACGGTCGGTCACGACTGGGGTGGGTCGATCTCACTGGGCTGGGCGCTGGCGCACCGGCAGCAGCTCGCCGGCCTGGTCCTGACCAACACCGCCGTGGCGTTAACCGATCAGGACAAGGGTCCCGCCCTCATCCGGCTCGCCCATCTCCCGCTGCTGCGGGAGTGGTGCTGTGTGCGGACCGACACCTTCGTCCGCGGCGCGGCCCTCCTCTCCCGGCCCGCGCTGCCGCGCGACGTGCGCCGCGCCTTCGTCGACCCGTACCGGACCGCGCAGCGGCGGCGCGGCGTCGGCGACTTCGTCGCCGATATCCCGTTCGCCCCCGACCATCCGTCGGCGGCCACGATCACCGGAATCGCCGAGGGCATCCGATGCCTCGACGTCCCGACCCTCATCCTCTGGGGTCCCCGCGACCCGGTGTTCGGTGACCGGTACCTGGCCGACTTGCGGGACCGGCTGCCGCAGGCCCGGCTACACCGGTACGAGGGCGCTTCACATCTGGTCACCGAGGACGCCCCGCAGTACGCCGCCGTGGTGAGCCGATGGGTCGCCGACCTGGTCGACCACACGCCGTCGTCGGGGCCGGCAGACCCGTCGGCCGCCGGGGGAGACACACGCCTGTTAGAGGAGGTGGGACGGCGGTCGCGCGACGACACACCGGCCATCGTCGAGGTCGGCGGTGCCACGGTGAGCTGGCGAGATCTCGCCGCCGACGTCGACGACATGGCGGCCGGGCTGGCGGCTTCCGGTGTGCGGCCCGGAGACCGGGTAGCCGTCCTGGTCCCGCCGTCGGCAGAGCTGACGGTGCTGGTGTACGCCGTGTGGCGCGCCGGGGGGGTGGTCGTCCTCGCGGACAAGGGGCTCGGCCTGCGGGGTATGCGCCGGGCGCTGCGCAGCGCGGCGGCGCACCATGTGGTGGGCAGCGTCCAAGGGCTCCTGGCCGCCCAGGCCATGAGGCTGCCCGGGTCACGCATCGTCGTCGGAGACCTGCCTAGCGCCGCCGTCCGGTCCGTGCAGGCACGGCACTCGTTGGGTGAACTGGCGCTCCTGGGTCGGACCTCTCCACAGCCGGATCTACCGTCGGCCGACGCCGACTGCGCGGTCGTCTTCACCTCGGGCGCCACCGGCCCGCCCAAAGGGGTCGTCTACCGCCACCGGCAGGTGGCGGCGCAGCTCACTCTGCTCCGCTCGACGTACTCGATTGGTCCCGCGGACCGGTTGGTTGCCGGCTTCGCGCCGTTCGCGCTCCTGGGACCGGCGCTGGGTCTAACGACCGTCGTCCCGCGGATCGACGTGACTGCTCCGCACACCCTCACCGCACCGCTGCTGGCCGACGCCGTCAGTGCTGCAGGAGGCACCGTGGTCTTCGCCGCACCGGCTGCCCTGCGGCGCGTGGCTTCGACGTCGTCGCTGCTGTCACCTGAGCAACGGGACGCGTTGGTCTCAGTGCGCCTGCTCGTGTCCGCCGGCGCCCCGGTCCCAGCTCCGCTGCTGCGCCGGACGTTGTCGGTACTGCCCAACGCTGTCGCTCACACTCCGTACGGGATGACCGAAGCCCTGCCGGTCTCGGACATCTCGCTGGCCCAGATCGAGCAGGCCGGACCGGGCAACGGGGTATGCGTCGGACTTCCGCTGGTGGGCGTCGGGCTGGCCATCAGCCCGCTGTCGACCCAGGGAACTGCGGACGGCGTGCTCACCACCGCCACGTGGACGACCGGCGAGATCTGCGTTAAGGGACCGCACGTCAAGGACCGCTACGACGCGCTCTGGGCGACCGAACGCGACTCCGGCCGGGACCCGGGATGGCACCGCACCGGCGACGTCGGCCACATCGACGACCACGGGCGGCTCTGGGTAGAAGGCCGCCTGGTGCACGTCGTGACCACGGCCGACGGCCCAGTCACCCCCGTCGGAGTCGAGCAGCGAATCGAGAGCCTTGAGGCGGTTGCCTCGGCCGCCGTCGTGGGAGTGGGGCCACCGGGAGCCCAGGTGGCGGTCGCGGTCATCGTGCCGGCAACGTCGACCAGTCTCGGCGTCCGGCGACGACCGACACGCCCACTGGCGGACCTGGCGCTGACCGACCAGGTTCGCGGAGTCGCCGGCGTGGACGTCGCGGCTGTGCTGTCGCGTTCCCGCTTGCCGGTCGACATCAGGCATGCGTCAAAGATCGACCGCCAAGCCGTCGCCCAGTGGGCCGCACGAGTCCTCGCCGGGTCGAGGCTGGCCCGGTGAAGATCCTCGTCACTGGCGGGACCAGCCTGCTCGGCCGCGCCACCACCCATCGACTGACGGCCCGCGGCGACGAGGTCACCGTGATGCAACGTCGCCCATCGGGGATCGGGTGCCGCGAGGTCGTCGGAGACATCGCAGACCCCGACGTGGTGGGCCGCGCTGCCACCGGGCAGGACGTGGTCCTCCACCTCGCCGCGAAGGTGGACATCATCGGGGCGTGGCGCGACTACCTCGAGACCAACGTCCGCGGGACCCGCCACGTGCTCACCGCCTGCCTGAGGGCCGGAGTCGGCCGACTGGTCCACGTGTCCTCCCCGTCCGTCGCCCACAGCGGGTCCGCGCTCGTCGGCTCTGGCGCCGGTCGCGCCGACCCAGAACGCGCTCGCGGACGGTACGCGAGATCCAAGGCCATCGCGGAGCTCGAGGCGCTGGCTGCAGACTCCCCCCAGCTGGCCGTCCTCGTCATCCGCCCACACCTGATCTGGGGACCGGGCGACACCCAGCTGGTCAGTCGGATTGTCGAGCGCGCCGCTGCCGGCCGGTTACCCACGATCGGCTCGGGTGCCGCGCTCGTCGACTCCACCTACATCGACAACGCCGCGACGGCCCTCGTTGCGGCGGTCGACGCGTGCGGCCCAGCGCACGGCGAAGCGCTGGTCGTCAGCAACGGCGAGCCCCGGCCAGCCGCCGAGCTCATCGCACGGATCTGCTCTGCCGCGGGCGTACGAGGCCCGCGCGGACGGGTTCCCCCTCCCCTTGCATGGCTCGCCGGCGCGGCGGTCGAGGCGATCTGGGCAGGAACCGCACGCCGAGGCACTCCACCGATCACCCGGTTCCTGGCCGAACAGCTTGCGACGGCGCATTGGTTCGACCAGTGCCACACCCGAAACGTCCTGCACTGGCATCCGGAGGTATCCCTGGACCAAGGATTCCTGCGACTGAGCTCGTGGTACCGCAACAACGAGGAAGGACCGGAATCCGAGTAACCCGGCACCAGCGTCCTCGGCCGCGCGCGCATACCGAACCAGGTCCCTGGGCCCGCTCTGCACGGCGACCCGGCCCGACCTAACAACCGCCTCGCCTGAGCAGACATGGCCGGAGCCCTCGGAGACCCGCACCGCAGCGCCACGCCAAAGCCGCCGACCCTTACCCATACGCCATGCTGACTGCGGAGACCTAGGACCGCACGAAATCGGGGCCGATGGGTCTCTGAGTCTCCGCGGAGACCGCGCCCTGTCTGGGCGAAGTGCAGCTCCGTTTGGGCACAGGGCCGGTAGCCGCGGACCCGTCGTCCCGCCAAGCCGTCGGACCGACAGACCGCGGCCGACCGGGTCAAGGCGCTCCGGCAGGGCCTGTCCGTCGCGTCCGGCTGAGCTAACCGCTCACCAGTGGTGAGCGACGTCGACGACGAACCGGTCGCCGTTGGCGGGTCCGGGTAAGGGGAAGACCCGCATCGGAAGCCGGGCGCGGACGCCGAGCCCGATGGTGGTGTACCCCTCGAAGCTTCCGCCGTATGCGACCTCGCGGAACGTCGAGTAGCCGGCCACGTTGGCGATCTCTAGGACCTTTCGAGCCGCGGACCGGCGCGCTGACGAACATGCGGGGGCGCGCTGCCCAGTCCGGGGCCAGTCCGCACGCGCACCGCCCAGCGCCAGCAGCAGCCATCGCCAGTCAACGACATCGATGCAGGTGATAAGCCTGCACCCACGCGTCTCAGCGTTCACCCGCCGTGCGGGGCATGTACTGGATCATGTAACCAAGAGGGTCGTTTGTGCAGGTGACGGTCCTCCTGACTCTGTCGGAGTCCGCAGTTTGTCCACGGCCCGGCGAGGGAGCCCGTTGCGGGCCCTCATGCCACCGCGGGGGGGCCGGCATGCATCGTCGTCGTGGCGGAGCGTGAGTCGCTGTGCGGTGCGCTGTCCCCGGTTCTCTCCAGCCCGGCGACGACCGTGCTTGCTACGACCCTGTCTTTGCTTGGGGACACTCCGGCTGCGTCCCAATGTCCCGAGGGCTGGTGGTCAAAGGGCGCCCCTTTCGAGCTTCGGCGGCCGGGACCTTGTCCTCTTACGCGTTCGACGTCAGGCGAGGTGGGCTGGAGGTACCGGCGGTCGCAGCGCCCAGGGGTGATGGTCGGGCCGTGGCAGGAATCTGGGCGCACAATTCCAGGCACCGCTCGACGGCTGGTCAGGCTTCCTGAGCCGTGTCGTCGGACGAGCTGTCATCGGGTACACGTTTCAGGACGTTCCCTCCGCTACGCTTCGCCGCCTTGGTCCGGGTCGTCGTCTTCGTCATGGCGTTGGTCGTCGAAGTCGTGCACGAGTTGCGAGGCTCGGTCGTTGATGGCCAGGTCGTCGCCGTCCACCAGCTGACTGATTGCCTGTCCCAGGGCCCAGTCTGGAAGGTCGTCGTCTGGGTTTACGTCTGCAGCCACGCGTACCGCCGCCTTCCAGGGGTGCCGTCGGTAGGCCCATTCTCCACCCGCTTCGGCAGCCGAGAACTGCGCTCCGGCGTTAGGTCCGACGTGACAGTTACGCGTTGGCCGGCGGCGGTCCTGGCCGACTGTATTCACCCAGTGCTGCTAGCAAGCCGTGGCGTCCGGGTCGCTCGCCGTCGGCACCCCGTCGGCCGTGCTCGTAACCCCGCTGTAAGAGACGACGCGGTAGGAGGAACCCGCGGGCAGCGCGACCAGTCCGAGCGGATCTGGAACAAGCGGACCGTACCCGTCGGGAGGCGCCGAGGACGGCGGGGGAATTCAGCACCTTGTCGGTGCGACGGACCGGGGCGAGTCCTACGCGCTTGCGCCCAACGAACTCAATGACAGCGAGTTCGCAGGACCGGCGTTCAGCCCTGGACGGGGGCGTGCCTGTTCGCCAGCATCCATTCTCCCGGCTACGTTTTCGCGATCACTGGTCCTTGGGCCGCCCAGCAACGCCGCAACTGATGTGACAAACGCACTGCTGGCCCATGGAGAACCGGCCAACCTGGAGCGACGGGCCGGTAGCCTGCCTCCGCAGCTTCGCCCTAGCGACCTCGGCTGGTCGGGTGCAGCCACGGGCCTCCGACGAGCACGACGGGCTTGGAGCCTTGCCGGTCTCCTTCCTGGAGTGGTGATGCCACTTTCGCGGGCAAGCGACCTTGGCGATCTGGCCGGGGCATCGCCATCCAGCCAGCCGGTGCGTTGGGGACGAGCATCGTGTGACGACGGACGGCAGCGGGCCGTGCTTTGCTGTCCGTGCACCACGGCGGTGTGTCGCGTGGTGGCAGCGAATCCGGGGTAACTCAGGGTGGTCCGCCGGCTGGGCCGTAGCTAGCGTCGAAGGGGTCGGTCGGGACGCACCGGCCTCGCGATCCTGAGGAAAGCCATGAAGGCGCTGGTGCAGGACCGGTACGGCACCTCTGAGGTGCTCCGGCTCGAGAACGTCGACCGACCCGAGCCCGCGGCTTGGGGAAGTGCTGGTGAAGGTCGCCGCCGCGTCGGTCAACGCCGCCGACTGGCACATCATGCGCGGCGAGCCCAGGGTGGCCCGACTCATGGACCGCAGCATCTTCGGCCGCACCGGGCCGCGCGAGCGAATCCGCGGCCGCGACTTCGCCGGCACCATTGACGCCGTCGGGCCTGGCGTCACTGGCTGGCAGGTCGGCGACATGGTGCTCGGTGAGGACGAGGCGACTTTCGCGGAGTATGCCGCCGTTGACCACTCCTGCCTGGCGCGCAAACCGGACGCACTGTCCTTCCAGGAGGCCGCCGCCCTGCCCCTGGCCGCAGTCACCGCCGACCTGTGCCTCACTCGTGGCGAGGTGGAGACGGGGCACCGGGTGCTGGTCATCGGGGCGTCGGGAGGCGTGGGCACATTCGCCGTCCAGCTCGCCGCGGTTCGCGGCGCCATCGTCACCGGAGTCTGCAGCACCCGCAACGTCGACTTGGTGGCCTCTCTGGGCGCCACGCATGTCGTCGACTACACGCGCGACGACTTCACCGGCGCCGAGCGGTCGTACGACGTGGTCCTCGACCTGGTCGGCAACCGGGGCCTGCGCGACCTGCGCCGAGTCGTCGCCCCGGGCGGCCGGCTGGTGTTGTCGGGTGGCGGCAACCCGGGCGAGAGCCTGTACCTCGGTCCGGTCGGGCTGCTGGCGAAGGCCGGGATCTTCGGCCGCCTTCTGGGCCCGCGCGTGCAGATCCCGCGCGCGGTGCCGGACGCTCAGAGGCTCACCGATCTCGCCGGAATGGCCGCCCGCGGCGAGATCCGCCCCGTCATCGACCGCACTTACCCGCTCGCCGACGCCGCTGCGGCGGTCCGCCACCTGGAGGCGGAACACGCCCGCGGCAAGGTCGTCGTCACCATCTGAGCGATCCCACCACCCGGTATGAGGTGGGTCGTCTGATTCTGTTTCGGAGCGCGTCGGGGCCATCGTGGACACGGTGCAGACGGTCCGAATGCCTCGGGCTGAGGCAGCGTGTGGGCTGTGTCGTGTGCTCGTCACGGTCGAGGCGGTTGGCCGACTCTTCGGGCGTGGTGACGCCGTGGCCGAGTGACGTTGCGTGGGTAGAGTCAAGTCGTGGTATCCAGGCGGCGGCTCGTCGCCGTCGCGCTGCTCGCCGTGCTGGGCCTTGCCGCGTGCACCGTCCAGGGGGAGGGGAACGGGGGCGGCCCTTCGGCCAGCGCGACGAGCGCGGGGTCGGGTCAGGACGGATCGTTCTCGGTGACCGTCGCCGCCGCCGGCGACGTCCTGTCCCATGCGGCGGTGACCCGCGATGCGCAGAAGAACGCCGGTGGCAAGGGATTCGACTTCCGGCCGATGTTCGCTGACGTCACACCGCTGATCTCGGCCGCGGACTTGGCGCTGTGCCACATGGAGACGCCGATCTCCCAGACCGACACCCATCTCACTGTGGGCGGCGAGCTGGTCTTCAACACCCCGCACGAGATGCTTGATGGGGTCAAGTCCGCCGGCTACGAGGGGTGCGACTTCGCCAGCAACCACACGTGGGACCAGGGCCTGGATGGGCTGAAGTCGACCACGGCAGCGTTCGCGGACGCGGGACTGGTGTATGCCGGCCCGAACCCCGACCCCCAGCAGCCGGAGGCCCTGGCGCGGTACGACGTGCACGGCATCACCGTCGCTCACCTGGCCTACACCTACACAATCCTCAACTCAGGCGGTCCCA
>Ga0307318_10000582_pt1 | contig 11918 bp, 12 predicted proteins | sample ER_DNA_367_FD_194500 | JGI IMG/M metagenome (GOLD analysis project Ga0307318, IMG submission 194500) | Bulk soil microbial communities from the East River watershed near Crested Butte, Colorado, United States - ER_DNA_367 | ecosystem: Environmental > Terrestrial > Soil > Floodplain | place...
GTCGGGGGATTCCAGTCGATCTCGCGCCTTGGGACGGGCGCGATAGCGGCATGGAAGCGTGGAGGGTGTTGGTCAACGGGGGCCCGCGTGTGATAGCGGGATGGCCGCACCCTCCGATTGTTTTCTCTGGATTGCAATCCGCTCGATTTACCGACGCTCGTGATCCAGGGCCGAGCCGCTAGCTTTGGGACGTGACTAGCCCGTTCTCGCCTGACCTATGGGATGCGGTGGGGGGCTTCGACTTCACCGACATCACCTATCACCGGGCCAAAGACGCACCCGTTGTCAGGGTCGCCTTCGATAGACCCGAAGTACGCAACGCGTTCCGGCCGCATACCGTCGATGAGCTCTACACGGCGTTGGACCACGCCCGGATGGCTTCCGACGTGGGCGCGGTGCTGCTCACCGGAAACGGGCCGTCGCCCAAAGACGGTGGGTGGGCATTCTGCAGCGGCGGCGACCAACGGATCCGCGGCCGTGCCGGGTATCAGTACGACTCGGCGGCGACGGGTGACGGAGCAGCGCTCGGACGGCTGCACATTCTCGAGGTCCAGCGACTGATCCGCTTCATGCCCAAGGTCGTGATCGCGCTGGTCAACGGCTGGGCTGCGGGTGGCGGACACAGCCTGCATGTCGTCTGCGATCTGAGCCTGGCCAGTGCCGAACATGCCCGTTTCAAGCAGACCGATGCCGATGTCGGCTCGTTCGACGGCGGCTTTGGCTCTGCGTACTTGGCCCGACAGGTCGGGCAGAAGGTGGCACGGGAAATCTTCTTCCTCGGTGAGACCTACTCTGCTGAGGACGCGTACCGGATGGGCATGGTGAATCGCGTGCTACCGCATGAGGAGCTGGAGACCGTCGGCTTGGAGTGGGCGAAGATCATTTGCGGCAAGAGCCCGACCGCGCAGCGGATGCTCAAGTTCGCGTTCAACGCGATTGATGACGGGCTGATCGGCCAGCAGGTGTTCGCGGGGGAGTCGACCCGGCTGGCGTACATGACAGAGGAGGCCGTCGAAGGCCGCGACGCCTTCCTCGAAAAGCGCCCGCCCAACTGGAGCCGCTTCCCGTACTACTACTGACTCACCTACAAGTCGGCGTTAGACGACGCCGTACAAGCGATCTCCCGCGTCGCCGAGACCAGGCAGGATGTAGCCGACCTCGTTGAGCTTCTCGTCCAGACCGGCCAGCACCAATGTGCAGGGTATGTGAAGCTCGTCGACCAGCTCGGTGAGCCGGGCGATCCCCTCCGGTGCCGCGATCAAGCAAATGCAGGTGATCTGATCGGCACCACGCTTGACCAGGAATTGCACGGCCGACCCGAGGGTGCCGCCCGTGGCGAGCATCGGGTCGAGGACGTAGCACTGGCGTCCAGTCAGGTCGCTGGGCAGCCGTTCAGCGTAGGTTGTCGCGACGAGCGTCTCCTCGTTGCGGGCCATGCCTAGGAACCCGACCTCAGCCGTCGGAATCAGCCGGGTCATGCCTTCGAGCATGCCAAGACCAGCTCGCAAGATCGGCACCACCAGCGGCCGCGGAGGTGACAGCTTCACTCCCACCGCGGTTTGCAGCGGCGTCTGGACCGTCCGGGACACGACGCGGACGTTGCGGGTCGCCTCGTACGCGAGCAAGGTGACAAGTTCTTCGGTGAGTCGCCGGAAGGTGGGGGAGTCGGTGGTCTCATCCCGCAACACAGTCAGCTTGTGAGCGACAAGGGGATGGTCGACGATGCGGAGTTCCACGATGGAACCGTAGCGAGACAGGGCCGGAGATGGGGGATTGGCGTCGTGTCCGGCCGCAGCGTCTGACACGATGGTGCGGATTCGCGATTCTGCGGAGGAGGGGAGTCATGTCAGAGTTCGACGACGAAGAGTACGAGTCGTTCGACCTGGATGGCGCGGGCAGGAGCGCTGGCTCGGAAAAGAGAGCTACAGGCAGCGGCACGGTGCTTGACGACGATCTGGAGGACGACGACGATTTCGACGAGGCCGACCTCGAGGACGCCGCAGACGACGAGATCGATTTCGTACTAGCCGCGTATCGGGAGGACGGCCAGCCATATGTGCAGTCGCTCGGCAAGGATCTCGCCAACGATCTTGACGAGTTGATCATCCAGTTACGCCGATTGCCCGGCGATGCTGGTGCGCTCGGCTTCGTGAGCCTGGTCGAAGAAGTCTTCGTGATCGCCCGGGTACGTGGTCAACACGTTCAGGTGCTGCTGTCTGATGCGGCGGCCGCGGGCGACTGGCCGATCGCGCGAGACGTCGTGGACTATCTCGGCGAGGAGCCCGTGGACGAAGACGAGGACGAAGAGGAAGGTGAGCCGATCGGTGATCTTGGCATTGTCGCCGACCTCGGATTGAACGACTTCGACATGGGCGCGATCATCGACAACCTCGAGCTGAGCAGCGTCGAGATGCTGGTCGATATCGCCGACAAGATCAAGCTGAATCCGCAATTTCGCAAGGCCGTTGAAGCAGCCGTTGGGTGAGTGAATATGGCGGGTTGAGCCACTGGGAAGACCCGATGCGGCTGGCTCTCGATCAGGCGCGAATGGCAGCCGGGCACGGTGATGTGCCCGTCGGCGCTGTGGCGGTTGACCAGGCCGGGACCGTGCTGGCAGCAGCAGGAAACGAACGAGAGATCAGAAACGATCCGACCGCGCACGCAGAGATCTTGGTGCTGCGGGAGGCGTCCAGGCGGCTGCGGTCCTGGCGGTTGATCGGCCTTACCCTCGTGGTCACCCTCGAACCGTGCGCCATGTGCGCGGGCGCCATCGTGCTCGCTCGGGTCGCACGTCTCGTGTTCGGGGCGTTCGATCCAAAGGCCGGGGCAGTCAGCTCACTCTTCGATGTCGTACGCGACCCAAGACTGAACCATCGCGTCGACGTACGCAGCGGCATCCTCGAGGACGAATGCCGCGCACTGTTGAAGGACTTCTTCGCCAGCCGCTGACTGATTCGCGCGCCCGGACGGCCTTGGGTAGTCTCTCCGGCGGTGGCGTGTCTGAGCGGCCTAAAGAGCGCGCCTCGAAAGCGCGTGAGGTGAAAGCCTCCGCGGGTTCAAATCCCGCCGCCACCGCCAACTGACAAGGCGAAACGCTGGCCCCGCCACAAGGTGGGCGCCGGCGTTCTAGGTCTTGGTCTCATCTTTGGTCTCATCTGGCTACATTTCGATCGTCTTTTGCGCTGTTTGGGCTCGACCAGAGCAGCACGTCGAGCCGACTCGCCACGTCGCTGTGAATAGGAGCAACGACGTGTGCGTAGCGGCTGACCATCGCCGTCGTTGACCATCCCAGAACACTCATGATCGTGCGCTCGTGCACCCCCAGGAGCAAGAGCACCGTCGCAGCGGTGTGGCGCGCGTCGTGGAGTCGGCCATCCCGTACTCCCGCAGCCTTGAGCAGCTTCTTCCAGTGGTCCCAGTCAGTACGCGGGTTCAGCGCTCGACCAATCTCGTCACTGAAGATCCACCCCTCGTCAACCCACAGCTGAGCGGCCGTCCGTCTCTGGACCGCCTGAGCTTTGGCGTGGTCCCGAAGCAGGTCGAGCACCGCTGCCGGCAGCGGGACCACCCGGCGGCCAGCACGCGACTTAGTCGTGTCGAAATCTGGCCGCGAGAGCACCCGATTGGGGCAGTGACCGGCGTACTGATGGCCGCAATGGGGCTGACATCGGTGTTCATAACGGGGTCGTGTTCGACTGCGCTTGATAGTCAGGACTGACCGTGACCAATCGACGTCACCCCACTGAAGGCCCAACGCTTCCCCTTGCCGCAAGCCCAGGGCCAGGGCGAAGACCCAACGTGCGCCGTTGGGCTCGCGTTGGGCCGCGACGAACAGTTGTTGTACTTCATCGACGGTGTACGGCTCCACGTCATAGTCATTCACAAGCGGCGTCTTCGCCATCTCCGCAGGGTTTCGAGCTAGATGACCTCGCCGCACGGCCTCGTTGAGTGCGGTCCTGATCGTCCGGTGGACCTGGTGCACGCGACCGGGACTCATAGGTGTGCCACGCCGAGTGCTCAGCTTGAGCATGCTGACGTAGAGACGTTCAAGGTGCTCAGGCCTCAGGGTCTGAAGCCGGTGGCGGCCGATGCCTGGGATCAGGTGCACCTTGACTGCCGCGCGGTAGCCCTCATAGGTGCCCTGCTTCACAAATGGCCGCGAGAGGTGTTCCAGCGCCGAGCGTCTGCTCAAAGGGCTGACCGGGGAGCCGGCATGGCCGACCCTGCGTGGCCACCTGCTGCTGTTGACCGCTGCCGGCGCCGATCCGGTCGCGGAGCTGTTCATCGCTGCCGCAACCCGGGACCTGACCAGCGCCCATGATCAGGCTGCTGTCATCGACTGGCGGATCCAGGACACTACCCTCGTTGACGGGCCGTTGCCGTGGCTGCCACGCATTCCCGATCGCATCGCCGCCGACCCGAACTGGGGACCATACCTGAACGCGCGATCACAGCTTGTTGCTGGGCTCGCCGACCAGGTCCGTCTCAACGCCGAAGGGGAAGCGCCGGCCTGGGCGGCCCAGCCTCATGCTCTGGTGTCGGCCGAGTTGATCGCCGAGGTGCAGGTGTGGCGGGCCGCCACCCAGGTCGACCCCAGCGACCTGCGACCCACCGGGCCACCCCAGCTCGGCCGCGCCGCCCGAATCTTCCAACAGCAACTCGACAAGCGACTCGCGGATACCAACGCAGATGAGCGATGGCGGCGGCTACTCGCCACAGAAGTCCCCAGCGTCACCGCGGACCCATTCCTGCCGGAACTCGAGGAAAGGTTGAGCAACCTCACCCGGGCCGGCTTCGACGCCACACACCTCCTACGGTCGGCCGCCGCCGCCGGACCGCTACCCGACGACCACTCCGCCGCAGCCCTCTGGTGGCGCATCCTCGATCACCTACCGCAAACGCCGAACCAGGATCATGCAACCCCTGAGGCGATCCCGGCGACCAGGCGCACGACGCCGAGGCCATTCGACCAGCAGCCACCCGTGCCGCGCTTGGCGCCGCCTCCGGCGTTCGGCCCGAGCCGCTGACCCGGCCTCCCGACGCAGAACGACGGCGGGATGTTTCGGCAGGGTCGGTTGCCGAAACTCATTCTGATATGTATCAAGGCAAACTTTGCTCGCCGCTCGTCCTCGCCGCGCTGCGGGCCGCGACCCGACTTAGCCGACCAACCGACCGCCACCAAACCACGACCGAAGTGGAAACGCCCGGCACGTCGGCCCGCCCGACACGCCGTCCTCAAATCAGCAACGACCAAGATCAACTACAAGAAGTGGGAAACCGCCACCTCCTGGGATTGCCACTCGGCGAGCGCTGACCCATTTCGGCGGGGCCCGCCTCGATCGTCTGTGACCGCAGCAAAACCGATACCGACCGATCGGTTTGACGCTGAGCGGCTGGCCGCCTGAGTCGACCGGTCTAGCGGTGCCGATTTCAGCTGGTGCTGGCCGAGCAGACGGCCATGCTGGCTGTGTTGTTCACAGTTCGCTAGCTCTGATCGCTGCCAGTTGGATCCGTGCCGCAGCCAACGCAGCAACGATGGCGTTGCTGACCGCTGCGAGCTGGGCCGGCTGTATCAGGGTCGGTGCTGGTGGCCAGATGAATCCGATGCCGCGCTCTGCGCGGCTGTCGATATCCCTGAGTAGCTGGATGGTCAGATGGTGCTCGCCGGCGATGACGCCGCGGGCGAGGTCGATACGCTCGCGCACCAGATTCCGCTCCGATCAGTGGCATCTCAGGCCCGGCCGGTGTTTGCCCATTGGTCGGGCCACTTGGCCTTGCTAGTTGGTTTGGTTTTGTTATCGCCTCCCGACACGAGCTGGTGCACGGCTTGGTCGCAGGCTGGCGAGGGGAGCCGTGAGAGGTTTTGGAACTTGCGCAACGTGATGCGGACCTGGCGGCCTTCAAACTCCGAGCAGGGACAGGTCAGATAGACGTCAGTGGATTGGGTTCGTGCTGGCATGATCGGCTCCTCAGCTCAGGCCTGGGAATACAGCGGCAGGCGGTTCGAGGCGTGAGGGGCAAACTGAGCGGCTCCCGGGCTGCATTGGGGTGGCAGCGCGTGCACCCACCGGCACCTTCATGATCAACTGAGGCTCGCGAGCGGCCGGCGCTCGATGATCCCGATGGTAGTGAGCCGTGCCGCAATATGCGCCCGCCTGGCCACTCGTCAGCCGTAGTCGGGGAAGCCGTCCGCTCACGAACGCGGAGACACCAGGCCTGGGCCAGCAGATACAGCAGAGGCCCCCCGAACAGCAGCAGGCTCAGGGTGGCCGATATGTGACCGTGGCATGCACGATGACGATCTCTTGGCCCACCGCAAGTGCAATGAGGCCAGCGACCACCACCACCTCGCCGTTCATGGCCAGCCGGGCTGAGCGGATCGGATCAGCTGTGCTCGCTACGAGGCGGTCCGAACCGCCGAAGTACAGGATCCACAAGGAGACGATGGAGAGCAGAGACAGGCTGCCCGTTGCTGCAGCCAGAAAGCGGAACGGAGCCTGTGCCAGCGCCGTGCCAGTGGTGAGCACGGTCTCGCCGAGGGCGATGATCAAGAAAAGTCGTCACCGCTCGATCATGTGGTCTGCGTTAAGGCGACGTGGCTTGTGCCGCTCAATTGAACCCGTTCCGCCGGAAGTTCATGGACCGCGACGGCCAGGCCCACCACGCACGACCATGAACGCAAGACATAGACGAACGACTAGCTCGTGGCGGCCCGGGAAGGCTGACACGGCCGCGGGTGGAGTAGCGTATTCGGACTGTTGGTGCTGAGGCAGCGAGGCTCAGGCCCTCAATGCATGGTGCCCTCTGATTCTGACACCAACTGGGGCGCTGAGCCGGGCCCATTGGCCGGCGCTGGGCGGCCTGCTCCCGTCTGCAGTTATGTCTCAAGCACTGTGTCCGCATTGGCGAGCGTCACGGTCACCGGCTCGTTCGCCGTCAAGGTCAGGGCCCGTCCCGCCACGACGATTTCTTCCGTGGCCCCCTCAGGCCCCAAAAGGCGGAAAGTCGCCTCGTCGTGTCCGATCGTGACAGCGAGAGAGTTCCCGTGCCAGCGCAGCCGGAAGCGAATCTCCTGCCACTCTTCCGGTAGCCACGGGTTGACGGTCAGTTGACCGTGGTGAACCCGCACTCCGCCGAACCCGTTCACCAGAGTCTGCCAGGTGCCGCCGGCCGAGGCTATGTGCATGCCGTACTCGGTATTGCCCTGGTTGTCCGTCAGATCGACCAGCGCCGAGCGGTAGAAGTACTGCAGCGCCCGAGTGGAGTCGCCCACCTCGATGCCCATGATCGCGTGGATAGCAGGACTCAGGGAGGACTTGTGGAGGGTGCGGGCCTCGTAGAACTCGAAATTGGCCCGCTTCACCTCGGTGGTGAAGTCGTCCGGCAACATGTACATAAGCATCACCACATCGGGCTGCTTTAACAGCATCGTGTCTTCACAGTTGAAGTGGTTGTAGCCCGCCGGGTAGCGAGGCATGTTGTTGGCGTCCCACTCCGTGATGGGTACGTCCTTACGCTGGAAGTAGCCCTCGAACTGCTCGACCAGCTCGCTGTGGGGATCGGGCGGGAACGCGATTCCCTCGGCAACCTCTTCCCAATGCTGCACCTCTGCTGGGTCGAGCCTGATCGCCGCCGCGATCGACTGCAGAGCCGATGGCTGGCGCGCCGCGAGGTCCTCATACAGGCGAACGCTCTGCTCCAAGTGCCATTGCGCCAGCCGGTTTGTGAAGGCGTTGTTGTCGACATGCGAGTGGAACTCGTCAGGTCCCATTGCCTGCTTCAACGAGTAGCTGTCCGTCGCGGGGTCGTGCTGCACCCGGCTCACCCAAAAGCGGCTGGTCTCGAACAGCACCTCCGCCCCAAAATCGACGAGGAAGTCGTGGTCGCCGGTCGCGATGACGTAGGAGAGGATGCCGTACGCCACGTCGGCGCTGACGTGGATCTCCTCGTCTCGGGTCCAGAAGCGGTGGGCTCCGTCTTCCGTGTATACCGGGCATTCCTCCTGCCCGGTATCCGCCGACTCCCAGGGGAACCGGGCGCCACGGAAGCCGCTGTTCCGAGCCACGTCACGGGCCCCGGGCAACGTGTGGTGGCGGTACCGCAGCAGCGAGCGGGCAGTGGCGGGCTGGGTGTAGATGAAGAACGGCAGCATCATGACTTCGGTATCCCAGAACACGTGCCCGCGGTAGCCCTCACCGCTCAGGGACTTCGCCCCGATGTTCACAGTGGGGTCGTCCCCGTTCGCGGCGATGAGGAGGTGGTACACCCCGAAACGCAGAGCCTGGGTTGCGACCGGGTCCCCGATGACCTCGCAGTCGCAGTCGGTCCACATCGACTTCCACAACTCTCGATTGCGGGAGAGGAGATCGTCGAATCCCATCCGGCGGTGGCCGCGCAGCGCCTCCAGGCACCTACCCTGGAGCGGCTCCGCCTCCTCTCGAGAGGTCACGATGGCAACCAGCTTGTCCAGCCGCAACGTCTCACTCTCGGCCACGGCGAAGTCGGCCCGCTCCCCGACCTGCTCACCGCTCCGGTAATAGGCGCGTCGCAGCGGCTCCGCGGAAGCGTCGAGCGAGGCCCCGTAACCCAGGCCAATTCCACTGTCGATGGTGCGCGTCTCCAGGTAGACCGCATCCTCGGTAGTGTCTGTGATCACCGGTCGCAGGTGATTGGACCACGCCCACTTCTCCCACTTCACTTCGGGTTCGAAGACGCTGTGCTCGGGGTAGTACGGCACGCGATCCAAATTCCGCCGCCGACCGGCAATCGCACTGTCCACGGTGATCGTCGACGCATAGTTCTCCGGGGTCACCTCCAGCCGCAGGGCGCAGAGCCGCCGGTCGGCGAAGCTGGCGAAGCGGAGGCTCTCGATCCGGGTACGCCGACCCTGGTCGTCCTCGAACACGGTGCGCCGCCACAGCACGCCCTGCCGCAGGTCGAGGGCCCGCTCGTGTTCGACGACCCGGCAGTTCTGCACGTCGAGTCGATTACCGTCGACGAGCACGGCCAAAGGGAGCCAGTCGGGGGCGTTGACTAGGTCGATCACTGTCGCGTCATGGCTGTCGTAGACCCCGCTCAGGAAGGTGCCCGAGCGCTCACCCACCCAGCCCTCTTCGAGGGTCCCCCGGGTCCCCAACCGGCCGTTGCCGACGGTGAGTAAGGTCTCGAAGGTGTTGGCCCGGGCGGGGTCGAAGCCGGACTCGGTGACAAGCCATTCCTCGCCGCTCAGCACCGTATTCATCTCCGTCATGCTCCGTAAGCCTCGGCGATTTGCCGGTCGGTCTCCGCCAAGGACTTGTAAACGGCCAGTTCTCGACCCCCGACGCGCTGCGCGCCCATGGCGTTGCCGTATTGCGCGGCTCGTACGAAATCTTTGGTGTGTAGGTAACCGAACGCCATCCCGGCCGCGAAGGAATCCCCGGCGCCGGTGGTGTCAACCACGTTCTCCACCGGCATGCGGCCGACAAGCTCCTTGTGCAGATCGCCGCTGTCGTCTCGGCTGTAGACGACGGCGCCCTCCTCGTCGAGCGTGATGCACAGCGACTTGACGCCCCGATCCAGACAGTACTCGGCGAACGGCGGCAGATCCTGCTGGCTCAAGGGCCGGGCCACCGTGGTGCTGTCGGCCGCCCCGGGCGGGAACCAGCTGCAGCCGGCCTCTTCCAGGTTCATTTTCAAGATGTCGATGTCGGGCAGCCACGTGTCCCGATCGATCCAGAGCCGGTGCGCTCGTGCGCCACCCCGGGTGAGGGCAACAGTGGGTCCATGCCCGTCTAGCAGGATCGTGCCGGAAGAGCGCTCCCGGATGAAACGCAGCGTCGGCTGGCTTACCTGATAATCGGTGATGGGTACACACACGAAGGCGTCCGCGTCGAGGACGAACTCCACGTCCTCCGGCAGGATCGGCGCCATGAAGTGGGTCTGCCGCTCCTCCCGCTGGTTGTGCTTGAGGTATGTCAGTTCGACGACGTCGCCCCGGTCGGTCGTGGAACGGATGCCGGTGGGGTCGATATTTGGGAACTTCGAAAGCGCCTCCTTGATCGGTTCCTCATCGACGCGACGGACGTGCACGACCGGGCAGATCCGGTCGCTGGGCTCCATTAATGCCGAGAGGGCCGCTGCGGTGTAGAGAGCGCAACCGTACTTTTGGAGCACTTCGCCGTGGTGCGTGGTGATGCGGTCGAACGGAATGGGGCCGAGAACTGCGACAGTGCGGGATCCAGACATCTGCGCCCTCCAATGAGTCCAGGGGCCGCAACTCCTTCTCCACCACCCCTGCGCTTTTATCGCAGTAGATACCCATTGCGCTCTCTCTGACAAGAGATAATCACGAGCAAGAGCCGAATGCGGGACCTGATGGGGACTGGACACATATGGCTCCAGATGTCGACGGCGACCCGGCCCAAGATGCCCGATCTCGCCCAGTTCGCTCACAGATTCCCGCGGGCGCCCCGCTGACGTATTCCACACGTACGGAAAGGCAGGCCGCATAGCAAAGTTGTTTCGTCGGTTGCGGAGGACTGACAGGTGCGGCTCGACCCTCTATGTGATCTGGGCGCAGCTGAGCGGCCACCAGCCGTACTTTATCTTCCGGACGGACTGCACGCCGCATCGCTCGCTGGCTTGCCATGGTTCGCACGGGTGAGATCGACCCGACCCCAAACCACGCTGCAGGATGCAGATGCACGACGTGGTCGCTGGCTGTATCCACGGTGTGGACATCAACCCGATGGCTTCTTGTCTGGGGACGTCGACTTCGGTCCGGGGTTTACATAAGATCGGCGCCTACTTTCCGTGTCCGATCAAGGTGTGGCTCAACGGGCATGAGTGGGCCAAACGCCCGGCCACGCAAACGGCGTTGGCCACCGGATTCGCCTCCTGTGACGACCAGGGCTTGTTGCTGCGGACGTGCAACAGCCTTTGCCCCGTCCCGATCCAAGCCTTCTTCGACTTCTGGCTGGCCCGGCTGCCGCTGCCCTTGACGGCCCAGGATCGCAGCCACGGGTGCTACTGGGACTGTCGATGGGGCAGGTCGAGATGGCGCGCACCCTGGTGTCGACCAGCCGCGGAACGGGCAGGCGCTCTTCGACGCCTCTGGAGAACTCCAACGCCTACATGCTCAGCAACGACGAACGACGCTTCGCTCTCGTTGTACACCGCACGACCAGCTGCTGCGACCCCTAATGGCCGCCAACGCCCCACAGCACCCCTCTCCGTCCCGGCAAGCCCTGAAAGTGCTCCACCACGCGTCACCGGACTGGATCGACAACGCCAGAATCGCCGCCTGAACCCTGCTCAGGTTTCAAGCCGCTGGCGACCAAGCGTCGCTGTCCGCACGATTGGCTGATGTCCAGCTTGTCGACAGTGCCGCCACCCTTGGTGATCACCTAAGGTGCCTCTCAAGCCTGGGCTGAACCGTATGCTCTTCGGTGTCAGGGTCGAAAATGACCATGATCTCGTACCACGCATGCGCTAACCCCCTTTTCTGGTCTGAGCGGCTATGGGACGGCCCCATAGCAGGAGCGCGAATGCTGCCCGGTAGCGAGCCTGGGCGTTGCACCGTACACGAGGCGCCGGGCCAGGGTCTAGTTACTCGCTGACCCGACGTGGAAGAAATCAACGACCCGTTCCACAAAGGAATCCTGACATGCAAGCTGGCCGTTTCGCCGTCAGGCATTGACATCCCGACGGTGCGTAGCCGGAGAATGGACGCAGACCGTGGCGGAGCAGTTGCAGCCACCCTGTCGGCTCCGGCACCTCATCGGTAATGATGCATCAGCCTTGAGCAGTCAGGCAGATACCGCCGCTGGGGCCAGAAGCTCGCTGGAACCTCGTGGAAGGAAGCGACATGGTCGGACATGGTGGTTCCGCATCGACCGAAGAATCGGTTTACGGCGAAGAAACTACCGGCAAGGGTG
>Ga0307318_10000584_pt1 | contig 11895 bp, 11 predicted proteins | sample ER_DNA_367_FD_194500 | JGI IMG/M metagenome (GOLD analysis project Ga0307318, IMG submission 194500) | Bulk soil microbial communities from the East River watershed near Crested Butte, Colorado, United States - ER_DNA_367 | ecosystem: Environmental > Terrestrial > Soil > Floodplain | place...
ATGCGGCCGGCGCGCCGCGGTTGTCCAGCGCCTCCTGCAGCGCAGTCTCCTGCTCGGTCGAGAGGGAGCTCTGGAGCAGATGGCCGCCGTACTTCGAGATCTCCGGCACGACCTTGTCGCGCGTGGCCTCCTTGACCAGCACGAACACGGCCGCCGCCCCCGGCTCGAGCTTGTCGCCGAGCTCCTTCATGAACTTGTCGTCGATGCCGTAGTCGCTGGCCGCCCCCGCGGCGGCCCCGCTTGCCGCTCCGATGGCCATACCGAAGAGCGGCATCAGGAAGATCAGGCCGATGAGCCCTCCCCACAGCGCTCCGCCCGCGGCTCCCGAGGCCGCCATGGACGGCTGGTGCACCTTGATCTTGCCGTCCTCGCGGTGCTCGACGATCACCGCGTCCTCCAGGGTGAGCGAGTGCTCCTTGACGAGCTGCCCGAGCGTGCCCATGACCTTTTGGGCCTCATCGAGATCGTCATAGGCAATCGCTACGAGGTTCGACATTCGGTTCCTCCTGTTCGTGGTCGCTGCCAGGCAAGCTTCCGCTTCGCGCAGTGAGCGCGCATCACCCGGGTCGGGTGATTCCCGGTCACCCCCGATCGTCTCACAATGGCGGGCGTGGCCGACTCGCCCGAATCCGTACGCAAGCCGCCCCCGTCCCGCCGCGAGCGGGCGCGCGGGCTCGCCATGTTCGGGCTCGGCGGGCTCGCGGTTCTGTTCGCGGTCCTCAATCTCGACAAGGTCGACGTCAACTGGCTGTTCGGCACCTGGTCGACCCCTCTGATCCTCGTCATCGCCATCTCCTTCCTGCTTGGCGCGGGCGTGGGGCTCCTGGTGGGGCGGCGGCGGGGAACGCGGGGCTGACGCTTCGGCCCGGTTTGGACCCCTATCCGCGACGAGCGCTTCGATGTCTGGACATCTGGGTGATCTGGTCGCTGACCCGGCGGGAGTGGTGAGGACGTAGATCCAGCCCCGGTTGTGGGGCCACCGCCAACCTGTTTGACTTCGCGCGGGATCGATTCCGGAAGGGACTCCGCGCACGCCTGGCCCTGAACAGCCCGCCGCTCGACTCGCCCCCCGCGCCCTCGTGCCGCGGCCGCTGCCGGACCTGGTCGAGCGCCGGCGCGTGGTCGAGATGGTCGACGCGGGTGTCGACCGCCCGCTGACGCTGATCTCAGCGCCCCCCGGGGCGGGAAAGACCGCGCTGCTGGCGCACTGGTTCCACGCCGGGGACGCTCCCGGCCCGGCGATTTGGCTGCCCCTTCGCCGCGAGCACAGGGACCGGCGCCGCTTCTGGGCGGGTGTGGTGTCCGCGCTCGGTGGCACCGATCTCAAGCTGGCCGGGCTCGCCCCGCCGCCCCGCGACGCGCTCGAGCCCTTCCTCATCACGCTGCTGGCGAGGCTGGATGAGCTGGAGGAGCCGGTCACGCTGGTGCTCGACGACCTTCAGGTGGTCAGCGCCCCGGCGATCCTCGCGGACCTCGACTGGCTGCTCGACGTCGCGCCCGCCGGGCTACGGCTCGTGGTGGCCACGCGCAGCGACCCCACGCTGCGCCTTCAGCGCCTGCGCGCCGCCGGCCGGCTCACCGAGGTGCGAGCCGGCGACCTGGCTTTCACGCTCGGCGAGACTCGCGAGCTGCTCGCCGGCCTCGAGCTGGACGAGCGCGACGTCGAGCTCCTCTGGCGGCGAACCGAAGGCTGGGCCACCGGTCTTCGCCTGGCTCATCTCTCGCTCGAGCGCCGCAAGGACCGACACGCGTTCATCCAGAGCTTCGCCGGCGGCGACGCGGCGGTCAGCGACTACCTGCTCTCCGAGGTGATTGCCGGGGAGACCGAGGCGGCGCTCGACTTCATGATGCGTACATCGGTGCCCGACGCACTCTGCGGCAACCTGGCCGAGACCCTGACGGGGGACGCCGGCGCCGCCCACAAGCTGCGCGAGCTGGCCCGCCGTAACGCCTTCGTTACCGAGATGGAGCAGCCGGCCGGCTGGTATCGCTACCACCGGCTGTTCGCCGACGTGCTGCGGGCTGAGCTGCATCGGCGCCGGCCGGAGTCCGAGGCCGGGCTCCACTCGCTCACCGGACGCTGGTACGCCGACCGGGAGGACTCTCTCGAGGCGCTGCGCCACGCGGTCGCGGCGGCGGACTGGCAGCTCGCGGCCGAGGTGCTCGGCGAGCACTGGCTCCGCTGTGTGCTGAGAGGCGGTGGCGCGGTGCTGCTCGAGCTGGCGTCGGCCATCCCGGACGAGGTCGTGCGTTCCGACGCCGAGCTCGCCTTGGCGGTTGGCGGGCTGCTGCTCGACCGGGGCGACCGCGATGCTGCCGACCGGCTGCTGCTCGAGGCCTACGACGCGGCGTTGAAGCTCCCCGACGAGCGGCGCCGGCGATTCGACGTGACGTCGACCGCCACGTCGCTCTACCGCGCGCGCCTCAGCGGCGACGTGGCCGAGGCGCTCGATGCCGCCCGGCAGGTGCTCGACGAGAGCTGGGATCGGGCGGTGGCCACCGACGTGAGAGCGCTCACGCTTGCCAACCTGGGAATCGCCGAATACTGGACGGGCGGCCTCCGAGAAGCCGACGAGCACCTCCAACAGGCGGCCGGGCTCGCGCTCGAGTGCAGCAACGACTTCGTGCTCTTCCTGGCCGAGAGCTACGCGGCCGCGGTCGACGTGCGCGACGGGCGGCTGGCGGGCGCCGAGCGCCGAGCCCGCACGGCGCTTCAGCTGGCCGAACGGCGCGGGTGGACGCGCCAGCCCTACGCGGCGGTCGCACTGGTGGCCCGGGCGACCGTGCATCTGTGGCGCGACGAGCTGCCCGAGGCCGAGCGCAGCGCGGAGGAGGCGGCGGAGGCACTGGGCCGTGTGTCCGAGCCGCTTCTGGGAGCCCTGGTCGGACAGCTGCGCGCGCGCCTGTTGATGCTGCGCGGCGAGCCGCTCACGGCGCTGGAGCTGTTGCGCGGCGTGGGCGCCCACGGGCGGCTGCCCCGCTTCCTGCGCGTGGTCAACGGCCTGCTCGAGGCCGAGCTGTGGCTGGCGCTCGGAGAGCCGGCCCGCGCTCGAGCCGCCCTGCTCGAGCTCGACAGCGCCGACGCGCCGGATCCCGCCGTGGGACTCGCGCGGCTGGAGCTCGCGTGCGGGAACCCTGAGGCCGCCCTGCGGGCGGTCCACACCTTCGCGGCCGACGGATGCGAGCCGGTGCTTCCGTTCACGCGCCTCGAGGCGTGGGTGGTGACGGCTATCGCTCACGACGCCCTGCGCGATCAGGACAGGGCGCTCGAGGCGCTGGAGCGCGCGCTCGACCTGGCCGAGCCGCGCGGCTTCTCGAACATCCTCACCCGCTACGGGCCCCCGGTGCGCTCGCTTCTGCGCCGGCGGATTGCGCATGGGACGGCGCACCGGGCACTTGCCGACGCGGTGCTCGCTGGGCTGGACGAAGGCGCGGTGGCCGACCGCGGCCCGGGGTTCGCTCTGCTCGAGCCGCTCAGCGAGCGTGAGTTGACCGTGCTCAGGTTCCTCCCCACGATGATGTCGAACGCCGAGATAGCGGCGGAGATGTTCGTATCGGTCAACACCGTGAAGACCCACCTCAAGCACGTCTACCGCAAGCTCGACGCGACCGACCGCAGGGATTGCGTCAGGCGGGCGCGGGAGCTGCGCCTGCTCAGCTCCGGGCTGCGCCAGCGGTGAAGGCGGGGGTCGCGCCGGCGAGGTGAGCATGCCGCCCGACGACGTCACTCACCGCACGCTGTTGGCCGCCGAGCGCACCTGGTTGGCGTGGTGGCGGTCGGGCATTGCCGCCTCGACGGCCGCGGTGGCGGTCGGCGGGGTGGTTCCCGAGCTCGTGGAGGGCGGCCGGACGGCCTACGTCCTGCTCGGCGTGGGCTACGCCGGGCTGGCGACGGCGGTTTTCGCCCTGGCCGCCCTGCGCCGCCGCCAGGTCCAGCGGGCCCTCGAGCGCGGGGAGTTCGAGGGCGTCGCCGAGCGCGGCGTGCTGGCTCTCACGCTGGTGGCCATGCTGCTTTCCCTGGCCACCCTGGTGGTGATAGTCGTGCAGAGCTAGGCGACCGGCCGCCGAAACGTGGGAGGATCTGCGCTCATGGGATGTCTGCTCGCCATCTTCGCCGGCTTCTTTCCGCGTATCGCGCTCGTCTGCCTGTGGATCTTCACCAACGACGTCGACCGCGCCTACGACAGCTTCATCGTCCCGCTGCTGGGGCTGATATTCCTTCCGCTGACGACCCTCGTCTACGCCCTGCTCTGGTCCCCGGCGGGCGGCGTCGAGGGAATCGAGTGGCTCTGGGTGGGTATAGCCCTGGTGCTCGACCTCAGCGCCTACGGCGGTGGCGCGAGGGCACGGCGCGACTCATAGCGCGCTTCCACCCGTACCGCGCCCAGAGCAGCAGGATGTCGACGCTTGCGCTCCAGAGGTGTCCGAGCGGCCCGGTGACGACCCAGGCCATGGCCCGCGAGAGCGCTCCATGACTCACGAGCAGAGAACCTAGGGAATAGATCGCGGCGGCCGGGGTCCTGGAGGACATGGCCACCACACTCACCGCCTCGCAGGTCGTTCGCAGTTCGCGGCCCGAGCCGCAGATCCCGGATGTGTCGCTCGACAGGCATGTGCTGGCCCGGGGTCTTCCCGGCGACGTCGCGATGATCGACGCGGCGAGCGGACGCTCGCTCACCTTCGGAGCCCTGTCCGGCGCGGTCGCCGGGATCGCGGGCGGCCTCGCGGCACGCGGGGTGGGGCCGGGCGACGTGGTCTGCCTGCACGCCCCGAACGTGCCGGAGTGGCCGGTGGTCTTTCACGCCTCGCTGCGCGCCGGGGCCGCCGTCATGGCGGCCAGCCCACTGGCGCCGGTGCCCGAGCTGGCCCGCCAGTTGAAGCTCACCGATGCACGGGTCCTCATCACGGCCCCGGCGTTGCTCGAGGGCGCTCTCGCCGCGGCGGCCGACGCCGGGCTCGATGAGGTGATCGTGCTGGGGGACGCGCCGGGCGCGGTTTCCCTCTCGGCGCTCAGGGCCGAGGAGCCCGCTGCTCCGCAGGTCGACCCGTCGACCGACACGGCCGCGCTGCTCTGGTCGAGCGGCACCACCGGCCTCCCGAAGGCTGTGGAGCTCACCCACCGCAATCTCGTCGCCAACCTGGTTCAGGCCGCGGGACCGCTGGACCTGCAGCCACACCATCGCATGCTCGGGCTCGCACCGTTCTTTCACGCCATGGGGCTCACGCCGATCCTCAACTTCACGCTGTCGCGCGGTGCGGCCGTGGTCACCATGGCGCGCTTCGACCTCGAGGCGATGCTCGCGGCGATCGAGCAGCACCGCATCACCCACGCGATCGTCCCTCCGCCGGTCGGCCTGGCTCTGTCCCGCCACCCGGTCGTGGAGCGCTACGACCTCTCCTCGCTCGAGGTGCTGGCGATGGGCGCGGCGCCGGTGAGCGCGGAGCTGGAGCGCGCCTGCGCGCGCCGGCTCGGCTGCCAGGTCGGCCAGGGCTACGGCATGACGGAGACGTCGGCGGTCATCGCCATCTACCCGGCCGAGGCGCCGGAGCGTACGCTGCCCGGCACCTGCGGAGAGCTGCTCGGCGGGACCGAGGCCACCGTGGTCGATCCCGACAGCGGCGAGCGTCTCGCTCCGGGAAGCGAGGGAGAGATCCGGGTGCGCGGCCCTCAGACCATGGGGGGGTACCGCGACAACCCGCAGGCCACCGCGGCCACGCTCACCGCCGATGGCTGGATCTGCACCGGCGACCTCGGCCGCGTGAGGGCCGACGGGGTGGTCGAGGTGACCGACCGCCTGAAGGAGCTCATCAAGTACAAGGGCCACCAGGTGGCGCCGGCGCAGCTCGAGGCCCTGCTTTCGACCCACCCGGCGGTTGTCGAGGCCGGCGTGGTGGGCATCCCCGACGAATCCGTCGGCGAGCGGCCGGTGGCGTACGTGGTGGCCGCGATCGAGTTTGATCCGAACGAGCTCATCGGTTGGGTCGCCCGGAGGGTGGCGCCGTACGAGCGGATTCACCGCGTCGAGCTCGTCGACGAGCTGCCCAAGAACCCCACCGGCAAGCTCCTGCGGCGAGTGCTCAGGGAGCGCGAGCGCGGCTAGGGCTTCCACTATCGTCAGGCGGCCGATGGCCGCTCCCGTGACCACCAAGACCACCGAGCTCGGCGACTCGCGCGTGCGCGTCGAGGTCGAGGTTCCGAGCGAGGCGCTCGAGCAGCAGTTGAAAAGCGCCGCGGCCGAGCTGGGCCGCGAGATGCGCGTGCCGGGCTTTCGCTCGGGCAAGGTGCCGGCGGAGGTGGTGCTGCGCCAGGTAGGCCGCGAGGCGGTGATGGACGAGGCCGTGCGCCGCGGGCTTCCCGGCTGGTACGAGGAAGCGGTCAGCGACGCCGGGATCACGACCGTGGGCGACCCCGATCTCGACCTCACCGACCTGCCCGACAAGGGCTCACCGCTGGCCTTCACCATCGAGGTGGGCGTGGTCCCGCCGGCCGAGCTCGGGGACTACAAGGGACTCGAGGTGGGCCGGCGCGACTCGCAGGTCGATCCTCAAGAGGTACAGGGCGAGCTCGAGCGCATGCGGGACTCGCTGGCCTCCCTGGAGACGGTGGAGCGCGCGGCCGGGAAGGGCGATTTCGTCGTCATGGACTACACGGGCTCGATCGGGGGTGAGGAGTTCGAGGGTGGAGCGGGCCGCGGTCAGGTGGTCGAGCTCGGATCGGGCCGGCTGGTGCCGGGCTTCGAGGAGCAGCTCGAGGGCGCGTCGGCCGGCGACGACCGCGAGGTGAGCCTTACCTTCCCCGAGGACTACCCGGCCGAGAATCTCGCCGGCCAGGACGCCTCCTTCGCCGTGGAGATCAAGGAAGTGAAGGAGAAGAAGCTGCCGGAGCTCGACGACGACTTCGCGGTCGAGGCCGGTGGCTACGACTCGCTCGACGAGCTGCGAACCGAGGTTGAGCAGCGCATCGGCGAAGCCGACGAGCGCTCGATCGAAGGTGAGTTCCGCGAGGCCGCGGTCGACGCCGCGGTCGCCGGGGCCCGAGTGGAGATTCCCCATGAGCTCGTGCACGCGAAGGCTCACGAGATGTGGCACCGCACGTCGCGACGGTTCGCGGCTCAGGGGATCGACCCGGCCCGCTACCTGGAGATGACGGGCAAGACCGAGGAAGAGCTCGTGACGGAGTCCGAGCCCGAGGCCGAGCTGGCCCTCAAGCGCGAGGCGGTGCTGGCGGCGATCGTCGCCGCGGAGAACATCGAGGTCTCCGACGAAGAGGTCTCCGAGGCGATGCGCGCCGCGGCGGGGCCCGACGCCTCCGAGAAGCAGATCAAGCGCGCGATGAAGCGCGCGCGCGCCCAGGGCGCCGACGAGGCCCTGCGCGACGACATCGCGATGCGTAAGGCCGTGGACCTGCTCGTGGAGAGCGCGAAGCCGATCCCGGCCGACCAGGCGGCCGCACGCGAGAAGCTCTGGACGCCGGAGCGCGCGGAGGCGCCGGAGCGCGGCTCAGAGCAGATCTGGACGCCCGGGTCGTAGCCCTCTTGTTACGCCCGTAGCCCCGGCGTGGGTGGCGCTGCGGGACGCTTACGGCCGCTATGAGGAGTGGGTCGAATGGCGGCGGCAGTGAAGGTCTGCACGTTTCGGGAATATATGACCGGTTTCGTGCAGACCTTCCTCTCGAGGCGAGGATCAGCGCCCTCGCGGAACGCCAGCATTGGGTGCTCTCCCTCACCCAGCTGCAGTTGGCCGGTCTCACCGCAGACGCGGTTCGCCAGCGGGCGGCGAAGGGTCGGCTTCACCGAGTCCACCGCGGCGTGTACGCCGTCGGACGCCCTGAGCTGACCGCACATGGCCGCTGGATGGCCGCGACCCTCGCCTACGGCCCGACCGCCGTGCTCTCGCACAGCTCGGCCGCCGTCCTCTGGGGGATCCATGGCAGCGACAAGGGCATCACCCACATCACCCTCCCCAGCCGAGACGCCCGCAGCCGGAGCGGCATCGAAGTCCACCGCAGCGCCACGCTCACCGAGGCCGACGTCGCACGCGTCGACAAAATCCCCTGCACGAGCGTGGCCCGCACCCTGGTCGACCTCGGCGACCACGTCAAGCGTCGTGACGTCGAGCGAGCCGTCGACCAGTCGGAGCTGCTTCGTCTCTTCGATCTCTGCGCCGTGCAGGATGCCCTCCGCGGTGCGGGCCGCCGCCGCGGTGCGGGCATCTTGCGTGCGGTGCTCGCCGACTACGCGGGGCCCACGCTTACCCGGCTGGAACTGGAGGAGCGCTTTCTGGCGCTCTGCCGAGGCGGCTCCTTGCCGGTCCCTGAGGCAAACGCCTGGATCACCCTCGACGACGGCGTCGCCTACCAGGCCGACTTCCTCTGGCGCGCTGAAGGCCTCATCGTCGAGACCGATGGCCGCGACGTTCACACCACTCGCACGGCCTTCGAGCATGACCGGCTACGCGACCAGCGTCTCACGCTCGCCGGCTTCACTGTGGTGCGCTTCACCTGGCGACAGGTGACCGGGGAACCCCAGCGGGTCCTACGAACCACGCGGAGGCTGCTCGCTAGACTGGCCCGCCCATGAGTCCACTCGTTCCGATGGTCGTCGAGCAGACCTCCCGCGGGGAGCGCGCCTTCGACATCTATTCGCGCCTGCTCAACGAGCGAATCGTCTTCCTCGGCACCCCCGTCACGGACGAGATCGCCAACCTGATCGTCGCCCAGCTCCTGCACCTCGAGTCAGAGGACCCGGACAAGGACATCTCGCTGTACGTCAACTCGCCCGGCGGCTCGGTCTACGCGGGCCTGGCGATCTACGACACGATGCAGTTCATCAAGCCCGACGTGCAGACCATCTGCGTGGGCATCGCGATGTCCATGGGTGCGCTGTTGCTCGCCGGCGGCGCGGAGAGCAAGCGCATGGCGCTACCCAACGCGAAGATCCTCATCCACCAGGTCAGCTCGGCGTTCCAGGGTCAGGCCACGGATATCGAGATCCACGCCAAGGAGATCATCGACGTGCGCCGTCGCCTCGACGAGATCCTCGCCAAGCACACGGGGCAAGATCTCGAGAAGGTGGCGCGCGATACCGAGCGCGATTACTTCATGAGCGCGGACGAGGCGATGGAATACAAGCTCATCGACCGTGTAATTACCAAGCACTAGCTCGTTATCTTCCTCATGCGGGAAGGGACCAGAGCGTTGGGGGCGTATTTCTGCGGTACCCTCGGGTTCGTTCTGAGGTGGAACTGAGAGAGCGTGGCCCGACCAACGGACTCCAATGAGCAACTCCTGTGCAGCTTCTGCGGAAAGTCGCAGCGCCAGGTCAAGAAGCTCATCGCCGGCCCCGGCGTCTACATCTGCGACGAGTGCATCGACCTCTGCAACGAGATCATCGATGAGGAGCTGACCGGGGCACCCACGTTCGACCTCGAGAACCTGCCGAAGCCGATGGAGATCAACTCCGTCCTGCAGGAGTACGTGGTCGGTCAGGAACCGGCCAAGCGGACGCTCTCAGTGGCCGTCTACAACCACTACAAGCGCGTCCAGATGATGCAAGCGGAGGGCGAGCAGGACCTCGAGCTGCAGAAGTCCAACATCCTGTTGCTTGGGCCCACAGGGTGCGGGAAGACGTTGCTGGCGCAGACGCTCGCCAAGATCCTCAACGTTCCCTTCGCCATAGCGGACGCGACGGCGCTAACGGAGGCCGGCTACGTGGGCGAGGACGTCGAGAACATCCTCCTCAAGCTGATCCAGGCGGCGGACTTCGATGTGAAGAAGGCCGAGACCGGGATCATCTACATCGACGAGGTCGACAAGATCGCTCGGAAGGCGGACAACCCCTCGATCACGCGCGACGTGTCGGGTGAGGGTGTCCAGCAGGCGCTGCTGAAGATCCTCGAGGGAACGGTGGCTTCCGTTCCGCCGCAGGGCGGGCGCAAGCACCCCCACCAAGAGTTCCTCACGATCGACACCACGAACATCCTGTTCATCTGCGGCGGCGCCTTCGCGGACCTCGACCGGGTGGTCGAACGGCGCATCGGCCACAAGGGCGTCGGTTTCGGGGCGACTGTGTCTTCGAAGCACAACAAGGACACCGGTGACCTCTTCGAGCAGGTGCTGCCCGAGGACCTGATCGACTACGGGCTGATCCCCGAGTTCATCGGCCGCCTGCCCGTCGCGTCGGTGATACACCAGCTCACGCGTGATGATCTCGTCACGATCCTCACCGAGCCGCGCAACGCGCTCGTCAAGCAGTTCCAGCGGTTCTTCCAGTTCGACGGCATCGAACTCGTATTCGCCGATGAGTCGCTCGAGGCGATCGCCAACCGCGCCCTCGAGCGCGAAACCGGGGCCCGTGGGCTTCGCTCGATCCTCGAGGAGACGCTGCTCGACGTCCAGTTCGAGCTGCCCTCCCGGCGCGACGTGAAGAAGTGCGTTGTGACCAAGGAGACGATCGACAAGGGCCTCAAGCCCACGCTGGTCACCGAAGCCGCGCCTGAAGAGGACACGGGCGAGCAAGAGCGCGCCGAGTCGGCCTAGCGGCGGTGCTCCACGCCAGCGCGTCCGCCGTGGTGCTCCGAATGGGTGACAGGTGCAGACGCCGTGAACGCGCACTGAGGGGCCTGGGGTCCGCAGGCTCGGCCTGATGCGGGGGCAGGTGGATCGCGACAACCGGGGCACCGTCGAGGCCTTCGCCCAGATCGCGACACGCGAGTTGGGCGAGCAGGCCCGGGCGTAGAGCGCTTTCGTGCGGGTGCGCTTACTGGAGCGCGTCGGACGCGCGCTCGGATTCTCGCCCGAGGGGCGCGAGGTGCGCGTTTGGGTGAAGGGCATGCCGGGGGCGGATGAGACCGAGGTCGTGCCCGGCACCATCACCGAGGTGCGCGACGAAGGAGCCGTCCTCTATCTGCGCGAGCCCGATCGCCAGGAACGCTGGGTGCTGGCGGTGCCGGACGAGCCCGGTTGGGGCCTGCAGAGCCTGTGGTTCTCGTTCATCGCCGTCGAGGCGTTCGAGCTCGAGGGAAGGGAACGATTGGGCCGCTGGTTCATCCGCTTGGGGTCGCCTCGCTGAACCCGCCGGCCGGGTCGATGTAGCCCCGCCATGTGACCGCGATGGCCCTCCTAGCGAGCTGGCAAACACTTTCGATTCGCTTGCCACGGAAGTGCAGCCAAATGATCTCTTCCGCGCGCATCGACTCGTCCTCGATCGGATTCTGAGGCGAAAAGCTCGCAAATTGCGGGGAAATCTCTCAAATCCGTCTTGCGTAAAGCGCGTAAATGGTGTGGCTGATCCTCGCTTTCCTGGGGAGGCTCATTGAATCGAGGCGTCGGGGCCTCGTCCGGAGAGCGAGTGCGGCAGCCGAGTACATCCGAATCGAAGACGTGGAGTCCGACACTCCGGCGTCGTCACGCCGCGACCCTGGTGTGGCTCGCGGCGCTGGTGATATCGCTGATCGCGACTGCCCCCGCCTTCGGACAGCTGCCGACCGTGCCGACGACGCCGGACCTCGCACTACCGCCTGCCCCGGAGCCTGTGGCGCCCACTCCCGAGCCTGTGGCGCCCGCTCCAGAGCCAGTGCCGCTCGCTCCAGAGCCCGTGGCGCCCGCTCCAGAGCCGGTGGCGCCCGCCCCGGAGCCCGTGGCTCCTGCTCCAGAACCGGTGGCGCCCGCCCCGGAGCCCGTGGCTCCTGCTCCAGAGCCGGTGGCGCCTGCCCCGGAGCCTGTGGCGCCCGCCCCGAGCGCTCCGCCGGTCGAAGAGGCCGTGCCCCCGGCGGTCGAGAGCACCGTCGAGCCGGCCACTCCGGTAGTTGAGGACGCCGTTGAGCCGGTGGCTCCGGTGGTGCAGGACGCCGTTGAGCCGGTGGCTCCGGTGGTGCAGGACGCCGTTGAGCCGGTGG
>Ga0307318_10000585_pt1 | contig 11889 bp, 10 predicted proteins | sample ER_DNA_367_FD_194500 | JGI IMG/M metagenome (GOLD analysis project Ga0307318, IMG submission 194500) | Bulk soil microbial communities from the East River watershed near Crested Butte, Colorado, United States - ER_DNA_367 | ecosystem: Environmental > Terrestrial > Soil > Floodplain | place...
GCGAACGAATCGTGTTTTCTGCCAACCGTTTCGGTCGAAGCCTTACGACGGCTTTCGGGCGCCCAAGGTGAAGCTCATGGCGATCCGTTCCGGGTGCTCGGTCATCCGGTACTCGCCGATCTCATCCCTCGTCATGAGCCCGGGGAATGGGCAGAACGGGACGCTGTCGTGCTCCTCGAGCATCGTCAGCACGAGTCCGTGCCGCATCACCGCGGTCACCGTCTCGCCGATGCCGTGGCTCCAGGTGTGCGTCTCGGTGTGGGTGATCGTGTGCTCCGAGTCCGCCGCCGACCGGACATAGGTCAGGTTGTCGTCCCAGACGATCGGGTCACGGTGCTCGAAGTACGGAAATGCCGGAACCGGCCTGCCGGTAACCGGGTCGGGCTCCATGGTGTCGAGCATCGGGTGCGTGTCGCGGATGAACAGCCGGCCACCGGGCTTCAGCACGGCGGCGACCACCTCCGCCCACCGGTCGACGGAGGGCAGCCACGAGATGGCGCCGAGACTGACGTACGCGAAGTCGAAGGTTCGTCCACCGAGTGCCTTCGGCGCCTCGTACACATCCGAGACGACGTACTCGACGGCCGCGCCGGTCGCCTGTGCGAGTCGGCGCGCCTCCGTCACCGACTGTGGCGAGAGGTCGAGTCCGGTCATCCGAGCGCCGAGCCGGGCGAGCGACAGGGTGTCGGTCCCGATGTGGCTCTGGAGGTGCACGCCGTCGAGTCCCGACACGTCGCCGAGGCGCGGGACGTCGAAGCGCACGACTCCGGAGAGGTGCCGCGGGTCGTCCAGGAACGCCCGCACGTCGTAGTCCGGGGACGCCGCGTGGATCACGGCCCGGTCATCCCAGTTGGCCCGGTTGGCCCGCAGGTAGTCGGGCTCGTCAGCGGTGTCCGTGACCACGAGAACACGGTATGCCGTCGACCACCGCGGTCGACGGCATACCGTGTTGCCCGCGGTACCGGTTGTTGGTTGGCTGCTGCGGTGGTCGACGTCCGACAGCTGGGCCACCAGCCGGTTCTGGAAGGTGGTCTTGTCCGCCTCGAACCGGCCGGCCCCGAGCACCTCGACGGGTTGTGGCCCCTCTACTCCGGCGGCGCGGACGATCCCTACGTCGCCGTCACCCGCGAGCGGACGCGAACCGGGCTGGCCCGTGCCCGCGAGCGCGAGGACCGCGCGGACTGGGCGATCGTCCGGCGGAAGGACGCCGTCGTCGTCGGCGAGGCGGTACTCATGGATCTCGACGAGGACGCGTCCTCGATGAGCTACCGCATCGCACTGGTCGGTCCGGAAGTCTTCGGGCTGGGGTACGGCACCGAGGCCACCCGCCTGGTGCGGGACTTCGCGTTCGGGCCGTTGGGACTGCACCGCCTCGCTCTCGAGGTGAACTCCTTCAACGCACCGGCCATCGCGGTCTACACCAAGGTCGGGTTCGTGCTCGAAGGCGTGCGCCGCCAAGCGGTGCGCCACGAGGGTGCGTGGCACGACGTCCACGACATGGCCATCGTCGAGGGTGACCCCAGACCGTAGGGACGACCGAGGCGTGACGCCCCGGCATGCCCGGCCCCGGTTGCGACCGTAAACTAGCCACGTGCGCCGGTACCTCGACCACGCCGCCACGACGCCCATGAGTCCCGCGGCGATCGAGGCGATGACCGAGCAGATGGCTCGCACCGGCAACGCGTCCTCGCTCCACACCTCCGGCCGGCTCGCCCGCCGTGTCGTCGAGGAGTCGCGCGAGACCATCGCCGGGGCCATCGGGTGTCGACCCTCGGAAGTGGTGTTCACGTCCGGCGGCACCGAGTCGGACAACCTGGCCGTCCAGGGAACGTATGCGGCGCGTCGCGACGCCGACCCGCGCCGGGTCCGCCTCCTCGTCAGCTCCGTGGAGCACCATGCCGTCCTCGACTGCGCGGAGTTCCTGACCGCTCACGAGGGCGCCAAGGTGACGCTGCTCGAGGTGGACCCCCAGGGCCGGATCACGCCGGACATCGTGCGGGCTGCCCTGGTCGAGGACGCAGACTCGGCGGCCGTCGTCTCGGTGATGTGGGCGAACAACGAGGTCGGCACCATCCAGGACATCGCCGGGATCGCTGCGGTGACCAAGGAGTTCGGCGTTCCCATGCACACGGACGCCGTCCAGGCGGTCGGTCACGTGCCGGTGGACATCACTGCCTCCGGCGTCGAGCTCGCGTCACTGACCGCGCATAAGCTCGGCGGTCCGATCGGCGTGGGCGCGCTGGTCGTCCAGCGCGACCATCACCTGGTCCCGCTGTCCCACGGTGGCGGTCAGGAGCGGCAGGTCCGTAGTGGAACCCTTGATGTTCCCGGCATTCGCGGCTTCGCGGCCGCCGTCGAGGAGTCGGTCAGCGAGCTCGACACGGAGCGTGCGCGGCTGACGAGCCTGCGCGACCAGCTCGTCGAGGGGGCACTGAGGCTGGACCTCGACATCACGGTCACCGGCCCCTGGACGCGCGGCGACGCGATCGACCGGCTGCCGGGCAACGTCCACCTCCTGGTCCCGGGGTGCGACGGCGACTCGCTGCTCTACCTCCTGGACGCGGCCGGGATCGAGTGCTCGACCGGATCGGCCTGCCAGGCGGGCGTGCCGCAACCCAGTCACGTCCTGCTGGCCATGGGTATCGCGGAGGAGCAGGCCCGGGGCGCGCTCCGGTTGACTCTCGGACGCACGTCGACGCCGGCCGACGTCGAGGCGGTCCTCGGGGCCCTGCCGCACGCCGTCGAGCGGGCCCGACGGGCCTCCTTTGGCACTGCGTGATTCGGTGAGGACACTGTGAAGATCGTCGCCGCGATGAGCGGCGGCGTCGACTCCGCCGTCGCCGCGGCCCGCATGATCGATGCCGGCCACGAGGTCGTCGGCGTCCACCTGGCGCTCAGTCAGAAGGCCGCGACCCTGCGGCAGAGCGCCCGCGGCTGCTGCACGCTCGAGGACGCCGGGGACGCCCGCCGTGTTGCCGACGTCCTCGGGATCCCGTTCTACGTCTGGGATCTGGCCGCCCGGTTCCGGGAGGACGTGGTCGAGGACTTCCTCGCCGAGTACGCCGCCGGCCGTACGCCCAACCCGTGTGTGCGGTGCAACGAGCGGATCAAGTTCGCCGCCCTGCTCGACAAGGCGGTCGCTCTCGGATTCGACGGCGTGGCCACGGGCCACTACGCGCGGGTCGTCGAGCGACCGGACGGTCGTCGCGAGCTGCACCGCGCGGCGGACCCACAGAAGGACCAGTCCTACGTGCTCGGGGTCCTCGACGAGGACCAGCTGGCCCGGTCCTTCTTCCCCCTCGGCGACACTGCAAAGCCCGAGATCCGCGAGGAAGCCCGGGCCCGCGGCTTGTCGGTCGCGAGCAAGCCGGACAGCCACGACATCTGCTTCATCCCCGACGGCGATACCCGGGGTTTCCTCACTCGCGCACTTGGCGAGCGGCCCGGGAGCGTCGTGGACGTGGAGGGTCAGGTTGTCGGATCCCATTCCGGCGCATACGGATTCACCGTCGGGCAAAGACGAGGACTCGGCCTGGATCGAGCCGGACTGGATGGCGAACCGCGCTACGTGGTCGACGTCGAGGCGAGCACCAACACCGTGGTCATCGGCACCCGCGACCTCCTCGGCGTCGACACTGTCGTCGGTGAACACGCTCGCTGGTGCGGGCCGGCGCCGGACGGGACTGTCGCCCTCGGCGCCCAGCTGAGGGCGCACGGCGAGGAGTATGCGGCGAGCGCCCGGGCGAACGGTGACGAGGTGCACGTCCGGTTGGCGGAACGCGTCCGTGGGGTGGCGGCCGGGCAGTCGGTGGTGCTCTACGACGACACCCGGGTCGTCGGCTCGGCGACGATCCGGGAGGCTCCCCGGGCCAGAGTTCGGGCCTGATTCATACTCCCCCAGAAGTCTCTCCATCCCGACACGTCCGCCGACCCCCGTCCGGCGCTAGGGTGCGTCGTGGAGTGGGGACTTCGCAGGGTAGGGGCACAGGCGTTGGCCATGGCGGCACAGGGGACGAGCTCGGACCATCTCGTCGAGCGCGTCCGCCACCTCTGCATGGCCTTCCCACGAACCCAGGAGCGGCTGAGCCACGGTGAGGCGTGCTGGTTCGTCGGGGGCAAGCGCATGTTCGTCATGTTCGCCGACCACCATCACGACGACCGGGTGGCGTTCTGGGCGGCGGCGGACGACGGGGTGCAGCGCCATCTCGTCGAGGACGAGCCGGACCACTTCTTCCGACCGCCCTATGTGGGCCCCCGCGGCTGGGTGGGGATGTGGCTGGACGACCGTCCCGACTGGGACCGCGTGGAGCTGCTCGTCGAGGAGGCCTGGCGTTGCATCGCCGGACCGCGGTTGATCAAGGAGTGGGCCGCCACCCGCGCCTGGTAGCCCTCCTCATGGAGGGCCGGAACCACGCCGCTCTTCCTGAGCAACGAGCTCGTCGAGGTCCCGCAGTCGGTCCAGGCCTCCGAGTGCGCGGATCATCCGCGAATTTCCTTGCAAACGCACACGATTGCGAGACAGGTACCACCAGTAGCCGGCGGTGAAGGGACACGCGTCGTCGCCCACGCGGAGCTTCGGGTCGAACCGACACCCGCCGCAGTAGTCGGTCATCGTGTTGATGTACGCGCCGCCGGAAACGTATGGCTTGGTCGCCACGATCCCGAGATCGGCGTGCTGCGACATCCCGACGACGTTGGGCACCATCACCCAGTCGTAGCCGTCGACGAACGAGCGGTGGTACCAGTCGGTCAGCTCGTCGGGGCGCCAACCGCGTTGTGCGGCATAGTTTCCCAGGATCATCAGCCGTGGAATGTGGTGAACCCAGCCGTGGTCCCGCAGGTCGGAGAGAGTGTCCGCGAGGCAGGCGGCGTCGGTCGCGTCGCCGTCCAGGTCCCGCCACCAGTCAGGCAGGTGACGGTGCGCGCTGAGCCGGTTCGCATGCCGGTAGTCCTCCCCGAGATGCCAGTACAGATGCCAGACGTAGTCGCGCCAGCCCATCACCTGACGGATGAACCCCTCGGCGGACTGCAGCGGTACCTCCCCTCTCCGGTAGGCCTGTTCCGCCGCCTCGACCACCTCCAGGGGGTCGAGCAGCCCGAGGTTCATCGGCGCGGAGAGCAGCGAGTGGGCCATCCAGGCGTCGGCCCTCATGACCGCGTCCTCGTGCGGCCCGAACGCCGGCAGCCGGTGCTGGACGAAGTGGTCGAGCGCCGCCACCGCCTCCGCCCGGGTGGCGGCGAAGAGGCGCGGCCCGTCGCGCCCGACGAAGTGCACATCCCCGTCCCGCTCCCAGCGGTCGAGGTCGTCACGGACCTCGGCGTCGATGTCGTCCTCCTGCGGCCAGCTCGGCTCGGCGACCCCGAGGGTCTCCTGGCCGCGCGCCGGGGGCTCGCGGTTCTCGGCGTCGAGGTTCCAGCGACCTCCTACCGGCTCGTCGCCCTCCATGAGAACGCCGTGGCGCCGCCGGGCATCCCGGTAGAAGTCCTCCATCAACAGCCGGCGTCGACCGCGCGACTCGGCCCATGTCGTGAAGTCCTCTCGCGTCGTCACGTACCCCCGCGCTGGAAGCAGCTCAATATCGCGCTCCGCGGCCAACGTTCGCACGAAGCCGACCGCGGATCGTGACGTCGGCTGGATCACCTGGAGCGGACCGTCCGCCTCGGCGAGGGCGTCGCGGTACCGCTCGACCCGCGTATACCGGCAGCGCGTCCCGAGCTCAGCGGCCCGGTGGCGCATGGCGCTCAGGACGAGATGCGCCTTGTGACGGTGGAACGCCCGGCGGGCGAACACCCGTCGCGACTCCACGAGGAGCACCGGTCCGTCGTGCTCGTCCAGGAAGTCGTCGACGAAGTGCGGCCCGAGCTGGTCGCCGAACAACCAGCGGATCGGACCGGACGGCATACGCGACGCTAACCCGCCCCGCCCCCTTCGCGCGAGAGGCCAAGATTGGTCGTTCTGGCGCCCGTGAGAACGACCAAACTTGGCCTCTCGGCGGGAGGGGAGGGGGCGGTCGATAACCTCGCCGCGTGACGACCGCGACCGGCATCGGCTCCTGGCCGGGCACCGACGTGCGTGAGGCGCTCGGGGTCGTCCGCGACCTGCTGGCCGATCCGGGCGACGGCGCCGACGGCCTCCCGTACCTGCCGGAGCTGCCCGACCGCGGCCCCGGCGCCGACCTCGTCGGCCGCGGTCTTGGGATGCTCGTCGACCTGCCAGTCGACCTGCAGCCGTCCGGCTGGCGGCTCACCGACCGCCCGGGTCGCGACCTCACGCGCACCGCCGCATACCTGCGCCAGGACCTCGACGAGCTGGCCGAGGCGTTCGACGGCTGGACCGGGCGGATGAAGCTGCAGGTGGCCGGCCCGTGGACGCTGGCCGCGAGCACCTGGCTGCCGCGTGGCGAACGGGTGGTGTCCGACGTTGGTGCCACCCGCGACCTCGTCGACTCCCTGGCCGAGGGGGTGCGGGTCCACGTCACCACCATCCAGCGCCTGCTGCCCGGCGCCTCACTCGTCCTGCAGCTCGACGAGCCGTACCTGCCGGCGGTGTTAGAAGGCCGCCTGCCCACCGCGTCGGGATACGGGCTGGTGCGCGCCGTCGACCCGCAGGACGCGCTGAACGGGCTGGAGGCGGTGTTGGATGCGGCTCCCGAAGGCACCCGACCGGTGGTCCACTGCTGCGCGCCGGACGCTCCAATCGTCCTGCTGCGGCGCACCGGCGCGGACCTCGCGGTCGACACCGCGCTGCTGGGCCGGCGCGGCTGGGAGGGAGTCGCCGTCGGCGTCGAGGACGGCATGACCCTGTATGCGGGAACCGTGCCGACCGACGGCACCCTGGCTCGACCGCAGGCGGTCGTCGACCGGCTCGTCGAGCGGTGGCGCGACCTCGGGATGCCGGTCTCCGGACTCTCGGACCTCGTCGTGACGCCGACCTGCGGACTGGCCGGACTCACACCGGGACAGGCTCGCGACGTTTCACGGGTATGCATCGACAGCGCACGGGAGCTGGCCGAGCGGGCCACGGCGTGAAGGTCCCCTGGACCGTCAAATTCGGGGCGCTCGCCCTGATCTGGGGCGCGTCCTTCCTCCTCATGAAGGTCGGTCTCGAGGCGCTCGCCCCGGTCCAGATCGCGACGCTGCGGATCCTGACGGGGGCCGTGACGGTGCTCACGGCGGCGCTGCTCATGGGCGTGCGGCTACCGCCCTGGGGACGGGTGTGGGGACATCTCTCGGTCGCCGGGTTCTTCCTGTGCTGCCTACCGTTCACCCTGTTCCCGCTCGGCGAGGAGCGCGTGTCGTCGGCGCTGGCCGGCATCGGAAACGCGACGACCCCGCTCGCCGCAGTGCTTTTCACGGCGCTGTTGCTGCCGGCGCAGCGCGTCGACCGCCGGACCGGGATCGCCGTCGTGACCGGGTTCCTCGGCGTCGTGGTGATCTTGCAGCCGTGGGAGGCCCAAGGCCGGCCGGACGTCCTCGGCTTCGGCATGACGCTGCTGGCCGGCGCCTCGTACGGCCTGGGTTGGACCTACGTGAGGCGGTTCCTCGCCAAGGACGACATCGGCGGCCTGGGTCTGCCGGCCGCGCAGCTGCTCACCGCCGCCGTACAGATGTCCCTCGTGACGCTCGGGTGGTGGTGGCTCCACCGAGAAGGGGACGGGAGTCGCATGCCGGCCCCGTGGTCCACCACTGCCGGATCCGGATCGGCGCTCTGGCCGCTCCTGGCCGTCCTCGCCCTCGGCGTCGTCGGTACCGGGCTGGCCTTCGTGCTGCAGTACGACGTGGTCCGCGAGGTCGGTCCGACCATCGGAGCGACGGTGACCTACGTGATCCCCGTCGTCGCGGTCGTCCTGGGCATCGTGTTCCTCCACGAGCGGCTGCACTGGCCGCAGGTGGCCGGCGCCGCGATCGTGCTCGCGGCGGCCGTCATCATCGGGCGGCCGCGGCGCCGGCCGAGGACGGAGTCCGGGGCGACGGCGGGCGACGACCTCAGGTCGTCAGTGCCGACCCCGACTTCCACTGGTCGAAGCTGACGTTCCAGTCGGTCCAGCCGTTGCCGGCCTCCAGGCCGCGGTTCGTGCCGGTGACGACCACCGGGTCGCCGACCTTGGCCAGATCGAACAGCCACTGGGCGTTGGCGGTGCTCATGCCGATGCAGCCGTGGCTGACGTTGGTCTTGCCCTGAGAGCCGACCGACCACGGGGCCGCGTGGAGGAACTCGCCCGAGTTGGTCTCCCGCATGGCGAACTGGACGTCGGGGATGTCGTAGTAGTTCGGGTCGCCCGGCTCGATGCCGACGGTGTTGGCGTCCATCCGCACCGTGGGCAGCTTCTCCATGATGACCTTGGTGCCGCTGCGGGTCTCGAAGCCGGCCTTGCCGCCGGTGATCGGGATGGTTTTCACGTCGGCGCCTTTGACGTTGACGGTCAGCTGGTGGCTCTGGAGGTCGGCCTTGATGATCGTCGCGTCGCCCACGGTGAAGCTGCCGGACGTCGACAGCTGGCCAAAGGTGCCGTTGCCGGCCGGGACGCTGTTGATGTCGACGTTGACGCTGACCTTGGTGCCCGGCTTCCAGTACTGCGCGGGCCGCCAGTGCGCCTCGCTGCTCGAGACCCAGCCCCACGAACCCTGCTGCGGCGGGTCGGACTTGACCGTCATCCTCTTCTCGAAGGCGGCCTTGTCCTTGACCGGCACGTCGAACCGGACGATGACCGGCATGGCCACGCCGACCGTGGCGCCGTTGGCGACGACCGTGGGGTAGATCTGCTGCTTCTTCGACAGCGCCTGGGTCGAGAACGTCGAGTGCGCCTTGCCCTCGAGGCCGGCGGTGTTCTTGCCGATCATGCTCAGGGTGTAGGTCGCGCCGGGTTCGAGGAGGCTGCTGGCCGTCCACGTCGCGCCGTTCGGGTCGAGGGTGCCCTCGACGTTGACCTCACCCTTCTTCGGGTCCTTGTAGGTCAGCGTGACGTCGGTGACCGTGCCGTCCTTGGCCGACACCGACACGACGGTGTCGACCGGGACCTTGGCGTCGGCCGCCACGCTCGGGGTCAGCGTCACCGGCGGGATCGCCGGGGTGGTCGTCGTCGACGTCGACGCGGCGGCCGACGACGAAGCGTCCGTCGCGGCGGCGTTGGAGCCCGAGCTTCCGCTCGGTGACGTGCAGGCGCCCAGGGCCAGCCCTACGGTGAGGGCGGCGGCGAGCAGGCCGAGACGCCGATCGGACGCGGACCCCCGCGGCAGCCGGCGACGATCCCGCTGACGAACCACCTGCACCATCTGCGACTCTCCCCCTCCGGGCGTGACAGGGCACACCACGGCCCAGCGAACAGTGTCGCCGAACGACAGGCCACGACCAAATTCCGACATGCGCTCTCGCCTGGTGGTGGCGATGTCCCCGTTGATGCCGATGGCCCGGGGCGGCTGACCGGCGGCGGTGTCGGAGCAGTACGGCAGGATGGCCGCGTGACGACGGAGACCGAGGGCGCCGAGGCGACGCGCGCGGCCGGTGCCGGCCCGGGAGCCGAGCCGCCGTCGACGGCCGAGGCCACCGGCATACCCACCGACGTCCTCCACGAGTGGAACGAGCTCGCGCAGGACGCCCTCGCCGCCCAGTTCGCCTATCACGTTCGCGACGCCCCCACGATCAGCGATGCCGACTACGACCGGATGATCCGGCGGCTCAACGAGCTCGAGGATGCCTACCCCACGCTGCGCACGCCCGAGAGCCCGACCCAGCTCGTCGGCGGCGCGACGTTCTCGACGGACTTCCAGGCCGTCGACCACCTCGAGCGGATGCTCAGCCTCGACAACTGCTTCTCGCCGGAGGAGCTGGCCGCCTGGGCCGCGCGGGCCGCCCGCGACGCCAACACTACGGACTACCACTACCTCTGCGAGCCCAAGATCGACGGCCTGGCCGTCAACCTGCTTTACGAGAACGGCCGGCTGACCCGGGCGCTGACCCGCGGCGACGGCCGCACCGGCGAGGACGTCACCAACAACGTCAAGACCATCAAGGGCGTCCCGCACCGTCTGAAAGGGAGGGGCCACCCGGCCAAGGTCGAGGTCCGCGGCGAGGTGTTCTTCCCCGTCGAGGGGTTCGAGGGGCTCAACGCGTCGCTGGTCGCCGCCGGCCGGGCCCCGTTCGCGAACCCCCGCAACAGCGCCGCCGGCTCGCTCCGCCAGAAGGACCCTCGGGTCTCCGCGAGCCGGCCGCTGCACCTGCTCGTCCACGGCATCGGCCACCGCGAGGGCCTCGAGCTGACCCGGCAGTCAGAGGCGTACGACCTCTTCCGCGAGTGGGGCCTCCCGGTCTCGACGCACTACGAGGTCCTCGACACGATCGACGAGGTCGGGGCCTACATCGCGCGGTTCGGCGAGCAGCGGCACAGCGTCGAGCACGAGCTGGACGGTGTGGTCGTCAAGGTCGACGAGATCTCCGTGCAGCGGCAGCTCGGGGCGACGTCGCGGGCGCCGCGGTGGGCGATCGCCTACAAGTACCCGCCGGAAGAGGTCAACACGACCCTTCTCGACATCCTCGTCAACGTCGGCCGCACCGGTCGCGTGACGCCGTTCGGCCTGATGACGCCGGTCGTCGTCGCCGGTTCCACGGTCGAGCGCGCCACCCTCCACAACGCCGACGAGGTGCGGCGCAAGGGCGTCCTCATCGGCGACACCGTGGTGCTGCGCAAGGCCGGCGACGTGATCCCGGAGATCGTCGGGCCGGTCGTCGAGCTGCGCGACGGCACCGAGCGCGAGTTCGAGATGCCGACGGTTTGCCCGGTGTGCGGCACCCCCCTCGCTCCCGAGAAGGAGGGCGACAAGGACATCCGCTGTCCCAACGCGCGAACGTGCCCCGCCCAGCTGCGGGAGCGGATCGCCGGACTGGCCGGGCGCGGCGCCTTCGACATCGAGGTCCTCGGCTGGGAGGGCGCCGTCGCGCTGCTCAACGCCGGGGTCGTGACCGACGAGGGCGACCTCTTCGCCCTCACTCGCGAGCAGCTCCTTACCGTGCCCCTGTTCACCCGGGCCGCCAAGAAGACCGAGGCCGAGCAGGCGGTGGACGGCAAGGTCCTCTCCGTCAACGGCGAGCGCCTGTTCGACAACTTCGACAAGGCCAAACAACAGCCCCTGTGGCGGGTCCTGGTGGCGCTGTCCATCCGCCACGTCGGGCCGACCGCCGCGCGGGCGCTGGCTTCGCAGTTCGGCTCGATGGACGCGATCCGGGCGGCCTCGCGCGACGAGCTGGCTCAGGCGGAGGGCGTCGGGGGAGTCATCGCCGACGCGGTGATCGAGTGGTTCGCCGTCGACTGGCACGCCTCGATCGTCGACAAGTGGGCAGCGACGGGCGTCCGGATGGCCGACGATCGCGACGCCTCCGTCGCGCGCACCCTCGAAGGCCTGACCGTCGTGGTGACCGGTTCGCTCGAAGGCTTCTCGCGCGACCAGGCGCGCGAGGCGATCCTCACCCGTGGGGGGAAGGCGGCCGGCTCCGTCTCCAAGAGCACCGACTACGTCGTGGTCGGCGAGAACGCGGGGTCCAAGGCGGCCAAGGCGGAGGAGCTCGGCGTGCGGATCCTCGACGAGGCGGGCTTCCGAGCGCTGCTGGAGACCGGCCCGGTCGACTGATCCCCAGCGCAGGGCCGGGTCAGAGCGTGTCCGCGCGGCGGCGCAGCAGGGCGGCCTCCGGTCCGTTTCGGGTGAGGTCCGCCGCGCGCCGGTATGCGTCTCGCGCCTCCTCGTTCCTCCCGAGCAGCGCCAGCAAGTGGGCCCGGACCGCCGGAACCTGCGCGTAATCGCGCAGCGACGGCGACTCCGCCGCCCGGTCGACCAGGGCCAGACCGGCCTCCGCGTCGCCCGCCATGCCGACCGCGACCGCCCGGTTGAGCTCGACGA
>Ga0307318_10000586_pt1 | contig 11887 bp, 12 predicted proteins | sample ER_DNA_367_FD_194500 | JGI IMG/M metagenome (GOLD analysis project Ga0307318, IMG submission 194500) | Bulk soil microbial communities from the East River watershed near Crested Butte, Colorado, United States - ER_DNA_367 | ecosystem: Environmental > Terrestrial > Soil > Floodplain | place...
CGGCACGGGCGGAACTTGACGAGCGTTGACGGCAGTTAACGAGAGCGCGTCAAGGGCCTTGCTGGGCCGTGAGCTTGGCAAGCTCCTCGCGCAGCGCTGGCCAAGGGAACAGGTCACGACTGGCCGGTCCCAGGTTCGGCGTCGGAAGCGGATATACGTCCGGATCGAACAACACGCGCACTCCCAGCGCCTCCAGTTCCTTGATGCTGCGGCGGAATGCTGGATGCTGGGCAAGGGCAATGTTGGGGAACGGCACCGCTACCACGGGAAGGCGGAGACCTAGTGCCTCGTTGAGCAGGCCGAGGGCGAGGGTATCGCTGATGCCGGCTGCCCACTTGTTGATGGTGTTGAAGGTGGCCGGGGCGACCACCATCGCGTCGGGCGGCGGCAGCACGTCAGGTTCCTCGGGCTGCTTGTAGTCGTAGCGGACGACGTGATCGGTGAGCTGGGCAAGGTGGTCAAGGTCCATGAACTTGAGCGCCGAGGGCGTGGCGATCACGCAGACTTCCCAGCCGGCCGCCTGGGCATCCTCCACGAACGGGCCCAGATCGCCCGCCGGCCGACCCCCGCAGGCGACCACGTATAGCACACCCCGAGGCCGACCTCGAGCAGCCATCGCGCTCCTTGGCTATGCCACCATCCCGATCCGGGCTGACAGGTCACGCAGCCCTGGCGTGGCAGCGCGCCGCTCACGCTTGAGCATGACCATGACCAGCTCGGATGCTATCGGGTTGTAGCGTACTTCCTGGGGCGCGAGCCGTTCGGCCTCCAGCAGTGTCGCCAAGGCGGCCGGATCATCAGCTCGCTGAGAATGGCCGCGGGCAACGTCGATCAGATAGTGCGAACGTCGCTCGACTAGGTGGGAGGGCAGGCGGGTGGGCTCGACGGACTTGGCCCGCCGCAGCACCTCCCGGCCGTCGCCGAGCTCGGCTGCCACTTGGACACCCTGAATCGCCAGACTCGTCGGGCCGAAGATGGTGTGCAGGTCCGCATGGTCGGTCCGGAGTCGGCGGGCCGCCACCTTGGCCTCGCCGACAAGCTCCCACGCCTCCCCGCCGTCGCCTTGGCGAGCCGCGGCGACGGCAGCGGTTACCAGGAGGCCGCCCCACGTCGCAAGATGCGCCGTCGAGGCGTCGAGGCGGGATTCCAGGCCACTGGCAGCAGCCAACGCGACCTCCTTGGCCTCGACGATTCGGCCGGCCGGCAGGAAGGCGTTGGCGAGTCGGTAGGCGCTTGCTGCCACCAGCAGCGGCTCGTCGACCGTCCTTGCTGCTTGCACTGCCCGGTCAGCAGCAATCACGGCCAGGCCGTTGTCGCCTAGCTTCCGGAGCACGGATGAGGCGGTGTTGTAGCTGTGGGCGAGCAGGCCGAAGGCCAAGGCCTGCTGGTCGCCCGTTATCTCATGACTGACGATCTGGGCGTCAACGAGCAGGCCGGGAAGCAGCTGGCCAAGCTCGATGTAATGGGAGCCTTGGCGGAGCTTCCACGCCTCGTTCACGCGCCGATCAAGGACCGTGACGTCAGGGTCGCGGCTCAGCAAGATGTCGGTGGGGGGCGATCCAACCCCGAGCAAGACGCGCCGGATAGCCGCCACGATCTCGCGCTCGGCCTCACCCACGGTTGCGGCTTCTGGTTCCAGGAGGGCATCCGCGGTCCGCGTTGCAGTGCCAGATATGGACACGAGCGGGTCGGCCGCCAGCGCTGCGGCGAGCGCAGCTGCCCTGGCCAGCAGCTGGCGACGGTTCATGTCCTCATCAGACCCGACGGCCACGATTGGAGCAATCCCTGAGTTCGTCCTGGCGGCGAGGAGGGCAACGGCTGCCTCGTCGCTGAATAGCTCGAAGCGATGCCTACCGGTGGCTCGACTCAACAGCTCGCGGTAGAAGTCGTCAGGCTGCTGATGGTTGTTGACCCACCGGCTGATAAGCGGGATTAGACTCTCGGTCTTGGGGAGGACAATCCCATCGATTGCGGCCTCGTGCCGCAGCTCGGCGATCAGTCGGGTGTAGGACCAGCCCAGCTCCTTCAACGCCACGGCCAGGCAGTTGATGCTGGTTGCTGCCATGGCGACTCCTCCCGCACGCTCCTAACGGGACGGTCTAGCAGCCGCCACTAACAATCGGTCCATGAACTCGGCGGCTTGCCGGTCTTGGGCCTGCTGGAAGTGGGCATAGGTGGCCAGGGTCATGTGCCCGTCGGCGTGGCCGGCCCGACCGGAGACGGTGCGCCAGTCCACGCCGCCGGCGACCAGCTGGGTGACCATGAAGTGGCGCAGGTCGTGCAGGCGGGCGCGCACGCCGAGCTGGGCTGCCAGCTCCTGGAAGCGGTGGGAGATCCCATCGGGGCTGATGGCCGCGCTGCCATTCGGCGACCGGGCGAACATATAAGCCTCCGGCGGCAGGGTCGTCCCGGCGGCCAGCGCCGCCGCGGCCTGCCGTGCCCGGTGGGCCTTGAGCAGCTCCACGGTCTCGGCGCCGACGGCCACCCGGCGCTTGGCGTGGGTCTTGGTGTCCTTGTCGATCAGCGGCTGACCGGCCACCCGGACCACGCCGCTGGCGATCAGCACCTCGCCAGCGCCCAGGTCGACGTCGCGCCATTTGAGGGCGATCAGCTCGCTGCGGCGGGCGCCCAGGACCACGGCCAGGCGCAGGAACAGGCCCAGCTCGGGGTCCTGGTCCATCGCCGCGGTGAGCAGCCGGGCCACCCCTTCGGCGTCGGGTGGCGCCACGTTGGCTCGGCCGGCGGCCGGTGGGGTTGCCAGCTTGGCCGGGTTGTGGGCGGTCCAGCCCCAGACCACCGCCTGCTTGAAGGCACCCGAGAGCACCGAGTGCACCTCACGGACCGCCGAGGCCGACACCGGCCAGCCGCGGGCGCAGTCGGGCTCATGGACCGCCTCGTCGGCACCTGGCCGGGGCTGGTAGCGCACGTCGGCCCGCAAGGCCGGCTCGCCGCGGCGGATGCGCTTCCAGCAGGCGCGGCACTTGCCGCCGGTGGCGCGCACCCGGGCGTAGAGGGTGTCGAGGGTGGCCGCGTCGACCTCGTGGAGGTTGGCTCGTCCGAGGTTCGGGAGGATGTAGCGGTCGATCGCGCCCCGGTAGTTGGCCACGGTGACCGGCGAGATGGGCCGGACCTGCTGGCGCCACTCCAACCACCGCTCGACCAGCTCGCCAATCGTTCGCGAACGTCCGTCGCGGCGCTCGCCCCGGTCGACCTGCTCCAGCAACTCGGCCTCGACCTTCTTGGCCTGGCGCCAGGCCGCCTTAGTCTGTCCGTCGACCTGGCGGCTGAGCCACCGCTTGCGGCCGGTCAGCGGGTCGCGCCCGGCGAACACCTGTACTTGGAGGCCCTTGCGTCGCTTCCTGATCACGCCCGCTCCAGCTGCCGCGGTCATTCCTTCTGAAGCTGAAGAATGACCGCGGAATGACCGCAGGACAAGCAAAGCAAGCTCTATAGGCTTCTGAACTGCACCTTTGGGAGCTGGCGGGGGGACTCGAACCCCCAACCTGCTGTTTACAAGACAGCTGCGCTGCCGGTTGCGCCACGCCAGCGGGTGGGGAAAGGGTACGTGATCAGGGGGGTGGAGGGGAGTGGCGGCGGCGGCGGACCTCGAACAGGGCGAGGGCTCCGGCGACGGAGGCGTTGAGGCTCTCGACCTGGCCGGACATGGGGATGCGGACGAGGACGTCGCAGGAGTCGCGGACGAGGCGGTGGAGGCCGCTGCCTTCGCTGCCGACGACGACGCAGACGGGTTCGTCGGCGAGCTGGAGGTCGAACAGGCTGGCCTGGGCGGCGCCGTCGAGGCCGATGCACCAGACGCCAGCGTCGCGGAGGTGGTCGACGGCTCGGGCCAGGTTGGGGACCTCGGCGACGGGGAGGTGCTCGAGGGCGCCGGCGGAGGTCTTGACGGCGACGGCGGACAGGGGGGCGCTGCGGTGGCGGGGGACGATGAGGCCGTGGCAGCCGGCGGCTTCGGCGCTGCGGGCCAGGGCGCCCAGGTTGTGGGGGTCCTCGACGCCGTCGAGGGCGAGGAAGAAGGGGGGTTCGCGGCCGGCCAGGGGGAGGGCCAGGAGCTCGACCAGGTCGATCGGCTGGAGGGGGGCCACGATGGCGAGGACGCCCTGGTGGGCGCCGCTGCTGGCCTCGGCGTCGAGCACCGAGCGGGGGACGGTCTGGACCTCGACCCCGCGGCCCCGGGCCAGGTCGAGGAGCTCGCCCAAGGCGGCCCGGTTGGCGCCGGAGGCGAGCAGGATCCTGTCCATGGGGCGGCCGGCGCGCAGGGCCTCGACGACCGGGCGGCGGCCCTCGATCAGGGTCCGGCCGGGGGCGGGGCGGGCCGCCTCCCTGGCCGCCTCGAGCTGGCCGCGGCGGCGGGACTGCTTGGCCTTGCGGGCGCCGGCGCCGGCGCGGCGCTTCTCGGAGGGGGCCTGGGGGCGGCGCACCTCTCCCCCGCCGTCGCCGGGCCGGCCGCTGCGCCCGCCGCCGTCGCGACCGGAGCCGCGGCCGCCGCCTAGGGGGCGAGATGCCATCGGGGGCCGCCGGGGCGGTCCTCGACCCGGATGCCGGCCTCGGCCAGGCGGTCGCGGATGGCGTCGGCGGCGGCGAAGTCGCGGGCCGCGCGGGCCCGTTCGCGCAGGTCGAGGAGGAGGTCGAGCACCGGCCGGAAGGCCGCCGGGTCGGGCAGGTCGTCGAGCGGGCTGAAGCCGAGGCGGCCGGCCAGGCCGAGGAAGGTGGCGAAGCGGTCCCGCAGCCCGTCGAGCACCGAGGCGTCGCCCTGCTCCAGCTTGACGATCAGGGGGTTGGCCTCGGCGACCAGGTCGAACAGCACGGCCAGGGCGGCCGGGACGTTGAGGTCGTCGTCGAGGGCGGCCTGGAACCGGTCCCGCCACCCGGCAGGCTCCGAGGGGCCCACGCCGACCGCGGCCGCCGGGAGCTCGGCGCCGAGGGCGCGGGCGGCGTTGGTGGCGAAGGTGGCCAGGCGGTCGTAGCTGGCGGCGGCGTCGGCGATGACCTCCTCGGAGAACTCGAGCGGGCTGCGGTAGTGGGCACCGAGGAGGGCGTAGCGCAGGACCACGCCGCGGTGGCGGCGCAGCAGCTCGCGGGGGCTGACCACGTTGCCGACGGACTTGGCCATCTTCTCGCCCTTGAGCTCCAGGAAGGCGTTGTGGAGCCAGTAGCGGGCGAACGGCTCGCCGGTGGCGCCCTCGGACTGGGCGATCTCGTTCTCGTGGTGGGGGAAGATCAGGTCCTCGCCGCCGCCGTGGATGTCGAAGCCGCGGCCCAGGTACTTGGCGGCCATGGCCGAGCACTCGATGTGCCAGCCGGGGCGGCCCGGTCCCCAGGGCGAGTCCCAGGTCGGCTCGCCCGGCTTGGCGCCCTTCCAGAGGGCGAAGTCGAGCGGGTCGCGCTTGTCCGGGTTGACCTCGACCCGGGCCCCGGCCAGGAGCTCGGCCGGGTCGCGGCCGGACAGCCTGCCGTACTCGGGCCACTTGCCGACGGCGAAGTAGACGTCGCCGCCGGCCTGGTAGGCGAGGCCGGCGTCGACCAGGCGGGCGATCAGGGCCAGCATCTCCGGGATGTGCCCGCTGGCCCGGGGCGCGATGTCCGGTGGCCGCACGCCCAGGGCGGCCGTGATCTCGTCGTAGACCCGCGACCAGTGCTCGGCCACGACGAAGGCCTGCAGCGGGTCGTGGCCGGCCACGTTGATGATCTTGTCGTCGACGTCGGTGTAGTTGCGGACGAACAGGACCTGGAAGCCGGAGGCGGCCAGGTGGCGGTGGAGCACGTCGAACACCACCACGTTGCGCAGGTTGCCGATGTGGGGCTCGCCGTAGACGGTGGGACCGCACAGGTAGATCCCGACCCGGTCCTGGTCGCGGGGCACGAACGGCTCCTTGCGCCGGGTCATGGTGTTGTGGAACTGCAGGACCACGGTGGTTCGGCTCCAGGTCGGGATCGGGGTGGGCGGACTCGTATCCTACCCGCGAACCGGCTGCTCAGCGGCCAGGCAGACGGCGCTGGCGGCGATCCCCTCGCCGCGGCCGCAGAAGCCGAGGCCGTCGCTGCTCTTGGCCGTGACCCGGACCTGGGCCGGCTCAAGGCCGAGGGCGGCGGCCAGCCCGGCCGCCATCGCGGCGGTGAGGTGGCCGAGGCGGGGCCGGTCGCAGACCACGGCCACGTCCAGGTTGAGCGGCCGCCAGCCGGCGGCGGTGACCAGCCCGGCCACGGTGCGGCACAGGTCCAGGCTGGAGGCGTCCTTCCAGCGCCGGTCGTCCGACGGGAAGTGCTGGCCCAGGTCGGGCAGGCCGGCCGCCCCGAGCACGGCGTCGCAGGCCGCGTGGGCGACGACGTCGCCGTCGGAGTGGCCGTCCAGGCCGAGCTCGAACGGCACGGTCACCCCGCCGAGGACCAGCGGCCGCCCGGCGACCAGCGGGTGCGCGTCCACGCCCTGGCCGACCCGCAGCGGCGGCAGGCTCACCGGTCCTCCCGGTCCTCCCGGTCTTCCCGGTCCCCCGGGGCGTCGGGCCACGGGTCGGCCGGGCCCCTCCCGGCCGGGCCGCGGCGGGCCAGCAGGGTCTCGGCCACGGCCAGGTCGAGCGGGGTGGTCACCTTGAGGTTCTCGGGGTCGCCGGGGACGACCAGGACCAGGTGGCCGGCCAGCTCGACCAGGGTGGCCTCGTCGGCCGCCTCGACCCGCTCGCGGAGGGCGAGCCGGTGCGCCTCCTCCAGCACCTCGCGGACGAACAGCTGGGGGGTCTGCATGGCCCGCATCTGCTCGCGGTCGACGATGCCGGTGGAGCGCTGGACGGCGTCGACCCGGCGGATGGTGTCGGTCACCGGCACCCCGGGGACCACCCCGGCCGCCCCGGTCTCCAGGAGCAGGCCGAGCATGCGGTCGACCACGCCGGGGCCGACCAGGGGGCGGGCGACGTCGTGGACGGCCACGAAGCCGAGGCCCGGCGGCAGGGCCCGGAGGCCGGCGGCCACGCTGGCCCGGCGGGTCGGCCCGCCGGCGACCACCGCGGTCACCTTGGTGAAGCCCTCCTCGGCGACCAGCTTGGCCGTGCCCTCCAGCGCGTCGGGGTGGCCGACCACCACCACCGCGGCCGTGCAGCGGTTGGCCTCGATCGCCGCAACGGCATGGGCCAGCAGGGCCCGCCCGGCCAGGCTGACCAGCGCCTTGGCCCCGCCGCCGAGGCGGCGGCCGGCGCCGGCGGCGGGCACGACCACGCCCACCGCCGGGACGGCGGTGGGCGTCGGGGAAGGATCGGGGCTGGTTACGACTCGAGCGCCTCGTCGAGCAGCAGGATGGCTTTGCCCTCGTCGCAGTGGCAGGCGAGCACCAGCTCGGACACGAGGATCTGGCGGGAGCGCTGGAGCATGCGCTTCTCGCCGGCCGACAGGCCCTTCTCGCGGTCGCGGACGGTGAGGTCGCGGACGACCTCGGCGACCTGGAAGATGTCGCCGGACTGCAGACGCTCGATGTTGCCCTTGAAGCGGCGGCTCCAGTTGCCCTGGGTCGAGGACTCCCCGGTGCGCAGGATCTCGAAGACGCCGTCGACGTCGTCGGAGCTGCAGACCTCGCGGATGCCGACCTCCTGGCAGTTGTCGCGAGGCACCATGAGGGTAAGGTCGCCATATGTCAGCTTGAGGACCAGGTACTCCCTGGTCTCGCCGCCTACCTCACGATCCTGGAGACCCTCGATAACAGCGGCCCCATGCTGTGGGTAGATGACGCTGTCGCCGACCTTGAACATACGCGCAAACCCCTTCCCTCGACCTGAACACCAACCAGGATAACATTCCCGAGGGGTTACGTACAAACGAAGTCGCAGGTAGATGGCCTGATTGACGGAGGCGAGGTCACGCGTCGCCGTCGGGTCGGGCGCCGTCGGCGAGGCGCCTGAGCCCCTTCCGCAGCAGCCGGGCCCGGCCGGCGCCCACGCCCTCGACCTCCTCCAGGTCCTCCGGTCCGACGGCCAGGATCACCTTCAGCGAGCCGAAGCGCTCCACCACCCGCTCGACCGCCGCCGGCGGCAGCTGCGGGACCCTGGCCAGCAGGCGGTACCCGCGCGCCTGCACGGCCGCGTCGGGGTCCTCGGGCTCGCCGGTGAGATCGATCGCCTTGGCCACGACGGCCGTGTCCGACAGCTCCTCGGGGGTCAGGCGGCCCAGCTCGGCGAGCACGTCGGCCACCTCCCACCCGGGGCGGTCGCGCAGGTGGTCGCGGACGGCCAGGCGCTCCTCGTCGTCGACGCCGGCGCTCAGCTCCTCCAGCTGGAGCCGGAGCAGGCGGCCCTCCCCCCCCAGCTCGGCCACGTACTGCTCGAGCTCGTCGGCCACCCGGCGCACCAGCTCGGCCCGGCCGAGCAGGCTCAGGACGTCCCTGAGGGTGGCCTGGCCGTGCAGCTCGCTGGCGTCGAGGGTGGCGCCGGCCTCGTCGAAGCGGGCCCGGTAGTGCTGCAGGGTGGCCACCGCCTGGTTGGCCCGCGACAGCACCGAGCCGACGTCATCCAGCACCTGGCGCCAGTCCTCCACGTACAGGGTGATGGTGCGCATGGAGTGGGAGACCGAGATCACCGGCACCCCGGCCTGCCTGGCCACCCGCTCGGCGGTGCGGTGGCGGGTGCCGGTCTCGACCGTGGCGATGGCCGGGTCGGGCATCAGGTGGACGTTGGCCCAGAGGATGCGGCTGGCCGTCTCGTCCAGCACCAGGGCGCCGTCCATCTTGGCCAGCTCCGAGAGGCGCTGGGCGGTGAACGGCACGTCGATCTGGAACCCGCCGGTGAACAGCGCCTCGACCTGGGGCGGCGAGCCGAGCACGATCAGGGCCCCGGTGTTGGCCCGCAGGATGCGCTCCAGCCCGGGCCGCAGGGCCGTCCCGGGGGCGACCTGACGCAGCACCTCGAGCCGGCGGTCGTCCCGGTTCATCGGGGCACCCCCAGCCGCTGCGGGGCCGGGATGGCGGCCAGGACCGACAGCGACTCGGCCACCGACCCGACCGGGTCGAGCTCGATCTCGGCGGCCCTGGCCCCGTCGGGGAGGCCGGTGGCCGGGACGAGGGCGCGGCGGAAGCCGAGCCGGGCGGCCTCGGCCAGGCGGCGCGGCAGCTGCGGCACCGGGCGGACCTCGCCGCCCAGGCCGACCTCGCCGAAGGTGACCAGGTCGGCGGGGACCTGCCGGTCGCGGGCGGCCGAGGCCAGGGCGAGGCAGACGGCCAGGTCGGCGGCGGGCTCGGTGATCCTGACGCCGCCGGCGGTGGCCGCGAACACGTCGTTGCCGGCCAGGCCGATGCGGGCCCGCCGGTCGAGCACGGCGACCAGGATGGCCAGCCGGCCGGCGTCCAGGCCCTGGGCGGTGCGCCGGGGCACGGCCACCCCGGTGGGCACGACCAGGGCCTGGACCTCGGTGACGAGCGGGCGGCGGCCCTCCAGGCTGACCGTGCAGGCGACCCCCGGGACCCCGGCCGAGCGGGCCGACAGGAACAGCCGCGACGGGTCGACCAGCGGCTCCAGGCCGGCCTCGGTCATCTCGAAGCAGCCGACCTCGTAGGCCGGGCCGAAGCGGTTCTTGGTGCAGCGGACCAGGCGCAGGGCGTGGTGCTGGTCGCCCTCGAAGTTGAGGACCACGTCGACCAGGTGCTCCAGCGTCTTGGGGCCGGCGACGGCCCCCTCCTTGGTGACCTGGCCGACCAGGAAGGTGGCGATGGACCGCTCCTTGGCCAGCCGCACCAGCTGGGCCGCGACCTCGCGGACCTGGCCCACCCCGCCAGGGGCGCCGGCCAGGTCCGGGTCGGCCACGGTCTGGACCGAGTCGACCACGACCACGCTCGGCCGGACCTGCTCGACCAGGGCGCGGATCGCCCCCAGGTCGGTCTCGGCGGCCAGCAGCAGCCCCGGGTGCAGGGCCCCGAGCCGCTCGGCGCGCAGCCGGACCTGCTCGCGCGACTCCTCGGCGCAGACGTACAGCACCGGCCCGTCCGCGGCCAGGCCGGCCAGGACGCCGAGCAGCAGGGTCGACTTGCCGATGCCGGGCTCGCCGGCCAGCAGGACCACCGAGCCGGCGACCAGGCCGCCGCCCAGGACCCGGTCGAGCTCGTCGACGCCGGTGGGCCGGTGGGCGTCCGTCTGGGCGGCGACGTCGGTGATCGGGACCGGGGGGGCCACCGGGCCGGACGGCCTGGCCGGGCCGGGCCGCTCCAGCACCTCCTCGACCAGACTGTTCCAGGAATTACAGAATGGGCAGCGGCCGACCCAGCGCGGGCTGGCGGCCCCGCACTCGGTGCAGGCATAGGTGGTCCGGACTGTCCTGGCCATATTGCTGCGATCGCCCCCGCCGTCGGGATGCCGACAGGCATCCTCACCAGGCGAAATGCTAGCACGCGACGACGACAATCGAAGCTCGTCCACAATGGGGACATGGACGAGCTTCCCGGCCCGCGGGAGCTGCTGGCCCTGCTGGCCGAACCGGACCGGCTCAGGGCGGTGGCCGCGGTCACCCTCGGCGCCACCAGCCTGCCCGAGGTGGCGGAACGGACCGGCCTGGAGCCGCGGGCGGCGGCGCGGGCGCTCAGCCGGCTGGTCGCCGGCGGCCTGCTCGACGGCGAGGCCGGCAAGGGCTACCGGGTCCGCACCGAGGCCCTCCAGGCGGCCGCCATCCCGCCGGCCGGCGAGGCCGGACGGGACGAGGAGCCGGGGGACGAGGTGCTGCGCCGCTTCATCTCCAAGGGGCGGCTGCTGGCCATGCCGGCCGCGCGCGGCAAGCGCCTGGTCGTGCTCGACCACCTGGCCGGCCTGTTCGAGCCCGGCCGGCGCTACCCCGAGCCGGAGGTCAACCAGCTGCTCGGGCGCTACCACCCCGACTACGCCATGCTCCGCCGCTACCTGGTCGACGACGGCTTCCTGGACCGGGCCGACGAGGCGGGGCCGGGGACGCGCTCGGTCAAGGTCTACTGGCGCACCGGCGGCACCGTCGACCCGTCGGCGCCTACTTCTTCCTGAACCGCTCGCTGGCCTCGGAGAAGGTCGCGGTCAGGGCGTCGCTCAGCGACGTGGCCGCCTTCTTGGTCTGCTCCCCGACCTCCGGGTCGCGGACGGCGTCGCCGAGGGCGCTGAACGCCTGGTCCAGCGAGTTCCTGAGCTTCTCGAGGGCCTCGTCGACCTTGCGCCGGTCGGCGGCCGGCGCCGCCTGGCCCTCCTGGCCCTTCTGGACCTCGCTCCCCGGCCGGGGTCGCTGGTCGTAGTGCTGCTTCACCTGGCGCCCCAGGGTCTTGAAGTCCTCGCCGACCTTGTCCCAGGCCGCCTTGCTCTCAGCCATCTTCCGCTCCTTCCCTCCCCTCCAGCTTACGCGGGCGGGGACTCAGGAGGAGCCGCGCAGCCGCCGCCTGGCGAGCGCCGAGCGGACCAGCCGTTGGAGGCGAACACCCGGGCCGGCGAGCCAGAGCTGCAAACGTTCGCGGCCACCATCGACCGCGAGCGGCTGGCGGGAGCCACCGCCCTGGCCGCCCACCTGGCCGAGGCCGGCGCCCTGGCCCCCGGTCTCCCCGTGGAGCGGGCCCGCGACCTGATCTGGCTCCACACCGCCCCCGACACCTACCGCCTGCTGGTCCTGGAACGAGGCTGGACCATGGACGAGTACGAGCGGTGGTTCACCACCCAGCCTGGCCGCCGCCCTGCTCCCCGGCCCCGCCGCTCCCTAACCGGGCAGGTGCAGGCGGCCATCGGCGCCGGTGGCGACCAGGCCCTCGGCCTCCAGGCGGGCCAAGAGGGTGTCGAACCAGCCGGCGGGCCGGTCGGCGGCGACCGCCTGCACGGCGTCGGCCAGGGCGGCCCGGTCCAGGCCGTCGGGGGCGCCGGCCAGGGCCCGGACCACGGCCCCGCGCCAGCGCCGG
>Ga0307318_10000588_pt1 | contig 11848 bp, 5 predicted proteins | sample ER_DNA_367_FD_194500 | JGI IMG/M metagenome (GOLD analysis project Ga0307318, IMG submission 194500) | Bulk soil microbial communities from the East River watershed near Crested Butte, Colorado, United States - ER_DNA_367 | ecosystem: Environmental > Terrestrial > Soil > Floodplain | place: USA...
GCGGCTCGGCCAGCGTGTGTTCCTCGGTCCACGAGCACAGGGCCGGCCGGCCCGGGCAGTCGGCGCACAACTCCCGGTGAGGCTGCGCCGTCGGTACGAAGCGGCCCTCCACGACCCCCCGGGCCAGCTCCAGCAGCTCGGCCTCCAGCTGCGCGGCGTCCTCGGCCCGAAAGGACACGCCGGCCGGCTCGCTCGGCCGCTCCAGGTAGCAGTGCACCACCTCGACGCGCTCCGCTCCGCCGCGCAGGCCCGCCAGCGCGTAGACGAGCCTCTGAGTCGCGTATGACGCGGCGGTCAGCTCGACGGGATCCCGCCCCTCGAGAGCGTCGCTCTTGTAGTCGACGACCAGAAGCCCGGAGTCCTCCGGCGCGTAGACGTCGACGACGCCGTTGACGAGCAGGCTGCGCCCGCCGGCGCCGGGTGGCTTGAGCGTGAAGGCAAAGGGCAGCTCCGCCCGCACGCGGCGCGCGCGGGCAATCCGCTCGAACAGCTCGGAGCCCATGAAGCGCTCGACCATGTCGCGCAGGTCGGCCACCTCGGCGGGACCGGCCGGCGAGCCGTGCGACTCGATCAGCTCGGACACCGCCTCCTCCGAGGGCACGAGCGGGCGGCGGAAGTCCAGCCGCTCCAGCAACTGGTGCACCAGCGTGCCGCGCAACAGGGCGCCGAGGCCGGCGGTGGGCGCCTCGACCGCCGCGGCGGGGGGCTCGGCTCGCGGCAGGCGCAGCGCGCGCTCGAGGTAGAAGCGGTAGGAGCAGCGCCGATAGTCCTCGAGCGAGGTGTAGGAGAGGCGGCTGACCGGCAGCGCACGGGGCGCGGGTAGCGTCGCCAGGCCCAGCTCCGGCTGCGCGTCGCCGCCCGGCCCCTCGGTCTCGGGCCGTCGCGGGCAGCGCTCGCCGGCGGGCAGGAGCTCCTCGACGTTGCCGGGCCGAAGCTCGGTCAGGCGCACGTCCTCGCCCGCGAAGCCACGCAGCAGCCAGCGCATCGGCTCCTTCATGTCCTCGGGCGGGGGCAGCCCTTCGAGGTCGGTGGCGCCGCTGAGCACGAGGTGCTGTTGGACCCGCGTGACCGCGACGTAGAAGATCCGCTTCTCCTCCTCCTCCCCCACCCGCTTCTGGCGCGCCTTGATGCGCTCGAGCTCGGCGCTGTCGACGGCGCCGCCGCCGATCGAGGCCAGGCGAAGACCGAGGCTGCCGTCGTCGGAGATGCGCAACGAGCCGTAGTCCTCGCGGCCGTCCTTGCCGAGGTCGCCCACGAACACCACCGGGAACTCGAGGCCCTTGGCCCGGTGAACGGTCATGAGCCGCACGGCGTCGAGGGCCTCGGCCTCCAAGGGCGCCTCGCCCTCGCGCGGCTGGGCGGCGTCGCGGTCCGCGAGCGTGTCGATGAAGCCGCGCAGGTCGCGGCCCTCCTCGGCCTCGTACTCGCGCGCCATCCGCATCAGCTTGCGGACGTTGGCCATGCGCCGCGCGCCGGCCGGCAGCGACAGCACATGGCGGTCATAGCCGGTCTCGCTCATCGCGCGATGGATGAGCGTCTCGAGCGACACCTGGGCCGCGGTGCGGCGCTCGGACTCGAAGAGGGCCACGAAGCGCTCGAGCCGGCGGCGATCGCGATCGGGCAGCTCGCCGCTCAGCCCGTTCATGTCGGTGATCGCCCACCACACGTCGCGGCGCTCCTCGCGGGCGTGCATCCCGATGAGAGCCACGGCATCGAGCGACAGGCCGCCCAGCGGCGAGGCGAGCACGCTGTACACCGCGAGCTCGTCGCGCGGATTGGCCAGCGCAGCGAGCCAGTGGCGCAGGTCGGCGACCTGCTGCTGAGCCCAGTAGCCGCGGCCGCCGACCACGTGAGTGGGTATGCCGCGTTCCTCCAGCGCGCGCTCGTAGAAGACCATGCTCGTCGTGGCTCGCAGCAGCAGCACCATGTCGCGCCACTCCCAGCCGCCCTCCTCGTGCAGCTCCTCCATGCGCTTGGCCAGCAGCCGTGCTTCCGCGGCCCGCCAGATCGGGGCGCCGTGCATGGCCGCCCCGAAGGGGTCGTCGCAGCCGAGAGTCTCCTCCCACCGGGCCTTGCTCTTGTCGGTCACGAGGACTTCGACGCTCGGCCGCACGCGCGCGGCCTGCGCACGGGACCCCTCGTGCTCGCGCAGCGGCTCGAAGTCCTCGCCCCAGGTCCGCTCGAAGCAACGGTCGATCGTCTCGAGCAGCTCGCCGCGGCTGCGGAAGTTGACCGTGATGCTCTCCGCCCGGCCCCGCTCGGCCGCCTTGGCCCAGTGACGGCGAAAGACCTCCACGTCGGCGTTGCGAAAGCCGTAGATCGACTGGTTCTCGTCGCCCACGCGGAACACGTTGTCGCGCTCGAGCTGCTCGATCAGCTCGTTCTGCAGCGGATTGGTGTCCTGGAACTCGTCGACGAGCACGTGTGCGAAGCGCTCGGCGTACTGGCGCCGCAGGCCCTCGTTCTTCGCCAGGAGGTCACGGGCGATCAGCTCGAGGTCCTCGAAGTCGAGCCCCGAGCGTGCTCGCTTGCCGCGCTCGTAGCGCTCGTCGTAGAGCTCGAGCAGCACGCGCAGCATGGTGTGGTCGGCGTACTCGCGTTGGCCCTTGCAGAGCGCCTCGTAGGCGCTCAGGGCCTCGCGGTACTCGTTGCAGGCGCCGCTGCAGAGCGCGTTGGCGTTGGTGGCGAGGCTGAGCTTGTCGAGCTCGTGCGGATCCGCGAGCTCGCCCGCCGGAACCCCCTCCAGGATCGCGAGGCAGCGCCCGAGCCTCTCGAGCGCGCCCGCCACCGCCTTCCCGGCGACCTTCTCGCCGAGCTCGGCAGCAGCCGCCCGCGCGGCGGCCTCGAGCCGCTCGCGCTGGCCGCTCACGACGGGCGGCCTCGCCTCCTCCAGGCGCGGCCGGCGCCGGCCCCGGCTGCGCAGGCGCGAGTGGGCCGTGCGCACCATGTCGCGCAGGCGGTCGGGGGTGTAGGCGGCGACCATCTCGAGGCGCTCGGGATCCTCCCCCTCGCCCATGAAGGCGCCGAGGGCCCGGTCGAAGGCGTCCGTGGCGATGCGCTCGCCCTCGAGCTCGTCGAGCACGCGGAAGTCGGGATCTATGCCGGCGCTGAGCGCGTGCGTGCGCAGAACGCGCGAGCAGAAGCCGTGGATCGTCGAGATCCACGCTCCCTCGGCCGCGCGGGCGTCGGCGCGGCGGTCCAGCTCGAGGAAGCGTCCTCGGACTCGGGTTTTCATCTCCGTCGCCGCCTTCTCGGTGAAGGTGATCGCCAGGATGCCCTCAACCGGCGCGCCGTCCTCGACCACGGCCTGCACGAAACGCTCGACCAGCACGGTCGTCTTGCCCGTCCCCGCGCCGGCGCGCACCATGAGCGAGCAGTCGCGACGCGCAACCGCGCGGGCCTGCTCCGATGTGAGCCGCTCGGCGCTCACGACTCGCAGCGGCAGATCGAGGGGTAGGCACACCCGCCGTTCCAGGCGCAGGAGTCGGGTTTGCAACCCAGCTCCCCTCCGCGCATCCGGGCGTCGGTGGCGCGAACCTGCTCGAGCGCCCAGGCCAGCTTCTCGCGGAACTGATCCGGGGGCAGGCGGTCGTTGTTGACGAAGCCCGACCCGAGCTCATCCACGTCCTTGGCCAGCATTCCGCGCGGGCGCTCGGCGCTCCCCAGCGGCAGGTAGACGCCACCAGCGGCGCGCAGCGCCAGCAGGCGCTCCACCACGAGCATGTACAGCGCCGCCTGGAAGCGATTCTCGGACTCCCAGGAGGCGACCTTGTAGGAATCCGTCTTCTTGGCGCTCTTGTAGTCGATCACGAGCGCCATGCCGTCACTGGTGTCGACGCGGTCGATGCGTCCGCGCACTCGCAGCCCGGGCTCGAGCTCGACCGGCTCGCTCTTCTCCCCGTCGCCGAACACGAGCTCGAGATGCTCGGGCTGGAAATCGCCGTCGCGCACGGCCTCGCGCCGCACGAAGCTCAAGAGGTCGAACTCGAGCCGGCGCGCGGCGGCGCGGACGCGGGTCTGCTGCGGGGACAACCTGAACTCGGAGTGCTGCTCGCGCAGCTCCTCCAGCAGGATTCGTTCCGCCCGGGCGAGATTCTCGGGGGTGACCCGGCGCGACCCGGTCTCCTCGCGCAAGCGCTCGAAGGTGCGCTGCAGCACCGAGTGGGCGTACTGGCCGCGCACCATCGCCTCCGGGTCGGGTACGAGCTCGTCGGGTCGCAGGATGTTCTCGACCAGCCACTTGACCGGGCAGTCGGCGAAGTTCTCGAGCGCGCCGGCCGAGACGGCGTCGCGCGCCGCCAAGCGCTCCAGCAGCGGCGCCGAGGTGAGCGCCTCGGGAAGGGGCTGCTCGACCCGCGGGCCGGTCGCCGCGAGCGCGCGCTCGAGCTCGGCCGCCGTGGGTGCATCCTCCGGGCGCCAGGTGACCTCGGAGAGACTGCGCGTGCGTTCCCGCGGGCCGGGGGCGAGCAGGTCGCGCACGTCCTCGACGAAGAACGACTCGGCCTGTGGATTGCCCTCCTCGTCGCTCGAGCGGCTCGACAGCACGAGCAGCCGCTCGGCTCGCGAGCAGCAGACGTAGAACAGGTAGCGCTCGCGATTGAGCCGGTCCTCTCGCACCGGAAGGACCAGGCCGCTGGCGCGCGCGATCTCCCGGCGGTCCTCGTCCGGGAGAAAGGGCTCCGGCGAGGCGCCCCTGGGAAACTCCCCCTCCTGGAGCCCGCACACGAACACCGCCTCGAAGCGGCGGGCGCGGATGGCCTCGGGCTCGGCCACCTGCACGCGGTCGGGCTGGGGAGGCTCGCCGAGATGGACCTCGAGCTCGCCCAAGACGTCGAGGACGCGGCGCGGATCGAGCCTCGTGCGCGGATCGGCATCGACCACCGCGCGCAGCTCCACCAGCGCGTCGCGCGCCGCGATGTAGACGCGCGGGTCGTCGAGCTCGTGGCCGAGCAGCACCGGGGCTCGCCGCTCGTAGGGTCCGGCGAACAGGCGCGCGAGCCGGCGTTCGAGCTCTGCCAGGAAGAGGGCCGGGTCGGAGCCGGCCTCGCGCAGGCGGTCGAGCTCGGCCAGCGTCCAGCGATCCGACTCCCAGATCCTCCGCGCCTGCTCGGCGGAGTGCGCGCCCTCGCGCCTGACCTTCGACTCGAGGCGATCCGCCAGCCCGGGCTGCTCGAGCAGGCCGGGCGTCCGCAGCCAAGCCAGCAGGTCGTCGGCGGTCGCTTCGTCGGGCAGCGCGGCGCAACGCGCCAGGGCGAGCAGTCCCCGACCCAGCCCGGTGTGCCCGAGCGGCACGCGGCGGTCGAGCGAGAAGGGGATGTCGTATGCGCCGAAGACCTGCTCGAGCAGTGAGGCGTAGTCGCCGGGGCGCCGCAGCACGACGGCGATGTCCCCCGGCTCCACGCCGGCCCGCAGCAACTCGAGCAGCCGCGCCCCGGCAAGCTCGATCTCGGAGCGCTGGCCGCCGGCCAGATGGAAGGAGACCGCATCGCCGGCGTCGACGCGCTCGGACGCGGCGCCCTCCTCGAAGAGGCGGCGTTCCACGTGGTGCAGCGGGGCGCGCGCCTGCGCGGAGTAATGGTCGTCGAGGGGCGGAAGGCGCTTCTCGATCGCGCCGAGGGCAAGCAGGTCCTGGTGCGCGCGGGCCACGGCCTTGAACGCGACCCGGCCGGGCTCGTAGGGAAGAGAGATCGACACGTCCGCGCCGCAGAGCCGCTCGCCGCCGATGGTCTCGAGCGCGTCGAGCTGGAGCGGATTGAAGTCGTCGAAGCCGTACACGTACACGGGCGTGGCGCCCCAGCGCGCCGGCTCTGCCCGCAGCGCGTTCAACGCGCGCCAGGCGAACAGCTCGGGGTCGGCCAGGCCGGCTGCCTCGAGGCCCTCGCGATAGCCGCGATAGACGGCGGCGACCTCCTGCGCATAGCGGGCGCGGGGACCGCCGCCGGCCCAGGCCCGCAGAGCCTGAGTGAGGCGCGCGGGATCGACGCGCGACTGTCCGAGCTCGGTCACGAAGCGGGCGGCGGCGCCGACGAAGCCCGGCTGCGCGGCCGACTCGGCGAGCAGGTCGAGGTTCGCCCGCCGGACGGCCTGCTCGACGATCAACTCGCGCTGGACGTCGGAGGCCACGCGCTCGGAGTGCCCCGCGCGCCGGGCGACCTCGCGAAACAGCCGGTCGAAGCGCAGGACGCTCGCCCCGAACACCGCTCCGCGCTCGGCCAGCTCGCGCTGGGCGTGCTCGACGTCCTGGAAGGACGGGACCACGAGGATCGGCTCGTCGTCGAGGCGGGCCCGCAGCCCGCCCAGCACCTCGCCCGCCTTGGCGGCGTTGGCGGGACCGGTTACGAGGGTTAGCGGCACCCCCAGATAGTCGCTACCGGCTCGGACTACCTGACAGGAGAACACCCCGGCGCGCGGCGGCCTCGAAGGCTTGGGCGAAGCGCTTCGGGGGCAGCATCACCGGCGCCTGCTGGAGCTCCCACCCGCGGTTGGGACGCATGATCCAGCGGGCGATGCGGACTCGCCCGTCGGCGAGGCGCTCTACCCGAAGCTCGTCCTGGAGCTCGCCCGTGCGGCCCGGGCTGGCGCCGAAGCTGCCGGGCTCCGCGACGCCCCCGGGCGCCTCCGGCTGGGGGCCCGGCGCGAGAACCTCCTTCTCGGCGGCCTCCTCGAGCAGCGCAGGAACGTCCTCCGCGACCACCACGGGCGCGACCCGGTCGATCTGCCCGCCGCGCCAGGCCGCCATGCGCAGTCCGCCCGGAACACGCTCGAGCCGGATCTCCGCTCCGTCGTAGGGGCCAACCGAGGCGAACGGCCCGCGCGAGCTCAGCGTGACCCCGGCCGCCGGCCCGGAGCGCCGCTTGCCGCCCGCGCCCGGACGCGCCGCAGACGAGGAGCGAGGCCGGCGCTGAGCCTGCCGCTCCGGATCCAGCACGGTGCCCTTCGTGCAGATCGGACAGTCGGCCAAGAAGCGGTTGTGGCGACAGAACGTGGGCACCGGCCCCCAGCCTAGCCTGCGCGGAGCCGGCGGTGCGCGGCCGGGCGGCGTGCCCGTCACACCGGGCTGACACCATCCTCCGGGTGAAGACCGCGGTCGTATCCGACCTCCACCTCGGCGCCGCCGGGGGCCTCGACGTGGCGCGCCAGCCCGGAGCTCTCGAGCGGCTGGCCGGCGCGCTCGAGGGAGCCGAGCGGATCGTTCTGCTCGGCGACGTGCTCGAGCTGCGCGAGCGGCCCCTCGCGCAGCTGCTCGAGCTCGTGAGGCCGTTCTTCGAGCAACTCGGCGAGGCGCTCGAGGGCCGTCGCGTCGTGATCGTCCCCGGAAACCACGACCATGCCCTCGTCGAACCGTGGCTCACCCGGCTGCGCCTCGCCGGCGCGCCGCTGGGGACCGAGAACGAATGGCCGGTCGGGAGGCCGGAGACCGACGGTCCGGCCGGAGTGATCGCCTCGTGGATGGCGAAGTGCGAGGTCACGCTCGCCTATCCCGGGTTGACGCCGGCGCCCGGCGTCTACGCCACCCACGGCCACTACCTGGATCTACACCTGACCGTCCCTCGGCTCGAGTCGATCGCCGCCTCGGCCATGAGCCGCCTGACCGGCCGCGCCCGCTGCGCGAGCGCCGACGACTTCGAAGCGGTGCTGGCGCCCCTCTACGGCTTCTACGCGGGCCTGGCGCAGGGCGCCTCCCCGGAGGCGCTGCAGCGGGGCGCCACCCTTTCGCGCTCGGTCTGGGGCCGCGCCACCGGGAACGGCCGTCTCGGGCGCCTGCTGCTCGGCCGCGTGACCATCCCGGCCGCCGTGGCGGCGCTCAATCGCCTCAGGATCGGCCCCTTCAGCTCGCAGCTCACGGGACCCGAGCTGCGCCGCGCGGGCCTGCTGGCCATGGGGCGGGTGGCGCAGGTGCTCGCGCCCGAGGCCGAGCACGTGGTGTTCGGCCACACCCACCGCCCCGGCCCGCTCGCGGGTGACGAGCGGCGTGAGTGGCTCAGTCCCTCGGGAACGCGGCTGTGGAACAGCGGCACCTGGTGCTTCGAGCCCGCCTTCGTCTCGACTCGCGCCGAGCACAGCCCCTACTGGCCGGGGACGGTTCTGTGGCTGGAGCCGGGCGTCCCGCCGCGCATCGAGAACGGACTGCGCGGCTACGCGGTGGCCGGCGCCCGCATCGGCGCCGAGACGCCGAGCGCGTAGGCATCCTCGTCGAACTCGCGCGTGCGCTGGCGAAAGGGCCAGGTGAAGTAGGGCCAGAGCGCCGCGTTTCGGCCGTTGCGGTCGATGTAGTAGCTCGCGCAGCCGCCGGTCACCCACACCGTCCCCTGCGTCAGCCGCTCGAGCTCGCGGTTGTAGACGGACTGCGCCCGCTCGCGCACCTCCACCCTGCGGACGCCCCGGCGGCGCATCGCGCGCAGCGCGCCGGCCACGTACTCCACCTGCGCCTCGATCATGAAGACGATCGAGCTGTGTCCCAGGGCGGTGTTGGGGCCGACGAGGAAGAACAGGTTGGGAAAGCCGGCCACGGCGGTCCCCTTGTAGGCGCTCGGCGAGCCGTCCCACAGCTCGGCCAGCGTGGCTCCCTCGCGTCCTCGGATCGCCCCGGCGATGGGAATGTCGGTCACGTGAAAGCCGGTGCCCAGGATGATCGTGTCGACCTCGCGCTCGCCGCCGTCGGCGGTCACGACCGACCGGCCCCGGATCTCCCGGATTGCGTCGGTGATCACCTCGACGTTCGGCTTCATCAGCGCCGGATACCACTCATCGGTCGGCAGGATGCGCTTGCAGCCGATCTCGTAGCTGGGGGTGAGCCGCTTGCGCAGCTCGGGGTCCGGCACCTGCTGCTCGAGCTGGCGAAGCGCGAGCTTCGTCGCCAGCCTGCGCATGCCCCGGTTTCGGAATTGCACGACGAGCGTCTCGCGCGCCCAGTAGATCGCCGCCCTCATGGCGCGCTGGGCGATCGGGAGCCGCCCGTAGAGGGCCCGCTCGAAGTCCTTTATCGGCCGGTTGGGATGGGGCACCACCCAGGGAGGCGTTCGCTGGTAGACGTGCAGCCGCTCGACCTGGGGTTGGATCCTGGGCACGAACTGGATCGCCGAGGCCCCCGTCCCTATCACGGCAACACGTTCGCCGCCCAGATCGTGGCCGTGGTCCCAGCGCGCGGAGTGAAAGAGCTTGCCCTCGAAGGACTCGAGTCCGGGTATGTCGGGGAGCTTCGGCTCGCTCAACGCGCCCTGGCCGGAGACGAGCACCTCGGCGGTCATCGGGCCCTGCGAGGTGTCGAGGCTCCAGCGCGACCCTTCCTCGTCCCACCGGGCGCCGTCGAGCCGGCAGTCGAAGCGCACGTGCTCGAGCGCACCGAATCGCTCAGCGACATCGCGCAGGTAGTCGAGGATCTCAGCCTGCGCCGAGAAGGTGCTCGACCATCTCGGATTGGGAGCGAACGAGAACGAGTAGAGGTGCGAGGGGACGTCGCAGCGGCAGCCGGGGTACGTGTTGTCGCGCCACGTGCCTCCCAGCTCGCTCGCGCGCTCGAGCAGCACGAAGTCGTGCTCGCCGTCGCGCATCAGGCGCACGGCCATTCCGATGCCCGAGAAGCCCGAGCCGACGATCGCGATGCGGTGGTGGGTCAGGTGAACCTCCTCAAGCCCGGCATCAGCAGCGCGACGATCCAGTCGGCGGCCTGCTCGACCGCAACGTCCGGGTGCTCCCACATCCAGTGGGCCAGGCCCTCGTACGCGGCGGTGACGGCCCAGGCGGCGGCCTCCAGCTCCCGCTCGTCGACGCCCTCGGGAGCCAGCTCGAGCATGAGCTCATGGATGAGCTCCGCCTGGCCGCGGCGGATGTCGACGGCCTGCTGAGCGAACTGGCCACCCATCGACATCAGGTCCCAGGCCACGCGGTTGTCGGCGGCGAAGCGCAGAAAGGCGAGCCCGCCGGCGCGCACACGCGCCTCGGGCTCGGCCTCGGCGCGCACGGCCTCCGCCACGCTCCGCGCCATCTGGCCGACGGCGCGGTCGACACAGGCGCGAAAGACGCCGTCCTTGGACCCGAACAGCTCGTAGACCATCGGCTTCGTCACCCCGGCGCGGCTCGCGAGCTCCTCCATCGAGGTTCCGCCGTAGCCGCGCTCGGCGAAGAGCGTCTCGGCGAGCTCGAGCAGCTGGCGCTCGCGCACCTCGCGCGGCACGCGCCCGTGCCGGAAGTCGCCGATGCTCGTCGAGGTCGTCACCTACCTCGGGTAGGTTACCGAGAGTCAGGCGCTGCGCGCGGGCGCCACCGTTTCCGGAGCGAGATCGCCGTTCTGCGCGCCGGGCCCGCCCTTGGCCGCCTCGGCCTCGGCGCGTTCCTCCTCCGACTCGCCCTTGGGGGGCTCCTTGGCCCATTCCTCGTCGAACTCGACGCGCCACTTCCCTTCCTCCACGGACTCGAGGCGCAGCTTGGCGCGGAACGTGCGCCCCGCCCGGCTGCGGAAGCCGGTCACGGGCTTAGCCGTGCGGCCGACTCCGGGGTCCTCGCCCCGCTCGCGCGATTGCCGCAGGGACTCGATCAGCTCCTTGGCCACCGCCACGGGCAGCATCTTGCCCGCCTTGCGCTTCCAGATCACGAAGCCACAGCCCGGATCCTCGCGCGACCAACACGAGTAACCCTTGCGGTTCTCGGCGATCTCGCGCCCGCAGACGGGGCATGGGCCCAGCTTGGCCCGCTCGATCCGGACGCCCTTCAGCTTGTCGAGCTCCTGCACGGTCTCGGTCACGAACTTCGCGATGTCGCCCATGAACGCGGGGCGCGTGTCGCCGCCGTGCTCGATCAAGCCAAGCCGGCGCTCCCAGTCGCCGGTCAGCTCGGCGGAGGTGAGCGGGTGCGCGCCGAGCAGCCGAATGACCTGAATCCCCTTCTCGGTGGCCATCAGCGACCGGCCCTCGCGCTCGATGTAGCCCACGTCGACCAGCCGTTCGATGATCGCCGCCCGCGTGGCCGGCGTCCCGATGCCCGAGTCCTTCATCGCCTCGCGCAGCTCGGCGTCCTCCACGTCCTTCCCGGCCGTCTCCATCGCCCCCAGCAGCGAGGCGTCGCTGAAGCGCCGCGGCGGCTGGGTCTCCTTGCGCATCGACTCGACCGACAGGGTCTCGACGCGCTCGCCCTCGTCGAGCTTGGGCAGCAGCTGGTCGCCGCCCGTGTCGTCGTCAGCGCGTGGCGTTTCCGCCTCCTCGCCATAGACGCTCTTCCAACCCGGCTCCACCAGGCGCCGGCCGCTGGTACGGAAGACCTGTTCGGCGACGGTGGTCTCCACCCGGGTGCGGTCGTATACGGCCTCGGGATGGAAGATGGCCATGAATCGCTTCGCCACCAGGTCGTACACCTTCAGCTCGTCCTGGCCCATGCGCCCGAGATCGTGCTCCGAGCGGGTGGGAATGATCGCGTGGTGGTCCTGGACCTTCTTGTCGTTGACCACCCGGCCCAGGGGCAGCTTGTCGAGGGCCAACACGTACTCGGACGCCCGCCGGTACTGCGGGTTGTGGCCCACCAGGCTCACGATCGGCTTGATCTCGGCGATCATGTCGCCGGTCAGAAAGCGCGAGTTGGTGCGCGGGTAGGTGAGCGCCTTGTGCTCCTCGTAGAGCCGCTGCGCGGCGCTCAGGGTGCGCCGTGCCGAGAAGCCGTAGAGCGTGTTGGCGTGGCGCTGGAGGCTCGTGAGGTCGTAGAGCAGCTGCGGGCGCTCGCGCTCCTCCTTGCGCTCAAGCTTCGTTATCTCCCCCGGCTGTCCCGAGCACGCGTCGACGATGGCCTGGGCGTCGTCGGCGGCCGGCAGGCGCTTGCCCCCGAGGTAGCGGCCGCTGTAGTTGCGCGGCCCACTCGCCTC
>Ga0307318_10000591_pt1 | contig 11837 bp, 11 predicted proteins | sample ER_DNA_367_FD_194500 | JGI IMG/M metagenome (GOLD analysis project Ga0307318, IMG submission 194500) | Bulk soil microbial communities from the East River watershed near Crested Butte, Colorado, United States - ER_DNA_367 | ecosystem: Environmental > Terrestrial > Soil > Floodplain | place...
TTTCGCCGCCCTCCGACACGAGCAGCGACGCAACGTTCGCCGCAACCATCTGCTTCACCGCTTCGTGCACCGATGCGTCCGCCTCAATCTGGAGGACGTCATCACCCTTCTCCTCAAGGATCTGCGACACCTGGTTCATGTCGCCCTCCAACCCCCCGTCTTTAGGCCATAGGGGTCCACATGATGCCGTAGGTTGAAAGGGATCGCGCGCTGTAAGTGCAAACAGGCGGAAGCTCGCTCCGCGGCTGCCGACGTCCGCAATAGGGAGGTCTTCATGATGATCACGGAGAGCTCGAAGAAAGTGATTCCGTTTGGTCCGCACGATGCGAAGCTTGTCGGCGAGGGCTGCTTCTATCTCGACCTGATCGTCTGGCTGAACGGCGACCGAATCGAACTCGGCGAACGGGTCGGATTCAATTACGGGTGCTACGTGAACGGCTACGGTGGCCTCCGGATCGGCGACCGGACAATTGTCGGCCCCTACGCGATGATCCATACGGCCAACCACCAGATGTCCGCCGAGCGGCCGATTGTCGACCAGAGCTGGACCAAGAAGCCGGTCGAGATCGGCGCTGACTGCTGGATCGGAATGGGCGTCTGCATCCTTCCGGGTGCGCGTATCGGGGACGGGTGCGTCGTCGGCGGTGGGAGCGTCGTCGTCGGCGAGCTCGAGCCGAACTGCATCGCTGTCGGCAACCCCGCCCGTGCGATCAAGCGCCGCTAATGCGCGTCCTGTTCCTGCAGCAGCAGCCGTGCGTGCGGGCGCTCAAGTACGCCGTCGCGTTGCGTTCGGCGCTCCCAGGGATTCAGCTCGGCTTCGCGTATCAGGGCAAGACGTTGAGCGCGTGGTACGGCTCGGGGGATGAGCTCTTCGAGCGCTGGTGGGACCTCGGCTCTGAGCCGCTCAAGCGCCTTCGGCAGGTCGGCGAGGAGTTTCGTCCCGATCTGATCCACAGTCACAACCTTCCGGACTCCTTGACCGCGATCGCGCTCGAGCTCTTCGCTGGCCGTGTGCCGGTGGTTCACGACGTGCACGATCTCCAAAGCCTCCGGCGAACGCCCTACGAGCACGGCTTTCCAGAGCCGGTCGAGGCGCTCGCGCTGGAGCAACTCGCGATCGAGGGATGCTCTGCCCTGGTCACGGTCTCGAATGAACTCTTGGAGGAGATCCGCAGCCGTTACCAGCCCACAGCGCCGACGCTCGTATTCCCAAACTACGCGCTCCGGCGCGACCTGCCGCAAGTGCTGCCCCCGGGGCAGCGCCGAAACGGCCGTCCTCCGCGCCTCGTCTACCAGGGAACCCTCTCGACGAACGGCGGTCACTACGATCTGCGGGCCATCTTTCGCTCGATCGTGAGCGAGGGGGTCTCACTCGACGTCTATCCGTCCCGCGCCGTGCCCGCTTATGCCGAGCTCGCGGTCGAACTGGACGGCCTGCGCGTGCACAGGACGCTTCCGCCCTCGCGGTTGCTCGCCGCGCTAACAGGCTACGACTTCGGCTGGGCCGGCTTCAACTCCGCTCTGAACGGGGCCCACCTCGACACTTGTCTCCCGAATAAGGCATACGAGTACATCGGCTGTGGCCTGCCCATACTGACGCTACGCCATCGTGCGCTCACACGACTGGTGGGTGACGGGCAACTCGGCCTTAGCCTGGTGACGCTCGACGACCTTCGTGCCCAACTAGCTGCGGCCGACGTGGCAGCGATGCGTTCCTGCATCGCGGACGCGCGTCGTAAGCTCACGGTAGAGGCAAACATCCACCGCCTTGCTGCATTGTATTCGGCGGTTGCCGGCTAAGCAGTTCGGGTTATCCAGACCGAAAGGCGTAGCCTCGCGGCTCGAAGTTGTAAAGAGTTTGGATGTTTCGGCACCGGGCCCGGGGCGTACCGACGGGGCGAGCGGGTACGGTGGAAGCGTGCCGGTGAAAGGCCGCAGCCGCTGGCTCGCGCTGTACGTGCTTTGTCTCGGCGACATCATGATCGTCCTCGACAGCACGATCGTGAACGTCGCCTTGCCGTCGATTCGCGACGATCTCGGCTTCTCTCAGACCTCCCTGGCATGGGTCGTGAACGCGTACTTGCTCACGTTCGGCGGCTTCTTGCTTCTGGGGGGCCGTCTCGGTGACCTCTACGGGCACCGGCGCCTCTTCCTCATCGGGATCTCGGTCTTCACGATGGCCTCGCTCGCGTGCGGACTTGCCACCTCCCAGACGTTCCTCATCACGGCTCGCGCAGTCCAGGGTTTCGGCGGCGCGATCGTCTCGGTCGTCGTCCTCTCGCTGATCATGATCATGTTCACCGAGCCGGCCGAACGGGCGAAAGCCATGGGTGTCGTCGGCTTCGTGCTGTCGGGAGGCGGGACTGCTGGTGTGCTTCTCGGCGGGATTCTCACGGACCTCTTGAGCTGGCACTGGATCTTTCTCGTCAACATCCCGGTCGGCATCGCGGTATTCGTGCTTTCCGTCTACCTCTGCCCGACCGTGCAGGCGCCGCCCGGGGACCGGCGGCTCGACATAGGCGGCGCCATCACGGTGACTGCGGCGCTGATACTCGCCGTCTACGCCATCGTGAAGGGCAACGAGGTCGGCTGGACCTCCGGGCGAACCCTCGGCTTCCTGGGCGCGTCCCTCGCCCTATTCGCGGCCTTCGTCGTGATCGAGGCGCGCCATCCTGCGCCGCTCATGCCGCTCGGCCTGTTTCGGCACCGGAACCTCTCCGTTGCCAACATCGTCGGGGTCCTGATGGCGGCCGCGATGTTCGCGATGTTCTTCTTCTCGGCGCTCTATCTACAGCTCGTGCTCGATTACAGCCCGCTCGAGGTCGGCCTCGCCTTCCTGCCCTCGACGCTGGTCTGGGGGCTCTCGTCGCTGTTCCTCTCCGATCGCCTCGTAATGAGGTTCGGCATCAAACCGCCGCTGGTCATCGGCCTCGGTTTTTTCATCGTGGGCCTGCTCCTCTTCGCCCGCGCACCGGTGGACGGGAGCTTCACCATGGATGTTCTCCTGCCGATGCTGTTCTTCGGCATCGGCGGCGGCATCACATTCAATCCGCTTTTGCTGGCGGCTATGGGCGACGTCGAACCACAGGACTCGGGTCTGGCCTCGGGAGTTGTGAACACCGCGTTCATGATGGGTGGCGCGCTCGGCCTCGCCGTGCTCGCCGCGATCGCGACGTCTCGCACGGACAGCCTGCTCGCCTTGGGTGACTCTCAGGCCGAGGCGCTCACCGGCGGTTACCACGCGGCGTTCATGGTCGGCGCCCTCTTTGCCGCAGCCGCAGGCGTGCTCGCGGCCACGCTGCTCCGTCCGGTCGCGGCACCCGGGCATGCGATGACAGAGCCCGCTACCGCTCAGGCGGAGTAGGCACGCCGCTCAGCTCGCAGCCGGGTACTCGTCCTTCCGCAGAATGCCGCCAGGCTCGGGCGGCTGGGGCAGTGGCGTCCGCTCCATGAGGAAGCTGAAGTACGGCGCGACAAACGGGTCGGGCGCCGAGACCGTGTACGTGTGGTAGACGGTTCCGTTCTCGCGCGCGAAGGCGATCCAGCTCGGATTCTCCCGCAGCCCGTCCTTCAGCTCGGCCCCGACCTGCCCGGCCCATTCCTGGAGCCAGTCGGGCGGGTCCTCGATCAGATCCTTGACCTCGGGGATCTGCATAGCCTGCTCCTCGGTCATCGCGAGGCCGAAGTCGAAGGCGAAGTCGGTGTCGTAGGTGGAGACGTACGGGAACTGCCAGCCCATCCGATCCTTGTACGCGTTCAGCCGGTCGATCGGCGCTCGCGAGAAGCAGATCAGGGTCACATCCTGGTGGTTCACGTGGACGAGCGTGCCGTCGAGCCCGTCCGCGAGGCTGGTGCAACCCGGGCACGCGCCGAGCGAGTAATCGGGACCGAACATGACGTTGTAGGCGAGTAGCTGTGAGCGGCCCTCGAAGAGCTCGGCGAGCGTCTTCTTGCCGTCCTGGGTGTCGAACTCGTACTCCTTCTCGACCTCGACCCAGGGAAGCTCGAGGCGCTTTGCCTTGACCTCTTCGTTTTGCTTCGCCTGCTCCGCCTCGAGCTTGGCGAGCTCATCGCGTGCCGCCTGCCACTCCTCGCGAGTTCCAGTCTTGTGCTCGGGCATCTGATCTCCCTCCCGTCGGATTTCGTCCGCTCTGGCACGCTACGTGAAGTGAGATGATCAGTGGAGGTGCCGCGCAATGGCTGACAAGAAAGCGGTGACCTGAGCGTGCGGCTCGCCGCCGAGGTGCTCGCCGTCGTTCTGCTCGTCCTGCCCATCGTCGTAGTCGCCTACTTCTTCGTCTGGGCAGCACGTAAGGACGGTGAGGAAGACCGCGCGCTCCAGAAGCGCCTCGGCATCCGTCGCAAGACGCGGCTCGGCCGCTAGCCGACCTCTCGAACGGTAGGGTCGCCCGGATGGGACGCGCTACGGGAGTCCCGGTCTCGAACGAGGCCCTTAGGCGCCATGCCGAGGAGCTGCTGGCGCGCCCGGTCGCCCTGGACGACCTGGCCCTCGCCTTTGACGAGGCGAGCGCGGCCTCCGCTGAGGTTCTGGTCGAGGGAGAGTCCTTCTATCCGCCGATGCTGGCGGACATCGAGGCCGCTCAGACCTCCGTTCACATCAACCAGTTCGGCTTCCGCCCTGGCGTGGTCGGCGACCGCTTCGCCGACGCGTTGATCCGCAGAGCAAAGGAGGGCGTACGGGTGCGCCTCGTGGTCGACCGGCAAGGCTCTGCGCCCGAGGAGGCGGCCCGCGAGCACTACGAGCGGCTGATCGCGGCGGGCGTTGAAGTCGGCGTCGTCCGCGCGACCAAGCCGCGGGCGGTCCCCGGCCTACTCGGGGGTGACGGCGGTCTGAAGTGGAACCTCTCCGGCCTGGGCCACATCGACCACCGCAAGGTCGTGCTCGTGGACGGGCGTATCGGCTGGGTCGGCGGCGCCGGGATCGAGGACCACTTCCAGGACGGCCGGTTCCATGACCTCTTCCTCCGTGTGACCGGTCCTGTGGTCTCGCAGCTCCAGCTCGTCTTTGTCGCGAGCTTCCGCTGGCTCGGCGGCGAGATTCCGTCCGAAGAGCTCGACGGCTTGTTCCCCGAAGCCGCCACGGGCGAGATCCCTGCGGTCGTCCTGCACAACGCGCCGGGCAAGTACCGCCCGATCACCGACCAGATCGCGCGGGTGCTCGACGGCGCGCGCGAGACCCTCGACGTCGTCAATCCCTACGTCACCGATCGCGGGATGATCGGCCGGATCGAGCGGGCGGCCCGGCGAGGGGTGCGCGTGCGGCTCTTCGTCCCTGCCAACGCGAACAACTGGGCCTGCGCGGCCGCGCAGCAGTTCCACCATGCGAAGCTCCTCGACGCCGGCGTGCGCATCCTCGAGTACCCGACAATGCTGCACGCCAAGGCATTCGTCCGGGACGGCGAGGAGGTCCTGGCGGGGACGTGCAACCTCGAGGCCTGGAGCCTCAAGCGGTTTTTCGAGATCGATCTCCTGGTCCGCTCGGAGGCCCTGGCGGCGCAGTTCGAGGAGCGGTTCAGTGCTCCGGCGGAAGCGGTGTCGCGCCCCGGCAGCGTGCTGACCGGGTTCAAGCCGCGCGCGAAGGCGACCGCCTTCGCCGTGCTCTCGCCGCTCCTCTAGCCCTCAGCCGTTGACCGGGCGGCCCGACTGGGCGAGTGCCTCCGTGACCGGCGGCAGAGCGCTCCACGGGAAGGTGATCCAGGCCGACGTCCGCCGCCACACGTAGTCGCTCGCGACGACCGAGGTCGGCTTCTCATAGAGAACGGCGGTGCGAACCTCGCCCACCTTCCCGGCGCAGAAGTCCCGCACCAGCGCGAGTGTCCGGCCGGTGTCCGCCACGTCGTCAGCGATCAGGAGCCGGGCCTCGGCGAGATCGACGAGCTCGGGAACGGGCGGGAGGATCATCGGCGCGGGGAGGCGCTCGTCCACGCCCGTGTAGAACTCGACGTTCATTGTGTACGTGTTCTTGACGCCGAGCGCATAGCCGAGCGCGCCGGCGACGAGAAGCCCACCGCGTGCGATGGCGAGGATGACATCGGGCTCGAAGCCGTCGGCGTGGATCCGCTCGGCGAGCTCGCGCGCGCCCTCGCCGAGCTCGTCCCAGGCCATCACCTCGCGCTCCTCGCTCATGCGCTGCCCTCGTCATTCCGTCGCCGCCACAGGACGATGCCGAGCGTCACACCGGCGATGAGAAGTCCCAGCGCGAGGGCGATCCAGCCCCATGGCGTGTCGTCTTCGTCGGACGCCTTCGCGGGGGTGGTCTCTGCGAGCGTTGGCGCGGCGACGGCAGTTTCGGTGGGCACGGTCTCGGTGACCGTCTCCACCTCCGTCTCCGTCGCCGTCTCGGTTTCGGTCTTCACCACCGTGGTGGCCGGCTCGGTCGTGATCGGCGGCTTCGTCGTCGTAGTGGGCTCCGAGGTCGTCGTTTCCGGCTCGGGACGCGTTGGAACCGTTATCTCCGGAAGCGTCACGTCTGGAACGGTGACCTCGGGAACCGTGACCTCCGGGAGCGAGAGCGTCGGCAGCTCCGTGGCGCGGAGAGGCCCTCGAGGCCGTCGCCCGCGCATCCGCCGAGCAGGTAGCCCGCGAGCGCTGCGGTGACGAGCAGTGCGCCCATGCGGACGGCTGAGCGAGGCCTCACCTGGCGACCGTATCAGGGTCGGCGGCCTGTCCAAAACTGGCTCGGAAGCTTGAATTCGGGCCCCAACCCCCGTAGCGTTGCGCCATCAAGCGGCTCGGGCCGACCAATTTAGGAGGACCAAGTGAGGGAACTGCTGTTTGGAAAGACAGAGGGCGAGACACGGAGGCGATTCCAGTTCGTCCTCCTGGCATTCGTGCTCGGACTGGCCGCCGTTGCATCCGGGTGCGGTGGTGACGACAGCACCAGCACAGGAGCCGCTGCCACGGGCACCTCAGCCTCCGGCGGTGCGTGCGACAAGGAGATTTGGGTTCTGCTCCCTGACAGCGCCAGCTCACCGCGCTGGGAGAGTGACGATCGTCCGTACTTCGACAAGTCGTTCAACGACGCCGGTGTGAAGCACACCATCGTCAACGCCGAGGGTGACGCGGCGACCCAGCAGTCCCAGGCCGAGCAGGCGATCGCGGCGGACGCAGGCGTGATCGTGCTCACGAGCATCGACACGGGCTCCGGCGGCGCCATCATCGACTCGGCGAAGGAAGCCGGCGTCGACGTGATCGAGTACGACCGCTTCAACACCGGCAGCTCCGGCGGATCCGTTTACGTGAGCTTCGACAACGTCCAGGTCGGCGCGACGATGGCCGAGGTCCTGGAGCCGGCGATCGAAAAGCTCGGCAAGGACCCGGCGAACGTCGTCGAGCTGAACGGCGGCGAGGAGGACAACAACGCCTTCCTCTTCAAGGACGGCTACGACGCTGTTGTCCAGCAGCACGTCAGCGACGGCAGCTGGAAGCTCGTCGCCGACCAGTTCGTGCCCGGGTGGGGCGCCAACGGCGAGGGTCAGGGGATCATGGAGCAGATCCTCACCGACGCAAACAACAAGGTCGATGCGGTATTCGCCGCCAACGACAACCTCGCACAGCAGGCGATCAACGCCCTCGACGCAGCCGGCGTCGGGCCGGTGCCGTTGAGCGGCCAGGACGCGTCCGCCGCAGGCATCCAGAACATCCTGCTCGGCAATCAGACGATGACCGTCTACAAGCCGATCGCAGCGGAGGCCGAGGTCGCGGCGAAGGCCGCGCTGGCACTGTGCGCAGGGCAGGATCCCTCCGCGGTGCAGCCGGACTTCTCAGGATCGCTCTCTGACGGGACGGTCGGGCTCCTGGACCTGCAGACGGTCGGCATCAAGGCCGCCGACGGCAAGCCGGCGGATTCTCCGACCGGCGACGGCGTCGTCCCATACCTGGCGCTGACGCCGATCGGCGTGACGGTCGACAACATCGCCGACACGGTGATCGCGGACAAGTTCCGGACGATCGCGGAGATCTGTACCGGCGACACCGCCGATACGGACTTCTGCAAAGAGAACAGCTAAGCGAGGAACACGGACGGTGGGTGAGGGCGCTTCGGCGCCCTCACCTCCCACTACGTAATGGCTACCGCTGACACGCCTCTCCTCGAGCTTCGAGGGGTCTCGAAGGCCTTCGGCGCCGTCCAGGCGCTCTACCGCGTCGATTTCGAGGTCCGTCGCGGCGAGGTCATGGCCCTGGTCGGCGACAACGGGGCCGGTAAGTCGACGCTCGTCAAGAGCGTCGTCGGCATCTATCCCTTCGACGAGGGCGAAGTGCTCTACGACGGTGCCCATGTCAACGTCCACGGTCCGCGTGACGCCGCCAAGCTCGGTATCGAGGTCGTCTACCAGGATCTCGCGCTCGCCGACAACCTCGACGTCGTCGCCAACATGTTCCTGGGGCGGGAGCGGGCACGCGTCGGCTTCGTGCTCGACGAATCGAGCATGGAGCGGTCCGCGCGAGAGACGCTGGACAGCCTCTCCGTCACCACGCTCAAATCGGTTCGGCAAACGGTCGCAGGTCTCTCGGGGGGCCAGCGACAGGCAGTCGCGGTGGCGAAGTCGGTCATGTGGGACTCCCGGCTCGTCATCCTCGACGAGCCCACTGCGGCGCTCGGCGTCGCGCAGACGCGCCAGGTGCTCGATCTCGTCAAGCGCCTGGCGGACCGGGATCTCGGCGTCGTGATCGTGACCCACAACCTCCACGATGTCTTCGAGGTGGCCGACAGGATCACCGTCCTGCGGCTGGGCCAGCGGGTGGCCCTTCTCGAGCGCGAGAAGACCACCCAGCAGGAGGTCGTGCACGCCATCACCGCCGGCACGCTCGACCACGTACCCGGGATGCTCGAGGAAGAGAGGAGCGAAGCGTGAGCGACCGACCGACCGACGCCGATACCACTGTCGATCCGACGGCTGCGCGGGTGGAGCCGGTCGCGGCCGATGCGCTCGCGGACGACGTCTCGGCGGCAAGCTTCGGCGGTTACGTTCGCCTCTGGTGGCAGGGGATCCGAGCCGGCGAGCTGGGGTCGCTGCCCATCATCGTCGGGCTCCTGGTCATCGTCGTCGTCTTCGGCCTCCTCGACGACACGTTCCTGACCGAGCGGAACTTCACGAACCTTCTCCTGCAGATGTCGGCGATCGCCACGATCGCCATCGGCGTCGTGTTCGTGCTCCTGATCGGAGAGATCGACCTCTCCGTCGCATTTGTGAGCGCCGTCGGCGGAGTCGTGATGACGCTGCTTCTCCGGCCGGACGACCCCGGCTGGGCCTGGTGGGCGGCGATCCTCGTCGCGCTCATCTGCACGACCGCGATCGGGTTCGTTCAGGCGCTCGTGATCACGAAGGCAGGGGTACCGTCGTTCGTCGTAACGCTGGCAGGGCTCCTGATCTGGTCCGGAGTCGTTCTCATCCTCACGACCCAGGCCTCCTCGGTCGGCACGATCAGGATTCAGGACGAGACCGCTGTCGGCATCGCCAACGACTTCCTGAGCCCCACGGCGGGGTGGGTGGTGGCTGCCCTTGTCGTGATCGGCTATGCGCTGTCCGAGCTCCAGAGCGCGCGGACGCGCCGCGCGAGCGGGCTCTATGCCAAGCCGATCGTCGTCACGGCGTTGCAGACCGTTGGCCTTGCAGCTGTCACCTTCGCGGCCGTCTGGTACGTGAACAAGGACCGCGGAGTTCCGAAGGTGACGGTGATCCTGCTCGCGCTCCTCGTGGTCTGGTCATTCATCGCGTCGCGGACTCGGTTCGGGCGGCACGTGTATGCCGTCGGAGGCAGCGCCGAAGCATCGCGGCGTGCAGGCATTGCCGTCGATCGCGTGCGCATCGCCGTGTTCATGATCAGCGGCTTTATGGCCGGTGTGGGCGGGATCATGCTCGCCTCGCGGCTGCGCTCGGTGGCCACGAACACCGGCGGCGGAAACCTGCTCCTCCTCGTCATTGCGTCGGCGGTCATCGGCGGCACGAGCCTGTTCGGCGGTGTCGGCCGCGTCGTGTCCGCGCTGCTCGGAGCGCTCGTGATCGCGTCGATCCAGAACGGGATGGACCTCCTTGGGCTTGCGTCCGGCACGAAGTTCGTCATCACGGGACTCGTCCTCCTCGCGGCCGTGCTCGTGGACGCGTATGCGAAGCGCCGCCGTGCCGCGCGCGGCGTCGTCTGACCCCAGGCTCGAGGGGCCCGCGCTGCGGGTCGTCCTCGGGCTTCTCCTCGTCTGCCTCGTCGGGGGCTGCTTCGGCGGCGACTCGCAGAAGACTGTGGCCCTCGGCCCGCCGCACGCTCTTCAGTTCGTGAACGTCGCCTCTGCCGCCGGTCTCGACTTCCGCCACGGAGCCTTCCGGTGGGGTGTCTCAGGTGACCCCGCCGCGATGGAGGGAGGAGGGCTGTGCTGGCTCGACTACGACGACGACGGCTGGCTCGACCTCTACGTCGTGAACTCGTACGCGGAGCAGGAGGTCGCACAGTGGAAGGCAGCGGGAGGCTTACCGCGAAGCGCTCTCTTCCACAACGACCACGGCAAGTTCGAGGACGTGAGCGCCGAGTCCGGCGCGGATGTGGAGATCCGGGGCAACGGCTGCGTGGCCGCCGATCTCGATCTGGACGGCGACACCGACCTGTATGTCACGACGGCGAGGTCGCAGGTGCTTCTCTGGAACGAGGGCGACGGGAAGTTCCGTGAGGGCGCGCGGGCCGCAGGAGTGGACGCGTACGGCTGGCGCACCGGAGCGGCCGTCGGCGACGTGAACGGGGACGGCTGGCCGGACATCTTCGTCGCCGGCTACGCGGACATGAACGGCGACAACCCCGCCGGGACTGCCGGGTTCCCTAGCACCAAGCTCGGCGTCCGCGACGTCCTCTTCCTCTCGAACGGCAGGCATGACGGAAAGGTCACATTCAGGGAGGTCGGGCGGCAGGTCGGCCTCGAGGTGGCGAAGTTCGAGTACGGCCTCGGCGCGCTCTTCACCGACCTCGAGGGCGACGGCGACCTCGATCTGTATCTCGCGAACGACACGAACCCCGACCGCCTGTACGAAAACGTCGAGTGGCCCGGCGGGGCGAAAGCGGATCCCGAGGGGCTGGGCTTCCGCTTCGAGGAGCGCGCGGGCCCGGCGGGTGTCGCCGACCCCGGCGCAGGCATGGGCGTCTCGGCCGGTGATTACGACGGCGACGGGCGCTCGGACCTCATCGTCACGAACGGGCGCGGCCAGGTGCACGGCGTCTTCAAGAGCAACCCGCCGGACGAGAACGATCCGTCCTACACGGACGTACGCACGGAGCTCGGCCCGGACTTCGCGGGCTCGGTGGGTTGGGGCGTGGACTGGGCGGACCTCGACCTCGACACCGACCTCGACCTCTTCATCGCGAACGGGTACATCCCGGTCACCGACCTGGCCGAGGATGCCCAGCCGCTCGAGGACTACCTGAACGACGGCGACTCGAAGTTCGTGGACGCGAGCGCGGTTAGCGGGCTCGACGACGTCGGCGACCTGCTCGCGCGCGGAGCCGCGGCCGCGGACTACGACAACGACGGCGATGTCGACTTCGCGATCTCGCAGATCGGCGGCCCCCTCGTCCTCCTGGAGAACCGCGTCTCGGGGAAGCACTGGCTCGAGGTCGCGCTCGACGGCTTCCACCCGGGCGCGCTGGTGTCGGTCGTCCTCCCTGACGGCCGCAAGCTGCAGCGGGAGGCGCAAGCCGGCGGGAGCTACCTCTCGTCGGAGGATCCACGTTGTCTCTTTGGCCTTGGCGACGCCACGGAGGTCAAGGAGCTCGTCGTGCGCTGGCCGGACGGGGAGGAAACGCGCCTGCACGACGTGAAGGCGAATCAGATTGTC
>Ga0307318_10000593_pt1 | contig 11827 bp, 15 predicted proteins | sample ER_DNA_367_FD_194500 | JGI IMG/M metagenome (GOLD analysis project Ga0307318, IMG submission 194500) | Bulk soil microbial communities from the East River watershed near Crested Butte, Colorado, United States - ER_DNA_367 | ecosystem: Environmental > Terrestrial > Soil > Floodplain | place...
CGATTCGGAACTTCGCCCGGCCGCGGACGAAGGCCTCGCTCGAGCGGGGCAACGTGGCCGCGAACGCCCGGACTTCGTCCATCGTCACCACGCCGCTCACGTTACTGTCATCTCGCACGCGAACAAAGGAGCCAGGTGGGCTACAGCGTCGTGAACGTCGAAGAGATCGAGGGCGAAGGCCCTGGCGGTGCCGTCCGCTTCGTCCGGCGCAAGCTCGGCGTGCAGGCGTTCGGCATCAACTGGTTCGAGCTCGGGCCCAACGTGCGCGGACGCGAGCACAACGAGGTCGAGACCGGACAGGAAGAGGTCAATGTGATCATCGAAGGCTCGGGCGTCTACGAGGTCGACGGCGAGACGATTCCCGTGCGCGCCGGCTCCTTCCTGCGCTTCGATCCCGGGACGACACGCTGTCCGGTCGCCGGTCCCGAGGGCATGGCCATGATCGCAGTAGGCGTGCGCCCGGGGAGCTACGAGCCCCATGGGAACTTCTGACGAAAGCCTCGTCCAGCTGACGCGAGTCCTCCGGGCGCCGCCCGGCGAGGTCTTTGTGGCGTGGACCGATCCCGCTCTTCTCGAACGCTGGTGGATCGGCGTGGGAGGTTGGGTGGATGCAAAGGCCGACGTCGATCTCCGCGTCGGCGGTCGCTATCACCTCTCCATGCGGGACGAGCGCGGCACGCTGCACGGCGTGGTCGGCGTCTACACGGAGGTCGCGCCGGCCGAGCGGCTCGGCTTCACCTGGACCTGGGAGAACGAGCCGAGCGTGATGCGCGGGAGCGAGGGGAGCCTTGTCGACGTCGTCCTGCGGGACGCGGGCGACGGGACTCAGCTGTCGCTCACCCACACCGGCCTCCGAGGCAAGCTGGTCAAGGACATGCACGAAGAGGGCTGGAACGCGCTCCTGACGAGCCTCTATGGCCTCTTCTCCGCCTAGGTTTCCGACCGCCGATAGCATCGAAGGGGATGGCAGAGCCTCGTAGCGCGCGTCTCGACGAAGTCGCCTCGGTGGAGGAGATCGCGCGACTCCCGTATTCGCTTCGGGTGCTCCTCGAGAACGTTGTCCGCGCCGGACTCACTGGCGAGGGCGACGCCGAGGAGGCGCGGGCGATCCTCGAATGGCAGCCGGGCGATGACCCGCACCGGGAGATCTCCTTCCGCCCGGCTCGGGTTCTCCTCCAGGACTTCACCGGCGTACCCGCGATCGTCGACCTCGCCGCCATGCGCGATGCGATGCGCGACCTGGGCGGCGAGCCGGCGCGGATCAACCCGCTTCTCCCGTCCGAGCTCGTCATCGACCACTCCGTCCAGGTGGACGTGTTCGGCTCGAAGATCGCGATCTTCAAGAACACGGAGCTCGAGTTCGAGCGGAACCGCGAGAGGTACGCGTTCCTGCGCTGGGGCCAAGAAGCCTTCGACGACCTCCGTGTCGTCCCGCCGAACACGGGCATCGTCCACCAGGTCAACCTGGAGTACCTCGCGCGCGTCGTCGAGGAGCGGGACGGCTGGGCCTTCCCCGACACGCTCGTCGGCACCGACTCACACACGACCATGGTCAACAGCCTCGGTGTCCTCGGCTGGGGAGTCGGCGGAATCGAGGCGGAGGCGGCGATGCTCGGCGAGCCGCTCTCGATGCTCGTGCCCCAGGTCGTCGGCTTCCGGCTCTCCGGTCGCCTGCCGGAGGGCTCGACCGCGACCGACCTCGTTCTCACAGTGACCGAGACGCTCCGGGAGCTCGGCGTCGTCGGCAAGTTCGTCGAGTTCTTCGGCCGCGGGCTCTCCGGGCTCACGCTCGCCGACCGCGCCACCATCGCGAACATGTCGCCCGAGTACGGCGCGACGTGCGGCTTCTTCCCGGTGGACGAGGAGACGCTCGCGTACCTGCGCATGACGGGCCGAAGCGAGGATCACGTCGCGCGCGTCGAGAGCTACTGCCGCGCCCAGCACCTCTTCCACGACGAGAACGCCGAGCCCTCCTACAGCGAGGTCGTGGACCTCGATCTCGGCTCCGTCGAGCCGAGTCTCGCCGGGCCGCGCCGTCCGCAGGACCGCGTTCCGCTCCGCGAGGCCCGCGACTCCTTCCTCGGAGCTCTTCAGACCTTCGGCGTCGAGTACGGAAACCACGACAACGCAGTCGCGGAGACCTTCCCGGCCAGCGACCCGACCACCGAGCAGGTGCCGGGCGGCGATCGCGCGCATGCTCCGGCGCCCGAGCCGGGTCTCGTCGCGGTCGCCGAGGTCGAGCCGGCGTCGGTCGAGGTCGAGCTGGACGGTGCGCAGTTCGAGCTGGGGCACGGAAGCGTCGTCATCGCGGCGATCACGAGCTGCACGAATACCTCGAATCCGACCGTCATGGTCGCGGCGGGCCTGCTCGCGAGGAACGCCGTCGAGCGCGGCCTCAAGCGCCGGCCCTGGGTGAAGTCGAGCCTGGCGCCCGGCTCCAAGGTCGTGACCGAGTACTACGACCGCGCCGGCCTCAGCCAGTACCTCGACGAGCTCGGCTTCGACGTCGTCGGCTACGGCTGCACGACCTGCATCGGGAACTCGGGGCCGCTCCCGGAGGAGATCTCGGCCGCGGTGGACGAGGGCGGGCTCGTCGTCTGCTCGGTACTCTCCGGCAACCGCAACTTCGAGGCGCGCATCCATCCGGAGGTCAAGGCCAACTACCTCGCTTCGCCGCCGCTCGTGGTCGCATATGCCCTCGCCGGGCGGATGGACCTCGATCTCACGAACGACCCGCTCGGCCAGGACCAGGACGGCAACGACGTCTTCCTCACCGATGTGTGGCCGAGCCCCGAGGAGGTGCAGGAGACGATCGCCTCGGCGCTCGAGCAGGAGATGTTCACGCGCACCTACGCCGACGTCTTCACGGGCGACGAGCGCTGGCGTGCGCTCGACACGCCCGAGGGCGAGCTCTTCGCCTGGGAGCCGGAGTCCACCTACGTCCGCCTGCCGCCGTATTTCGAGGGCATGTCGCCGGAGCCCGGAACCGTGGACGACTTCAGCGGCGCGCGCTGCCTCGTCATGCTCGGCGACAGCGTCACGACCGACCACATCTCACCCGCCGGCGCGATCAAGCCCGACAGTCCGGCCGGCCTGTACCTCACCGATCACGGCGTCGAGCGAAAGAACTTCAACTCCTACGGGTCGCGCCGCGGGAACCACGAGGTGATGGTGCGCGGCACCTTCGCCAACGTGCGTCTGCGCAACCTGCTCGTGCCCGGCAGCGAGGGCACGTGGACGGTGCATCTGCCCGACGGCGAGGAGGCGACGATCTTCGACGCCGCGGAGCGCTACCGCTCCGGGGGTGTGCCGCTGATCCTCCTCGCCGGCAAGGAATACGGCTCGGGCTCGTCGCGCGACTGGGCGGCGAAGGGGCCGAAGCTCCTCGGCGTACGCGCGGTGATCGCGGAGAGTTACGAGCGGATCCACCGCTCGAACCTCGTCGGAATGGGCCTCCTCCCGCTCCAGTACATGCCGGGGGAGAACGCCGAGTCGCTCGGGCTGACCGGCCGCGAAGAGTTCTCGGTCACGGGGGTGGAGAACGGCGAGGCGCACGAGGTCACGGTGCGCGCCGATGACACGGAGTTCCGAGCTCGCCTTCGCGCCGACACTCCGAGGGAGCGCGACTACCTCCGACACGGCGGCGTCCTCCCCTACGCGCTGCGGGCACTACTCAGCGCATGAGCCGGCTCGTCGTCGTCGCTCCGCTGAAGGCTGGCACGGAAGCCCGGGCCCGGGAGCTCCTGGACGAGGGGCCCCCATTTGACCTCGAGGGATCCGCGTTCGACGCCCACGAGGCCTTCGTCACCCCGCAGGAGGTCGTGTTCGTGTTCGAGGGAAACGAGACGCTCAGCCTCACCGCGGGTGACCCGGCCATCATGCGCGCGGCCAAGGCCTGGGCGGACTGCCTTGACGGGCGGCCGCGAATCGCCCGCTCGGCCTTTTCCTGGAAGCGGGACTCGGCGAGCGGTTAGGGTAGGCGCGTGTTGTTCTGGCTTGTTTTCGGCTGGGCGAGCAACGTGCTCGGGATCTGGGTCACGTCGCTCATCTTCGACGGCGTCACCTACGACGACAAAGTCTGGGTGCTCGTCGTCGCCGGCCTCGTTCTCTTTCTCGCGAACGCGATCATCCGGCCGATCGTGATCATCCTCACCCTCCCGGCGGTGATCCTGACGCTCGGCATTCTCCTGCTCTTCATCAACGCGTTCACGCTCTGGATCGCGGACAAGATCGTCCCGCCCTTCGAGGTCAGCGGCTTCTGGACCTACCTGGGGTCCGTGATCATCATCTGGCTGGTCAACATGATCGTGTACGGGATCTTCCGGCCGGAGAACCGCGAGACCAAGCGCGAGCTCACGGCCTAGGCCGTGACCGAACCAGCCCCGCCGCCTCCGCCCGCCCGTTCCCGTTGGGATGCGGGACGGATCGTCCTGCTCGTCCTCGGGATCCTGGCCACACTCTTTGCGCTCGCGGTGCTCGCGGCCGCCGGAGCCCTGTTCTGGGCGAACTCCCAGAGGGACTCGGACGGCTATTTCCGGACCGGGGCGCACAACTTCTCCACTCCCTCCTTCGCGCTCGAGTCGGACGACCTCGACATCGGGAACGACGCCCCCGACTGGCTCTTCGACGAGGGCCGCCTCGCGACGGTCCGGATCGAGGCCACGAGTACTCGCAGCAAGCCGATTTTCGTCGGCATCGGACCGAGGGACGCGGTGGATGCCTACCTGCGCGGCGTCGGCCACGCCGTTGTCACGGACGTGGACTTCGACCCGTTCGGCTTCTCCGTTCGGCCCCGGCCGGGCGGCCCGCCGCCCACGCCGCCCGGGCAACAATCTTTCTGGGCAGTCTCCGACTCGGGCCAGGACGCGACGGTCTCATGGGATATCGCCGAAGGCAGCTGGGTCGCGGTCGTCATGAACGAGGACGGCTCGCGCCTCGTCGCCGCGGATCTGACCTTCGGCGCGCGCGTCGGCTGGCTCATCTGGATCGCGATCGGCGTCCTCATCGCCGGCCTGCTCGTCCTCGCGGCAGGCGTCGTGATGATCTTCTTCGGCGCGCGCGGAGTGCCGGCGACGGAGACCGCCGTTCAGCCACCACCGATCACGGTTCCCGTGGACGAGTACCCGGTGCAGCTCGACGGCGCGCTGGACGAGCCCCTCTCGCGCTGGCTCTGGATCGTGAAATGGCTCCTCGCGATCCCGCACTACATCGTGCTCGCCTTCCTGTGGCTCGCGTTCGCCGTGCTGACGATCGTCGCGTTCTTCGCGATCCTCTTCACCGGCCGGTATCCGCGCTCGATCTTCGACTTCAACGTGGGCGTGCTCCGGTGGACGTGGCGGGTCGGCTTCTACTCGTACAGCGCCCTCGGCACCGACCGCTATCCGCCCTTCTCGCTCGGGCCGGAGCCCGATTACCCGGCGCGGCTCGAGATCCCGTATCCAGAGCAGCTCTCCCGCGGCCTTGCACTCGTGAAGTGGTGGCTCCTCGCCATCCCGCACTACCTCGTGCTCGTGTTCCTCGTCGGCCTCGGGGTCGGCATCGGCTGGTTCCGGTGGGGCGGCCTCGACTTCATCCTCGTCCTGATCGCCGCCGTCCATCTCGCCTACACCGGCCGCTACCACCGCGACATCTTCGAGCTCGTGATCGGGATCAATCGCTGGCTCTTCCGCGTGGTCGCATATGCATCCCTGATGCGGGACGAATATCCCCCCTTCCGCCTTCGCTGATGGAACGACCCGTTTCCCACTCCTTCGACGTCGGCCACGTAGCGGACCGGCTCGCTGCCGGGAACGGCGGCTACGAGATCGTCCACGAGTCCCCGGGGGTCGAGGTCGGGGTCTACGTGCTCGTCGCGCCCGAGCCCGACCGCCAGCAGCCGCACGAGTGGGACGAGGTCTACGTCGTGCTCGAAGGCACGGGTGTCCTCGAAGTCGAGGGGGAGCCGGTCCAGCTCGAGGAGGGCGGCGCGGCCTTCGTCCGCGCCGGGGCCGACCATCGCTTCTCCGCGTATGAGCGCCTCGCGGTGCTCGTTCTGTTCGACAAGTCGCAGACCTAGCGCTCCTCATGCGGACGTAGCGCCTGCTAGTCTCTTACATATGTATTTGACTGATAGGTGTGCGTGAGAGGGCATCGAGGCCGGAGGGCGCGCTCGCGCGCATACGTGAGGCCCGGTCACTGGGCGGTACGCGCCAGGGTCGAGCGGTTCATCGAGCCCGCTCTCCTCTTGCTCTTGCGCGAGCGTCCGATGCACGGGTACGAGCTGATCGAGCGGCTGCCGGAGGTCGCGGGCGGCGAGACGCGCATCGACGTCGGCAACCTCTACCGCGTCCTGCGCGCGCTCGAGGAGGAGGGGATCGTCTCGTCGGAGTGGAGCGCCGACCTTCCAGGGCCGGCCAAGCGCACCTATGAGCTGACTGAGGAGGGCCGGCGTCTCCTCGACCGTTGGGCCGAGTCCCTGCGCGAGGCGAAGGGCGTCATCGCCGGCTTCATCGACCGCTACGAGAACGACGAGGGGAGGTGAACGCATGCATCGTCGTCACCATCGACATTCGGGGTGCGGGCCCGGCATCGGGCGGCGCATCGGCAACCGTGAGGAGTGGCTGAAGCGGCTCGAGGAGTATCAGAAGGATCTCGAGCAGGAGGTCGCCGACGTAGCCGACCTGATCCGCCGCCTCAAGGAGGAGAAGACCGAAACCGCCACTGTCTGATCTACAGCCGCCTGCTAGGCGAGGGGGATCAAGCGGGTGCCGCTCGCCTTGAAGCTCGCGACGACCTGGTCGCCCGGCTGAAGGCGGAGGCGCGCAGCGGACTCGGCGGTGATCTCCGCGGTCAGCGGGCCGACCCGGATCCGCATGCGGTTGGCCACGGGCACGAGGCTCTCGATCGGCCCGCGCACGTGGTTCTGCATCGAGTCGAGCGGCATCGCCCGCGCGATGCCGACCTCCCAGGGGTGGATGACGGCACCCACCTCTCCCGTCAGCTGATCCGTCGAGACGATCGCGCTTCCATCGGCGAGCATCACCTCGGTCAGCCCGTCGCCTGTTGCCCGGGCGCGGCCGGTCAGCAGGTTCGCGCCCGTGAAATCGGCGACGAAGGGCGTTGTCGGCGCCGCCACGAGGTCGGCTGCGGATCCCATCTGGACGAGCTGCCCTTCGACGAGGACGCCGATCCTGTCCGTGAGCGCGGCCGCGTCCTCGAAGCTGTGCGTCACGACGAGGGTCGGGAGGCCAAGGCCCTTGAGCAGTCCGCGCAGCTCCCCGCGCACTCGCGCGCGAGTATGTGTGTCGAGGGCGGCGAGCGGCTCGTCGAGGAGGAGGACACCTGGGTCGCGCGCAAGCGCCCGTGCGAGCGCGACGCGCTGACGCTCTCCGCCCGAAAGCTCTCCGGGCTTGAGGCGGGCGAGCGACTCGATCCCGAAGCGCGCAAGCAGCTCGCTGCTGTCCTTCCCGCCGCCGTAGGCGACGTTGTCCGCGACGGACATGTGGGGGAAGAGCGCGTAGTCCTGGAAGACGAGCCCGACCGATCGCTCCTCCGGCCGTAGGTCGACCTTCGCCCCGCTGTCGAACCACGCGGCGTCTCCGAGCGCGATGCGGCCCTTGTCCGGTCGGCTGAGGCCCGCGATCGTCCGCAGCACGGTGCTCTTGCCTGCGCCGGACGGGCCCGCCAGCGCGACTACGCCTTCGACGTCGAGCGCGAGCTCTAGTCGGAACGCCCGGAGGGCGCGAGCGAGATCAATGTGAAGCGTGTCCACGAAGGGAGCAGCTTGACGGTTAGGAGAACGGCCACGCTTACGACGACGAGGAATGCGCCGAGGGCCAGCGCGATGTCGAAGTCGATGTCGAGCTGCGCGTAGATGGCGAGCGGCAGCGTCTGGGTCACGCCCTGCAGGCTTCCGGCGAACATGATCGTCGCGCCGAACTCGCCGAGCCCGCGTGCGAATGCGAGCGCCGAGGCCGCGGAGAGACCGCCGGCGGCGAGGGGGAGAGCCACTCGGAAGAACGTCCGCCTGGGGCCCGCGCCGAGCGTTCGCGACGCGTCGATGAGGGCGGGGTCGAGACCCTCGAACGCTGCGATGCCGAGCCGGATGTAGAACGGGCTCGAGACGAAGATGATCGCGAAGACCACGGCGGTCTGCGTGAAGGGGATGGAGATCCCTGCGGCGTCGAGCGTGTCCCCCAGGAGCCCCGCACGCCCGAACGCCGCGAAGAGCGCGATGCCTGCGACCGCCGGAGGGAGCACTAGCGGCAGCTCGATCAGCGTCAAGACGAGCGAGCGCCCCCGGAAACGTCGCGTCGCGACGAGGTACGCGGTCGGAGTTCCCAGCAGGAGCACAACGGCGTGCGCGATCACGCTCGTCTTCACGCTGACGATGAGCGCGTCGACCGCCACCTCGCTCGTGAGCTGTGAGAGCAGGTCCTCGGGAGGAATTCGTAGGAAGAGGGCGAGGATCGGAAGGAGCAGAAAGGCGAGGATCAGCCCCGTTGAAACTGCGAGGACGACCTCGAACGGCCGTCTCACGGAGGCCCAAAGCCGGCGGCCTGCAGCTTCGCCTGTCCGTCTTCGCCGAGCACCTGCTCGACGAACTCGTGCGCCGCGTCGTGGTGCGGCGCGTCCTTCACGACCGCGATCTCGTACTGCACGACGGCCTGAGCCTCCTCGGGAAGCTCGATCGCGGCCACCTTGTCCTCCACCGGCTTCACGTCCGTCACGTAGACGAAGCCGGCGTCTGCCTCGCCGAGCGAGACCTTGCCGACGACGCCCTTGACGTCGTCCTCCTCGCTCACGACCTGGTCGAGGACGTCGCTTACGCCCATGCTTTCGAGCACTGTGCGTGTGTAGTCACCGATCGGCACGCCCTCGGCGCCGATCACGAGCCTCACGTCGGGGTTGTGCAGGTCGTCCACGGACTGGATGTTGGCCGGGTTGTCCTTGGGGACGATGAGGACGAGCTTGTTGGTGGCGAAGACTTCGGGCTTGTCCACGAGCCCGTCCTCGTACAGCTGGTCGGGGTACTTGGGGCTCGCGGCGGCGAAGACGTCCGCCGGCGCTCCCTCGGTGATCTGGGTCGCGAGATCGTCGGAGCCCGCGAAGTTGTAAGTCGCGTCAGGGTTGATCTGGGGGAAGACCTCGGTGAGGGACGCGGCGGCGAAGACGGTCGCCTGCTCGTTGGAGTCTCCGCCGCCGGTCACGCCGTTGCCGCAGCCCCCCGCAAGCAGGACGACGACGAGCGCGAGAAGGAGCCGTCTCACGTGTCGATGAGCACCGACGTCGCCTTGACCACAGCGGTCGCGTCCTGTCCCGGGGCCAAGCCAAGCTCTTCTGCCGCCTCTCGTGTGATGACCGCGACGACCCGGGCCGGCTCGGTCGTCTCGAGCTCGACCTGCGCGAGCAGGCCGTCCACCTTCACCTCTCGGACGATCCCGTGGAAGCGGTTACGCGCCGAGAGCTCGTGCTGGCTCTCGTGGCCGAGCAGGCGGTCGACCTCCGTCCTCGACACGCGCCGGCGGTTGGCCGCATCGCGCTCGGTCTTGATCCGTCCGTCCCGGTCCCACCGGCGCAGGGTGTCGAGGCTGATGCCGAGCGTGCGCGCGGCGTCCGAGGCCGAGAGCGTCTGCCTAGGCATTGCCTAGGCACCGTACCACCTATCATTTCGGCGTGTTCTTCCGCCAAGTGCTGCACGAAGACCTCGGTTGTGCCTCCTACCTCGTGGCGGACGGGGGCGAGGCTGCGGTCGTCGATCCCAAGTGGGACGTCGAGGACTATCTCTCGCTCGCGGACGAGCATGGCTTCCGGATCTCGCACGTCCTCGAGACCCACAATCACGCGGATCACGTCTCCGGCAAGGGGCGCCTGCAGAAGGCGACCGGCGCGGTCATTCATGTGCCGGCCGGGGCCGGAGTCGCTTTCGAGCACGAGCCCATGGCAGACGGTGATGCGGTCGCCGTCGGCGGCGTCCGGATCGAAGCGCTGGCCACACCAGGCCATCGCCCGGAGCACACCGCGTATGTGATCTCCGACGCGGCGCGCGGCGAGGAGCCCTGGCTCGTCGTCACCGGCGACTCGCTCTTCGTCGGCGACGTCGCGCGGCCCGATCTCGCCGTCGAGCCCGAGGAGGGGGCGCGGGAGCTCTTCGCCTCGCTCAACCGGCTGCTCGAGTTGGACGACTTCGCCGAGGTCTGGCCGGGCCACATCGGGGGCTCGCTCTGCGGCGGCGTCGGCATGAGCGAGAAGCCGGGAACGACCATCGGCTTCGAGCGGCGCTTCAACCGGCTCCTTCGTCTCGGCAGCGAGCGTGACTTCGTGCGCGAGCTGACCGGGCACCTTTCGCCGCAACCGCCGAACTTCAAGCGCATCGTCGAGTTGAACAAGGGCCCGCTCTTGACCGAAGCGTCCGTCATCGCGCCCCTCGCGCCCGCGCGTGTGAAGGAGATGGCCGACGCGGGCGTCCTCCTACTCGACGGTCGGCCGACGCGTGACTTCGATGCCGAGCACGTGCCCGGCTCCGTGAACGTGACGATGACGCGCTCTTCCGTGGGGACGCGCGCCGCCTGGATCGGCGATCCCGAGGCTGACGTCCTCCTCATCGCGGCGAGCGAGGGCGAGGCGTCGAGGATGGCCCGCCTGCTCGAGGCCGTCGGCTTCCGGAAGGTCGCCGGCTTTCTCTCCGGCGGCACGACTGCCTGGCGCGAGGCCGGCTTGGAGACCGGATCGACGATCGCGGTCGACGTGCCCGGCTTGGCGGAGCAGATCCGAAGCGGCGAGGTACGCGTCCTCGACGTGCGTGACGAGGAGGAGTGGGAGGAGAGCCACGTGCCCGGCTCGATCCACATCCCCTTCCACGAGCTCCGGAACGGCGTCCCCGCAGAGCTCGAGAACGGCGGCAAGCCGCTCGCGATCGTCTGCTCGGCCGGGAACCGCAGCTCGATCGCCGCGTCGCTCCTGAAACGGGCGGGTCTCGACGGCGTCGAGCATGTCGCCGGCGGCGGGGTCGAAGACCTTCGAAACGAAGGGATCGAGCTCGTCGAGGGGGAGTAGGCTGAGGCCGCACCCTTGCTACACTCCTGACCGCGGGGCGGCGTAGCTCAGTTGGTTAGAGCAGCGGAATCATAATCCGCGTGTCGGAGGTTCGAGTCCTCCCGCCGCTACCTTTCAGGGGACCCGAAGAGACGAAGGAACGACATTGGCAACAGGAGTACGAGTAGCGATCACGCTTGCGTGCACGGAATGCAAGCGGCGCAACTATCAAACACAGAAGTCGAAGCGGAACACGCCCGACCGGTTCGAGGCGAAGAAGTACTGCCGCTGGTGCACCTCCCACACCCTGCATCGGGAGACCCGATAGCGCCATGGCCCGCCAGCCCCGCACGCGCCGCCGGCGCGACAACTACCAGGCTCCCGCAGAGCGCCCCCGCCAGCGTCGCCGCGAGATCAAGCCGACCGGCCAGCCGAAGAGCCAGACCGGCGCCCGCCGCGAGCGCCGCGGCGGCTTCCGCGGCTTCGTCGCGGAGTCGATCGCCGAGCTCAAGAAGGTCGAGTGGCCAGGTAAGCACCAACTCTTCTCGGCGACGATCGTCGTCATTATCGCCGTGGCGGTCGTCGGCGCCTATCTCTGGATCGCCGACCTGGCGCTCTCGCACTTCGTCAAGAACGTCCTTCTGAACCTCTAGGCCCTCTAAGGCAGGCAGACACCCAATGTTCCGCTGGTACGTCATCAACACCTACTCCGGGCACGAGAACAAGGTCAAGGCCAATCTCGAGCACCGCATCGTGTCCATGAACCAGAGCCCGCGCTTCCGCCGCGTCATCGTCCCGACCGAGCAGGTCGTGG
>Ga0307318_10000594_pt1 | contig 11820 bp, 15 predicted proteins | sample ER_DNA_367_FD_194500 | JGI IMG/M metagenome (GOLD analysis project Ga0307318, IMG submission 194500) | Bulk soil microbial communities from the East River watershed near Crested Butte, Colorado, United States - ER_DNA_367 | ecosystem: Environmental > Terrestrial > Soil > Floodplain | place...
CATGCGGCAACTGCGACAACTGCGAGGCGGGCCGGGGCCTTCCCGAGCGAGGCGGCCAGCCGTTCTCCGTGGGCTCGAGCGTCACCCACGCCGACTGGGGCGACGGGGTGGTCAAGCGTTACGACGGCGACCACATGGTGGTGCTCTTCGACTCGGTCGGCTACAAGACTCTCTCCCTGGAGCTCGTTCACCAGCGCAATCTGCTGAGCTCTGCGTAGGAGAGCCTTGGCCCAAGCGAAGCTAGACGCCCACATCGACCGCCTCTACGGCCTGCCCCTCGACGAGTTCGTCCTCCAGCGCGACGCGCTCGCCAAGCAGCTGCGCGCCGACGGCGACCGTGACGCCGCCTCCGCGGTCAAGGCGCTCCGCAAGCCGACCGCGGGGGCGTGGGCGCTCAACCAGGCCGTGCGCCGCCGACGCGAGGAGACCGGGGCGCTGCTGGCCGCGGGAGAGCGGCTGCGAGCCGCTCACCAGGCCCTGCTCTCGGGCGGCGGGCGCGACGAGCTGCGGGAGGCGATGGGACAGCAGCGGGCGCTGTCCAACGTCCTGGCCGACTGCGCGGAGGCGATCGCCAGCGAGACGGGAAAGAGCGGACCGGCGCTCAAGGAACGCGTGCGCTCGACGCTGCACGCCGCCGCTCTCGACGACGACGTTCGCAGCGACCTCGCCGCGGGGCGGCTGGTGCGCGAGCGCGAGGCCGTGGGTCTGGGCGGCGTGTTCGGAGAGTCCGACGCGGCGGCGCCGGCCGCCTCGGCGCCGTCCCGCTCGGGGCGGGCCGAGCGCACCAAACGCACGGAACGGACGCAGCGGGCCGAACGGGCGGAGCCCGCCGAGGCCCAGCGCGCCGAGCGCGCCGAGGCCCAGCGGCTCGCGGCCCAGGCGCAAGCCGCGGTCGGAGAGGCGCAAGCGGCGGTTGAGGACGCGCGAGCCGCGCACGAGGATGCGTCGGAACACCTCGAGGCGGCCCGCGCCGCCGCCGGCGAGGCGCAGGTGGCCCAGCGCGAGGCGGGCAAGCTGGTGCGCCGGCGAGAGCGCGAGCTGGCAAAGCGAGAGCAGGAGCTGCGCAGGCTCCGCGACTGAGCGCGGCGGGCCCGGGTAAACGGCCGCCATGCGCTACTGGGTTCAGCTGGCGACGGAGCAGTTTCCACCCAGCAACCTGATCGAGCAGGCGGTGGAGGCCGAGCGCGCGGGCTTCGACGCCGTCAACGTGAGCGACCACTTCCAACCCTGGTGGGAGCCGGGTGAGTCGGGCATGGCCTGGGCGCTGCTCGGCGCGATCGGGCAGGCCACCGAGCGCGTGGGAGTGGGCACCGGAGTAACCGCCCCGGTGCACCGTTACCACCCAGCCGTGGTGGCCCAGTTCGCGGCGACTATGGAGGAGATGTGTCCCGGGCGCGCCTTTCTCGGAATCGGCTCGGGAGAGTCGCTCAACGAGTCCCCGTGCGGAATGGACTGGCACGACCCGGCCGAGCAGGTGGCCCGCATGGACGAGGCGCTCGAGCTGATCGGCCGGCTGCTCGACGGCGAGCGGGTCGATCACCAGGGGAGCTACTTCCGGACGAAGGACGCCTATCTCCACACCCGCGGTGAGCGCCGGCCTCCGGTCTACGTGTCCGCTTTCGGACCTGACGCCGCGGGAGTGGCCGCGCGGCGCGGCGACGGGCTCTGGACGCTCGCCGACCCGGAAGCCGCGCCCGGGCTCATCGAGGCCTACCGGGCGGCGTGCGACGACGCCGGGAAGCAGCCGGGCGAGATCATCCTGCAATCGGGCTTCTCCTGGTCGAAGGACGACGACACCGCACTCGAGGGGGCCCGGGTCTGGAAACCGACCCAGCTCGACGAGTTCTACACAGACGACTGGCACGACCCGAAGGCGATGTACGAGAAGGCCGAGAACGAGCTGTCGGACCGGAGCTTCACGGAGTCCTACATCGTCGGCTCGGACCCCGCGCATCATCGCGAGCGCATCCGTGAGATCGAGAAGCTCGGCGCCACCGTCGTCTGCCTGCAGAACGGCTCGGGCGCGGACCCGCTCGGCGCCCTGCGCACCTACGGAGAACACGTCCTCAATTAGTGGTTTGCGCCCCCGCGCCGTCCGGTATTAGACAGATAGGGACGTTCGCGGGTCCAACCTTGGCCCGTCGCCGGACCGCCGTTCGATCAAATCGATTGGAGGCCCGGCTCGTGGCCACGACTTTCCCCCCGTTCGACCGCAGGGCAGAAGAGAAGCTTCTCGTTCGCTACCACCGCGACGGCGATCTTCGCGCTCGCGACGAATTGACCCGTCGGCTCATGCCTCTGGCGCGTGACCTGGCCGCCCGCTACGCGAACAGCGGCGAACCGCTCGACGATCTCACCCAGGTCGCCTACCTGGGCCTGCTCAAGGCGATCGATCGCTACGAGCTCGACCGAGGGACGGGCTTCGTCGCCTATGCCGTTCCGACCATCCGCGGAGAGCTCAAGCGCCACTTTCGCGACAAGGGCTGGGCGATGCACGTCCCGCGCGACCTGCAGGAGCGGGCACTGGCGGTGCGCCACTGCCGGGACTCCATGTCGGGCCGTCTCGGCCGCTCACCCACCGTTCGCGAAGTGGCTGCGGAGCTCAGGTGGGACCGCGAGCAGGTTCTCGAGGCCACGCTGGCGTCGAACCACTACAGCGTGGCGTCGCTCGACGCACCGCCGGCTCCCGACACCGACGATGCCGGCTCGCTGACCGAGCGGCTCGGATCGACCGACCGCACCTACTCCGCCGTTGACGACCGCGAGCTGATCGCCGGCAACTGGAAGGAGCTGAGCGATCTCGAGCGCCGGGTCGTGCGCCTGCGTATCGTCGACGACCTGCCGCAGCGCGAGATCGGTCGCCGCGTGGGCTTCTCGCAGATGCACGTCTCGCGCGTCCTGCGGCGAGCGCTCGATCGCCTGGCGCCGGCGGCCTAGCCGCAAGCTACTCGTCGAGGTTGTCTCGCTCGGGGCTCTCCCAGCTGTCGGCCTCGGGATCCTCTGAGGGATGCGGGTCGCTCGTGCTCGTGCTGCCCGTGGGCGGATGTTCCTCCCCGCGCGGGTCCTCCCGCCGGTCGTAGGGGTCGGGCCACTCCGTCTCGTCGGGCTCGCCCACTGGGTTGTTCAGCGCGTGGTGAGCCTCGTCATCCTCGGAGCGATCGCCGGGAAAGCGATCGGGATCGGCGTGTTCGGACATCTCGGTTCCTCCTCCGCTTGGTGTGCCAATCGAGTACCCGGACCCATTTGAGCAAAGCCGCCAGCTTCCGTTTAGAAACGCTTGGCGAGGGATATACTCGCTTCAGGTCGCTGCTTCGAGAGGCTCGCGCTACCCGGACAGGGGCTCTGGTCACAAAGGGGGACGACGGGCGACTGCCTTGGTCGGACGGTCGCACTCGGACCTGGCGTCAGGTGAGTAACCGACGGAGGTCTTCTAGATGAACGCAATTGCGCTTGCCGCGCCGGCAGTGCCGAGATTCCCTCGCCTCAGAGAGTGCACACGCGAGGAGGCGCAGAAAACCGAGCACGACCTCCTGGTCCGCTACCACCACGACGGCGACCTGGCCGCCCGCGAAGAGCTGGCGAAGCGCTTTCTGCCGCTTGCCCGTGATCTCGCCCTTCGCTACACGTACACCGACGAGCCCTTCGACGACCTGCTTCAGGTCGCGAGCCTTGGCCTGATCAAGGCGATCGACCGCTTCGAGCCCGAACGCGGCACCAAGTTCTCGAGCTACGCGGCGCCCACGATCCTCGGCGAGCTCAAGCGCCACTTCCGCGACAAGGGCTGGGCGCTCCATGTGCCGCGCGACCTCCAGGAGCGGACGCTCGCCGTCAACCGCGAGACCGAGACGCTTTCCAAGTCGCTCGGCCGCAGCCCGCGCGTCCGCGAGGTCGCGAAGGCGCTCGGCTGCACGGTCGAGGCCGTGCTCGAGGCCCAGGAGGCGGCGGCGAGCTACGAGGCGGCGTCGCTCAACGCGCCCACCTCGCGCGAGGACGACGAGGCCGCCGAGCTGGTCGACCTGCTGGGCGCAGACGATCACGCCTACGAGCTCGTCGAGAGCCGCGACGCCATCGCCAACACCTGGCGCGCACTGCCCGAGGTCGAGCGCAACGTCCTCGAGCTGCGCTTCCTGCACGACATGACCCAGCGCGAGATCGGCGACCGGATCGGCTACTCGCAGATGCACGTCTCACGGCTGCTGCGGCGAGCCCTCACTCGCCTGGAGACCGCGGCGGCGGCCGCCTGAGTTTCCGGTTCAGATACCTCGCGTTCTCGACGGCAAACCCCTCCCAGTCGTTGTTGAGATAGACGAGAACCTCCGCCCGCCGGCGCCAGTCCGTGATCCGCCCGGCCCACTCGTCCAGTTCTGACCGGGAGTAGTTGCCGCGCCGGCCCCGGTGACCGTGGTGCAGGCGCACCAGCGTCCAGTCCGTGGTCAGCTCGCGCGCCTGAAAGGGCCACCTGGGATGGTCGGCGATCACCAGGGCGACTTCGCGGAGGCGCAGAGCGGCGTAGACGTCCGCCGTGAACCAGCTCGGGTGGCGAAACTCGAAGCAGTGTCGCCCCGCGGGAAGGACCGCCAGGATCCCGGCCAGGGCGTCGTCGTCGCGCCGGAAGTTCGGCGGCAGCTGCCACACGATCGGGCCGAGCTTGCGGGAGTCGACGAGCGGCTCGATGCGCTCGTAGTAGCGGCGGATCCCCTCCTCGACGTTGCGCAGACGGCGGACATGGGTGAGGTAGCGGCTCGCCTTGGCCGCGAAGAGAAAGTGGTCGGGAGTCTGCTCGACCCAGCGAGCGACGGCGTCCCGCGAGGCGAGGCGGTAGAAGGTGGAGTTCACCTCGACGGTGTCGAAGACCTCGGCGTAGCGCGTCAGCCAGCGTGCTGTACCGAGGCCCTCGGGATAGAGCCGCCCCCTCCAGCTGTCGTAGTTCCAGCCCGAGCAGCCAACCCGAACGCTCTCGAGCGGACTATTCGGAGGTGAGCGTCTGGCGATCGCGCTCGGTGAACTCGACCTTGTCGCTCTCGGCCCGCTTCCGGTGCTCATGGATGCTGGTGGCCTGCTTTCGGCGGCGATTGAAGTCGAACAGCGCCGCCACCCCTATGGCCACCAGGGCCAGCGGGACGGCCACGATCACCGCACCGCCCGCAAAGGCGAAGGACATTGCGACGATCGCCAGGGCGAAAGCGCCCACCACCAAAGTTGCTCCCCACATCGTCAACGGCTACCCGCGTGCGGGCGCGGCAAACGACTCGTGTCGACCACCTCGAACGCGCTGCCGGGCACGCGATGCAGGGAGTGCAGATCGTCGTTGTCCCAGCCCGAATGTGGTGCTCCGCTCACGAACCAGGGCGACCCGTTGTCGGCCAGGATCATGCCGTAGCGCTTGAGGGCGCGCAGGACGATCCGCGTCTGGCGCGGAAAGCGCGAGATGTCGTAGCCGCGTTTGAGTCGCAGGCGCTGCCCCATCGCGGGGAGGTTCGGGTCGGTCAGCTCAGAGGCGAAATGACGGGCCGGATAGATGAAGGCGTTGCGCGTCCGCGAGGCGGTGAAGCGCAGTGCGTGGTCGATGCGACCGCGCTTGACCTCGTCGTAGCGAGCGAGGCCGGGCAGGATCGGCAGACCCGCGGCGTCGGCCGAGGTCCAGGAGCGCGGGCGCAAGCGGTTGGAGCGCAGGTTCCAGATGGCTCCCGATCCCGCGCTCCAGCGGGCGCCGCCTTCCTGTGGGTAGGCGGCGAACAGCTCGTACAGCCGACAGCGGGACCTGTCGACCACGATCACGTGCCGGTCTCCGTCGGCACCGCGTCCGCCCTCGATCCGCGCGCCCGGAGGCAGCGGGTAGGGCCCGTGGTCGGATTCGCTCACGTAGTCGAAGGACACCGGGACCCGGCGGCGGCCCTTGCCCACGATCGTGAACGGGATCCCGATGGGGCCGCCCTGGTAGAGGCCGGAGCCGAAGTCGGCGTGCATCGTCTCGTCGACGCCGATGGAGCGCACGATCGCGTCGGAGTTGGGGTGCACCGGCAGGCGGTCGACCCGCAGGTTCCACTGGTTGTTCTTCGGGAAGACCGGACAGCCGCGCGCGCCCGGCAGGCGGCTGCCCCGCGTGGCCGGCACGAGCAGGATGCAGAGCAGCAGCCCCGCGGCCGCGACGAGAAGCGCCCGCCGCACCTAGCTCGAGGGGCCGAAGCGGGGGCTCGTCTCCCCCTCCGGCAGCTTGCCGTCGCGGCCGACGTAGCCGCCCTTGCCGCCCACGACCAGGTAGATGGCCGGCGCGTCGCCGACGCTCTTGACCTTGCGAACCGTCGCGGCGTCGACGCGCGCGAGTCCGCCGGGCCCCAGCAGGTGCACAGAGTCGTCGTTGAAGGTCATCTCGACCTGTCCGGAATGAATGAAGTAGAGCTCCTCCTGCTCGTCGTGGTAGTGACGGCCGGTCTCGTATCCGGGCGGAATCTCGATCGCGTTGACCCCGAAGGCCGTCACGCCCAGCCGGCGGCGCACCTTGCGAAAGCCCGGGCCCTCGGCGAGCGCGTCCACGTTCGCCACGGCATATCCCTCGCCCTGGACGGGCTCGTGAGTTTCGTCGGGCATGGAGGCAGCGTACCGAGGGCCGGTCAGGCAGCCCGTTCCGCGCTTCGCACCCCGCCGCGCGACCAGACGACGGTCACCGCCACCAACAGGAGCGCTACGCCGAAGGCGGGCAGGACCTTGGCCGGATCGCCCTCGAGAAAGCCGCGAGCGGCCTCGAGGATCAGCGTGATCGGATTGAACGACGCCGCACCCTGTACCCACCCGGTGAGCAGGTCGTAAGGCACCCATACCGGCGCGAGGAAGAGCAGAAGGAACATGGGCATCTGCATTGCGGGCCCCGCCTGCATCGTGCGCAGCCGCATGGCCACGCCCGTGGCGAAGAGCATGGCGGCGGCGTTCACGAGCAGGGCGAGCGTGTAGAGCCCGAGCACGTCGACCGGGCCGCCCGCGACCTCGAGGCCGGCGATCAGGGCCACGCCGGTGATCAGCGCGACGGTGAAGACGGCGCGGGTAAGAGCCGCGAGCCAGTATCCGGCCACGATGCCCTCGCGCTTGGAAGCCGCGAGCATGAGCCGCCGGGCGAATCCCGACTCGAAGTCGCGTGCCACCGAGAAGCCCGTGAAGATCCCGCCGAAGGCGGAGGCCTGGAGCAAGACGAACCCGTACACGAAGGTGGTGTAACCGGCCTTGTAGTCGAAGCCGGGCACCGAATCGACCCGCGAGAGCCCGCCCGCGAACGCCGTGAAGAAGAACAGCGGGAACAGGAGGGCGGGTATGACCATCGCCGGGTTGGTGAAGAAGTTGTGGATGTTGCGCCAGGCCACCCCACGCGCAACCGACCAGAATCCCGCGCCGCTCATGTGCGCACCATCCTCGTGCGCAGGGCCGAGCTGGCCGCCGCCAGCGCCAGGATCGCCAGGCCGCCCGCGCACGCGAAGCCGAGCGCGATCGCCTGACCGTCCCAGCCGGTGATGACCAGCGAGCGGATGCCCTCCAGCATGTAGGAGACCGGGTTGTACGTGGCCACGGTCTGAAACCAGTTGACCTCGATCAGGTCGCGCGGCAGCGCCATCGAGGAGAGAAACAGAGCGGCGAAGAAGAGCGGAAAGACACCCTGCACCGCCTCGCCGGTGCCGCTGCGAAGCGCGACGAACGCCCCTATACAGCCGAAGGCCAGTGAGATCGTCAGCGACAGGAGGACGATCACGACCGCCCCGCCGATGCCTGCTTGGATGCCCGCGCCGAAGGCGATCCCGAACCCCAGGAAGGTCAACGCCTGTATCAGGCCGAGGACCAGGATGCCCGACAGCTGGCCCATCATCAGCGCAACGCGCCCGAGCGGGGTGAGGGCGAGCCGGTTGAGAAAACCGCTCTCGATGTCGTTGGCCACGTTGGTCCCGGCGCTGTTGGCTGAGAAGAGGGCGCCCTGCACGAACGCGATCGCCAGGGCGAATTCGAAGTACGAGTCCGTGGGGAACCCCGGGATCTTCGTGGTCGAGTCGAGGCCACTCGAGTTGATGGACAACAGGATCAGCGGGAAGATGATCGACGGCACCACCATTGCCGGCTGGCGAAGCGTGCGCACCACCGAGCGGCGCGCCAGCATTCCGACCTGAAGGAAGAGCCCGGACCTCAAGCCGGCACCGGCTCCTCGGCCTCGGCCGGTTCGGCCGGCGGGTTGTCGGCCTCACCTTCGAGCGAGCGTCCGGTCTTCTCCAGGAAGACGTCGTCGAGCGTGGGGGCGTGAAGCGCAATCGCCTCCACGGAGATGCTCTCGGCGTCGAGAGCGCGCACCACCTCCGCGAGCTGGGCATCGCCGCCCGCGAGGCGGACCGCGGCACCCTTCGGGGACGCGGTGGCGGACTCCCCGAAGCGGGCCAGCACCTCCTTCATGCGCGCGAGATCGCCGGGCTCGGCAGGTATCACCTCGACGCTCGGGCGGCCGATCTCGGCCTTGAGCGCTTCCGGCGTGCCCTCCGCGACGATGCGCCCGTGGTCGATGATCCCCACGCGATCGGCGAGAACATCGGCCTCTTCGAGGTACTGCGTCGTCAGGAAGACTGTCACGCCGCGGTCGGAGGCCAGCCGCTGCACCTCGTGCCAGAGCGCGCCGCGGCTCTGGACATCGAGACCGGTGGTCGGCTCGTCGAGGAAGAGGATGCGCGGACGGTGCACGAGCGCCAAGGCCAGATCGAGGCGGCGCTTCATCCCGCCCGAGTAACCGCCCACCCGGCGGTCGGCGGCCTCGGTCAGGCCCACCCGCTCGAGCAGGGTTTGGGTCCGCTCGCGCCCCTCCTGCCCGCGCATCCCGTGCAGCGCGGCCTGCAGCTTCATGTGCTCGCGGCCGGTGAGAAACGGGTCCAGTGCGGCCTCCTGGAGAGCGGCGCCGATCGATGCTCGCACCGCCGGACCGTCCTCGACCACGTCATGGCCGGCGACGCGCGCCGTGCCCGAAGTGGGCGGAAGGAGCGTGGTGAGCATGTGCACCGCCGTGGACTTCCCCGCGCCGTTGGGACCCAGGAAGCCGTACACCTCTCCCGGTTCGACGCGCAGGTCGATGCCGTCGACCGCGCGAGGGCCCTTCTTGAACTCGCGGACCAGGTCGGTGGCTTCGATGGCGGGCTCGCTCATCCGACGCACGCTACCAGAAAATGCTTGAGGTTGCTAACTATCGGCGCCTTCGACTATGATGAGCAGCGACCATGAGCGTCCATGAGGATCCGGCGAGGGAGGCATGGCAGCTGCTGTGGCGGGTGATGCAGGCAAACAAGCCCCGCTTCACGGCGCTCGCGCAGGAGATGGGCCTCGCCCCGATGCAGCTGCACGCGCTGCGCCTCATCGAGCCGGGCGACGGCGTTCCCATGAGCTCACTGGCGGACAAGCTCTTCTGCGACGCCTCCAACGTCACCGGGATCGTCGACCGTCTCGAGGCCCGGGGGCTGATCGAGCGACGCCCCCTGCCCACCGACCGGCGCGTGAAGCTGCTGGTATTGACCGACGAGGGCGCCCGCCTGCGTGAGACCGCCTACCGCCAGATGAGCACGCCGCCGCCGGCCATCGCGGCGCTTCCGCTCAAGCACAAGCGGGCGCTGCGCGACGCCCTGCGGGCGGCGGCCGAGCAAGCCGACGAAGTCGTTCGCGCCTAGTCCGCGCGGCCTAGCTCGAGCGGGCTTCGTCCTTGTGCGGAGCGGGCTGGCCCGGCTCGTGCAGGAGGCTCTCCACCCCGCGAACACCGTCGACCTTCGACGCGGCCTGGCGAAGGCTTTCGATCGCGGAAGGATCGTCGAGCTGTCCGCGCAGGTAGACCACGCCGTCCTCGACGTTGACCGAGACCTCTCCCTTCGGAGCGCCCTCGGGCCGGAAGATCTCACTCTCGACCTTGGCCTGCAGGGCGGCATCGTTGAAGCGCTCGCTCGCGGGCGCGCGCTCGTCGCCGGAGCCCACTTTGTCGCTCAGGCCCTCACCGGCCTGGACCGCCTGATCCTTGCCCTTGCGGGCGTATCCCAGCACCTGGGTGCGGCGGTCGCCGCCCCGGTCGGGATCGAGGAACCACAACGCGGCGGCTCCGATGGCAGCACCCGTCAGCAGCTTGAACATAGGTCATCCTTCCTTTCGATTGGTCTCAGAAGCGAAGCAGCGCCGCCACTCCGCCGGCGCGTTGCTCGAATTCGTCACGGCGATGGCGCACGGCCATGATCTCGGCCGCTCCCTGGAGGGCCAGCTCGATCGCCGCGTCGGTCAGGTCGTCGAGCTGGTCCAGCTCGCGGCCGTCGATGGGGCAGGTGCGATCGTCCCCGGCGCCCAGCCAGCCGCACTGCGGGCAGCTGACGCCGGGGGCCGAGAAGTGCTCGTCGAGCAGCAGGGTCTCCACGCGCCGCTCGTTGAGAGCTCGAAGGGTGTGGTCGAGGCCGCTAGTCGCCCGGCTCGCCTCACCCAGGCGCTCCAGCGCCTCGACCTCGCGCTCTTCGTCGAGCTCGTCGAAACGCGGCTGAGCGGCGCTGAGGATCTGCTCGGGAGTCGACCGCTCGACGTCGACCTCGATGCGACCGGCGAGGCGCTCCACGAGATAGCCGTGCAGCTTCGACTCGAAGTCGGCCACAACCTCCCGCGGGCCGCCCACGATCAGGTGCTGGAAGGGTCTGCGCTTGTGGTGCTTCATCAGCGCCTCGGCGGTGTGCTTGAGGTGGTCGTCCTTCTCCTTTTCGATCCCGCGCTGATAGCGGGCCTGCGACAGGCCACCCTGGTCGTGCTGGCCGAACACGGGGTCGTGGATCTGCTCGATCTCGCGCAGGCCGTCGGGCGAGCCGCGAAAGAGCCGCGCGTCGCGGCGGCTGACCAGCGCTACGCACCAGCGCTCGCGCCGCTCGAGCCGCGCCAGCGGGCCGACCAGCGGCGAGCGCCCGATCGCGACTCGGTTTCGTACCGAGCGCGGGAGCTTCAAGGCCTCGAACAGGTCCGCCGCCTGGCTCGCGAACACGGCCAGCGCATGGGCGCCCTGGGCGGGAAGATCGCGCTCCAGCAGCGCCCGTGCTCGCTCCAGGCTCGTCTCCAGGTCGGCGCGGTCCTGGTGCGATAGGCCGTCGTGGTCGCGCAGGCGGCGATCGGCCTCGTCGAGCAGCGAGCGGACCGCGGTGGCGCGCGCCGGCGGGGTCGCGAATTCGGCTGGATCGAGGTCGAGGTACAGGCTCAGCACGACGGGACGATCGAGCTGTAGCTCGCTCAGACGCCGCAATTCGTCCCGATCGGGAGCCGTCACCTGCATTCGCTGCCTCCTTGACCCGATACCTTGCTCGTTTGGCCTCTACCCACCCGGGAAGTGGCAAACACGCGCTAACCATCTCCGCCCGGCGGTGTATTGGTTCTCTTTGGGCGCTTTTCGCCCGAAAATGGTCTTTATTTCGGGCCTTTCGTTCGCTATACTTTCGATGAACCTCGAACTATCTAACCAATAATGGCTTCTTCCAGCAGCACCGATACCAAAACTCACGACTTCACGCCTGAGCTCGAGGACTCGCTTCAGCTCTTTTTCAACGAGGCCCGCAAGCACCCGCTGCTGACCGCGCAGGAGGAGATCGAGCTGGCTCAGCGCATCGAGCGCGGCGACCTCGATGCCAAGGATCGCATGGTCAACTCGAACCTGCGTCTCGTCATCTCGGTGGCCCGCAAGTACCAGGGCCAGGGGCTCCCGCTGGGCGACCTCATCCAGGAGGGCATGCTCGGGCTGATCCGCGCGGTCGAGAAGTTCGACTGGCGCAAGGGCTTCAAGTTCTCCACCTACGGGACGCTGTGGAT
>Ga0307318_10000595_pt1 | contig 11807 bp, 9 predicted proteins | sample ER_DNA_367_FD_194500 | JGI IMG/M metagenome (GOLD analysis project Ga0307318, IMG submission 194500) | Bulk soil microbial communities from the East River watershed near Crested Butte, Colorado, United States - ER_DNA_367 | ecosystem: Environmental > Terrestrial > Soil > Floodplain | place: USA...
ACCTCCTCCAGGGAACGGACGCCCAGGAGGTAGCGGCCTACGTGGCCCGGGTCGCGGGGCAGTAGTTGCGCGTCGGCGGCGCGCGCACGCGATAACACGTAGACCCCGCTTCCTGCGGGCTTTTTTTCCGTCCGGGGCGTGGTGTCAGCTGTTAGCATGGCCGCGTCCATCCCAGCCGAAGCCCTGCCCGGCAGCGGGGCACGGGGGAACCGAGTGGCCGTGAGGCCGGGGGCGAATCGTGGGTATCCACGTAGCGCAACTTTCTCAGTGCGAGCCCGTCAGCTAACCCCGTAGGCGAAAAGAGAGAGAGCCGATGCATTCAGCCGGTGCCCGCGCCTTGCGGGAGGGTGACAACGAAATGAGCAGGGAGGCGGTGCTGCTCCAGTGGGAGCAGAAGATCGAGGCCGCCGAGCGCCTGGAGGAGGAAGGCCGCGCCGAGGCCGACGCCGCTTCGCCCGAGCCCGCCAGCCCCTCCGCCACCGGACGCTTTGCCCGCGCCGCGCAGGAGAGCGACAGCCCGACCGCGGGAAAGCCGGCTCTACAGCTGGTCGAGTCCGAGGCCGACGGGCGTCAGCCTCGCTTCGAGCGCGCGATCGACACCTCGCAGCCGTCGCAGGAGCGGCGCACGATCACGATCACGGGGCAGCCAACGCCGGCGCGCAGGCGCCGCTCGGTGGTCGAGGCGCAGATCGCTCAGCCCGACCGGATCGCCCTCTGGGCCTTCCTCCTCGGGCTCTTCCTGGTGGCCGTCGCCGCCGGGACCGCGCACGCCTGAACGATCCCTTACGGCTCCGCTTGCGTACTCCTACTTGGAGTGCCGAACACACCCATTCGCGGTATACTTACCGCCCGTAAGTCTGTGCAGAAAGTGAAGCGGAGATGAAGACCAAGGAGAGCAGGTTCAAGGTTCACGACGAGCTCACCGCCCCCGAGCGCAGCGTCCCGATTCTCAAGGGCGCGCTCACCGGCGGAGGCCAGCTCCCCAACTTCATCGGCGTGCTCGCCGGATCGCCCGCCGTCCTGCGGGCCTACGCACGCTTTCGCTCCGAGCTGCGCCACGGAGCCCTGCCCTACGCCACGCAGCAGCGCATCGCACTGGCCGTGGCCGAGCATCAGGGCAGCGAGTACGCGCTGGCCACCCTCCAGCGCACGGCCCGCGACGCGGGGCTGGGCCTCGACGAGGTCGCGCTGGCCCGGGAGTTCGATTCGCGCGACGAGCGCGAGTCGGTCCTGCTCAAGTTCGTGAAGGCGCTGCTCGAGTCCGACGGTGCGCCTCCGCGCCACAAGCACGAGGAGGCGCTCGAGGCCGGCTGGACCGACGAACAGGTCCTGGAGACGGTCGCCCATGTGGCGCTCTCGACCTTCGGAAACCTCGTCACGCGGGCGGGTGACGTGCCTCTCGACGGGTCGAGCGAGGAGTCGCGCCTGTCGATCGCCGCGTAGGGGCGTACGATGTTGCTCATGGCCCCCGAGACGGTCGCGGTGGCAAGACGAGAGGGATGCTGCACGGCCTACCACCAGGCGGTCGAGCTGATCGGCAAGCGCTGGACGGGCGCGATCGTGTTCGTGCTCCTGGAGGGACCGCTGCGCTTCTCCGAGGTCAAGCTGTTGGTTCCCGACCTCTCGGACCGGCTGCTGTCCGAGCGCATGAAGGAGCTCGAGGCGGAGGGCATCGTCGAGCGCCGCGTGATCGACGCCATGCCCGTTCGGGTGGAGTACCGGCTGACCGAGAAGGGCCAGGCGCTGGAGCCCGCGGTGCGCTCACTCAAGGTCTGGGCACGTTCCTGGCTGTAGCCGCGCGGAAGGGTTAGCCTTCTCGGCTTCTCGACTCCGAGCCGCCGAAGGAGCGCCCTGGAATGGCCGACACACCCAAGACCGCGGAGGACATCAAGTCCTTCGTGCAGGATCGAGACATTCGTTTCGTGCGCCTGTGGTTCACGGACATTCTCGGCCAGCTGAAGAGCTTCTCCATCAACGCGCAGGAGCTCGACGACGCCTTCGAGGGCGGCATGGGCTTCGACGGCTCATCGATCACGGGCTTCAACGCCATCGAGGAGTCGGACATGATCGCGATGCCCGATCCGAGCACGTTCAACGTGCTCCCCTGGCGCCCCGAGGACAAAGGGGTGGCGCGCATGTTCTGCGACGTCGTAACCCCCAGCCGAGAGCCCTACGAGGGTGACCCGCGCCACGTGCTGCGTCGCACCCTCGAGCGGGCGGGGTCGATGGGCTTCACCGACTTCAACGTCGGGCCGGAGCTGGAGTTCTTCTACTTCCGCAACCCACGGGTCGAGAGCGGGGCCGCGCCGGAGATCCTCGACGAGGGCGGCTACTTCGACCTGACCACGCTCGACGCCGGCTCGGATGTGCGCCGCGAGACCGTGCTCGCCCTCGAGCAGCTTGGAATCCACGTCGAGTACACCCACCACGAGGTCGGTCCCAGTCAGCACGAGATCGACATGCGCTACGCCGACGCCCTCAAGATGGCCGACGACTGCATGACCTACCGCATCACGGTCAAGGAGTACGCCATGAAGTACGGCTGGCATGCGACCTTCATGCCCAAGCCCCTCTTCGGCGAGAACGGCTCGGGCATGCACACGCACCAGTCGCTCTTCAGGAACTCCAGCAACGCCTTCTATGACGCCGACGACCAGTACTACCTGTCCGACGTCGGCAAGGCCTTCATCGCCGGGCAGCTCAAGCACGCTCGCGAGATGACCTCGGTGTTCGCGCAGTGGGTCAACTCCTACAAGCGGCTCGTGCCCGGCTACGAGGCGCCGGTCTACTGCGCCTGGTCGCGCCGCAACCGCTCCGCGCTCGTGCGGGTGCCGCTCTACCACCCCGGCAAGGAGCAGGCTACGCGGATGGAGCTGCGCTGCCCCGACCCGGCCTGCAATCCCTACCTCACCTTCGCCATCCTGCTGGCGGCCGGGCTGGAGGGGATCGAGAAGGGCTACGAGCTGCCGGAGCCGATGGAGAAGAACCTCTACCACATAAGCCCCGAGGAACGGAAACGGCTGGGGATCGAGCAGCTGCCGGAGACGCTGGGCGAGGCGATCGAGACGACGGCCGGGTCGGAGCTCGTGCTACGGACCTTCGGCGAGCACATCTTCAATCGCTACGTGGAGATCAAGCGCCAGGAGTGGGAGGACTACCGGGTCCAGGTGACCCAGTGGGAGCTCGACCGCTACCTGGCCGTGCTCTGAGCCCGCTCCTTCAACCCGGTAAAAAACAGGGCCAATGAACTCCGAACGCCGTTCGATCTTCGCCCTGCCCGCCGGACGCCGCTCCAAGTGGGTGGTGTTCCTCATCTGGCTGGCCGTGATCTTCGTGGCCTTCGGAACCAACCTCCCGGGCAAGTTCTCCGATGCCGAGGACAACGAGTCGACCTCGTTCCTCCCCGGCGACGCGGAGTCGACCGAGGTCCTGGAGAAGGCGAAGGCCCTGCAGGGCGGCGAGCTGGCTCCGGCGGTGATCGTCTACCGGCGCGCCAGCGGACTCACCGCTGCCGACCGGCGCAAGATCGCCGAAGACGCCGGGCGGCTCACCCGCAAGCGCTTCCCGGCCGTGGTGGCCGACGGCGCCACGGCGGCCTCGGGAGGTTCCGAGGGATCGTCGCCGGCCCCCAGCGGCGGAACACCGGCCGGCAACCTGCCCGAGGGGTGTGCCGGCCCGACAACCCCGCTACCGGGCCAGCCGAGCGACTACTCGCCCTTCGTCGGGCCGATCTGCTCGCCGGACGGCAAGGCGGCGATCATCACCGCCTACATCAAGGGCAACGGCGACGCCGACTCATTGCTCGACCCGGTGAAGTTCTGGCGCGACACCGTTTCCGATCCGGGTGGGGGCCTCGAGGTGAAGCTCACCGGCGCCGCGGGCTACTCAGCGGACGCGGTCGAGGTCTTCACCTCCATCAACGGGACGCTGCTGCTCTCGGCGGCCACGCTGGTGATCATCCTGCTGATCCTGATCTACCGCTCGCCGATCTTCTTCTTGATCCCGCTGGCGGCGGTCATGTTCGCGGAGATCCTCTCGCGCTCCGTCGGCTACGGGTTGTCGGAGCTCGGGGTGACGATCAACGGCCAGTCGAGCTCGATCATGTCCGTACTCGTGCTCGGGGCGGGAACCGACTACGCGCTGCTCATCGTCGCCAGATACCGCGAGGAGCTGCACAACTTCGAGGACCGCCACGAGGCGATGGCCGCCGCCATGCGCTCGGCGGGGCCCGCGGTGCTGGCCTCGGCCTCGACGGTGATAGCGGCGCTGCTCTGCCTGACGGTCGCCAAGGTCAACGGCACATCGGGTCTGGGTCCGATCGGCGCGATCGGAGTCGCCTGCGCAGCGATTTCGATGCTCACCCTGCTGCCCGCGCTGCTCACGATCTACGGCCGGCGCGCGTTCTGGCCCTTCGTCCCGCACACCCCTCAGTGGGCGGGCGCGCACGAGGAGCCGGAGAGCGCATTGGGGCGGCGTATCGTCGAGGGGTCGCGCTTCGGCGCGCTCTTGCCGGCGATCGCGGCCTGCTTCCTGTTCCCCTTCTACCTCCTGGGCTGGATCGTCAAGACCGTGGTGTTCTTGGTCACGCTCGGCAAGGTACGCATCCCCAACCTGGCGAAGGATCCGGTCGACCGGGCCATCTTCAAGCCCTACGAGCTGCGCCGCTTCCGTCACGAGCACGCCGTCGACGCCACCCACGGCCTGTGGGCGCGCGTGGGCAACCGGGTAGCGAGCAACCCGATGCGCGTGCTCGTCGGATCGAGCGCAGTGCTGCTCGTGATGTGTGCCGGTCTCGCCTTCTTCTCGACCGACCTGACGACGAACGACGGTTACCGCACCGAGGTCGAGTCCGTCGACGGGCAGGACATCCTGGCCCAGAGCTTCCCCGCCGGCGCCAGCGCGCCGGCGGATGTGATCGTGCCCCGCGGCGGTGAGGTCGACGCCGTCACGAGCGCGCTGGAAAAGACCAACGGCGTCGAGGCCGTCTCGCCGCCGGTGGCGGAGGGCGACGACGGCGTGCTGGTCCAGGCAACGCTCCGTCCGCCGCCCTACTCGACCGAGGCCTTCGACCTGATCGACCCGATCCGCGAGGCGGCCAACGGCGCGGTGCCGGGCACGATCGTCGGCGGAGCGACGGCGGTCGAGGCGGATGTCCGCGAGGCGGCGGGCTGGGACTCGAAGGTGATCCCGCCGATCGTGCTCGTGGTGGTCTTCCTGATCCTGGTGGCGCTGCTGCGGGCGGTGGTGGCCCCGCTGCTCCTGATCGGCACCGTGATCATCTCCTTCCTCGCCGCCCTCGGCGTGGGCTACTTCGTCTTCGACATCGTGTTCGACTTCCCGGGCTCCGATCCGTCGCTGCCGCTGTTCGCGTTCGTGTTCCTGGTGGCGCTCGGGGTGGACTACAACATCTTCCTCGTCGCCCGCGCGCGTGAGGAGACCGAGAAGTACGGAACCGAGCAGGGAATCCTGCGCGCGCTGGCGGTGACGGGCGGGGTGATCACGAGCGCGGGCATCGTGCTGGCCGGCACGTTCCTGGTGCTGGCCTCGCTGCCGCTCGTGTTCCTGACGGAGATCGGCTTCGTTGTCGCGTTCGGCGTGCTGCTCGACACGTTCCTCGTTCGCAGCGTGGTGGTGCCGGCGCTCGTGATCAAGATCGGGCCTAGCGTGTGGTGGCCGTCGGCGCTGGCGAGGCGCGAGCGCGAGCGGGTGGCCGCCGGCGCCTAGTCATCTAGAGGCGAGAAGCAGGTCATCTAGCCTCTCGCCCGTGGCCCACGAGTGGGACCCGAGCGAGTACGAGCGCGCCGCTTCGCTCGCGGTGGCGGCGGTTGCCGCCTACGTCGGCGAGAGCCAGGCCGGCGAGCGACCGGCGGTGTCCAGGGCGCCACTGGCGGAGGTGCTCGAGGAGCTGGACCTGCGCCGCCTGCTGCGCGACGGCGGGATGGACCTCGAAGGCTTCGAGCCGTGGCTGCAGGCGCTGCTGCGCCACACGACCCGTCTTCACCATCCGGGCGAGCTGGCCCACCAGGTGGCCTCTCCCGACGTGCCGGCGGCGCTGGGCGATCTGCTCCATGGCGCCGCGAACCAGCCCACCTCGATCTACGAGATGGGCGCGGCCGCCGCGGCCGTCGAGGCCGCGGTGGTCGAGTGGATGACCGAGCGGGTGGGCTGGGATGCGCAGGCCGGGGGTGTGCTCACCCACGGCGGGTCGCTGGCGAACCTCACGGCATTGCTGGCGGCGCGGGCGGCGGCAGCTCCCGATGCCTGGCGCGACGGAACGGCGCCAGGGCTGGCCGTGCTCGCGCCCCCTTCGGCCCACTACTCCGTCAAACGCAGCGTCGCGATGCTCGGCCTCGGCGAACGGGCCACGATCCCGCTCGAGGTGGACGAGCTCGAGCGCATCCTGCCCCAGCGCCTGGAGGCGACGCTCGAACGCGTGCGCGCCGACGGCCTGCGACCGATGGCCCTGGTGGCCGCCGCCTGTGCCACCAGCACGGGCCTGCACGACGACCTGGAGACGATCGGGCGCTTCTGCCGCGACCACGGGATATGGCTCCACGTGGACGCCGCACACGGGGCCTCGGGATTGCTCTCACCGCGTCACCGCGGACACCTGGGCGGCATCGAGCAGGCCGACTCGGTCGTCTGGGACGCCCACAAGATGCTGCGCACCTCTAGCGTCTGTGCCGCGATTCTGCTGCGCGATGCCCGCCGGCTCGAAGCCGCCTTCCAGCAAGAGGCCGCCTATCTCTTCTACGACGACGGGGGGCAGGGCGGGCTGGGGCCCGATCTACTCAACCGCCAGTTCGAGTGCACGAAGGCCCCGCTCGGCCTGAAGATCTTCCTCAACCTGGCCTGGCGCGGCGAGCGCGGCCTGGGCGAGTACGTCGGCGACCAGTACGACAAGACCGCACGCTTCTTCGAGCTGATCGACGCGCGCGAGGGCTTCGAGTGCCTGGCTCGCCCGGAGAGCAACATTCTCTGCTTTCGCTACGGCCGCGACTCCGCGCGGCAGATCGAGCTGCGAGAGCGGCTGCTGGCCGCCGGCCGCTTCCACCTCAGCTCGACGGAGGTCGACGGGGAGCGCTGGCTGCGAATGGCGGTGATGGCGCCCGCCACCGACGAAGCCACGATCGAGGAGCTGCTGGACGAGATCGAGTCTCTGGAGGGCTAGCGGCCGGCGCGCAGGGCGGACTCCACGATCCGGCGAGCCAGGCGTAGCGACGCGGGGTCGAGGCGCCGGGCCCGGTCGCACGGCGAGTGGCGGCAGGGTTCGCCGCCCGCGCCCACGCCGAGCTTGGCGGCGGGGAGGCCGAGCAGCTCGAACTCGCGGTGATCGGAGTTGCCGGTGCTCTCGTCGCGTACCCATCTGATCGGCGCCCCGACCCGGCGGGCGGCGCGCGCGAGCGCGCCCTCGACCCCGGGACGGGGCACGGCGCGAGGCGAGCGCAGCCAGAAAGGACGGTCGCGGCCCACCTCGTCGAGCGAGAGCGCCCACCTCAACGGGCGGCGCTCACGCTCGCGTACCCGGCGGGCGAGCGCGAGCGCTCCCAGGTGGTCGGGCGAGCCCGTGTAGACGCGCTCCTCGGCGCCGGTCGCCACGAGCCAGACGTCGCAGCGCGTGGGGTAGCGACCCAGCCGGCCCGCCAGCGCGGCGAGCACCCCGAGGCCGGAAGCGTTGTCGTTGGCTCCCGGGCCGGCCGGCGTGCTGTCGGTGTGGGCCATCACGACGTGCAGGCACGAGCGCGGGCCGTCGTATTCGCCGATCACGTTGCGTGACCGGCCCCGGCCGGGAACGCGGAAGCGCTGCACGGACACGCTGAGCCCGGCGCGGCGAAACACGCCGGCGAGGTAGCCGTGCGCCCTCCGCTCGGCGTGGCTGGCCGCCGGGCGCGGCCCCCACGATGCGATTCGCACGGCGTGGTCGTGAGCGCTCGGCGCCGGGGCCAGAAGCGCCAGGCTGGCTAGGAGAGCAGCCGCTCGAGCTCCTCGGGCTCGGTCACGGGCGCCTTGCAGGCGAAGTGCTCGCAGACGTAGGCGGCGGGGCGGCCGTTCACAGGCGTGCGGTCCTGGAGCAGGGGGACACCGTCCGCGGCCCCGCCGGCCAAGACCAGGTGGGGGCGAAAGCGCCCGCGCACCACTCGGGCCAGAGCGGTGGTGTCGTCGCCGACCAGCGCCACCTCCTGCACGGGGGCGAGGTGGAAGTCGAGCGCCTGGAGCAGGTGGCCGAAGGCGTTCGGGTGCTTCGCCGCGAGCTCGTGCAGCAACCGCAGCACGCCCACCGCCCGCTCCTCGTACTCCGCCTCGCCGGTCAGCGCCGCCAGCCGCAGCAGCCCGAAGGCGGCGCTGGCGTTCCCCGAGGGAATCGGATGGTCCTCGAGGTCCTTGCGTCGTGCCAGCAGCTGCTCGTGGTCGACCGAGGTCTCGAAGAAGCCGCCCTTCTCGTCGTCGGCGAAGCGCTCGACGATCGTGTCGGCGAGAGCGCGAGCCTCGGAGTACCAGCGCGGATCGAAGCTCGCCTCGTAGAGGGCGAGGAGGGCCTCGAGCAGGAACGCATGGTCCTCGAGATAGGCGTTGAGCTTGGCCTCGCCGTCCTTGTAGGTGCGCAGGAGGCGGCCCTCACCGTCGCGCATCGAGCCCAGCACGAACTCGGCGCAATCCGCCGCGGCCTCGATGTACTCGGGGCGCTCCAGCGCCGCGCCGGCTTCGGCCAGGGCGGAGATCATCAGGGCGTTCCAGGCCGTCAGGCGCTTGTCGTCGAGGCCCGGCCACACGCGCTTGGCGCGCACCTCGTAGAGGCGCCGGCGCCACTCGCCGAGGTGCTCCGGCCTCCCCGGGCCGCGCACCGGGATGTTGTGTCCCTCGAAGTTGCCCCGGTCCGTTGCCCCGAACCAGGCGATCGCCTCCTCGGCGTCGGGCTCGCCCTCGAGTGCCGCCCGCATCTCCTCCACCGTCCAGACGTAGAACTTGCCCTCGACCCCCTCCGAGTCGGCGTCGAGCGCGGAGAAGAAGCCGCCCTCGGGGGCGCGCATCTCGCGCAGCGCCCAGTCGAGCGTCTCCTCGGCGACCTGGCGAAACAGCTCGTCGCCGAGCGCCTGCCAGCCGTGCAGGTAGACGCGCGCGAGCAGCGCGTTGTCGTAGAGCATCTTCTCGAAGTGGGGGACGAGCCAGAGCGGGTCGACCGAGTAACGCGCGAAGCCGCCGCCGACCTGGTCGTACATTCCGCCCGAGGCCATCGCGCGCAGCGTGTGGGAGGTCATCTGGCGCTCGTCGCGGCGCAGGAGCAACTCGAGCGTCGACGCGGCCGGGAACTTGGGGGCGCCTCCGAAGCCGCCGTGGGCGGCGTCGTACTGGCTTCGGAGCTGCTCGACCGCGGCGTCGAGGTCGGAGCTCTTCATCGGCTCAGTCGACGGCGCCAGAAGGGCGCCGCCGCGCAGGCGCTCGGCGATCCTCGCCCCGCCGGCGCGAATGTCGTCCTTCTTCTCCTCCCACGCGTTGGCCACCGCCTCGACCACCTGGCTCCAGCTCGGCATCCCCATCCGCGGCTGCGGCGGGAAATACGTGCCGGCGTAGAAGGGCACATGCTCGGGGGTGAGGAAGACGTTGAGCGGCCAGCCGCCAGAGCCCGTCATGGCCTGGCAGGCCTCCATGTAGATCGCGTCGAGGTCGGGGCGCTCCTCGCGGTCGAGCGTGATGCAGACGAAGCGCTCGTTCATGAGGCGCGCCGTCTCCTCGTCCTCGAAGGACTCGCGCTCCATCACGTGGCACCAGTGACACGCCGAGTAGCCGATGGAGAGCAGGATCGGCCGGTCCTCCGCCCGCGAGCGGTCGAGTGCCTCCTCACCCCACGCGTACCAGTCCACCGGGTTGTCCTTGTGCTGGAGGAGGTAGGGGGAGGTCTCCTGGGCGAGGCGGTTGGCCATGTCCCGAATCTACCCGGAGCGGGCGCCGCGACCCCGCAGCTCGGCGCGCTTGATCTTCCCGCTGGAGGTCTTGGGAAGCTCGGCGGCGAAGTCGACGATCCGCGGGTACTTGTAGGGAGCGGTCTGACTCTTAACGTGCTGCTGCAGCTCGTCCGCCAGCGCGTCGCTCGGGGCTCGTCCCTCACGCAGGACGACCACCGCCCGCACGACCTGCCCCCGGATCTCGTCGGGCGCCGCGACGGCGGCCGCCTCGGCCACCGCGGGATGGGTCACGAGCGCCGACTCGACCTCGAAGGGCCCGATCCGGTAGCCGGCGGAGATGATCACGTCGTCGGCGCGCCCCTCGAACCAGAGGTAGCCGTCGTCGTCCTCGGAGACGCGATCGCCGGTGCGCCAGGGCCGGTCGCGCGGACCGTCGACGAAGAAGGTGGGCACGGTCTGCGGGTCGATCACGAGCTCGCCCTCCTCGACCCAGGCGCGAAAGCCCGGCAGCGGACGACCCATCGAGCCGGGGCGCACCGGAGGCCCGATCGGCATGCCGGTGAGATGCCCGGTCTCCGTCTGGCCGTAGCCGTCGTGGATGGCCACCCCGACGCCCTCCCGCCAGGCGCGCACGACCTCGGGGTTCAACGGCTCGCCGGCGGCGACCGCGTGGCGCAGCTTGGGCAGGGGGCGCAAGTCGCTGCGCTTGGCGATCGCCCGGTACTCGGTGGGCGACATGCACAGGACGTCCACGCCCTCGCGTTCGAGCAGGTCGAGGCGCTCGTCGGGGTCGAAGCGGCCGTCGTGGAGCACCGCGGTGGCTCCGCGCAGCCAGGCGGCCACGAAGGCGTTGCGGGCCGACAGCGACCAGCCGCTGGCCGCCGTGCACCAGCACCGGTCCCCGCGGCGGGCGCCGTACCAGTGCTCGGCCTGCACACGCTGGCCTTCCAGATAGCGGGCGCCGTGGCGGATCGGCTTCGGCTTGCCGGAGGTGCCGGAGGTGAAGACGATCAGCGCGGGATCGTCGGGCTCCAGCTCGGCGGGAGGGGGCGCTTCAGCCTCCTCGGGGGCGCGCTCGCCGGACGGGTTCACGATCTCCGCGTCCAGCGCCGCGCCCTCGAGGACGGCGAGATTGCGCTCGTCGGCGATCACGGCGCGCGGGCGCACCAGCTCGGCGCGGGCGTGCAGGTCCTGGGGGCGCAGCTGCTCGCTACACGGGAGCGCCACGGCGCCCAGGCGCCAAGCGGCGACCATCGCGTAGGCCCACTCGGGCCGGTTTCCGATGAGCGTCATGACGACGTCGCCGCGGCCCACCCCGCGGCGCGCAAGCGCGCCGGCGAGGTCACCCGCGCGCTGGGCCACCTGGCCGAAGCTGACCTCGTGACGCTCGCCCTCGCGCGTGAGGGCCACGAGGGCCAGCCGCTGCGGATCGGCTGCGCCGACCACGTCGCGGGCGAAGTTCACGACCGAACAGTACATAGAGGGCGCGCCTGCGCCTCGAAGCGGGGAGGACCTCGAGCACGGTTATGGAACCTTCAGAACCGAGTCTGCGCTCCGCGGGCAACATCGCCGAAACATCTGGTAGATTCGCCGCCACGCCGAGTCCGCGGTAACGCGGAGCGGGGGAACCAAAGGTGGTCAGTCCAGGCCACTGGGGCGAACTTCCTCTCTGAGGAGGCGCGCAAGCTCTTTCAGCGCGAGCCCGACAGCTAACCCCGCAGGCGTACGAAAGAGATGCCGTCGCCGCCCTACAAAACGCTGCTTGCCGCATGCCTTTGCGCGTGCCTGCTCGCCATGGCCCTGGCGACCGCCGCCTCGGCGGACACGCCTCCGGGCTCCGGCGGGGCCGCGTTCGTGCCGCCGCCCCCGCCGCCCGAGAAGGCGAAGGTCGTGAACGGGCGGGTG
>Ga0307318_10000596_pt1 | contig 11793 bp, 10 predicted proteins | sample ER_DNA_367_FD_194500 | JGI IMG/M metagenome (GOLD analysis project Ga0307318, IMG submission 194500) | Bulk soil microbial communities from the East River watershed near Crested Butte, Colorado, United States - ER_DNA_367 | ecosystem: Environmental > Terrestrial > Soil > Floodplain | place...
CGCCGCCGGTACCCGGCTGCGGAATGAGGTGTCGGCCAGTGGCTTCGCCGAGCGGGCCGGCGGCAACGGGATGGTGCCCAATGCCGGGATTGGGGTGTTCTTTTCGACAGGGCCGGAGAACTTCTATCAATTCGAGCAATGGCGAATGCCGTTGGAACACCTAGCGTTGCAGCATCCCGTCTTCGTGATCGTCGACCGGCCAGATGCCGGCGATCTGGTGCTGCGCAGCAGCGCCCTCCCGGTCGCCTTCGCTCGCGGCAGCCGGGCACTGGAGGAACTGGTCGCTGATCGAGACGTCCGGCTGGTCGTGTACCTCAATCAGGTCGAGTCCAACTTTCGCATGTTGCGGTTCGCGAGCCCGGTGCACATCCAGATTGGACATGGTGAGAGCGACAAAGGTGGGAGTGTCTCCAACCAGCACAAGGCGTACGACTTGACCTTCGTTGGCGGCGACGCAGGTCGTGATCGACTAAGCCAGGCGCTGCGTGGATTCGATGCGAACGAGCGCACCCTCGCGATCGGCCGCCCCCAGCTCGACCATAGCTACCCCGGAGCTCCGCTGTGGCCGCGTGAATCAGGTTTGCGAGTGTGGTACGCCCCTACCTGGGAGGGTGATCGGCCGAGCATCGCGTACGGGTCACTCGCCAGCCACGGCGTGTCGATCATCGGGGCCCTGCTTGCAGATCCGGCGGTCCGGGTGATCTACCGGGTGCACCCGCGCACTGGATATGCCTCCGCGGAGCATCGCGCAGCGGACAAGGAGATCCGGGCGCTGTTGGCGAAGGGCGGCGATCGCCACCTGGTCGATCGCGGAGGTTACGGGTGGCAATGGGACTTCGCTGACGCGTGTATCACCGACGTTTCGGCGGTCGCCTATGACTGGCTCGCGACCGGCAAGCCGCTAGTGATCACCGAGCCCGCGGCAGGTGCGTACCGCCCTCCGTCAGCGCTGCTGGACAGCATTGCACTGCTGGGGGCATCGGAGGCGTCATACGTCATGTCGAGAATCCGCGCGTTGCACAGCGATCCCGTTGCGACGGAGCAGCTGCGAAGTCTTGCGTACCACTACTTCGGTGAAGTCAGCAGTCAGCAGAGCACGAAACGGTTCGAGGACGCGATCGAACGCGCGTACCACATCCAGCGAGGCTAGAGCCCGCGGAGGAAATCGATGTCGTCGTCAGGTGCCTTCGGAGGCTGTCTTTGTTTCGTTCCCAGCGACTCTGCGTTGGGTCGACCGAGCAGCAGCCAGCAAACAGCGCCAGCCAGCGGCAGACAAATAATTGCCGTCGCCCAGAGCCAGCGAGGCATCCGACGGACGGCGTACGGCGGGGCCTGAGCGACCTCGACCACACAGTAGATCATCAGCAACGCGACGATGATGATCGGCAGATACCGCCCCATACCGAAGAGTATGCGTCTTTGTCCCGGGTCGATACAACACTCGACGCCAGTGCCCTGAAAGGGAAATCTCTCGACGCTTCGCGGCGCCCCGGCTCGCACCTCGCGGCGCTCTCCTCAAGTCGGGATAGGACCCGGTCTCCCTCGCTCTTCGGCCTTGCGATTCACGCATCTGAACGTCGCCAAGCGTCAAGGAACTTCCCTTCCAGGGCACTAGGCTGTCGGGATGCCCTGTGGACCCGTCGCCGCCCTGCTGTGGCATAGAGCTGTTGGGTGGTTCGGGAGGGTGTGATGACGGCCGGTTTCGATGTCGGTGCTGAGCGACCCGCCCGCCCGACTATTGCCCAGCTGCGCGAGGTGACGCAACCCCCCAGTGTGCGCAGTCGTGCGGCAGCCGAACACTGGGTAGCGCATGCCTACCTGCGGGACATTTCCCCTTATTTGACGCGGATTCTGCTGCGAGCCGGGTTCAGCGCAAATGGCGTCACCTGGCTGATGATCATCAGTGCCGCCGCTGCTGCAGTGGCCACCGGGTGGCCGACTCTGGTTGGCGCGATCCTAGTGGTGATCTTGGTCCAGGTGCAGATGCTGCTGGATTGCTGCGATGGGGAAGTGGCCCGATGGCGGCGAACTTCAACGCCAGTTGGGGTCTACCTCGATCGGGTGGGGCATTACGTCGCCGAGTGCGGCATCGCGGTAGCTCTTGGCGTCCGCGCCACAGGTCAGCTACAGGTCAGCGGCGTCTGGATCAGTGCCGGGCTGCTGCTGGGATTGCTCGTGGCCTTGAACAAGGTGGAGAACGACTTGGTGCACGTCGCGCGGCATTACGCCGGGCTGCCGCAGATGCTTGATGCCGACGAAGTTCGCGCTCCTCGGGGAGGGATCATGCGCACGGGACGACGGCTAGCCCGACTGATCCCTTTCCACCGGGTGTTCCATTCGGTTGAGTTGTCGATCTTGGTGCTGCTGGCCGCGATTGTCGATCTGTTCGTCGGCGGGGCGGCAACCAAGGTGCTACTCGCTGCGCTCGTCGTCGCGGCCTGCCTGACGCTGGTTGGCCACCTGATGGCCGTGCTGGCATCGTCGAGACTGCGATGACAAAGCCGCCGCGGCCGAAGTTCGGGGTCGTCGTCTTGACGATGGGCAAGCGGCCCGATGATCTTCATCGTGGCTTGGCCAGTGTGCTGAGCCAGTGTGATGTTGACCTCGATGTCGTCGTGGTCGGCAACGGCTGGCGGCCGGTTGGTTTGCCGGAAGGCGTCAAGGCCAAAGGTCTGCCGGAAAACCTCGGCATTCCCGCGGGTCGCAATGCCGGAGTAAGCCTGGTCGAGGGGACGTTGCTGTTCTTTCTCGACGATGATGCCTGCCTGCCTGCCGATGACATCCTCGCCCGGATGGCGGCGCAGTTCGCTGTCGATCCGACGCTCGGCATGATTCAGCCGCGGGTCGTCGATCCTGCGGGCCGGCCGGCGCCTCGTCGTTGGACTCCACGTGTACGCGTCGGCGATCCGGCTCGCAGCAGCCCTGCGATGAACGTCTGGGAGGGTGCCGTCGCCATCCGTCGCGACGCCTTCGAGTTCGCAGGCGGCTGGCCCGCGCCGTTCTGGTACGCCCATGAAGGCATCGAGCTGGCCTGGCGGGTGTGGGACGGCGGCTTCCACGTTCGCTATGACGGGGGGATCGAGGTGTATCACCCCGCAATCCAGCCGACCCGGCACGCCGAGTTCTACCGATTTCAAGCACGAAACCGGGTCTGGCTTGCCAGGCGGAACCTTCCACTGCCGGTGGCTGCGCTCTACCTCCTGGCATGGACCGGAGTGTCAGCAGCTCGGCTGCGATCGCGTACTGCCTGGCGGGAAACGTTGCGCGGCTATCAGATCGGGCTCGCCCAACGGGCCGGGGAGCGGCGGCCGCTCCGCTGGCGGACAATTTGGCGTATGACACGGGCCGGGCACCCGCCGGTGATCTGACGATGGTGGCCGATGCGAACGACCGCGCCTGGTTGGAATGGGCGATCGCGCAGGTAGAGGCGGATGCGAATCGCAGCGCCGACACTCATCTGCATCCATATCCGCTGCCGGTCGAGTGGGGCATCAACCTGTATCTGAAGGACGAGTCGGTGCATCCGACCGGCAGCCTGAAGCATCGATTGGCACGGTCGCTGGTGCTGTACGGCCTGTGCAACAACTGGATCACCGAAGGCACCACACTGGTTGAGGCGTCCTCCGGGTCGACCGCAGTCAGCGAGGCCTACTTCGCCAGACTGCTCAACTTGCCTTTCGTGGCCGTCATGCCAGCCTCGACCGTACGCGAGAAGTGCGAGCTCATCGAGTTCTACGGTGGCGAGTGCAAGCTGGTTGACGATCCGACCACGATCTATCAAGTCGCCGCTGATCTTGCAGCCACCAGCGGCGGGCACTACCTCGATCAGTTCACCTACGCCGAGCGAGCCACCGATTGGCGCGGCAATAACAACATTGCCGAGTCGATGTTCGCGCAACTGAACCGTGAACCGTTTCCGATACCGGCCTGGGTGGTCGTCGGGGCGGGCACCGGTGGAACGAGTGCGACCATCGGTCGCTATGTGCGGCTGAACAAGTACCACACTCGGCTTTGTGTGGTCGATCCGGAGGGATCAGCGTTCTACACCGGATGGCGGAACCGCGATTCCGCGGTCACTGCGGCTGGTTCCAAGATCGAAGGGATAGGTCGACCGCGCGTGGAGCCCAGCTTCGTGCCGGCGCTGGTCGATCGGATGATCACCGTGCCGGACGCGGCATCCATCGCTGCCATGCGATGGTGCACGCACAAACTGGACCGCTGGGTGGGCGGATCGACCGGCACGAACATCTGGGGGGCCTTTCAGCTGATCGCCGAGATGAAGGCGGAGGGTACGCCCGGCAGTGTCGTGACGCTGCTATGCGACGACGGCCGCCGCTACGCACATACCTATTACGACGACGCCTGGGTCGCTCAGCGCGGTTGGAAGCTGGCTGCGTATCAGGCCCAGCTCGAGAACTTCGAGACGACCGGTACCTGGCCAAGCGCCTGATCGGCGAAGCGCCTGATCGGACCTCAGCCGAACCACAAAGCGCTGAGGGTAAGCCCGGCCGCGAAGCCGACTGCGGTCGTCAGCTCAGCGAGGCTGGTCGCCTTGAGTACGCCGATGAGTGCGGGTCCGGTACCGCCGGCGAGCACGATCCGGACGGCCGGAATGATCAAGGCCAAGCCAGCGAGTCCGAGGAGTGCCCACCAGGTCGTCAACAACGCCACGATGATGATCAGCAACGCGCTGAGCGCCACCAAGATCAGGTAGAGGGCGCGCGTCCTGCTGTCGCCCAACCGAGTCGCCAGTGTTCGTTTGCCCACCTGGACGTCGCCCTGGATGTCGCGCAGGTTGTTGGCTACCAATATTGCGCAGGCCAGGGCGCCAACCCATACTCCCGTCAGCAGCGTGAGCATCGAGACACGACCGACTTGCACGTAGGCGGTGCCGCAGACAGCGACCAAGCCGAAGAAGACGAAGACGGAGATCTCTCCCAAGCCGGCATAGCCGTACGGGCGCTTACCTCCGGTGTAGTACCAGGCGGCCAGCACACACGCCGCACCGACAGCCAGTAACCACCAGTGCTGCGTCATGATCACGAGCAGCAGTCCGGCAAGCCCGGCGATTCCGAAACTGACAAAGGCCGCCCGCTTCACCCGTGGTGGCGACGCCAGACCCGAACCCACGAGCCGCAGCGGTCCGACTCGTGCAGCGTCTGTGCCGCGGATGCCGTCGGAGTAATCGTTGGCATAGTTGACGCCGATCTGAAGCGCAACGCTGACGACCAGCGCCAGGCTGGCCGCGACCCAGGAAGCAGCATGTTCGAAGACCGCGAGGCCCGTTGCTGCGATGACCGGAGAGCAGGCGGCGGGCAGCGTACGCGGTCGTGCCCCGGCGAACCACTGCGTCGGAGTCGGTCGAGCAGTAGTCGGCGCCGTCACGCCCTCACCCGTCGCTCATCGCGCACCTTCATGATCATCGATCTGATCGCGACCCGATCCGGCTTGCCACTGGCTAGCCACGGAAGCCGATCAACTTGGACCAGCTCGCGTGGCACCGCGTACGCCGGCAGGGCTTCTCGCACCGCGGTCTGGAGGTCTGCCAGTGATCCAGGCGAATCGGAGACCGCAATGATCGTGTTGCCCCAGACAGCGTCCGGGACTGCTACCACGGCACCGTGTGCGCCGCGCCGAGCCGCCCATTGTTGGACTGGCTGCTCGACGTCGACAAGATCAACTTTGTGTCCACCGGTGATCACGATGTCATCCATCCGGCCGAGCACGATCAGTCGGCCGGCCTCCCAGCGGCCTAGGTCCTGGGTCTTGAACCACCCTTGGGTGAGAACCTCGGCGGTGAGATCTGGACGCAACCGATAGCCGCTGAGGAGACTCGAACTCTTGATCAGAATTCGGCCGTCGGCCGCAAGCTCGACGTCGACCCCGGCCAGCGGCTGTCCGTCATAGACGCAGCCGCCGCAGGTTTCGCTCATGCCGTACGTGGTCACGACCTGAATTCCCGCCGCCTCGGCGCGCTTTGTCAGTCCGATGTTTGCAGGCCCGCCGCCGACCAGGACGGCGGAAAAACTACCGAGGGCTCTTGTTATGTCGCTGCGGCGCAATGCACGCTCGAGCTGCGCCGGAACCAAGGAAATATAGCGCTGTCCGGACAGCCCCTGAGCAACTTCGGCTAGGTCGTTCAGATCGGCACGAACGGGCTTGGCCCGCATGCCCGCGAGATGTGTGCGGGCGAGCACCATCAGGCCGGCGATGTAGTACGTCGGCAATGCCAGCACCCAGTCGCCGGGCGCACCGAGCCACGCGTGGGTAGCCTCGACGGACGCGCGAATCGCGGCACGCGAGAGCACGACCCCCTTCGGTGCTCCCGTGGAACCGGACGTCGACACCACAGCTGCAGCATCCGCCTCGATCACCGGCTGCGTCGCTTGCAGCATCGTGGTTGCTCGAGCCCGCTCAATCGGATCAGCTGGCAGCGGCGCAATGGGCGGCCCACCGTTCAAGGCCTCAGTCAGCGATGCCGCGACCTCGGACGGCTCAACCGTCCTCAATCGTGGCGCTTCCGGGCCGGCTGCAGTCACGGCGACCAGGTTAACCGGATACGACTAGGCCAGACTGGGGCCGTGCCCGACCAGCTCTTTTGTTACGCGCTGCGGCTGCGCACTCGGTTTCGGGGGATCAGTGAACGCCAAGGCATGGTCTGGCGGGGGGTCGCTGGCTGGGCCGAATGGAGCCCTTTTCTGGACTACGAAGGGGCTGAGCTGGTGCCGTGGTTGCGCGCCGCCCAGGAGGCGGCCGAGCGCGAGTGGCCGGCACCGCTGCGGACCGAGATCCCCGTCAACAGCACGATTCCGGCAGTCGGGCCAGAGCGAGCGTACGAGTTCGCTCAGGCTGCCGGCTGCCGGACTGCCAAGGTCAAGGTTGCCGAGCGGGGCCAGACACTGGCCGAGGATGTCGCCCGACTCGAGGCCGTACGTGATGCGCTGGGCTCGGATGGAAAGATCAGGATCGATGCCAACGGAGGTTGGACCGTCGAGGAGGCTCTGCACGCCGTCAGAGAGCTCGATCGCTTCGACCTCGAGTACGTTGAGCAACCGTGCGCCAGCATCGATGAGCTTGCGGATCTGCGGCGTCGGCTAGTGCGAGCGGGACTGCAGGTGCCCATTGCTGCCGACGAATCCATCCGGCGCGCCGCGGATCCCTATCAGGTGGCGGAGCGCGAAGCAGCAGACATAGCCGTGCTGAAGGTGCAGCCCCTCGGCGGAGTACGAGCCTGTTTGCAGATCGCGGAGCGGATCGGCCTACCTGTCGTGGTGTCGAGCGCTCTGGAGACCTCGGTCGGGATCAGGGCCGGGCTCGCGCTTGCTGCGGCGCTGCCACACCTGCCGTACGCCTGCGGTCTCAACACGGTGGCCTTGCTCAACGACGACCTGGTCACGGGACCACTGATTGCGGTTGACGGCGTGATCACGATGCGCGACCCGGCCGTCGACCAGGTCGCCCTGCACAAGCACCGACCCAGCGACGCCATTCAATCGTTCTGGCAGGCTCGTCTTGTGCAGACTCGGGAGTTGGCCGGTGGGTAACGCCACCTCCTGTGCGAGGGTGATCGTCGAGGAGTTGATCACCCGTGGGGTACGCGATGTGGTGCTCGCTCCGGGCTCACGGAGCGCGCCATTGGCGTACGAGTGCTTTGAGGCCGACCGCATTGGGCTGTTGCGGCTGCATGTCCGGGTCGATGAGCGCACAGCAGGCTTCTTGGCTCTCGGGCTTGCCAAAGGATCCGGCGCACCAGTTGCGGTGCTGACGACGTCCGGCACTGCGCCGGCCAATGTGCACCCTGCGGTGCTGGAGGCCTGGTATGCGCACCTGCCGTTGATCGTGATCACCGCCAGCCGGCCGCGCTCCATGATCAACACTGGGGCCAACCAGACGGCAGATCAAGATCAGCTCTACGGTCGGCACGTCCGCGGGTATGCCGGCCTGTCGGATGAGGCGCTTGATCATCGCACCTGGCGATTCGAGATGGCCCGAATTATGGCGGCGGCCACCGGGCTCAGAACCCGGACTCCCGGTCCGGTGCAGCTCAATGTTGAGTTCAGCGAACCGTTACTGCCGGCAGAGTTTGCCTGGCCACCGCCGGCTCCAGAGATCATGATCACTGCTACGGAAATCCCATCGGAACCGAGGACGCTCACCGATGGGGCTCATACGGTGATCGTGGCGGGCGACGGCCCACCCGACATGGGCCACGCCATCGCCGAGCTTGCCACCCGCGCTGGGATCCCGCTGCTTGCCGAGCCGTCGAGCAATGCGCGGCGGGGCGAGGCAGCCCTGTCCACGTACCGGCTGCTGCTGTCCTCTGCACTTGCCGAGGAGATCGAGCGTGTGGTGGTGTTCGGCCGGCCGACGCTCTCCCGCCCCGTTAGCCGGCTGCTGGCACGCGAGGATGTGGAGCTGGTGGTGGTGTCGGCGTACGCGGACTGGATCGATCCCGGCCGCGCCGCGTCCATGGTGACCGATGCCGTGACGCTGCCAGAGTCAGAGGATCCAGCCTGGTTAGCAGCCTGGCGTCAGGCTGACATCTCGGTACGGGGCCGCCTCGATGCACTGCTGGCAGCGCAGCCGTACTTCACCGGACCGGCACTGGCCGCGACCGTCTGGGCTGCCCTCGGTGCTGGAGACGCCTTGTTTGCCGGCTCGTCCAGCCCGATCCGTGACCTGGACCTTGCGCCAATCACCCCTGCATCCCCGCTCGTCTACGCCAACCGCGGACTTTCCGGGATCGACGGCAACGTCTCCACGGCGGCCGGCGTTGCGCTCGCGCTGGAACGCCCGACCCACGCCTTGCTGGGTGACCTGACCGTCTTGCATGATGCGACTGGCCTAGTCTCAGGGGCGATGGAGCCGCGACCGAACCTCAGGCTCGTGGTCGCCAATGACGACGGTGGCAGTCTCTTCGCAACCTTGGAGCAGGGTGAGCCAGCGCACCTGGGAGCCTTCGAGCGACTCTTCGGCACACCGCAAGGAGTGCAATTCGAGGCATTGGCGGCTGCCGCGAAAATCGCTTACCGGCGAGCGGGCAAGGCTGATGAGCTTGATCAGATTTTGGCGGAACCGCCGGTCGGCATAGAGCTGGTCGAGGCGGTCATCGACCGCGCCCACCGCCGCACTCTCGACCGCGAGATCACTGCGATCGCAGCCACGCTCTGACCTGATTGGTGGCGGTCACGTCGTCCTCGTTGTATTCCAGTACACGGCGGCGCGCCCGCGCGCGTACCTCGGGTGTCTCGCCGTGCACGGCATCGGCGAACCATAGCTGCGAGTTGAGCCCTCCCGGATCCTCGTCGCGCCAGCTGAATCCGACGTGTCGTGCCATCAACTTGAGCCCGAGGCCGCTCACGCCGAAGTAGTGAGCCTTGACGATCTCGAGCAGATCGACGAAATGCTCCTCTGCGTATCCGGCGGCCCAGTCCAACAACTCGTCCTGCTCACGACGAGCCAGCTCAGCGATCTTGGCGACCTCGTAGCCGCTGTAGTGGAAGACCGCGACCGACGGGGCAGAGTCGACAACGCTACGCAGCCAAGTGAATGCATCGGCAGCGAGTGCCGCCTCCCCTTGGTCATCAAGATCGTCGAAGCGGCTGAAGTCGGCATAGACGGCATCGCTATCACCGGCGCGTTGGACGAGAAAGCCCCACAGGTAAACCCGGCCGTCCGCCGAGCTCTCGATATCCAGGTCGATCTCGACGTCGGCCTCCGGTACCTCGATCGGACCGATGGATTCCCGATCAAACGAGGTGCCTTCCAGCAGCATCCGCGCACGACGGGCCGCGACCCTGATACGCCCTTCAGCACCACCACGGTGACCGACCTCTGGTAAATACCACTCCAGAAGTTGATCAAGCTCAGCGTCAACGAGGTCGGTGATCGTGGTAATGCCATGGCGGCGCAGCGTCGCAATTTCACGCATGTCGAGTGGCGCCTTGTCGATGCGCAGGCTGACATCGTCGGGGTCGAGCTGGGGCAAGCAGCGATCCCACCACTGGCAACGCGGACATTCCTTGTTGACGATGGGGCGGACCAGCAATTCTGGGTCCTGGTCGGGCCGGCCGGTCTGTAGCTGCGCGACCGCGGCGATCTTGACTCGGAATGCGTGTTCGTGGTCGTAGCGCTCGAGGAGACTCCTGGGCCGCCAACCCTCCTGGCTGCTCCGCGAGAAGGCGCGAACCTGCAGTTGCCGCAGGTCGGCCCACGCGAGCACTGGCCCGTCGAAGAGGTCGTCGGTCCCGATGACGCCGACGAGCGGTTCTGCGGTTCCGAAGCCACAGGCCGTGAGCATCCGGTAGTAGTGTGCCAGCTGAAGAAAATCAGCTGTCCGACTCCCAATCCGAAGCCCGTAGCCGGCAACGCCGATGGCGGCGCCAGGGGTGGGGTGGTCGAGTGTTGAGTAGCGGAGCGTACGCGGCTCCTGCGTGTCGTTGTCGGGCGGCTGGGAGCGCTCGATGATCTTGTGCCATTTGACTTCTGCGGGATGGTAAGCCGGTGAATCTGGGGCGTTGTCAGCACCGCGGAGGAGCAGATCGGGATAGCCGACTCGATGCCCTGAAAGATCAACCGGGAGGCAGCCGCCGATGATCACTTCAGCCCCGGCAGTCATGGCCTGGACGCAAGCCGCGATCTGCTCAGCGCGCGTCTTCTCCGACATTGGGCGAAGATCAACAACGCTGCCAGGACACGAGTTGATCAATTGCTCCAGCACGGCGGCGGCGAATCGCCCCCCACCGTCGAACAGCTCGGCCAACCCCTCATTGTTCTCCGTCGAGCTGCCGTCACCTAGGGCTTCGATGGCCACGGTGGGATCGAAGGCGTTCTGGGTCTTGACCGGACAGCTGCGTGCGGCGTACGCGCCAAGCAAGATCGTTCCCGGAGGCGCCGTCACCATCGGCGTCTCGATCATGCGCGCGCCCGGTGCAGAGCGACGATGCCACCAGATAGATTCCGCCACTCGACATCGCGCCAGCCGGACTTTTCGATCATGGTCGACAGGCCCTGCTGATCAGGCCAGGCCTGAATCGACTCGGCCAGGTACTCATATGCGGCCGGGCTGGAGGAGACCAGCGACGCGATCCGTGGCAATGCTGCGACGAGGTAGTTGGAGTAGAGGGTGCGGAACGGACGCCAGGTCGGCGCGGAAAACTCGCACACGACGAGCGTGCCCTCCGCCTTGATCACTCGCCGCATCTCGCTCAGCGCCGCGGTTGTGTCCTCGACGTTGCGCAGCCCGAAGGAGATCGTGACTGCATCGAAGCTGGCGTCCGCGTACGGCAACCGCAGTGCGTCGGCGGCGACAAAACTCAGATGCGGCCTGCGCTGCTTGCCGACCAACAACATGCCGAGGGAAAGGTCGGTCGGGATGACGGTTGCGCCGCTGCTCAGGAAAGGCTCGCTCGAGGTGCCCGTGCCGGCTGCTAGATCCAAGATGAGCTGGCCGGATCGCGGCTCGACTGCGTCCACCACGTGCCGGCGCCATGCCCGATCCTGGCCGAGCGAGAGCACGTCGTTGGCCAAGTCGTAGCGCGCGGCCACCCGATCGAACATGGCCGCGACATCACCACGTCGCTTGTCGAGCGTGGCGCGAGCGCCGGCCCCGTCAATAGCGGCAGAGTCTGGGTCAGGCACACGCACAGCCTTCCATGGGCGACCGACAGTATTGGATTGCACTCTGACAGGCAGCCTGCAGGTTCGCCTTCTTCGTCGCTCGCGAACAGAGCGCGCATCGTCAGCGGGCCACAACCGCGAGCTCCTGCAGTCGGCGAAGCAGGCTGCCCGTCA